>ENA-UOXO01000051-UOXO01000051.1-mixed-culture-metagenome-genome-assembly--contig:-NODE-51-length-84190-cov-6.088976_pt1 | contig 84190 bp, 77 predicted proteins | sample MGYA00238162_ERZ761640 | MGnify/ENA primary metagenome ERZ761640 (study PRJEB28914, sample SAMN08778297) | mixed culture metagenome | isolation source: Freshwater growth medium | place: USA...
GGGTGGCCGGTGCTGTCATATCGCTATCAACACCGCCAAATCGTGCTGTTGCGCTAATAGTCTGTGCGCACAAGCGGTGCAAACTGGGCTGGCCGCACAGAGTCCAGAAGGACGATGAGGCATGCTGCCAACAGGCGATCTGCAAAACGTGCTGCTCCGCTAATAGCTGAACGGCACGTTCACCACTGTGGATAAGTATCTGTGAAGCCATAGCGCAGTGCCACATCGCTAGTAGCGTGGTGCCATACCGCTAATAGCGGAGTGCTGTTGCGCTAGTAGCGAAGCAGCACACGAATCGACCTGCAGCCCGCATAAACACTGGTGTTGCGAGACCCTAAGTGTTTTGGAAGTCCTTATTAAATCTGTCTTTAGTCGGCGGCACCTGTGGAGAACACCACCATGTGAGCTAGCGCAGCGTTCTTTTTTTGAATGAAAAAGAAGCCGGGGATTTATCGTGCTGCTCCGCTAGTACCGTGCGTTGACCAACGCGATCTGACTCCGGTCTAATTGGAAAACTCTTCTGGAGCCTGCATGTCTGCAAAGCCAATTCCCAAAATCAACAACCTCGACTTTGAGCAACTGTCCCAGCTGGTGCCGAAGATCGGGCAGTCCGTGAAGAAGGTTGATCTGGCTGGCGACGTTGTTGAACCTACTGAAACAAAGGCGCGGGTCAAACGGAGCAGGAGCTACGAAGAATCGCTTGAAGCTGTACGGGCCCGTTCGGCGGCGCTGCTCGAGAAGAAGCAGATCGATTTCGAAGCACGGGTGATGCAGGAGAGCTTCCCCTGGTGGGATGACGAACACCGAGGCGTCCCAAACCCGTTCATCCGTAGTGGCTTGTTCAGTGTCAGGACCACGACCAAGCGAGAGTACCTGCCCAACCTGCATGTCAGCAGTTTGAGCAACTACGAAATCAACTACACCGGGCAAGAGCTCCAGCAGGATGACCTGAGTGTCTGGCTCAGCTTGATCAATCTTGCACGCGACAACAAGATGTCAGACAAGGTCCGCTTCACGGGCTACCAGTTGGTTACCGACTTGGGCTGGCGAATGCACTCAGAGTCGTACACACGCGCAAAGGAGTCGATCGCTCGCTTGAAGGTTACAGGTATCAACATCACCTCAAAGGACAGCTCAGAGGGGTACAGTGGGTCGCTGATTCGAGAGTACGCATGGGCAGATGCCGACGACAACGGCAAGACCAAATGGATGGTGCGTTTTGAGCCTCGGGTGTCAGTTCTGTTCATGGACGACACGACCACCATGCTGGAATGGGAGACTCGCAAGCGCATCGGACCAAGAGCCGCTGTTGCAATGTGGCTCCATGCCTTCTACTCCAGCCACCGTGAACCCATTCCATTGGCAGTGAGCAAGCTGCATGAACTGTCCCAATCAGGGGCCCCACTCAGCACATTCCGCCGCAACCTCAAAACGGCGCTGGACAAGTTGGTGGATGTTGGTTTCCTCGAAGACTTCAAGATCGTGAACGACACGGTCTATTTGAAGAAGGCCGCCAGGATTAAAGCGGTGACCAGCTCGGCACCGCGCACTGTCAAACGGTTGACCACCAAGCGCTGACGTTGGGCGTCACGTCCGCCCGTATGGCGTGTCCATGCGAGGCCACCTTGCTTCCTGGAAAAAGTCACTTTTTGCTGCGACCGACAAAGCGTCGTTTCAGCACTTTGTTGCCTGCTGTTTCCACGGTCTTGTGAGGTTCGAGTTGTCTTGCCCTGCGTTCAACATGATCTAAACCGACAAGGAGTTGACTTGGACACAAAGCCCTCCAGCGAATGCAAATACGACGATGACGGGAATTATTTCTGTTCTGCATGCGACGCGCCACTCTACGAAGAGCACCTTCAAGATCACACGCGGCCTCGCGGTATGCCCACTTGCTTGCAGTCCTGTACATGCGCTGAATGCGGCCACGTATGTTGCTGCACACGAGATGCGCCCAAGCCAAGACTCGAACCTATTGTCGAGGTCAAGAGCAAGCCGCCGCGCATGGGCTAGAACCGCGTTCTCTGTGACAGATCAGAAGCGGGATTTGTGCATTTCAATCATTCGAAGGCCGCCGTGCTGGTAGTTGGACTTGATCCTGGGGGTAACAACGCTTTTGGCTGGGTAATTGCCGCTGGCACATTTGCAGCACCTCGGTTCTTGTCCGGGGGTGTTTGCAGCAGCGCCCAGGCCGCCATCACGGAGGTCCAGAACAACCTCACTTGTGAAATGGCAGCTGTGGGAATCGATGCGCCACTCTTTTGGTCTTCCTCGGGCGACCGCCGCGCCGACGTTCACGTCAGAAGGCTGGTCTGCGCAGCTGGAGGCCAAGCAGGAACTGTCGGCCATGTGAACTCACTTCAAGGCGCGTGCTTGGTTCAGGGTGCGATAGCTGCACGGCTTGTGAATGAAAAATGGCCGGCTGCAGCAATCACTGAGGCACATCCCAAGGCCCTGTTGAGGGTCTGCTCCGATGTCCACGAATTCGCTGCCATTCAAGACCTGCAAGGCGAGGGACATCACATTCGCGATGCTGGACTTGGTGCGATCTCCGCGCTGGCCATGATTGAGAAACGTGCGTCCTGGCAGGATCTCGCAGCGACGGAACCTGAGCCGCTGTATCCCCTGGGGGTTCAGGTCGCCTACTGGTTTCCGCGACGGGCGGACCCTTCGCGCTGAGTACTCTCCACCTGTCAGCGGAATTGCAGCGGAGTGACGCCCACACGCTCACTTGCATGCAGAAAAGTTGCACAGATCCAGGTACCTGCTGAACTGGCCTGCAACGAGCCCTTCATGCACGCACCGCAACCCACCGACCGTGCCGGCCAGCTGCTCGTAGTGACCTGAGCTGACAGTCAGTCCAAACTGGGACCAAAACATTCGTCTAGCATGCTCCAGCCGCGTTTTCTGGTCCGTTGGATCGGAGGGGTTGGAGAGGATGCCCGAAACAGGGGCGTCTGGCTCGTAGGTTTTTTGCAGCACTTGCACTGCCAAGTTAACGGCGAAAGTGCCAAAGCCTCGGCGGTGCAATTTGCTGCCGTATCCGTTGCCAGTCAGGTCACCGAAGCGGGCGGACTGGTGCTGAAGAGGTACCCACAGGCGCATGCAGGGGGTTGCATCTTTACTCTTCCACCAAACATCCACGTCCAATTTGTAGCCTGGTTGGAAGTCTAGGCGCACGCGAACTTGATCATTTGTGCCACCTTCCCAGGAGTAGCAACCGGCATTCATGGGGAACATGACCATTTCAGACCGTTGCGCCCTGCATCCAGGCACGGCTGGGCGTGTACTGGTGCCAGTGATCCAGTTCAATCTCGCCTTCGCTACTCAGGTCCGGCCAATGGTCCGTCAGGGTGCACGCCTTGTAGATGGACAGGCACTCCTGAAACTTCTTCGCGCCATTGGTGAGGAATGACTCGCTAGCCGTCAGGCGATGGATGGAATGGGGCGCGCTCGTCTCTGCCGCCAGAAACACGAAGGGCTTGGGTGTGGCGCTTCCCTCGTAGAGCGAACGGCCCATCGAATACATGAACGCCTGAAGGTCGTAGTCCATGTCAACCGCGTCACGCCCGAACTTGGCGACTGTTCCGTGCCGTGTTGACTTGAGATCCAGAGTCATGTCGGGATGGTAGATGTCGGGCCGGATGCGCAGCTTCAAGCCAGTCGTGGGCTCAGTGAAGTAGATGCTGACCTCGGTAAGTGCCTCTTCCAAGAACAGACCGATCTTGCGACCCTTGAAAGTCGTCTCCTGCACCTTGGCGGTCAACGCGCGCGCCTCGGAGAACGTGGGCTCATCAACGACCAGCTTGAGCACATTGGCTTCGAGGAAGCTCTTGTAAGCACGGTCACGGCCGTTGCCAATACCAGGGTACACCGCGACTTCCTGACCGGCGAGGTGGGGCTGCAGAAGCAGCAGGTGCAGCAATGACCCAAAGTCCTTGGCGCTACTGGATGTGTACTGTTGAACGAGCGCGGTCTTGAAATGGGCTGGCGAAATCAGGAGAGGCTTTAGCAACGAACAGCTGAGTGATTCGCGGCCCGCGTGATACACGTGCGCCGGCAAGTCCTTGTACAGGAAGGAGCCGGGGGAGAACCCAACGGTGGCTTGCTCTTCCTGAGTGGCAACAGCGGCCATGCTCAGGGCGTCTGCGAAGTCAGTGAAAGTGTCCATGTGTCTGCGTGCTCTCTGGTGTTCTGCGCCTGCGCGTGTGCGGGCTTCGATCTATGAAAACACGCCGCGCTCTGTTGTCAAGGCCGTGTTGTGCAAAAACGCACAAAAGATATCGAACTGGTTCGCGTCAACGACTGGTTTTCCAGTGACTGGGGACCTTGAAGGTCGAAATCGACGTGATACCTTAATCAGGCAAGCCATCCAACAACAACCCATGACACAGACCAACATTCAGCACGCACCCGGCATGAACACTCTTCGTCCCCTTGACGCCAACCTCTGGCAGTCGCAACTGGATGAAGCGATCCGTAGTAGCAACGACGCGCAGATGTGGGACCTGGTGCGCCAACAGGGCGACCAGGAAGAGGCGCACGAGATCGTCGCTACCCGTCTTTCGCGACTGGCATTCCGTATCGACAACAAGTCGCGATATTCCGAACTGTTCCTCATGCCTCTCATCGACCATGCAGGTTGCGTGGTGGACAACGCCGATGCGTGGAAAAGGGCCAGTCACCCCATCGGCGAAGCTCTTGACCAGTGGCTTCCGGCCAAGTCCTCCAAGATCATCTTCAATGGCGTTCGCCCATTCGATTGGGTTGGTACGTGGCAGTCGAAGATCATTCGAAGTCATCTCCACCGTGCGGTGCCAGGATACGAACAAGTGCGGTTGACCACTGTCGCCGAGAAAATCCTGCTACCTGAAAACGCCCCGCGCCTGGGGTTCGTCAGCATGGTCCTGACGAGTCAACTCGGTTGGCTCTCTATGGGGCAGGCCACAACATTGCGAGATAAGCGACTTCGCGATGTTGTACGTTTCTCGCTTCAAGGTGAGGATGACACGCCGCCTTGCACCGTGCTCGCTCCTGATCGCGTTCAGTTCGCTGTCACGGATGGTGTTTGCGTTTGGCTCAACGAGCTTCACCAGGTGGTCCCCATCACCGGCTGGATGGTCGGCCTGGTACCGACGACCCCCGATGTCGTGAAGATTACGCTGAGCTTGGCAGACGAAAACGTGGGCCTGACCCAGTTCACTGTGCGCAGGCATCAGATTGGGTTACGCGGCTTGGACGACATCCTTTGCGTGCTCAATGACATTGCTCCATGTATGGAGCAACTGAAGGATGGCGCAACGCCTAAAAAGCCCTCGAAGCGCCCTTGACATACGAGCGCCGCGTGTTTTGATGTTTTGAAGCACCCCATCACTCACGTAGCCAACACACCATGAATCTCAATCGCATCTCCATCGCACCCTTTGTTCAGGGCGTCATTCGCGTCGACGTGGATGGCGAAGCTGACACGCTCAAGACCAGCCCGAACATGGTCATCTGCGCTCGCACGCATCTGCCTGTCGAGGCTGGCGCCCCCAAACTCGCGCCGCATCCCATTCAGGCGAAGGTGTTGGAGTCGGTGGTGGCCAACAAGGAGGCGGGCAAAGTCGTGGAAGTGCCTATCACCATGTTCTTCAACAAAGCAGAGAACGGCATTGGCATCCAGTACAAAGCCTATGACCGCGAGAAGGGGACCCCCTTGTGCGCAGGCGACGGCAAAACTGCGCATCGCTTGGCCACGGCGCCAGACCAGACCCAGACGCTCATCGAGGTGGCTTGTCCAGGCGCAGAAACCTGTGCCTTCGCCAACAGCGAAGCCGCGGCCTGCCGCCGTCAGGTGAAGATGGTCGTCCAGATCGTTGGGCAGGATGACCCGTTGAGTGTGTTCGAGGTCCGCTCGGGCTCATTGAACAACTACCGCACGCTTGCAGCGCAACTCAAGATCGTGGAACGCCGCTATGGTGGTCTGCGCCATGTGCCTTTGAAGCTCACGATGTGGCAGGCCAGCAATCAAGCCAGCAACTATGAGGCGTTTGATCTCATGCGATTGAGCATCGGCGCACCAACCGAAGCGCAGGCGATGGAACAAGCAAAAAAGGCTCGCGAACAGGTGGCGGCTGACGGCCTGGTCGACGACATGGACGATTTGTTCATCACTGGCGATGAGCGCCCCACCTTCGCCGAACTCATGGCTGATGACTTTCAGATGGTGCGCGACTTCTACGAAGAGTCGCCGGTTCGCCCGAACGCCGTCAAGCACAGCGGTCGCTCACCAGTGCGTGCGGCCGCAATCATGGATGGAGGCGTGAGCATGGCCAGCAGCATGATCGCGGACGCACTTCGAAACGCAAACAATGCCAGCGCTGCAGAACACGCCGCAAGCGTGCCTCCGGTCGCCAGCCAGGTGGCGGTGCCTGTCGCTTCAGAAGAGCCTGTTCTGGATGCAATCGGAGAGGGGACGTTCCTGTGAGCCAAGCTGACATCACTCGCCTGGTGGTGGGCGAGCCCATCACCATCGCCCTCGGGCAACCAGTAGGGCAGGCCCTCGCCGGCGCACGCGACCTTGGTTCCGGCGATCTGTCCAAAACACTGCGCTGGAGCGACGGAAAGTGGATGGGACAAGAGAGCCTGCTGGACAAGTTCACCCGAGCAAAGCGCTCAGACAAGTTGGTGATCAAGCCTCTGGGGGCCGCATCCGAGTCGAGCGCGTTGATCGTGGTACCGCCCAAGGTTGCGGCCATCGGCGCAGCTATCCTGGTGGCAAGCGCCGCTTTGGTAGTGGCTACCTTCGCCGGCATCGGCCCGTTCGTCGCGACCGCTCCTGAGCCAGTGGTTGAGGCGGAACAGCCTCTGCCCTTCGCCCCGCCTTCTGAGCCTTCCCCGGTACGCAGCATCAACGAACCGTTCGGCACCACGGCTGCAGGCCAGACCGGTCTCAGCATCATCCAGCAGGTCGACGGCGCGGGGCCTGGACCGAGCGTTGCGCCGCTTCCATTCGACGGCCCCAGCCCGACCATGCCGCTGGTGGCCAGCGTTCCAGATGCGCCTCCAATGAGGCTTGCACCGACAAAGGTTGCACCCTCACCACCTGATCGGTCTGCGAGTGCGAGAGAGCCGGACAAGGACAAGGCCGGCAAAGAAGACGAGCCCAAGCGCAACCGCGCCGTGATCCTTGATGAAGGCCCGGACCTCAACCAGAAGCCAGCCAGCAAACCCACAACGGCGGCAAAACCCGAAGCCACAGCTGCAGCGACAGTGGCCAAGCCAGCAACATCTCCCGCGGTCCCACAAGTTGCTGCGACAGCGCCGGCTGTGCCCGCACCTCCTGCACTCAAGCCCTCAGCTGGTTTGGTCGCCATCACCCCAGATGGGAAGGCGGCGCTGTTTACCAACCCGTCAACGCGGCTGCCTCAGCAATTCAAGGTGGGCGACAAGTTGCCCTCGGGTGAAACCATCAAATCGATCGATGCCTCGAACGGCAAGGTCACAACCGCAACGAAGGAGTACGGTCTTGACTGATCGCATCAACAAAGAAGAAATCGTGATTGACCCGGTGGCGATGAAGATCGTCAACCGGATCGCTCCTGGCTCAAAGTTCAGCGGCACACTGGAGTGCTCTGGAGGGCTGTTTGTCGAAGGTGAGTTCAGCGGCACGGCCATCGTCACAGGTGGCCCACTGGTGCTGATGCAAACCGGTGTGATGCGTGGCTCCATCAACTGTGATCAGAACGCGTTCCTCTTCGGTGAGATTGGCGCGTTGGAGAACGGTGATCTGAGCGAGCTGGAATGTCACGGCGCAGCCTTCATGACTGAAACGCTTCGTGCCAAGGCCAACATCACTGCAGGTTCCTTCAAGTCATACGATGGTTTTGAGGTCGAGGGCCGAATCAAGACCATCAAGCGCAGCTGAGCGCTAGCGTGGCCATGCAGCAGATATCCGCTCGATGGGTGCGACAAGTCCTCGCTGACCGGGGCATCACTGCGCCAGGTCTCCACCAACTGGAGTGGTATATCGCCGATCTGGATGGCAATGGAGTGGAGGCACTCCAGAAGCTCCTGCGCAGCATCCAGATCGGGGTGGAAAGCACGCTCGACCTGCAGGCCTTTCTGGAGCGGGTACATGCCATCGTTGTGCCTGAACAGGCCGGCAAAGGTGCAGAGACGCCATCCGCTGCTGCGCCCCTTCCTTTTGCTCGCGATCGCGCGAAGCCAGCGAAAACCGCTCAGTCCGCCTCTCGCCCACCCGTTGAGCGTCTTTGGGTGCGTGATCACGGTGTGCACATCTATGGCGGTAAGGCGGCCATGAAAGTTGAGTTGGACACGCTGCGCTCCGACGTAGAGGAAGCGGTTCGCTACACGGTGCAGGTTGAGATGGCCGGCGCCACCGCGCCTCGCACTTACGACTGGACGAAGAAGATTGCTTTTCAGTTCACTCGAAGGGAGTTGCCGCTGCTGGCTGTCCGGTTGCTGGGGTACTCCGCTGGTCCGCTGCGCCTCACGAACCATGGCCCGGACCATGACAAGCAGATCGAGATTCGCGACCAAGGGGACTCAATGTTTGTGGTCATGAAGCAGGGCGCGCGAACACTCGCTCTTCCCGTGGAGCCAGCCGATGTTTACCAGTGGCTTGCCATCGCCCTGGTGGCGCTCCAGAAAAACCACCCCGAGCTTGACGGCACGCTGTTGCTGGAGATGGTCAAGCGCACTGGCCAGATAGTGGCCACACCGAGGAACGAAGCATGAGCACATACAGCATTGGTTCGCGGACGCTGTTTATCGACGCGCAGCACAGCCAGGGAGCCGTGGCGATATCGATGGCACTTCTGGCCTTCCTGCTGGGTGTTGGCCTGGGCTGGGCAGGATGGGGTGAGGGCAGGGCGCCGGCATTGGCCGCAATGCTGCCACTGGTGGTGGCGCTATCCCGCACACGCGCGCAGGCATTCATGGTTGCCGCGGGCTACTCTGTGGGAGTTTTGCGTGAGGTACCGGCCTTCATCTCCAGCTGGTTCGATGGCGACCTGCGTATTGGTGCCGGTGCACTGTTGGCCTACGCGTTGATTGGGGGGGTGACCTGGTGCCTTGGCTTTAGCCGATCCCCCAAACCATGGCGCGGTGCACTGGCCGTCTGCATTGGGTGGACAGTCGCATTGCTGCCCCCCGTTACCATCGGCATTGCCGGGCATCCAGTCATCGCATGGGGCACACTGGCTCCGGGCTGGGGGTGGGTAGGCGTTGCCTTGAGCGTGGCTGTGCCGGCCGCTCTGGTCTACCTTCTGCGTGCTTATCGAACGGCGGCCAGGTATCAAGCCGCTTTGCTGGTTGCCCTAGCAGCGCTCCTTGCAACAGTCGGGCTCTTGCGCGATGAGTCCCACTCAAGCTACGCAGGTTCTGCGGTGGGTGTCACCACGCAATGGGGAAAGACCAGCGGCAAGATCGATGATGTCCTCGACCGGGTCAGCAGCATGGGCGCCATGGCCAAGACGCTGGCTGCAGAATCCCGAGTCACCACGGTGCTCTGGCCTGAGTCCATTGTTGGCGAATACAACCCAGCCCTGTACCCGGTGCTGAACATCGAACTGCTCAAGCCCGCGCGCGCGTCTGGGCAGACGCATATCGTTGGCATGGACCTGCCCTTGAAGGACAAGCGCTTCGAAAACGCAGCGGTGGCTTTCTACCCGGACGGCCGCAGTTCTCGCGTGGTAGCCCGTCAGCCCGCGCCAGTGTCGCTCTGGCGCCCATGGGACCCGGTTGGTTCCTTCACAGCAGACTGGCAGGGCGTCAACGTTCTGGCGCTGGGCGGTGGGCTTCGAGGTGCGGTGATCTTCTGCTACGAGGAATACCTGCCTGCGCTCTACTTGATCAACGAGGCTCGCGACGATTTCGAGGTCTACGTCGCAATGACGAATACCTGGGCTGCAGAAAGCGAACTTGCCTCGCTTATCCAGACGAAACACTCGCTGGGCATGGCAAGGCTGTTCGGTCGCCCGTACCTCAAGGCAGAGAATCGACCAGCCCTGTAGCTTCGGAGTGGTGCTTGACTGGATCGCCCCCGAACTGGCCGATCTGAATTGCCGGTCTGGGGGATTCGACCTAGAATCCGACCAGCTTCTCACCCTGTGAGGACTGCGCGTCTTGTGCGCGCCATCACCTGTCAAACCCTTCGGGATTCCAACGAGTCCCTTAGCGGTCCGTGGAATCCCATTTTTTTTGGAAATTCCATGGAAAACACCCAACCTCAAGCGAAGCTCAGCGAACTCATCCTTGCATCGCAAGTGAAAGAGGGCTTCAACTATCGTCGCCGCTACAACGCGGAGAAGATGATCAGTCTGCGTGCCAGCATCAAAGCCAATGGCCTGATGGCTCCGATCACTGTTCGTGCGCTCGAGGGCGGCGGTTACCAGCTCATCGCTGGCGGCCGTCGCTATCGTGCATTCGTCGAAGAGTTCGGTGCAGATGCGCAGATCCCTGCCAACGTGAGCATCATGACCGACGCGGAAGCGACGGCTGCGATGTTGACCGAGAACAAGGAACGCGAAGATCCCTCGATCATCGAAGACGCCGAAGGTGCTGCCCGCATGCTGGGGCTGTGCAACGGAGACCGCGAGGAAGCAGCGCGCCGCCTGGGTTGGACTCGCAGCCTTCTTGACCGCCGACTGGCTGTCATGAACGCGATTCAGCCCGTGCGCGACGCCTACATCGACGACAAGATCAATGTGGGCCACGTCGAGATCCTCGCGGCATTGCGCCGTGAGGTCCAGGAGAAGGTCATCCAGGCCCTCCTGAAGTCGCCAACGAAGATCACAGTGGAGCAGCTCAAGGCCATGGCCGAGCAGTCCCTGCAGAATCTGGAAGCGGCCATTTTCGATCGTGCCGAATGCGGTTCGTGCCAGTACAACACCGGCAACCAGCAGGCGTTGTTCGAAGCTTCGTTCAGCGGCACCCGCTGCACGAACAAGGAGTGCTTCGGCACCAAAACCGAGGGTGAGCTCGAAGCTCGCTCGAAGGCTCTGTCCGAGACCTACCAGGTCGTGCGAATCGTGCGACCAGGCGACAACTCCACGGTACTGCCGCTGCGAGTCGATGGTGCGCGCGGTGTTGGTGCTGAACAGGCGCTGGCCTGCCGCACTTGTGCTGACTTCGGTGCGTGCGTGAGCGCTGTGCCGGACAAGCTGGGCAATGCGTACAAGGACGTGTGCTTCAACAAGTCATGCAACGACGACAAGGTGGCAATCAACGCTGCAGCCTTGAAGGCCGAGCAGGATGCCCAAACCGCAGCCGCGGCACCAGACAAAGCCGGTGTCGAGGCTGGAACGACCACGAAAGCGGGCGAGGGTGCGAAAGCGCCTGCAGCTGCAGCTGGTGGTGCCAAGGTCAAACAGAATGCTTCGGCACCTGTGAAGCCAACGGCAAGTTCCGAGCAGCGCAGCGTCGTCAAGGAGTACCGCGAGAAGATCTGGCGCGATATTTTCCTCCGTGCGGCCACCAAGCTGGACGTGATGAAAAGCCGCTCGTTGCTGGTGGCAGAACTTCTGCATCGCCCGAGCGACATGGACGCCAGCGGCGCTCGCGAAGCCATCTCCAAGGCCCTGGGTCTGGAAACGCTTGCGGGCACCTCCACTCACGACCTGCTGACAACCATCCTCGCGTTGGACCAGCAAGGCCTGGGAACTGCCCTGCAGCACCTCGCCGCAAACGTGAGTCGCAACGCTGCGATCAACGACGTTGTTGGTTACATGACCGCTCTCGACATCAACATCGAGAAGTTCTGGAAAGTCAACGAAACATTGCTCGATGTCTTGACCAAAACCGAGATCGACGCCGTGTGCGTTGAACTGGGGTTGGACAAGTCGATGGGCAAGACCTACGCGAGCCTGAAGAACGGCTCGAAGAAGGACTTCGTAGCGGCCGTTCTGACCGTGAAAGACTTTCAGTACATCGGCGCCGTCCCGGCTTTGATGCGCTGGAAGAAGAAGTAAAGGGGATGGAGGCTTCGGCCTTCTTTCCGGCCCTGGCGGCATCTCAGCGCGTTATTCGCTGGTGGTGCCGAGCTTCAAACGAACAAAACCAGACTGCCGAAAGGTGGTCGTGATTCACGAGAGATCGTGATCCTGCAGACCTGAGACATTTCGTCTCGACATCAACCTCCCACGGGAATCACCTTCCCGTGGGGGAGGTGGTTTCTGTGCATTCCTTAGAGAATCACATGAAATTCATCGAACAATTCGCATCTCTGATCGCCGCCGGCGTTGCCGTTCAACTGAAGCTTTCCGCTCATGGTGAGAACGAAATCCAGCTGGACATCATTCCGGTTGCGAAGACCAACAAGGCAGGCATCCTGCTCACGCCCAAAGCCCTCATCGGCACTGCGCAAGAGCTCGACGACAACCTGCCGGCGTTCCTGGCCACCTACATCACCACTCAGTCCAGCATCAACACGCTGATCGAAGAGTCGGAGCGTGAACTGGCCACGGCCCAGGCTGCTGCGAAAGCAGCGACTGAAGCTGCCAAGAGCACGTCAAACAAGTCGGCCTCCACGCCGGCGCGCAAGGTTGCGCCCTCGGGCAAGCCTGGTGCACCAGCAAAGGTCCGTGACATGAGCGCGGGCATGCTGGATGAAGACGATACGGACGAAGGCACTGGCAGTGACGGAGAAGGCTCCGCAAGCTCCGAGGCCTCTGGCGGCGGCGAGGCGGAAGAACTTGCTGAAGCGGGTGCAACTGGGAGCGCTACGGCGAACACCGGTGGCCTGGACGCTTCGCTGTTCTGAAGGGAAGCATGACCATGAAAACGATCACGCTTACCCGCAAGTTCACCTACAACTCGCTGACCTTGCCCGACCCCAACGTGGGTATGTCAACGGATGCTGTGAAAGAGTTCTACGCTCTGCAGTATCCGGAACTCAACAACGCATTGATTGAAGGCCCTGTCACAGCCAATGGTGTGATGACCTATCAGTTCTTGCGTGCAGCAGGCGCGAAGGGCCGTGCCCCTGTGGCGGTCAAGACGGAAGGCAGCGATGCCCGCGCGGTCTTGAACCTCGCCATGGGTGGTGATGGTGCTTCGAGCACGATGCCCACGGACGAAGAACTGGCCGACCAGGCTCGTTTCAGTCGTGCCCTGGGTGCTGTGGTCCGCTCCAAAGGCGGTCGTGCAGTGAGCTTGCCATCCGCATCCTTCGGGATCTGGGGCTGAGCGAAAAGCAACTTTTAAGTCGCCTCGGGGGATCGTCCCTCGGGGCGATTTCCTTTTGGTGCTTGCCGTGGTTGACCCTGCGCCCGGTGCGGCCCAGACACATGAACTCCACTTCGGACCCCCGCCGCGTTTCGCGCTGCGGGGGTTTCGTCGTTGGGGGCTACATGCCGCGATGGCCTTGCTTCGGTAGCCACGACATGGCACGCGCACGCAACGGCGCACAAGCGGCCTGTTTGCTTTGACGCATTGGATGGCACCGGGCAAAATAGCCGGGACTTCGCCCTTGCGCGACTTCGTGCTGCGTTTAACCGCAGTGCCTCAATCAACCCATCGGGAACCCGCTTCCCGTAGGGATCGTGGGTTCTCACATTCGGAGAATCCATGGAAACAGCAGAAATCAGGCCTGCGCGCTCTCAAGCACGCAGCCTTCCTTCCCTGCCCGAGATCTCATCCGAGGTCCCGGCCTCGCTTCAACGGGCCAACACCCGCTCTCAGATCCTTGCGCGCCTCGTCCTGGCAGCAGAAGCCCACGGGCTGAAGTTGCCTGGCGGCCCGTTTGCGCAAGTGAACGACGTGCTGACCCAGCAATGGGCCCAGTACTGCGATGCAGTCTCTCCTGAACTGGGAAGGCTGTTGCTGGGTGAGCCAGAAATCCTCGTCAGTGATGATTTGCTGGATGTCGTGATCAACGCGCGTCCTGACATCAACACGTTCTTCATGAAGGCCGTGGTTGAGACGCTTGAAAAGGTGGCTGCAGGGTTGGGTTGGTTTGTCGTGTCTGTGCTGCAAAGCGCACGCGGCTCCGGCTTCGCCTTCTATGACCTGACGGTCGTGAGCTACCACCTCGAGTCCCGCTTCTGGGATCTGGATGAGTTCACCGATGAATGCTATGCGAGCCACCTCCTCATGGAGGAGGGCGATCGCGAGTACGGTGACGATTCCAAACCGACAGAAGACGATATGGCCAGGCTGCGTGAGCAGTACCAGTTCTGGCCCTCGCAGATCTTGGAAGCAGCCGGTGGTCATGACGTCTTGCTCGGCGGCGTTGTCGCTGCCAAAGACAGCAAGAAGCCGCGCGTGGCGCCTATGAAGCCCAGCGCGGTTCACAAGTGGATCAAGGCGAACTCAGACCATGCCCAGCTGGAGTGTGTGAAGGCGGCGCTTGCGCTGCAAAAGCACCTGTCGAAGAAAGAGGCCACGGCGCTCATCTTCGATTCCGGCCCGGATGACACCCAAGCCGTCGGCGGCATGTGTTTTCTTGCATGGGAAGACCCTCAAATGGTCTGGGAGTCAGCCAACCACGCAGAGGAGTACGCCTACAACGGCGGCGACGTCATGGAAGCAGTGGCGCGCAAAACACTTCAACTTGACAAAGAACTCACCGACGGCGACCTGTCGCAGCTGGTGGTCGAACTCAAGGCATACATCAACGGATGGCATCTGTTCGAGAGACTGATGTCGCACTTCCCTCAACAGGAATGACAACATGGACTTCAAAGTCAACAGCGTTGGCGCCGACTACAAGTTGGCGCACGCACTTCTGGTGTACCAAAGCTCACAGGACGGACGCGCGTACGTGACAAAGCATCCCGTTGCGTTGTCTGAAGGGCGTCCAGTGGTCCGACCAGGTCGTCCTCTAACGGAGGGCGACTTCAAGGATCTCGTGGAAGGCCTCAAGCCAAAAGATCGCCCAGCGATTCAATGGCAAGACCCCCGCGTCCTCGCAAAGGGCATGGGTCGCATGATCTGGTGGACGGCGCCTACAAAACGGGCAATGTTCTTCAAGGAAAGCACCTTCGCCTCTGGCACCTTCGAAGGCAATGCGGTCTGTCCCAATCCTGGGCTGATCTTCATGTCCACCGATACAGAGTTGTACGTCTTCGCCTTCCGGGGCGACGGCGCACCAACACAAGAAACGCACCTCTGCCAAGCGCCTTTTTTCAATGTGTGGTCGCAGGGAAAAGTCTGTGTCGGCAACGCCCGCGTCCCAAACGACGATCAAAAGGGTGACCCAAGCTCGTGGGAGCGGTTCTTCTTTGGATCACTGTTCACACACCCCAACTTCACCGAGAAGGACCGGCTGACCAAAGGCGTTTCGCCGGTCAAGTTCTGGCAGAGCCAGGTGAAAAAGCCCACCAACGCCTTCCCCGAGAAGGTGCTGGTGGATATCAACATCAAGGTCGCTGATCTGCTCAAGCTCGATTTCTTCGAGCGAAAGCATGTTCGCGCTCAAGGAGAGTTCTGATGAACGATTTCGATAAAGCCATTGCGGAAGCGTTTCCGCTGGTGGCGGCCCCCAAAAAGGAGCCGTTGGATGCACGTGTTGGAAGCGGCATCCGCTACGTCGTCGGCTCCAACGGGCTTGCGCGCGAAGTGATGCTGCCGTTCATGCGTGTGGTGCACATGGTGTCCGGTTTCGGTCCAAAGGTGAACCTGCCCTACGGGGCAGTGGAGCCGGTGGCTGAGATGTGGTTCGAGGGTATCCCCCGCGAGCTCATCCGTGAGTTCAAACAAGCCGCCATCGATGCGCTGCCCAACGAGGTTGCCGGTGCGTTCATCTGGGATGAGTGCAGCAACGACTTCCGTTTTGCCAAACGAGAGACGCTTGTCGCCAATGGCGGCTACGTCTCGTACCGTGAAGTGAAGCTGGAACAAGGTGAGCACCTGGTGGTGGACGTGCACAGTCACGCATCGCATCCAGCGTTCTTTTCGTCTACGGATGACAAGGATGACAACGGGTCCATGAAGTTCAGCCTCGTGCTGGGCAACGTGGATACACCCAGCGTGAGTTCTGCTTTTCGCCTGAACCTTGCCGGGTACACATTCCCGGCGAGCATCGATGCAGATGGAAACGTGGAGGTGAAGCTGTGAACCAAGAAACGATCCACCTGCTCGACGGCAAGTTGATGACCCGTGCCATTCAAGTGCTCCTCGTGGGCGCCGGCGGCACTGGTAGTCGAATGCTGGAGAAGCTGGTTGCGTTGCACCGCGCTCTGCGAGCCAAGGGGCACCCCTTTGGCCTGCAGGTGCTGGTCATCGATCCTGACACGGTGTCACCCGCCAACATCGGCCGCCAAGCCTTCTACCCCGGAGACTGCGGCAGTTACAAGTGCGACGTGCTCGTGAACCGAGCCAACATGGCGCTGGAAGATGTGCAGTGGGATAGCGAGCCAGCCAAGCTGGACACGCGTTCTGCGCTGGACAAATTTGACCTGGTGATCGGAGCGGTGGACAACCGCGCTGCCCGCCTGGCCATCCTGCGTGGTTTGGAGAACACGGTCAGCGGAACGCGGTATTGGCTTGACACTGGGAACAGATCGCACGACGGCCAAGTGGTGATCGGTCAAGTGACCTCGCGCAAGCGGGCGACCGATGACCTGAACCGCCTGCCGCACATCGCAGAGTTCTACCCCGAGCTCATCGACCCATCGGCTGAGGACAAGGACAACACACCCTCGTGTTCCCTTGCCGAAGCCTTGGAGAAGCAGAGCCTGTTCATCAACACCACCGTGTCCGACTTCGCAGCCAACCTGCTGTGGATGCTGTTCACGGAGGGGCGGTTGGACACTCAAGGGGCGTTCATCAACCTCAAACGGATGATGGTCACGCCTTTGCGAGTCGACCGTGACGTGTGGGCGCGATTTGACATCGTTCGCGATGGCAAGCGTCACAAGGTGGTGAGGCCCTCGTTGAAGGCCAAACGACTGAAGAAGCAAGAGGCAGCGGAAGTTGCTTGATCTGCAACCCCCGTCTTGGGGCAACATGGAAGGCCCGGGCATTTTGCTCGGGCTTTTTTTTATGGGCAACCTCCGCTGTTGCCTTCGATCTATCCGTTGTGCCGGGCATCCGCTGGCATTTGCAAAAGCGCGATCTGTAACAAATACTTTCATGCGCAAAGCGACTTCGATTGTCCCTCTCGTCAACCGGTCGCTGCCCCGTGATGTCCACAAATGCGGAACACCCCCCACCAGACCTACCCTTCGGCCCCTTCCGGCTCTGCTGCAGGCCTACTCAAGGGTGAGCCCAAGCTTGATCGCCAGCGGCTGTTGTCCAGCGAGTTGCTTCTGAGATCCCTCGAACAGGGCCTGATCACACAGGAGACATTCGATCGGCAAGCGCGCCAGATCGAGGAACTGGGGTGCGTCGTGGAATTCATGGGCGCAAGGGGGCGGTCTCAGGTCCATTTGTTGGGCTGAAGCTGCCAGGGAGAGGCTTCACTGGACGAAGGCGAGGTCCCCGACCGATCAAGGCGCGACATTTGTCACGTATGTGCCGGGAATAAGGCGTTCTTGTACTTCAGAACCTCTCCGACCCATAAAGCTGCGGGCAAGTCCACCGATAGATTCCGTAACTTAAACTGTGCCGGTCAAGCAGGGTTTAAGTCGTGAAACATGCGACGGGGCTGCGCTCCACGTGGGCTTCTAACGCGGGCGGTGAATCGCACGCAAATTCCCTGCGCATGGGCGCAGTAGCGGAAGTACACAGAGGCGATTGAGAAATAATGATGACAGCGCAGATGGAGGGGGCTACCAAAGGTAGTCTGCACGTACCGACGTACGAAAGAGCAGTCCGTGCTGAAAACGTAAAGGCGATGATCCGTCGCTGGCGCATTGCTCAGAGCAGTGAGCTGGTGGACCAGCGCGTCATTGCCCGCTGGTTCCCTGGCCAGCGCAATCTGCTGGAACTCCTCGCCGTGCTGGTTGAGGAAGAGGTCATGAAACTGGCCGACTGTTCCCTCCCCCTCTTTTCCCTTTTGATTCACCCCAGTCTGATGCCCGCGACATCGGCTCCGTTGGTGCAACCCGGCGAATTTGAAGCTGCCAACCGACATGAGGCGTTCCTGGCGCTCGCATCGCGCGTTGACAGCATCAAAACCTCGTTTGCCGAGGGATGTGTCCTCTATGACTTGGCACTGCCCGACGCAGTGCATATCCGGCGTTTTGGTCCGCATGAGCTTTGGGACATCGCAGCCAACCCCGGCTTGGTGATGTTTCCTGTTGCCAGCGACCATTACTTCGAGGTGGCCGCTACCCGCGACCTGTCCTCGTCCCAGAAATCGCAGCTCATGACCATGAGCAAGCGATCGAAGAACAGCATTCACTGACACTTCAACCTTGGAATTGACAATGATGAACTCGGCTGGCCGCGCGCTCGCATCCTCAGGACACAAGCGAGTGCTCTTCGAAGACCAGGATGCGGATGATCGATTCGAGGCGCTGATCGCCCTGACTTCACGCACCAAGCTGATCGTCAAGTTGCTCGGCACCGATGTGGCCGAGCAACGGATCAAGGAGGAAATGGATCGTCGGCTGGGTCAGTACGGCATCAAGGTCAAACGCCCTCGCGGATTGGGGCAGACCACGGCGGCCAAGACGTTTCTTGACAGCGCAGCAGAGCGTTTTGAGGCAGCCTACCTGATGGCCCTGCACTTCGGCTCAAGGGGCATCGGTGAATATTCCGTTGTGGAGACAAATTTCGGCCGGGCGCTGGATACGATGATTGAGGTCTACAACCACTATCGTAGAACGGTGCCCCCAGTCGGGGACTCGATGCGCATTCCCTTCGAGACCTATGCTCTCTTGGTCGATGGATTGCAAAGCCGTGAAATCGAAGTTCGTCAGTGCAGCTTGTGCAACACGAAGCACCCCGTGGTCAACCATCATCAAGGTCCAGTGCATTGTCCCGCCTGCTCCACGCAGGATCTGCGCATGGATGAGGTGCGCGCAGACGTTCAGTCTCGCATCACCGCCTACCGCCAATCGCGCAATCAGATGCCCAAGTTCGGGTGATCGTTTGCCCTATGGGGCAAAACGGAGCCGTTGGCCCCGTGCCATGGTCGGCGCTGAGTAGAAGAATGGAGGGATGCTCCAAACGTGGAACGCCATCCCATTGCTCCAACTCCGGACGATCCCGTTCTGTAGCGGCTCTCCCTCGAGCGCACTTGTCTTTCACTCACGCCTGGAATCAGGTCGACTGCATGACTGCAGTCGTCAAGCCCAGGTGTTGGCCAAGAACTTCTTGCGAAAGCTGCTCTCGTCATGAGCCAAATCGTGTCATTGCAAACGGCGCGCGTCCGCAGCGCCGAGCATCTCCAGCCAGGTAGTGGTACCGAACACTGGATGCGCCGGGAACTCGAACGATCCGACCCCGAACAGTGGGTGTTCGATGCGATAGCCGGACTGCCACATGAGGACTTCGCCCTTGCATGCTGGTCCCAGCAACCCAACCTCAGAAAGGCGGCGGTGAAGCTGGCCTCCTACATTACCCCTCGGTGGCCAACTGAAGATGGCTCATCCTTGCTGGCGCACTCCATTGGCGAAGCGGTGAAGCGAGCAAAGGCGGCAGTGGACAACGGGGAAGTGTTCACGGGCCGTTTCGTTGGCGTGTACCTATACGGACTGACACTGCACGCCCGGGACGTCGCGCGCCTTTCCATCAAGGGTGTCGATCGCTTCGGTGTCCTTGAACACTGGCGGCCATTTTCTGAACCTCTGCAGCCGTGGGCATCGCGCCTGGGCGTCGACACGCTGATTGCCGAGACAGTTGCACCCGGCCCAACGGAGGCGACGGTAGAGGGCATCCGATCCCACATGATCGTCCGCGTCTCGGACCCTATCGACACCGGCTACCTGCTCAAGCATGCCGCACAAGGCTGAGCAAAGCGATGACGATCATGAGTCCTGACTTTCATCCGGTTGTGCATGGATTGAGCATGCGCCGTGCGCCACGCCACAACCTGGTGTCCAGTTTCAACAAGCACAAGTACCTCCTTGCCAGCGTATTCCAGGTTCTACTGGAAGAACGAGGGCTGGGAGCACTCACCGGTCCAGCTGTTGTCCTTCGCGTGGTGCACGCACATTCGCAGTTGGAAGCGGAGGCAGATGAATCGGGCAACGACTTCACGACGTCTAGCATGATGGGAGAGTTGCTTGGAGGGGAGAGCTACGAACCCCGGCCGTTCGCACTTTCGGTCCTGGCATCGTTGCCATCAATGGCTGTGAGTGGCCCTGTGGCCAGCGACCTCCTGTGCTTGGCACCCCTCGATCTAGACCGCTCGTGCGCCTTCTCGTCGCAGGAAGAGATCGATCACAGCATCCTGCACCTTGTGTGGGCCCCCTGTGATTTGGAGGGTACGGTGCTTGTCCTCAGCTGCAATGCTGGCGATCAGTTTGTCCTCCACATGAACGTTGCAGGTCGATGGCACCGTGCACAAGATGGCGAGGCGGCACGAGCTCTGCGACGCGACGTAACCTCCAGAAAAAGTAAGGCCATGAAGCACCCTGGTCCAGTGCTCGGCGAGAGCCTGCAGGAGGTCTACAGCTCCCTGGACTCGGTCGCTCGCCGTTTCGACAACATCGTGGTCCGAGCTGCCGTGCGCGAACTCCAGAATCACGAAGCTATTGAGTCTGACTTCCGGGGTATCTGGGCCTGAGCTTGTTCAAGTTGTGCACACCGAGGGAAGCGGCGGCCACGTCCTAGCTTCGTGACTCCACTGGGAGCTTGAAATACACGGCGCACCCATGGCCTGGCGTGCTGTCGGCCCAGATGCTTCCGTTGTGACGCTGAACTATCCTCTGACTCAACGCCAAGCCTGCACCGTATCCCTCAAAATCCAGCGAATGATGCTGCCTCTGGAACATGAGGAACAGGTTTCTCGCCTTGGCCACATCAAATCCCACGCCGTTGTCCACGACGAAAAAGACGGTGGAGCCATCGCTTTCCGTTCGGCTGCCGATCTCGATTTCGGCTCGATCAACCTGGCGCGTGAACTTGACCGCGTTATCCAACAAGTGCACGAACAGGTCTGCGACCATCCCTTCGTCCGCAAAAACCTGCGGCAGATCTGCGTGGACATTCCAAGAGATGTCTCGCCCTGGGTTCGCGGTGGTGAGTCGATCGATGACTCCGTCCAATGTGGCCTGCAGCTGCAGCGGAGCAGGATGGAGATCAACTCGACCGAGGCGGGAATAGGTCAGGAGGCTCTCGATCATGCCGTTGAGGTAAGAGGAGGAGCGCTTCAGGCCATCGCGATAGTGTCGAATCTCTTCACTCGCTTCCTCGCCCAGTTCCTCGGCAATGAGGCCGGCGAATGTGTTGATGTGGCGCAGTGGTCCTCGCAAGTCGTGCGTGATTGAGTGCGTGAAGATGTCCAGATCCTTGTTGGGAACCGTGTACTGGCGCACGCGCGCCTTGACGCGTCGGTCCAGCTCGGCGTTGAGGTCATTCATGACCCGGTCCAGATCCTTCATGGCAGTCATGTCGCGCGTGATGCATGACAGGCCTTCAAGCTCCCCGTTTTCTCCCCGCAGCGCGGTGATGAGCGTCTGGCCCCAGAAGGCGTCGGTCCCGACGCGAAGGCGCCAGCCGTGGTACTCCCACTGCCCCCGGTCGACGGCAAGGCGAATGGCGTCCTCGATGCTGATTTCCTCTGGCTCGCCCGCACGCGGAGCTGCCAGGTCACCAAAAGACATCCGGGCGGCTTGGTCGTGGGTGAACCCGTGCAGGCGGTGCGCGCTCTCGCTCCATTCAGTGATGTGGCCTGAAGCGTCAATGAAGTAGATGCATGAATCCTGAAGCGCGTCGATCATGAGCGCGTATCGACGCTTCGCCGTGAGCAGTTCGCTTGAGCGTTGGCCAACCCGTTCTTCTACCTCGCTGAGGTCCTGAAGGGTTGTGAGAACTGCGGCGACATCACCTCCAGTTGAGCGGATGGCCACCGAAGAGGCCTGTAGGGGCAGCGCCGTGCCATCGGACCGATCCATCGTGATGTAAGCCGGCGCAGGGACAGCACCTTCCAGGGCCATCTGCAGCTGTTCTTTGAGGTTCTCGAATGACAGTGGCTGATGCCCGTTGGAGGGGCCGCTGGAGGGCGTGGGTTCAAGGCCCATGCCCACATGGTTGTTCAGCCAGCGCAGTAGGGTCGGGTTGACCTTGAGCAGTTCGCCCTTGGGTCCAAACAACAGCATCCCGCAAGGTGCGATGTCAAACAGTGGGCCTACCAGCTGATCGGATATCTGAGGTGCACCTGCGTGCGAGTCATTTGGTGACATGGTGTTGTTGAGTTCTTGTTGTCCGACTGCGTTCGCAGCCACGCGCACAACCGACCTTGGTGTTCTTTTGAACGTTCCCTCCCCAAGGCCCGCGGTCCATCTGTTGGATGGAGCTTCCGTTGCATCGAGGCTCGCGAGTAGGCGAGCGCCGATACAGATGCGCATGAACGACCATACCAGCAGGCAGCGATGCTCCAGGTCGCAAATACAGCCCGCAGAAACCAGCCAAGATGTACATGCAGAATGGTTTTATAACGCGAGTTAGCACGTTGTAGGTATGAATCAGGTTGACGCTTGAATCGAATGGCTTCCGTGCTATCCCCTTGACTTACATGGGCCGCATTTCTGCACTTCATCGGTACTTTTGCACGTTTGCGAAAGGCTCGATATTTCTATAGCCTGACCTTGGGGGAAAACAATAGTTCAAAAAGTTGGACCTGTGCAGAGGTGAAGCTTTAAGTTTGATCACCTCTTGAGGCGGGGAAATGCCGCATTCCCCGCAAGGAGTTCTCAGTGCTTCATCAGCTCACGGTGATGGCAATTCGTGGCCACAGGTGATCGCCAGCCTTGGCAAAGATCAGCGAGCGCTCGGCGCCGTCGATGCTGGCGCGGACCACTTTGGCCCCGGTTCGCTCCGCGAGCCAACTCACGCCTGGGCGCTCAGCTTGTGGCCTTCCATTGGGGCTGATCTGACCCTCAGGGAACAACAGGACGCTGCGCCCCTCGCGGAGGTGGCGCGCCAACTTGCGCAGGCCTTGTGGCGTGCCCGAGTCCAGCGGTACCACCCACCCGTAGCCCAACCAGCACAGCGTGGCCATCCCACGGGCTGCCCACGGACTTTTCACGGACCAGTCGCTGTCGACCCCCACTGCCAGCGGTGCAGGGCTTAGGAGGGCCAGCAGCACGCCGTCAAGCAAGCTCACATGGTTCGATGTCAGGATAGTCCCGCCTTTGACCAACATTTCCCGTGCTTGTGGTGCGATGGTGGCGCGCGTGCGCAGAGCTGCAGCGAGGGCGGCTGTCATGCAGAGCCTCACCGGCCGTAGGTAGACCCAATGGCGCGGGTGTGCAGGAGAGGAGGGTGTTGTCATGGATGTCAGGCTACCGTCTTTCGCGCCATCTTCAAGCTGTGCTGGTTGGTGGGGCATCGGGTTTGAGCATCCAGCAAGCGAGACGCGGGCCCTGCGTCGCAACGCCTTCCACGTATTCGAGCCAGCCTTTGGCCTTGGAAAGAGAAATCAAAGCCTCCAGCTCCTCGACGGTATCAGCTTGGAGCACAAGCAGCCGGTGTGGCTCCATCTCATGTTCGATGGCGCCGGCGTCGATGACCTGGTACATGGCGTGGAGTGTTGCCCGGCGAACAGATCAGTTGCCGTCTGTGATGACCTTCGTCGCGTCGGACAGTCTCAGTTTCACGGCCATCTTGGATTCAACCACGGTGAGGTGGGGCTTACCGCTGAACCACACCAGGCAGCGGTTCTTTGCCCGCGTTATGGCGACGAACATCAGGCGACGTTCTGCTTCGTAGTTGACCACGGCGGAATCATTGTCGGATGCCGATGCGTCCAGGATGTGCACGGTTTCGAATTCGAGGCCCTTGGAGCCGTGCATGGTCATCAGGACCAGTCTCACGTCGCTTAGGTCGCGGTTCTTCGTGGACACCAGCTTCAGGCGGCTGGAAAGCGTACCTCGCAGGTCGCTCAGGATCCTGGCGCAGATGCCCACCAGGTCTGCCGCGCCTGTCTTGCGCTCCGCCTTGAGCCATCCCGCATACATGTCGCCCACTTCAAGAATCACCTCAGCTACAGACCCACCGGTGCCGGCGTTGCTCGCTCGCAGTTGGGCCCTCCAGTAGGCGCAGTCTTTGGCCAGACTTTTGAGTTGCTTCATCTCACCAGGCGGTGCGTCCTCAAGTTCGGGAACGTTGCCATCAAGCAGTTGGGCTGCCGAGCCGTTCATTTCGCGCAGGATGGAGGTCTTCATCTCATCCCCGATGCCGTTGAAGTGCAGCACGCCGAGTACGCCGACCGGGGAGTTGTCTACCAGTGCCTGCAAGAACGACAGATAGCCCGCAATGTGCGAATTCTCCCAGATGCTCTTGCCGACGCGCTTGTAGTCGACTCCGGCGCTTCGCAGTTCAAGTTCCAAAAGATCCAGCGAGCGGTTGGTTCGCGCAAGAACCACGGCATTGACGTGTTGCGCAGGCGTTTCCACAACCATGGCGGCCAGTTCTTGCGCCTGCTTCTCGGCATTGGCGGTGGAGTATGCGGCTATGGCACCGCCCTTGCCGCGGCGTGCAACAAGCGTCTTCGACAGCCGTGCCTTGTTCAGGCTGACCAGAGTGACCGCGTGAAACAGGATCTCCTGGCGGCAGCGGAAGTTGTCACCCAGCTCGATCCTCTTTGCATCGAAGGTGTCCAAGAAGGATTTCATGCCGGCGTAGCCTAGAGCCTGACGCCACTCGTAGATGCTCTGGTCGTCATCTCCAACGATGGTGACGTTGCATCCAGATCGCGCGTGAGCAAAGATCCAGCAGCGCTGCAGATCGTCTGTGTCCTGACCTTCGTCCACCAGCATGTCGGTGTAAGGCATTGGCGGGATCGTGCCCTCGTGAACCCTGAGGGCACAGTCACGCATGATCGAGTAAAGATCCATCTGTCCAGTGGCCTTCAGTCGCTCCATGTACCTCTCAATGACCTTCATGACCACCTCGGGCACTTCGAGCTTTGTTCGGTCGATGGCGTACATGTACAGCTCGAAGATCTCGCGAGCAGCCTTTTGGTCCTCTGCACTCTTGAGGAACGTGAACAGCGCATCCTGCAGGAGGATCCCTTGTTGGACGGGGCTTAGGACCTTGCGTCGGGGCACGTGTCGGAACAGGTGCTTGATGGCAATGCTGTGGAAGGTTCCGATGAGCAAGCGTTCATCACCGAAGGGCTTGCCTCCGGCCTTGACCTGTGCTGCGTCCAGCCGGCGGCGCATTTCGTCTGCACCCTCCTTGGTGAAGGTGACCATGATCAGACGGCGGTTCGGGTCGGACAGAATGCGCATGGCTTTGGCCACCGAGGTGGTGGTCTTGCCTGATCCGGGCCCGGCGACGATAAGCAGGTGACCGTCGTGGTCAATCGCTTGCTGCTGTTGTGGGGTGAAGGCCATGGGCGCTGGTCCAAGTGGAATTAGTCAAATAGAGCGGGCAGGCGTGGTAGGTGCTCAAATGAGAAGGGCCGCGCAGTGGCGGCCCTCTCTCAACCTCACAGAGAGGTGGTTAAGCGGCCACGGCGGCGGGGTCCACCTCTTTCGCTTTCGGCGTTTTGGCCTTGCCCTTGCCAGCGGCCGCAACCGCGGCTGCTGTAGCGTCGTCAATCACCTTGCTCGGGTCAGCGCCGCCGAGGTCCATGCTGGAATCGGCATCTGCACCTTCCGACTCGGAAGCAGAGAAGGCCGCGATGTCCTTGCCCTGCTGCGAAACCACATCGGCCATCTCTGGATTGACGGTGCCACTGGTCTGCTGTTCCTTGATCAGGCGGTCAGCTTCACGGTACAGCTTGACCACTTCTGTCTGCAGGATGGCGCGGAAGGCGCGTACAGCCTTTTTGCACAGAAATTCAACTTCGGCGCGCTGGGCCGAGTCGATCACGCCCAACAGGTTGGCGGTGCCGGCCATGAGGTTGACCTTGTCCAGGTCGGTCAGCAACTTGAAGTAGCTGCGCGCGTGAGCCGCGATCACGGGGACGGTCATGTGCACCGGGTTGGGGTAAAGCGAGGTTTCCATCTTCACGCCGTTCTGTTGGAGAAGCTTTTCCAGGCGGCTGATGTTGCTGGTCATCAAAGTGTTGATGCTGGCCAGCTTTTTCGTGATCACTTCGTTGTACTTCTCCAGCGTCTCAGGGTTGAAGCCGCGCCAGCTGCGGTACTGGTATTCCAGGAACAGCTGCTTGGACAGGTAGGCGAAATCCTTGCGGAAGAAGCGGGTGGAGGCAGGTGACTGCAACTCAGCGTTGTCAATGAAGACAACGGGGCTCTGGAAATTCGAACCGAACTTCTCGCCGAAGACCATCTGCAAGGCCTTCTGGCGTTGTTTTTGAATCTGGGCGTCGGCGTCGGTCGCCGTGAGGGCTGCATTGGTCATAGAAAGGACTCTCCAGTGGGTTGAGAAAACGCCACTTGACTTTAGGAGCGGTCCTGCAGCACTCAGGTTGAGTCAATGCACCCAAACCAATGCAAAGCCTCGGTCTGAGTGCACTTTTTTCAAGGAAACTCAGGGTGACTGGGCGGATTGACGTGTGTTGGTGCCCCCGATGTGGCCAGTTGCTGCTTTGGCGGTAAACCACGTTCGAGTCGCCTCAGAAACTTTTTCGCGGGAAGTGGCCAGATTGGTTTGACCCGCGTTTCGAGCTGCTCAATACTTCGTACGTCGTCTGGTATCCAGCGGCCGTGCAACTGGGACACGTAAACCTTCCGAGTCGAAACTGAACTGCTCTTTGCGACGGCGAAGTGCTACCTGAAAGGGGAACATAAAGATGAAAAGAACTCCACGAGTTCTTGCATGGCGGGTGCTTCGGCACCCTGCCCATCGCAGTTTCCTCTTTCAACACACATCGCTCTCTGCATATACTTCGCCACACAGCGGGTAATACCTGACGTCTCTTGATCGAGATGTGAGGTCTTCCTCGGTTCGCCGAAAAGAACTGAACTTCGGTTCAGTTGCGTGTCCAGTACACGCCTTCAACTGACTTGCCGACCTCCGGGTTTGCCTGTCGCACATCAACCTCCCCACATGGGCATTCCAATGCCCTATGGGGTGGACTGCTTTGTGGGAATCCTTTTAGGTGGTCCCCATGAAAGTAGTTCTCGCCGTTTTCGTCATTGCCATGGTTTTGGTCAACACCGCCGGGGCAATGCTCCCCGCAGTTGAAACAGTGAAGTCGCGTACCACTCATGTGGACTTCGTGGTCGAGCAAGCAACTCGGTGAGTTGACGCTGCAACGTTTGTAAAAAAGGAAGGGCCTGGCCCTTCCTTTTTTCATTTCATCCCTTCGCACACACTCCGCGTGAGAACTGCTGACGGACCTGGACGCATCCAGCACCGTGAGCACTTCTCGATGCAAATTCGAGCAGAGCTGGCATCCGTGTCAGCGCACAACTAGCGGCTTCAAACCGCATTCATCAACCCAGCCGGGACCAGCTTCCCGGTAGGGATGCTGCTCGGCTATTTAGCTGGAAGCATGATGGAAAAAAACATCACCGGCGTCAGGGAGCAGTCCCATGCACGCCGGGGCGATTGATACCCAACCGCAAGCGCAACAGCTTTTCCTGCCGATGTTCATGGCCCACGAAATTCATGCGTGGGCCCAGCGCGAGCAACAACGTCAGAGCAAGAAAGAAAAGGCCGTCAAAGCCAGATCCATCAAGAGCGTTCTGCTCAAGAGGGACGAGGACACGACAAGCCTGTTCGATCTGATCGACGACAGCTTGCTGGACATGCCACTCGGGGGCGTTGCCGAAGGAAACGAACTGAACTGTGATGTTGACCCCTTGAGGGCCGATGTCGCGGAAAAGATCGAGGACTTCGTTGACGAACACATCGAGTGGTCCGATGCCGCCATTGAGGAGTTGCACGAGGGTGTACTGCACTACTCGCTGAAGCTCCTTCAGGCTAAAGGCAACGGCGCGGAGAAGAAAGAGGTCCTGCGGTGGATCTTCGCTCCGAAAACGATGGTCGCGTCCCTACACGGGGAAAGCGGCCGAACGGTTGAGACAGTCCTGTCCCAACCCTTAACTCCATTCTCGTTCGAACAGTGCTGCGCTATCTGCGGATACAGCCCTGAACGTTTGACGGACGGCTTAGTCCCCGTACTCAAAGAGATTGGCCTCCAAAGTGTCTTTAAGGAACTTTTCGATGGAAAACACCATTAAACCCGTACACCAGAAGTACAACGTGCGCGCAGTCTTCGGCCTGCTTGAAGCGCCCGAATCAGCCGAAATTCCAGGCCTCGCGCCTGGTTTGAACGGCGTCCCCCCGGTTGACCCGATGTACGTCTTTGATACTGAGCGCACGCGCCAGTTGACGATGTTCTGGGTTGGCGGATTCAAGGCATTGAAGATCGAAGGAAGTCCCGCAGCGGGTAAGACCTCGATCATCGAACAGTGGCACGCGCGTCTGAACGTGCCGCTCTACAAAGTGCCGTGCTCACCCACCACTGAGAGCTTCCGCCTGATAGGTCAGCTGCTGCCGACCGAGGATGGCAAGCTCGTTTGGAAAGATGGCCCGGTGCTCAAGGCATGCCGTGAAGGCACGTCTGTGCTGCTGGACGAGTACAACACTCTGGACGCGGGAGAGGCCACCGGTCTCAACATGCTGCTGGAGGGTTACTCGATCACGATCCCTGAAACCGGGGAGACGATCACGCCAGCGAAGACCACCCGGTTCTTTGCCACGCAGAATCCTGAAGACAGCCGAGCCGCGGTCGCAGGGCGAAACGTGCAGGACGTGGCCAACGATGACCGCTGGTCCCACATGGAAGTGGAATACCTCAAGCCCGAGCTTGAAGAAGCGCTGGTGCTGCGGCACCTGTTGGCCGGCAAGGTTGACAGGACGGTTGCTGAATCGATCGCCAAGGTGGTCGTGCAGGTGGCCAACAACGTGCGCCAGGCCTTCCTCAACGATGCCCCCGGAATCGACAAGCCTTTGTCAACTCGGGTGCTGCTTCGTTGGGCGAAGTACACGGTCATGTACCAGGGTGTCATGCGCAAACAGAACCAAAGCGGACTGCACTACGCAGTTCGTCAGGCCGTGCGCATGAGCGCAGCCATGGCGACAGCCGTCAATGAGCAAATCACGCTCATTGCGGGCTACGACGAAAACATGCAGAGCTGAGGCAGGGTATGAACCTTGTCTTTGATGTCTACCAACATTCGGACAAAGGTGCCTGGGGGTTCTGCCCCCGGGGATCGGAAGTCATGATCGCGGAGATAAAGCTCGATGGGACGCTCAAGCTTGAGACCATCAACGCCATCAAGCTTGGCGGTGCACTGACCGCGAAGGTTCGCATGGGGTACTCCCGCGCCGCAAGGTGCAAGTACCTCCACCGAAACGTCACCCCTGACGGCAAGGTGCTTGGCGAGTTTTCCGAAGTGCACCCCGACCTGGACTTTGCAGGCGATGGTGAGCTGGTGCTCATGGTCACCCGGAGCATTGGCCTGGATGTCGACGCGCTGCTGCAGGAGTGGGAAGTGCTTCTGCAAGGCGTGGACGGAGTACGCAACACCGCTGACGTCTGGATCGCCAGGCAGCGGCGGGCAGTGCAGTACTTCACCGCACCGGACACCCACCCCGCATTCGCACTTGTGCTGTCCAACTGGGCAGTCGAGAACAAGCAAGTTGTCATTGCACAGTCGGGCCAAGTGCCGGCTGTGACACCGAAGAACGATCCAATGGCCTGGAAGCAATTCCTGTCCAAGTGGTTCGCGGAGGCAACCACACAAAGAACTTTGGAGCAGCTGCGTTGGTCGCTACGCGACGCGATGCTGGCGGCTCCAGTCATTCACAACAACACTGATGACGCAGACGGCTGGATAGCCGATGCGAGTCAGGCCGCCTTTTAACAGGAACAAAGTGAACAAACATATTCACCCCCTCATCAATGCTGCCCGCGCTCTCACGCTCGGAACCAGCAGGGTGGTGGCGTCAAGCATCGCAGGCCTTTCAAGGCTCGTGAAGCCACGCCTCCGCAACCCGGTGATCACTCCCAAGGTGGTCATCAGCAAAAGTGACGCGATGCGCCAGACCTTGGCCAAGGCCAAAGAGGCGGCCGAACGCAACCCAGGAGCGAAAGCGACGGGCGAGTGCTCGGCTCCGGTCATGGTGCAGGCAAGCGACTTCGAGATTGCAGACCGGATCATCTCGATCCGCCTCGATCCTGCGGTTGGCGTCATCAACATGCGTGTCTACAAGACGCTCAAGGTTGTCAAGCGAGACCTGATCGTTCATGAACCCCGACTGCGGGCCATGATGAAAGGTCGCCGGTTCAACTTTCCTGATGCTGTATTCGACCCCAAGTCGGATTTGGAGGATGTGAAGGATGAGACGGTGTACCTCGCAGAGAAACTCATCAACGCTGTGGGCAAAGGCAAGGTCAAGGCGGTCAAACCGCCAAAAGACACTGTCAAGGTTCCGCCCAAGGTCGCGACGAAGGATGTGGTGGCAGCACCATCTCCGACAGCCGTGGTCCAGCGAGCAGCGGCGGCGCAGGGAACGCCCGCACCGAAACAACATCCGGCACCCGCGTCCAAACGCGAGCAGCCGCGAGCACCTGCCACGCAGGCCCAGGCACCGGAGTCGAAAGTCTTCGCGCCCAAGCCAGCGGTGGGATTCACCTACGTAGGCACCTTGCGTGAAGCTGGGAGCCGAAAGGTGACGCCCCGGGGACGTGATGCATACGAGGTGTTCACCGCCATCATCCAGATGGACAACGGCGCTGAATTCCCGCTTCGTGGTGCCGAACTCGAACGCGAGCTCGAACTTGCAGATTGCCAGTTGGGCGATCGCATTTCGATCACCCCGATGGGCAAAGTGCCCGTGACCCTTACCAATGGTGGTGAGGGCAAAAAGAACCTCTACAAAGTCCAGAATCTTCAGGAGAAAGCATGATCGTCATCACAGCCCACGGGCGCCTGGCTGAACAGCCTACCGTCAAGATCGTGGGTGACAGCTGCGTTTGTGAATTCCGCTTGTTGAGTTCTCGATGGGCCAAAGGCGATGAAGTGACCGAGGCGGTCAACTTCTTCGTCTGGGGCGAGGAGGCTGAGCGGTTCTGTGAATCCACGGAGAAAGGTCAGCTGATCTCAGCCACCGGAACCCAGGAGACATCGAGCTACACAGATGCACAGCAGCAACGCAAGCAGTTCGTCAAATACCGGATGACCTGGTACAGCAAGGGTGCCCGCCCGCGCAGCAGCCGGGGCGATGGCCAAGCCAGCAACCAAGTTGGAAACCAAGGTCAACGATCTGGCAATGGAAACGGCAACGGTGGCAACTACGGCGGCAACTCACCCTCCGGCAACGGTGGTGGCAACCGCGGTACCGCTCCCAATGCCTACGCCGCAGAAAAAGGTGGCTTCAACCAGCGTGCTCCAACGAGCAATGCTGGAGCTGCTCCCCAGACCGCGCGGCCCGTATCTCGATCTGCTCCATCGGTGCAGCAAACCGCTCCCCAGGAGCCAGATGGTTTTGACGACCACGGTTTCACCGGAGATCCCAGCGATGGGTTCGAAGATGTGACCCAAACGTTCGTCTGAACAAAACAACCAACCCCGACTGGGACGCTCCCAGTCGGGGCGTTCCTGGTCATCCGATCAGGAGAAACGCATGTGCATCACCGAAGCCCTGCGAGAGCAGGTGAAGAAGTTTCAACAGTCAACGGGCGAGCGCGCCATGATGATCGTCGTCGAAAAGCGCGATTCGTCCATGGGCGTCCATTCCGTCGAGTTCAGTCCCTACGTGGGTCTGATGGTCGACGGCAAGCCGCCCGGCCCACAGTGGTACCAGGAAGTCGAAAGCTTCCACCAACTGCAGTGGGGACCAACTGTGCTGCATTGAGGAAAACCGCACGGCCAGTCGAAAGACTGGCCGTGTTGGTTTGCTCACTTCGTTCAGTTGCGAGAAAATACAAATCGAATTTTGGTGAAAGTGCCTTTGCGAAAGGTGCTTTCTACAGAGTTTTCTGCTCTCACGAGCTCGAACAAGGCGCTGGGATACCTTGTGCTCGCCCTCACCGGCGTGTAACCCCAGTCTTTCAACTTTGAACGCCCATCCCTTCGCAGGGTGCGTGTTCTGCCTTAGTGCCGTTCTGTCTATGCAGGACTGCATCCCATCGGGACCGGCCAATGTGCATCTCCCGACTGGGGGGGTGTGCATTCGCGGGTCTCGCTTTCTTTCGACCCACTTTTGCCAATTTTTAACCCCCCTGGAGAGTTCCAAATGAAAAACGAATTTGCTGTGTTGCCTGCCCTGCAGCCGCAGGATCTGTGCTTGCACATTTTCAAAGAAAAGTACGCCGCCCCCGGTGAGACCGAGGTGATCGACGTGCAGAAACGTGTGGCCAAAGCTTTGGCCACATCACAAGAGATGGAATCCAACTTTCTGCAAACGCAGGCAGATGGCTTCATCCCTGGCGGACGCATCAACAGCGCAGCCGGAATGGACCGCGTGGCCACGATGATTAACTGCTTCGTGCAGCCCCTTTCGGACACGATGACTGGCTACAAAGACGGCGTGCCTGGCATCATGGAAGCACTCGGACATGCCACCGAAACCATGCGTCGAGGTGGTGGTGTTGGATACGACTTTTCAAGCATTCGCCCGATGGGTGCACGCGTGAAGGGAACCGATTCGAACGCTTCCGGCCCGGTGAGCTTCATGCGTGTGTTCGACCGTGCTTGCACGACCGTTGAATCCGCTGGCGCTCGACGCGGTGCCCAGATGGGCGTGCTGCGTTGCGACCACCCTGACATCGAGTTGTTCATCGATGCGAAGAAGGCACCAGACTTCAAAACTCTTGGTCTGGATGAGAAGGAGGAAGCAACCTTCCTCGGGCTGATGCAGTCCAAGATGGGCTTCGGTTGGGCAGTGCGCAGCGCACTGGCTCCGCTCTCCCAATTCAACATCAGCGTGGGCGTAACAGATGCGTTCATGGAGGCAGTCGTCAGCGATGGCGATTTCGCTCTCGTGCATGAAGCAGAGCCGGCCACTGTTCCGCATGAAGTCCTGGTGGGCAAAGACGGCGTGAGCCGTTTCGTCTACCGCACGGTCAAAGCCCGCTACCTGTGGGAAAAGATCATGCGTAATACGTATGAGAGCGCAGATCCGGGAATTCTGTTCCTCGATACGATCAACCGCGCGAACAACCTTCGAGCGATCGAAAAGCTTGAGGCGACCAACCCTTGTGGTGAGCAAGTGTTGCCCCCGTACGGTTGCTGCTGCCTTGGCTCGACCTTCCTGGCGCGATTCGTGGTGAACCCTTTCACCAAGGAAGCGTACTTTGACTATGCGGCGTTTCGTCGTGTGGTTGCAGGTGGTGTGCGTCTGCTCGATCGCGTGTTGGACGTGACGAAGTGGCCGCTGCCACAACAGAAGGCTGAAGCAGAAGCGAAGCGTCGTCTGGGCATCGGCTTCCTCGGCTTGGCCAACGCAATGGCGATGCTGGGCTTGCGTTACGGCAGCGAAGAGTCTGCTGAATTCGCTTCCACCGTGTCGCGTGAGCAGCGTGACGCGGCCTACATGGCATCGGTTGATCTGGCAAAAGAACTGGGCTCCTTCCCGCTGTTCAATGCTGACCAGTACCTGGAAGAGGGTACGTTCGCATCGACACTGCCTGACCACATCAAAGCGGCAATCCGTGAGCACGGTATCCGCAACTCGCATCTGCTTTCGATTGCGCCCACCGGCACGATCGCTCTGGCATTTGCAGACAACGCAAGTTCCGGCATTGAGCCCACGTTTGACCTGAGCGCGTACCGAAATGTGCGCACCGGCAAAGGCGAGGAGCGCAAGCTGTGGCAAGCCGACGACCACGCTTACCGCGTGCTCAAGATGGTCCAGGGTGAAGATGCAGACGCATCGATCATCGCGACCGCTCAGACACTGACTGTTGAGGAGCACCTGCGCATCATGGCGGCTGTGATTCCGTTCGTGGACAGTGCGATCAGCAAGACTGTCAACGTGCCGGCCGACTACCCCTTCGAAGCTTTCGCCAACATCTACATGGATGCGTGGAGGTCAAAATTAAAAGGGATCACCACGTACAGACCAAACGCCATAACCGGCTCGGTTTTGGTGTCGGCTGCGGACAAGAAGGCCAGTGAAGGCGCCCAAGACATTCGTGTCGATGATCCCGATCGTCGCGTGGAAATCAAGGACGTGCCGAACATTGTGGAAACGTTGAAGTGGCCCAGCCGCCCAGACGTGAACGCCGAAGGCATCACCTACAGCTTGCGTCACCCCCAAGGTGATTTCGCGGTGGTGGTCAACCATTGGGAAAACGGTGTGCGACATCCGCTGGAGGTGTACATCGCCGGCAACGAAGCTCCCCGCGGGCTGGGCGCCATCGCCAAGGCCTTGAGCGTGGACATGCGCACCGATGACGGTGCGTTCCTGGAGATGAAGCTGGATTCCCTGATCAACACGATCGGTGATGATGGCTTCGAGATGAACGATCCGGCTACGGGCAAGCGCGTGATGATGCCATCACTCACCGCTGGCTTTGCAGTGTTGGTCAAGCACCGCCTGACCCAGATCGGCGCTTTCGGTGGCGGCAAGCCTTCGCCCATGGTGGATGCATTGTTCAGCCGTCGCGAGCCCAAGACCGGTCCTAACGGCGCAATCGGGTGGCACGTGGATGTCAGCAACCCGGCAACGGGTGACGACTTCCTGTTGCACACGAAGGAACTGAAGCTGCCCAACGGCCAGGTTCGTCCCTACTCGGTGTGGCTGTCTGGCCGGTACCCCAAGGTGCTGGACGGACTGATGAAGGTGCTGTCGATCGATATGCGCGTGAGCGATCCGAAATGGGTTGCCATGAAGCTGCAGAAGCTGGCCAACTTTGGTGAAGTGCGTGGGGATTTCCTTGCGCATGTGCCTGGTGACGTGAAGCAGCAAAACTACCCGAGCACGGTGGCCTACGTTGCAACTCTGCTGCTGGCTCGCATGAAGTTGCTGGGCTTGCTGGAAGGCGAGCCAATGGCGCGGTCCGGCGATGCGCACGCGGTGGTGGAGGTTGTCGAAACCACGAACCCTTTGGTTCAAGGCGGCGGCAAGCAATGCCCGGATTGCCATCAGATGACTGTTCATAAAAAATCGGGCTGTGAGGTGTGCAGCCACTGCGGGCACATTGGTTCTTGCGGCTGATGTGCAAAAAAGGGCCGGGGAAACCCGGTCCTCTCAGTCCCCTCCCTCGCGGAGGGGTCTGTTTAAAGGCTCGATGGCCTTCAGAGAGACTGCACTGAAAAGTTGCTTTTTGAAGGGGCACCCCGTCGTCTCCGTCCGCAACCTCACCGATGAGGAATGCGAGCTGTGCCAGACCTGGCGCCACGCTGCGGTTGCCTCTAGATTCGTCTGGAAACTCAGGCAAACTAAGACCTCAAATGCTGTATAGACCCGGTCGCCGCAGTCACGCGCGCACCGGTGTACGGACCGCCGTGCGTCGAAGACCGACGTTGCAGGCAAGCACTCACGCCACAGACAGGATCGGTGAAATTGAACTATCGAAGGGAAGTTGACGGCCTAAGAGCCGTTGCGGTGTTGCCGGTAATCCTTTTCCATGCGGGCTTGTCCAGCTTCAGTGGAGGTTTTGTGGGGGTGGATGTGTTTTTCGTGATCAGCGGATACCTGATCACCACCATCGTGTTCGGGGAGCTGGAAGAAGGCAAGTTTTCTCTGGCCCGGTTCTATGAGCGGCGCGCCCGCCGAATCCTCCCAGCACTGTTCGTCGTTACTGTTGCCACCGCTGTGGCGGCGTGGTTCATCCTGTTGCCTGAAGACTTGAAGGAGCTGGGCAAGAGCTTGCTGGCAGTGGCCTTGTTTTCTTCGAACTTTTTGTTCTGGAACGAAAGCGGCTACTTCGACACGAGCGCCGAATATTTGCCGCTCCTGCACACGTGGTCGCTGGCCGTAGAGGAGCAGTACTACATGCTGTTCCCTCTTCTTGCTGCGGCATTGTTTCGTCGAGGCAGGCAGGCCGTTTTAGTGGGTTTGGCCACGGTCGCCCTCGGAAGTTTCGCGCTCGCGCAGTGGGGCGCTACAGCGCATCCCAATGCCGCTTTTTACCTGCTCCCGTTCAGAGCGTGGGAGTTGATGGTGGGAGCGTTGGCTGCCGTTTACCTCAGCAGATCTGGGTTGCCCCTCCTTCGGGCAGACTCACTGTCGGGGTTCCTCGCCGGCGCCGGTCTGGTCATGATCGGTCTGAGCGTTCACCTCTACGACCGTGCCACGCCTTTTCCAGGTATCTACGCACTTCTGCCAGCCATCGGTGCCGTACTGATCATCCTGTTTGCTCGGCCCAACAACTTGGTCGGCAGGCTGCTTGGGACAAAGGCGTTGGTCTACATCGGCTTGCTGAGTTACAGCGCCTATCTCTGGCACCAGCCGCTGTTTGCTCTCGCGCGCCGGGCATCGCTTGAGGAGCCGCACATGCGAGTTTTCCTCGCTCTGTCCGTGGCCACCTTTGTTCTGGCCTATTTCACCCGTCACCTTGTGGAACAGCCGTTCCGCTCGCCGTCCAAGGTCTCCCGCCGCTCGATCTTCATCGGCTCGGGCGCAACCGCTGCGGTGGTGGTCGGCTTGGCCTTCGTGCTGTACGGGAACAAGGGTTTCCCCGATCGGATCGACAACTACGCCAAGGTGGCCGACACATTCCGATGGCAGGACCTCGCCAAGCCCTGCGGAAGCGAACCTTCCTTGCCTACAGGGGTGCAAGCGCTTTGTCGCTTGCCTGATCCCGATAAAGTTACCCGGGTCGACGTTGCCCTGTTCGGTGACAGCCACGCCGATGCCTTTCTGCCCGCAGTGGTCGCCGCTACAAACCAAAGGGATTCCACGCCAGCGTACATGGGGCTGGGCGGTTGCATCCCTCTGATCGGCGTGGACGTGCGCGCGGGCAATTGGCCAGCTGGTGTGTGCCAGACCCTCGCTCAGGAGCAGTACAACTTTGCCGTGAAGACCAGGCCTCAAAATGTGTTGCTTGTGGGCCGGTGGAGCATGTACATCGATACCGAGGATTCCGCGAGCTCAGCTCGTAAGTACTACCTGGTCGAGGACAAGTCCAACCCACTGTCCAAGGAGCATTCACGCGAGGTATTTGTGCGTGGGCTCGAGCGTACGGTGCGTGCCTATGAAGCGCTGGGGGCAAAGGTCTTCTTTGTCGAGCAAGTTCCCCAGCAGCTCGCCGATCCAAGAGCGGTTTTCCATCGGATCAATCAGCGCGGGATGTGGGGCCTCCCCGAAGCAGAGGCTGCGATCGAAAGGAACTCGGTGTCACAGGAAGTGATGAGCAAGCAGCAGGCTCTTTTACGGAGGTTGCTTGACCAGGTGCCCGAGATCGAAGGCTTCACCGTCTTGCGTCCGGAATCGCATTTCTGTACCGGCGGCAAATGCCTAATGGGCGACAAGGACGGACCGTTCTATCACGACAAGGACCATCTCAACATCCGAGGTGCAGAGCACGTAGGGCCTTGGCTGGTTACGCGCATGTCGGAAGCGAATGGCCCGCGCTGAGTCTGCTACGAACCCGGCTTCTCTCTGGCAGGGTCGCGCGACTGCTTCCACTTTGCCAATATCGTAGCGACATGCTCAGTCGCGTAGAAGTGAGCCTTACGACCCGGCATGGCTAGTGGGCTGATGTCGATGTGACCACGCTTTCGAGCCGTGGAAAGAGCGCCTGGAGTCTTGTATTTCAACAAGGCGCATGCTTCTTTGCCTGTCAGTAGCGGGCCGTACTGGCGAGTCAGTTCTCCCACGAAGTTTGCTTCTTCCTCAGCGATGGAGCGCTCTTTCGTCATGGCGTCAGTGCCTCCTTGGCGCAATTTTGAGCACTGCTGCGCTTTCATGCAATGGCCGCATCTCATTCTCTTTTACCGACACCTGGGGAATCGGTAAACAGTGGGCAACTGGGTGCAACAGAGACTTACGACCCCGGCCTGAATCGTTTGCGCGGAATGTGCGGCGCCGCTACATTTGAACTGTTCGGTACTGCCGTCCGTGGGTCTTAGCGCCCACCTTTAACCTCAACCCCTGCGGGAATTCATTTCCCGCTCGGGGATTTGGGTTCCCGCTTTCTTTTGCGAGAACCCAAAATGAACACACCAGTTGTTCCCAACATCAAGCAGACAAAGACCGATGGGATTGTCTGCGTCGCCCTGGACATCCATCTCTGGTCCGGCCGAAAGCGTCTCCGCAAGGAGGCATTGCTCTCCAAGAATCCCATGCTGGCCGATCTCCCCCCGGAGTCGTTGGCCACGCTGGGATCCATCAAGATCGCCGATCCCGACGATCTCGCACCCTTCCTCAAGTTCAAGCGCGAGGCCGACAAGCTGCTGAAGCTCAACGGCCTGCCGCTCCTTGGGACGGTCGGAATTCCTGAGTCCAAGGTGGACAAGGTGTTCAAGGGCCTCATGGACATCAAGCAACGCTTCGATGACCATGCCCAGCGCCTGTACCGTGACTTCGATGTGCGCATCACTGAGTGGCGCGAACGCGATGACAACGTGAACTGGGCTCACCTGATCAACGACATTCCCACCCCGGAATACGTTGCCGGGCGGCTCTCGTTCGGCTTTCACCTGTGCCGCGTCAGTGCCCCAAGCACCGATGAGTTCAGTGACGCGAACAAGATGTTCGGCAAGCAGATGACTGGCCTCAAAGGCGAGTTGTTCGCAGATGCCGCCGAAGAAGCCCGAACCCTGATGGAGAAATACCTGACGGGCAAGGACGCACACGGTGTCGTGCGCAAGCGCGAGAAGATCACGCCAAAGACCTTGGGCCCGCTCAAGCGAATCGGTGAAAAGTTCAAGAGCTTCAGCTTTTTGGACCACACCGTGGAGCCGCTGGCCAAGATTGTCGACCACGTGTTGTCGCTCCTCCCCACGGAAGGCCCCATCGATGGCGTGCACCTGCTGCATGTCTGGACAGTGGCCCAGATGCTCTCCAACCCGACAACGGCGATGGAAGCAGCTCGCATGGTGATGGACACCGGTTCGGCAAACGCGGCTTTCGAGTCGTTGTTGCTGACCGTGCCTGACTCAGTGTCTGACCATGTGGACGTTGTGGCTGTAGAGCCCACCACCCCGGAAATCGTCGCTGCATCTGCAGTGGCCGAGATCCAGACCGCCGAGCCGCAAGCGCTCGAAAACGCGGTCATCGCAGCTGACGACTTCACCCCTGAGTTCGTCGGCATTTTCTGAACCTCAATGTGACCCCGGCCTCGTGCCGGGGCTGCAGGAGAACCCATGACTCAAACCAATGACCTGGCGCACGCCAGGAAGGTCATCGCTGCCTTCGTGGCGATGATCGTAGGCCGCTCTGTCCCTGTCCAGTGGTGCAACACCGCCGCGATGGGTGCTGACGGCTCTCTCATGCTGCCCGCACCCTCTGTGGGCGATGCTGCAGAAATCGCCCTGCTCACGCGCATGGCCGTACACGAGTGTGGTCACCTCCTGGAGACCGACGCACACGTGATCGATAGGCTCAACGATGAGCAGCTTGCAGTGTTCAACTGCTTGGAAGACCCTCGCGTCGAGGCCCGAATGAACCAGCGATTCGCTGGAGCAGGGCTGGTACTCGGTCGTGGGCTGGAAGAGGCAATGCAGGCAATCGCTGCAAAGCTTGATGTGACCTCTGACGCCGGTAAGGCTGCTTCGTTGTCCTTGGAGATCCTTCTTCGAGGAACACAGGCTGTGGCACCCCAGCGCGCGATAGAGCGTTATGCGCCGGAGATTCTGGCGAAGACTGCGGTCGTCGTGACAGAAAAGCAGCGAGACGCCATCGTTCAAGCGGTGGGCGAAATCGCAGGCATGGCCAACAGTGCAGACTGTGAAGCCGTTGCTATTCGCCTGGTGCAGCAGCTGCACGCGGCCGAGCACCAACAGGAACAACAACCTGAGCAAGAAGCAGCTGGTAACCAAGCGCAGGAGGAAAACCAAGGGCAGCCTGATGATGCGCAAGTTGAACCGGATGAGAACGCCGGATCCAGCGATGTCACAGAAGGCAACGCCGGCGCCGACGAAGAAGACGGTCAGCCTGACGGTCCTCAAGACACCACCCAACAGGATGGTTCGGAAGGGCAGGAGGATGATGGTGGGTCGCAAGGCTCTTCAGGGTCTGATGCAGGCGACAAAGGTGGCCTACCGCAGGGTGCGGGGGATACAGGCAACGAAGAGGGGTCCGAAAGCACTGACTCGCAGCAGCCACAACCAGGTGGCGGTGCGGGGGATGCAGCCGACACGTCCTCATCCGGGGAAGCCGGCGCGTCCGCGGGCTCAGAGCCGGGTGTCGAAGAGTCATGCGGTGACGCTGGGCATCCAGCGGACGGCGAGGCGGGGGGGCAACCTTCAGCCAACCCGGCCGGCCAAGGCGGTCTGAATGGCGAACCCACGGGCGAAGGCCCTGAAGGTGAACCTGAAAGCGCAAAGGAAGCTGCAGCGCCTATTCCGAGCGAAAAGTTCGACATGGGTGATCTGCTGCTCAATGCCTACGAGGCCAAGTTTGGCCTTCCGGATCCAGAGCAGTACAAAGACCTGGAGCTTCAAGAAGCAACAGCGAGTGACATGGCCACGATCGAAGCGGCGCTCGCAGGGCTCGAAGCCGGAGATGACGTCGAGGATCTGCTTGAAGCCGCGCACAAAAGCCTCACAGTGGCGCAAAGCGATGCTGCTAGTCCAGCAGCTGGCAGTCCCGGGGCTCACGCTCTGAAGCTTGTGGCCACGTCTGGCACGCCGCTGAGCCTCAAGCTCGATGGTGTGCAAGGCCGCCTCGTGCGGGTGCTGCTGAAGGAGATGCAAGACAAGCGGCGGCGTCCTGCAAAGTACGCTCAAGCGGGTGGCCAGATTGCAACGAATCGATTCTGGAGACTGGCACGCCTTGGCGACACGAAAGTGTTCAAGGTGCGCAAGCTGGTCAACGGGATCGACGCAGCGGCAACCGTGTTGCTTGATACCTCCGGCAGCATGGAGTCCGATCTGGCGATGGCGGCCGAAGTCGCAGTTGCGTTCAGCCTGGCGATGCAACGGGTAGGGCGTGTCACCACTTCGGTGGCCACGTTCCCTCACACGTCGTCGGCGACCGAGACCCTGCAGCGCTTTGGCGAACCTGCCCAGCAGGCTGTTCGTCGGGTGGCTGCCCTCAAGGCAGATGGTGGAACCCCCTTGGGGCTCGCCATGGCCACCGAGTTGCCCAAGCTCTTGCAACAGCAACGCGAACGGCATTTCATGTTCATCGTCACTGATGATGGACCTGATGACCCACAGCTCGTGCAGAAGGTGCTCGCGCTGGCGCTGGAGAACGACGTGGAAGTGTTCGGTGTGGGGATCGGCTGTGACATCAGTGCTCACATCCCCCGCTCGGTCGCAGTCCATGACGTGAACCAATTGCCCGATGCGCTGGAGAAGCTTTTCAAAGAGCAAGTTGCATTGCAACGCGCAGCCTGAAAGCACTTCAGCAACCTTTAGGTCCCTCCGCGCATTGCGGGGGGGCTTTTTTCAGCGTTCATGCGAGCCCTGAAAAAAGCCATGAGCCTGTCCAGTTCAGATACTGGCCTGAACTGGCCTGATCGGTTGGACGAGGAGGCGCACTCCCTGGAGAATTGCCTCGTTAACGCATCTTGCGTCTTTCGCAGCCCACTGGCTGCTATCAACCACCTCCGGGGGCAGCTTGTCCCTATGGGGTGAGGCGGCCCCCGGCTTTTTTATTGAGGAGCTAGGAGCATGAACGTCAATGCTGAAGACCTTGTCTACGGACGCTGGCCAGACATTCTGACGGCGGCTGGCATGGACACGAAGTTCTTCATCCAGCGCAATGGTCCGTGCCCCTTCTGCGGGGGCAATGATCGCTACCGTTGGGCCAAGAAGAACGGCGGTGCCTGGGTGTGCAATCAGTGCACCGGCGGCCGCTACGCGAGCGGATTTCAGATGCTCATGAGTCACATGGGATACCGCACCTTCCGAGAGGCTGCAGATCATGTGCGAACGCACTACGGCTCAGGGGCGCAGATTCAAGCCATTGCGCGTGAGTCTCGCGCCACCGGCCGTGATGACATGACACCAGAAGTTGCACAGCGAAACCTGCAGCGGATCAAGAACTTCTGGGAACAGGCCCGCCCGATCACCAGTGGTGACCCGGTCGACCTCTACCTGAAGTGCCGCGTGCCAGGACTGGACGTGCAGCCGAACATGCTTCGCTTCCATCCGGGACTGGAGTACTGGGCGCCACCCGAGCAGGATGGCGGCAAGCCGGTATCTCTCGGCAAGCACCCAGCGATGCTGGCCTTGGCGATGGACGCCGCGGGCAATGTCGTGCAGCTGCACAAAACCTTCTTGACGTCGGATGGCCGTAAAGCCAACGTGCCGCTCGTCAAGAAAACCGACTACGGCGTGGGCGTCAACGCCTTTGCAATCCGAATGATGGAGCCTCAGGGCGACACCCTAGGGGTTTGCGAAGGCATTGAAACCGGACTGGGCGCTGCGATGCTTCGCCGCCTCCCGGTTTGGCCTTGCCTGAACGGGCCAGCGATGGCGCAGTTTGTGTTGCCTGAAGACCTCAAGGCAACGGTTCGCCGCCTTGTGATCTTCGCTGACCACGATGCCCGCAAGGCTGCAGGTGTGGTCAACGGGGTGCAGAAGTTTCGCCGTCCTGGCAGCTTCTACGCCGAGCAGTTGGCCCAGCGCGCGCGCAAGGACGGGCTGCGTGTCCTGGTGATCCAGGCTGCAACCGAGGGGGAGGACATGGCAAACCAGTGGGCGAAAGCCTATGAGCGCTCGCATGCACTCTGAGCAACATGAGAAAGGCCGCACCCAAGTGCGGCCTTTTTTTCCGTCTGTACCGAGCCTGGTGTCGTCAGACCAGCAGGTCCCACGCTTCCGCGGTGGTCGGAAGGTTGGCCACACCCTTGAGCACCGCGATGATTTTGCCGAAGTGATGAAGGTCGTTGCCCAGCCCGCTTTCCTGAAAGTCTGCCTGCACCTCTCGCAAACCATGCTTGCGGATCGTCTGAACCTGCTTACCGTCGAAGGTCGTGAGAGCAGCTCTGTCGCCCCCTGTGTGCACACAACGACGGATGTCATACCCGTGTTCGCTGCCCACCAGGTACAGGTCGCCCTTGGCCAGGGCGTGTGGTTGAAGCTCAGCGTCTACGGTGAAGATGAAGTCGCCAGCCTTGACTCCAAAACCCATCGCGCGAACGGCGCGGTAATAGTTCAAGGCTTGCTGCTCGTCCACTCGACCTTCATAAAGCGTCGTCGGAAGGCAAATGGCCAGCTCCTCTCCCGGACCCACGCACCGCACCAGCTTTGTGCGAGCGGGCAAAGATTCTTTGCCAGCGTCCAAAAACCACCCAGGGCTCTTGCCAGTAAGTTCACAGAGACTCATCAGCACATCGAAGTCAGGCATCTCACTGCCGGTGAGAAGTGCGCTGGCCACGGACTCAAAAACACCCAGCCGGATGCTCAGAGCCTTGCTGCGGTCTCGAATCGAAGCGGGATAGCCCTGCTGGTCAAGCAGGACCCGAAGCCTCTGCGTGAATCGCTGATTTAGGGTGCCAGTTCGTCGGTTGTTTTGGGTTGACATAGGCCCGTTTTATGTTTTCATAGTGCATGGGTGCCTACCCAAGCGCCCCATTTTAAGGCGGTCTCTCTATATTTAATGTGGCCTCCCGCACGCAACGATTTAAAGGAACCCATTTGTTTACCAATCAGCCAGGCGGAACGGACAACCAGTGGCAACTGCCAACCGAGACACGCGCCGTCCGCGCCGAAAATCAGGCAGCGCTGCTCAGGAGGTGGGAGATCGCCCGAGTTCTAGATGACACCGATCCACGCATCGTGTCGCGGTGGTTTCCAGGTCAACGTGATCTTCTGGAGAGACTTTCAGTCTACACAGAGGACGAGGTCAAAGCGGCGGCAGACTGCCTGTGCCCGCTTTTCACCATCGCGTTGCTTGAAGGGCATCCAGCACCGGGCTCGAAGCCGTTTGCAACGGTGGACCCCTATGAGCTCGCCAACCGGGAAGAAGTCTTCATGGCGTTGTGTGTGCGCCTAGATGCTATCCGGACTGACATGGAAAAGGGTTGCATCCTCCATGACCTCACGGCGTCCGAAGCGGGCACTCTCAGTTCCTCAACGCCGCATCAGTTGAAGGATCTTGCTGCCAGTCCTGGAATGTCGCTCAACCTGTCTGCCAGTGACCAGTACTTTTCTGCTGTGCTAGCTGGAAACATGACGGTCGGGGAGCGTACACGGCTGGCTTTCATGTCCAAAAAGGGGCGTGCCAATTTCAGGTGATCCGGGCAGTTCATTGCGCTCGTTTCCCACTTCGTTACTCGAAAAGTAGCTTTTCGATTCCGCTTCAACCCAGACAACCGACCAAACGCGATCATGTGTGACATTTGCCCAAAAAGAGAACTCAGGACACCGCTCCTGTTGCCGATATTTGGGCCTATGGAGCGTCATTCGTTTGCAGGTATGACAGTCACCAATTCTTCAGGGGTAAATCAGTGAACACCATGAGCGGACGCGCTGTTGCAGCAAAAAGAACTAGAAAACTGATCTTCACCGACCCCGCGTGGGAAGACCGCTTCGACCAGCTCATTCTGTTGACTCAGCGCACCGCACTGATTCAGGAGATCACAGGCACCGACCTCCGCAGTCAACGGATCAAGGAAGAAATTGACCGTCGTTATGGCGAGATGGGCGAAGAAGTGAATCGTCCGCGTGGTGTGGGTCGCGACTACACGTCCAAGACTTTCATTTCCAGCAAGACGGACAAGTACGACGCCGCGTATCTGATTGCACTGCATTTTGGCTCGCGTGGCGCTGGCGAGTATGCAGAAGCGGAAACGAATCTGGCCAAGGCTTGTGACAAACGACTGGCTGTCTACAACAAGTACCGCTCCGACTACTACTCGTGGGGTGTGGAGCCTCGCATCTCCTTCGAGAGCTACTACCTCATGGTGCAGGGCATCAAGGAACGGGCCATCGAAGTGCACCAGTGCGGTGACTGCAACTCCCGCTACCCCGTGTCTGCCTCCCACCAAGGCCAGTCCACGTGCCCCGTCTGTTCCATTCAGGACTTGCGCATGGACAACGCGAACCTGCTGATCGAGGAACGACTGGCGGCAAAACGCGCGGCAACGGAAGAAACTTACAAATTTGGCTGACCCATATCGCGTCAACGACGCGATATACGCTGTTTGGAGCTCAGTGCTTTGGCACTGCTGGGTTGAAAAATACCCACATGCTCCAAACGTGGCTCAAATCCCTTTTCGCCAAGACTGAGGCTCTGGTCAGCCAGACCCCGTCAGTCTCCTCCACTACCGCACAAAAGGTTGTACCCGCAACCGCGCAGGCGCCTGTCTACCCGCCCATTGACCAGGGGTTGCCGGTAAACGATCCTCAGGCCCTCCTCGACTCCAATGCGGATCTGATCCAACGCCTGCGCCTGCATGCCGCGATGGATGCCCCGGTGTTCGATGCGCGGTTCATCGCTCCGCTTCGCAACCTTGCCGAGCAGGTCAACACTCTGCCCGCTACCTCTAGCGGTCTGTTTTCTGGTCATGGTGGCTTGTTCCGCGCTGCACTCGAAATGGCCTTCTTCTCCTTCCAGGCATCAGATGGACGGATCTTCACCGGCAACGAGACTGTGGAACGCCGGCATGCCCTGGAAACACGTTGGCGCTACGTCAGTTTTCTCGGCGGCATGTTTTACCCCCTTGGTAGGTGCTTGGACACTGTTGTGGTGACTAGTGCAGACGGCAAGGCGTGGAGGCGTCATTTCGGCAGTCTCACGCAATGGGCTCAGCAAGGCGGGACTTCACGCATCTTCGCGTCGTGGCCAGACCAGGACGAGACCGAGCAGCAAGTGGGACCCTCCACGCATATCGCGTCGATGATTGCCCAGGTGGTCGGGGCGGACAATCTCCAGTGGCTCGATGACGGTTCGCCCGAATTGGTCAAGGCGCTGTACGAAATCAGCTCGGGTCAGCCATCGTCTGCGCGCAATTGCCAGGACGTGATCGCCACCGTCTGGATGCGAATTTCTCGTAGAGAAGAAGCCCGGCGTCCACAAGCCTTTGGTCGTCAGAAGGTCGGCACCCACTTGGGACCGTATCTCGTGGGCGCCATACGCACACTTCTCGCCACTCCAACCTGGAAGCTCAACGGCGACCGAGTACGCGCGGATGCATCGGGTGTGTATCTCGTCTGGCCAGAAGCGATTGAGGACATCGCCAACTTCGGACAGCGTGAGCAAATTCAAGGCTGGCCGACGAACCCCGCCACCATCGCCGAATTGCTCAAAGCGTCTGGAATTGTGACGAACAACGGCGAGGAAATGGGCATGGTGGAGGTCGTCGCAGACGAAGGCGAGATCGTTCGCGCCCTCCAGATAAAGAACCCTCTTTCTGTCATGGAAGATTTCGACCCCGACGCTTTGGACATCAAGGCTCCAAAAACGGTCGCCGCGGTCATTGCAGCAGATCCCCTCGCGGCAGCTGAGGCGAAGGCAGAGCGCGTGCAGCGGAAGAAGCCCGAACCGAAGGCAAAGCCTGTACCAGTGGGCCAAGAATTTGAAGATCCCCTTGCTTCGCTGACGGCACCCAGTCAGCCTGACCTCCTGCAACGGGAAAGTGATTCTGAAACAGAAGTAGGAGCGCAGCAGCCTCCCCAATCAACGGCGCAGTCGGAAGAGCCAGAAGGCCTGCGCGCCGCAGAGTCCTTGGTGCCTCTGGCCATCTCTCCGGCGCCGGCGGTAGAGGCCGATGGGCAAGCTGCGCCAGCGATCAAAGAAGCGGCTGAGGTCAAGTACAGCGATCTGGTGCCCTCGGAAGTCCAGAAAGACATCAAGAAGCGCTTGCACATAGAGCTGTTGGGCAAGGTCATGAAAGCATGGCGTGATCGGGGTGAGGCGAGCAAGCACATGCGCATGACCGATCACGGCGCCGCCATCGCACTGGAGTTCCTCAATACGATCGTCCGGGATGTGCCGGGCTGGGTAGGGGAGATGGCCGCTGCAGGGCTCGTGTACAGCCCAGCTGCTACCCCTGGTTTGAAGATCAACAAGGTATCCATCCCTGAGGGTGCAAAGCCCAAGGAGTGTGTGATTCTGTCGCGGTTCGCCGTGAAGAAGCTGGGACTCTGAAATGGCAAAGAAACGACAATTTGAGCAGCTGCTGCGACCTGTTTTCGAGGCCCGCTCAACCCTTGCCTGGGGAGTTGCTTGCATCTGGATGGCAGGGGTAGCGCTCGTTCTGAACGCACCCAAAGCAGCATTGGCCGCATGTTCGCTGCTCGCGCTGACGATGGCGCTCTACAGAGCATTCGGAGCTCACCGGCTCATAAAGTACAAGGTGTCGTTGGTGGGCAAGCCCACCGTGGTGATGCCTGCTACGCACCTGCAGAAATCAATGCACAAGCTGGGCAACAACTTGTGGCTAGGCTGGGGCTACAGGTGGGAGCCAAGGCACACGCAGCGCGCCTACGAAATCATGAAGCGCGACCTGGATGAGGTCTATCCACCCAAGTGGTGGATGAAGTATTTCGGCAACGGGCAGGATCCGCTCAAGGTTAAAGGGCTGCCTTGGATCCACGGCCTGGACATGGGCGAAAAAGACGTCATCCTGCCCTTCGACTCGCTTAAGGGGCACTGCGCCATCATCGCGACCACCGGCGCGATCAAGACTCGACTCGCCGCTCTGGTCATCTTTCAACTGGCCATGCGAGGCGACTGCGTGATCGTCATCGACCCCAAGGGCGACAAGGACCTCAGAGAAATCTGCCGCCAGGCAGCGATCCTGTCGGGCAAGCCCGAACGCTTCCTGATGCTCCACCCCGCATTCGCAAGCGAGTCCGTGCGTCTTGATCTGATCAAGAACTGGGACCGCGTGTCGCAGGTAGCCTCCCGCATCACGATGGTGCTGGACAGTCAGGAATCCGACAACTTCAAGGAATTCTGTTGGATGGCCGTGCACCGGATCACAAACGCCATGAAGTACGTCGGGCGCCGAGTCTCGATCTACAGCCTGAAGACGGCCATGGAATCTCGCACGGCAGTCGAGTCGCTGACCAGCACGGCTTTGCGCAAATTCTTCGAGGAAGACTGCCCGGAACTGAAGGAGGCGCTTGAAAAGCAGTTGAATGCGCAGGCTTCCGCAGGCGGCAAGCCGCAGAAGGGGGGCATTGAAACGTCGTCGCCCGAGCTGGCCGCCATGATCAAGGTCTTTCAGGAATTGGTTCCAGAGGACGAAGAGCAGGCCAAGCTGACTGGACTACCGATAAAGCCGGAGGAACTGAGGGGCTTGATCGCAATTCTTGAGGCGAATCGTGAGTGGTTCGGGAAGATGATCATCTCCATCACCCCGATGCTGACGAAGCTGACCACTGACGACCTGAAGGGGCTACTTTCACCTGACTACGACGATATCAATGACAGGCGGCCCATCATGGATGGCAAGCGCATTGTTGAAGGAAACCACATCCTCTACATCGGCACCGACACTCTGGCCGATGAATCCGTAGGCCGAGCCATCTCAACGATGGCGCTGGCAGAACTATCAGCAGTGGCAGCTGAGATCTACAACCACGGCACGGCGGCCGACACTGGCGAGGAACCTCGTCGGGTCCACGTCGTAATCGATGAGTGGGGCGATGCTGTTTGCGCTCCCGTTATCCAGCAGGCAAACAAGGGCCGGGGCGCAGGTTTCTTTATCTGGGCACTCGGCCAAACGTTCTCCGACTTGGTGGACAAGTTCGGCGGAAACACAGCTCGTGCCAAACGGTTCATCGGCAACATGAACAACATGATCGTCGGTGCCACCCAGGACCCCGACACGATGGCTCTCATTACCGAGAAACTGGGGGAAACCACAATCACGGTTCGCGGCCAATCAACCGGAATAGGGTCAAAGACCGAGGACGTCGGCCTGGAATTCTCGGCAAACTCAAGTACATCGATTTCGGAAAAAGACAAAGAAATCTTCCCGAAGTCACTTTTGCCCAGTCTTCAGGACCTCCACTACATCGGATTCTTCAATCGCGGCGAACTCATCAAGGGCCGCATACCCGTGATTGTTGAAGACAGGAAATACAAGCCGACATGACCCAGATCGTTTCCCTCGCAGCAGCGCGCGCGCGCCCTCCGAATCAGTCCGATGATCCCACGGCGTTCGCTTACTGGTCGCTTGCTGACTTTTCTACGGACTCCACCGAAGACTGGCTGAGCGCGGCCATCGCCGGCACACCGCACGAAGGTATGGCTATCTCCATCTGGGCACACCAGCCCACGCTGAAAAAAGCTACCAGTCGCCTTGCTGAATACATCACTCCGCGTTGGCCATCGCAGGACGGTCAGTCACTGCTTTGCAAGTCCATCGCCGAAGCGGTCTCGCGCTCAACAACGGCCATCAATAACCGAGAAGCGTTCATCGGCCGACTCGTTGGCGTCTATCTTTATGGACTCACTCAGTACGTCGCAGACGTGGCCCGGTTGAGCATCAGTGGGGTAGATCGCAATGGCGATCAACAGCGGTGGCAGCACTTTGCAGAGCCATTGAAGCCGTGGGCAGAGAAGCACGGCATCGACACCATCTGCGCGCAGTTGTCCCACCTTGGACCTACTGAGGTCCAGGTGGTGGGCTTGCACGCTCACATGGTTGCGCACCTAGCAGACCCAATCGACACCGGTTATCTCATCAAGCACGCATCCAAAGGGTGAGTGTTCGCGGGGGCTGGACGTCACGATCCCTGAATCCACCAGGCAACACTCGCGCGCACGCCACACATGAAAAATTCGCAGCACCTCGGTTTCTGGTTCTTCCTGGCGATGCTGGGTTTTCTCATCGCACCCATGCTTCGCACTGGTGACAGCATGGAACGGTTCGTGACGGCAGAGATTGCCCAGACCCGTGCTGCCATGGGGGAACGCGTTGGTAACGGCGTTGTCTCTTTTGCCAATGGACTGTTCGAGAACACGCCGCTCAAAGGGGTCATGGTCGCGGCCAACAAAGCGTCGCTCACTGACAAAGAACGCCAGTTGAGCATCAAGGTGGCTGGCGTGGGCGGTGCCGTGATGGCAGACCTCTTCAACAGCTACATGTCGGGCCTTGTCTTGCAGTCCTACGTGGTAGCGATGAGATTGGCCATTGTGATGATCTGGCTGGTCTTCCTATTGCCATTCTTTGTCGCCGCGGTATACGACGGCTTGATGCAACGAAGCGTCAAGATGGCCGAGTTCGGCACTATGCGTCCCGCTACCTTCACGCTGGCGGGAATGATCGTGATTCCAATTGTCGCGATGCCAGTCGTTTACCTCGTGATGCCATTCACGATGTCTCCGCTGCTTGCGCCGGTCTGGGCCGCTTGCGTTGCACTGCCGCTTTCGGTTTTGATCTCGAACTCGCAGCCAATCTTCGGGCGATGACCCGATAGAAAGCGGGTCAACGCACCGAATAGGGTGCGTTGGCTCGACAGAAAAAGCGGGGCGGCACGCAAAAATTCTTGCATGCATCCCGTACCTACCCCAGCCCTTGCATCCAAGTCCGAGCGCGCGAGTTATAGCAAGAACGTCCTGAACCAAATCAAGGACACGCTCGATCCGCTGCGCCCATATTTCGAAGATCCCGAGATCAACGAAATCATGGTCAACGGCCCGGATGACGTCTTCATCTCAAAACACGGTAAAGAGCGTCGCGTTCGGGTCGCACTGACTGCAGGAACGATCCGCACGGCAATCACCCTGATGGCCTCTTTCGTGGCGAAGGAAGTTGGCGAGCGGTCAAACAACAGGCTCTTGTCGGCCCAGCTTCCTGGCTTTCGAATCGAAGCGATTCTTCCACCCGCCGCAGTTAAGGGCCCAAGCATGTGCATTCGCCGCCATGCTGCCCGAGTCTTCACGCTGGATGAATATGTCGCAGCTGGGGTGATCTCCGACAAGTACGCCAAGGTGATGGCGGACGTTGTCGACGCCCGCGAGACGGTGTTGATTGCGGGTGGCACCGGATCGGGCAAGACCACGTTCATGAATACCTTCCTTTCGATGATGCCGGCAGAGGATCGTCTGTTTGTCATCGAAGGGGTGCACGAGCTGCAGGTCACGTCCGAGAACCACGTGATCATCGAATGTGACGAGGAGCAGGGCGTTACACCACGGCGCGCTGTTCGTACAGCAATGCGCTATGCACCCAAGCGGGTGATCGTCGGCGAATTGCGTGGTCCAGAGGCGTACGACTGGCTCGACGCTGCAAACACTGGGCACCCGGGGTCGGCCGCAACGATTCACGCAAACAGCGCCGCTAAGGCGCTCCCCCGACTCGAAAACCTACTTTTGATGGCCGACATGGGCGTCCCCTACGACTCCCTGCGCGTGGCCATTGCTGAAACCGTCAACTGGATGTTCTACATCCAGCGCGATGGCGCTAAGAGAACCGTGTCCCAGGCAGTGCGCCTGCACGGTTACGACCGTACCAAGGGCACCTATGACCTTGAGAACTTTTGACATCAAACCACGCTTCCCGATTTTTTAACCACGGAGAACCTTTCTCATGAACTTCGCAAATACTTCCCTCATGGCCTTTGGCGGCAAGCTCGATCAAGGCGCCACTGCCTCCTCATCTCGCCTTGGAGGTTGGTTGCTCATGGCCTTCTTGATGTTGGTGGCATTCATGCCTGGGAGCGCTTTCGCAGCTGGGGGTATCGAGGTGCCCTTCATTCAGGATTTTGGTTGCGACGTCGTTCAGTGGCTGCGCGGACCTCTTGCCGTAGTAATCTTTGTCATGGTGGTGGTCGTGACGCTCATCTTCGGAATGATCACAAAGATGGACTGGGGCCGCATCATCACGGTCTGCATCATCTTCGGCATCGTCCTTGGCCTGGGTCGAATCCTCTCCGGTAGCGAGTACATGCAGAACCTGGCTGGCCTGAGCGCTTGCCTGATGTAAGTCATGGCGTCTCGTTCAAGCCTGTTCCACCTTTCGCTGCATCGACCCAAGCTCATCATGGGCGTGGAGAAGAGCAGCTTCGGTGGGCTCGTGTTCGGCGCCGTGTTTTCACTCGTCGCACAAGCATTCTGGGCCTACCCGCTGCTCATCATTCTCTTTGTACTGGCCCGATGGGTGACGAAAAAGGATGACCAGTTTGTGGGTGTGCTGCTGAAGTACCTCAACGAGGAGCACGTCTACGACGCGCTTCCTCGGCCCTCTGATTTTCAGAAGCGGCCCAAGGGCTGGGGCAAGGGCTTGCCCCGCTAGTTCAACAAGAGGCTGCACTCGGCCAACCGAGCAGCCTTTTTGTTCTCCAACCTCTCACTACGTTGTCCCCATGCTCTCCTTCGAAGACCTCTTCACCAAGCCTCGCAAGTCCGCCCGCAGCTTCGCTGAGTTGCTCCCATGGTTTGGCATGATCACAGACTATGTTGTGCTTTGCCAGGATGGCTCGCTGCTCGCCGGCTTCGCGGTCGCCGGTGATGACGTTGAGGGCAAGGAGAACTACGAAGTTGATCATCGCATCAACCAGATGCAAACGGCACTTCGCTCGCTGGGCGAAAGAGTCACCCTGTGGAGCATTCAGGAACGCCGGTATGTGGATGGCTACCCGGCGGGCGCCTTCACCAACCCAGTGGCACAGGCCATCGATGACCAGTGGGCCGCTTCGCTTCGCGTACGCCGCAATGCCGTCATCAAGCAACATTTTTTCCTCGCCTACAACTTCCCCAGCCGGTCTGAGGCGTTCTTTGAATCGCTGAGCGCAGAAGTTCAAGAACACGATGGGAACTTCTTCAAAGCCGTTTCGAGCCTCGCCAAGCGCCGGCTTTCTGACAGGGGCGCGATCGCTGGAGTTCGCGGTCAGCTCGCTGAAATGGCTGCGGAGTTTGAAAAGGTGCTCGCTGCGTTCTCAGGTGTCGTTGAGCTCAACCTTGGCTTCCGGCGACTTCGTGGGAAGGAGTTCCTCGGCGAGCTTCATGCCCGAGCCAATTTCGCATCCATTCGCGGACCCGTTACGCCTCCCGAAGGCCGAAGCTACCTGAACACGCTCTTGGCTACCGATTCGGTTGAACGCAAGCACGACCTGATGGAGTTCAAGGGCGTCAACAAGACGGTGTACGTCGCAGCGCTGTCAACCACAGGAACTCCACAGGAGGCACACAGCCTCGACATGGACAAGCTGATGGCGGTGGATTGCGAGTACGTCCTTGTTCAGTGCTATCGCTTCCTAGATCGAATGGTGGCTGAGAAGGCCATTCAGGACGCTGAAATGTTCTACCGATCAGAGGTCAAGTCCGTGGTGACCCGGGTGGCCGAGCGCTTGTTTGATGTCGAAAGCGAAAAAGTCAACACCGGCAACCTGCATCTAGCTCAAGACGCACAGGATGCCCTCGTGGAGCTCACCACGCAGGACATCAGCTACGGCTACTACAACATGTCGTTGCTTGCCATTGGCGAGACGCCGCGTCATGCAGAAGCAGCTGCAGATGTACTGGGAGGTTCGTTGCGTAGCAGCGGGTTTACGATTGTTCGCGAACGCCATGGCCTCATGGCCGCCGTCCTCACATCGTTCCCCGGGAATGCCAACGCCACCCTGCGGTGGAAGCTCGCATCCACCGCCAACATTGCAGATCTGGCTCCTATCCGCACCATCACTCGCGGCGAGGCGACGCACCCTCTTTTTTCTCGCGTGATCGGTCACGAGGTTCCCCCACTTTGCCGCTTCCTAACGCCATACGGCGTCACCTACGACTTCAATACGCACCAGGACGATCTTGGGCACACCGCGGTCATTGGGGGGTCGGGAGCAGGTAAGACCTCGCTCATGACGCTGTTTGTCGCGCAGTTCCAGAAGTACCACCCATCACAGACCTACATCTTCGACAAGGACTACAGCCTGGCCATGGCATCGGTGCTGATGGGTGGTAAGCACGTCGACGTCAGTTCCGCTGGATCGTCACGGGCGATGAACCCTGTTGGCGTGATGATGATGAACGACGACGACATGCGTCTGCGCCAGTGGATCGAGGTCTTGATCACCGCTGGTGGCAGCACCGTTTCAGCTGAAGAAGGGTCGAGCATTTTCACAGCGATTCAGGGTCTTCGCAGATCGCCTTCCTCGGCCTGGCGACTCTCGGCTTTGTACGCACTGATTGCAGGCGAAAACCTCCATCTTGCCGCGAAGCTCGCGCCCTATGTGGACCGTTCTGACTCAGAAGACGACTACGGCTCGGGTGTGTACGCCAGCTACTTTGACAGCTTGGAAGACAACTTCTCCTTGACGAAGATGGTGTGCCTTGAGTGCGGCGGCATCCTCCAGACGCCACAGCTGGCAAGTCCCTTCATGGACTACGCGTTTTACTGCATCGAACGCAGCCTGGACGGGACGACGCCAACGTTCATCTACGTGGAGGAGGCGTGGTACATGCTCTCCAATCCTGTCTTTCTCCAGAAGTTTGAAGACTGGCTGCGGACCTTTCGAAAGAAGCGTGCTTTTGTGGTTTTCGCCACTCAGGCCCTCGATGAAATCGCGAGGCTGCCGAATGTGGGCAGCTTCACTCAGAACATTCCGACCCAGATCTTCCTTCCCTCGGTGAAAGGCTCATCGCAGTCACAGGCCGAGCTGTACCGAACCATTTTTGGTACCAACGAAGCCCAGATGCAGTTGCTCGCATCGGCTATCCCAAAGCGGGACTACCTGCTCATTAAGCCGACGGTGACTCGCCTGGTCAACACGCAGATGCCTCCTGCGCTCATTGCCATCAACGAGGCGACTACCCAGCCCGCAAAAGTCAAACAGATGTTCGAGTACCGCGATGACGGACTGCCCAACTGGGAAGCTCGCTTCATGAAAGAGGTGCTGAACATCGACATCGGCACTCGCTGACGCCTGTTCTAGCGCACCGCGAATGAAGCTACTCGAAGTCGCTGTTTGCTGGCTTCTGCTCGTCTGTTCAGCTGCTTCGCAGGCTCAGGGGCAGACCGCTCCCCAACAAATAGCTGGGGGTGACGGGGGGGCCGCTGTGACCCACTGTGTGCAGGACGCCGCTGGCCGTCACTCAGTCAATCCATGGATCCTCATGGCGATTTTGAAGGTCGAAAGCAACTTCAAGCCCTCTGCTGTCAACAAGAACCCGAACGGCACTGTGGATCTAGGGCTGGCCCAGATCAACTCGATGCACCTGAAGGAGCTGGGCCGCTACGGCATCGGCAAACAAGATCTGCTGGACCCATGCGTGTCGACGTATGTGGCGGCATGGCATCTTGCCAAGCAGGTAAGGGAGTTCGGGAACACCTGGTACGCCGTTGGGGCCTATCACTCGCGCACGCGCTGTTTCAACGACCGTTACGTTGGGTTGGTTTGGAACACCCTTGTTACTTGGGGAGCAGCGCCCGGCCCGATCAAGTCAGTCGCATCGCTCCAGGCTTGCGGATTCAAGGGCCCAGTCGCCGCTGGAAGAGCGCCGCGCGACAAGCATCAAAACACCTCGGCTTTGGCCTTCGATGAGTAGCCATCACCCAGTTCGATAACTGTTAAGGAAATCACCATGTTTGACAACGTTCTCCAGCAGGTTCTCGCGCTCTCAGTAGAGGACCGAAGGCGTATTCAAGGCGTGTTGAACGCCCTAGACAGTGCACAGGCTCCCCCGGGTTCCACTGCGCGCGAGCATCCCCCTGTTCCTTCGTTCGATGAAGCAACCAACTACGCGACCAGGACCGAAGAGCAGGAACTGACCGAGTGGCTTCAGACCGGTTCTTCTGATGCCCCATATGTGCAGCTTGTACGCATTGACACCGCCATTTCCCAGTGCGAAACAGAGCAGGGCGTCGAAGTCCTGCAGGCCTATCGCAGGCGGCTTCTCGAAGATAACCCCGCTGTCGCAGTTCGGGCATCAGTCGTGAAGCTCGGTGCGGAGCGCCCCTTGTTGCTGGTTGGTGGAGTGATCGGATTGATCGTGGGCATCGTGGCCATTGGCCAGGGCATCTTCCGTAGCCTGTTCTAAGGCGAGTTCTCGTCGCGACATCGCGCCTGCCGTCGTCCTTTCGCCAACTGGATCTCGGCTCCCTCAAATCTCTCTGGAAACGGTCATTCCACCTGTGCTTTCTTTGGGCATTTGGAGGATATGACTGGAAACCCATTCGTTGGCGCAGCCTAGTTTCGTCCCGATATCCATAGCATCAGTTCTGAAAGGTACCTCTATGTCGTTCTTCCGAAATAAACCCGAGCCAGAGCCACTCATCGGTGAAACCCGTGTCCTGGGCAGGCGTGGAGGGCAAGCTGCTGCTGCGCTTGCATCGCAGCCCAACACGCCTCCATCTGTGTTTGGTGATGCGGCTCACCAGTTTGGTGAGATATATGGATCATCAAAAGTGGAGGCCACGCGCTGGTTTCTCATCGCGATGCTCTGTCTTGTGTTGGCATCGAGCGCAGTAGGTGCGCTGGTTCTGATCACGCCTCTTAAGGAGGTGCGCCCGTGGGTCGTTGAGGTCAACCCCACAACAGGTGTCGTCAACAGGCCAGTCGCCGTCGAGCGAATCGATCCCAACCTTGCCGTCGTGAAGGCCGAGCTGGCTCGCTGGGTTGAGGCGGTTTATGCGATTGACCCTCAACGTTCGCGTGAATCGTTGCGCTGGGCCGCTGAACGAGCTGCAGGCAAAGCCCTTGGTCAGTTCACTGAATTCCGCGGCCGCGAACGCATCTTCGAGCGGATTCGATCTGAGCCCGAAATGGTGCGCGAAGTGAAGATCACAGCCGTCGATGCAAGCCAACGTGGCACGGCCTTCATTTTCTTGACCACCACGGAGCGCGTTGGCAGCCAGCCCGTCAATCCGGAGCAGGTGAAGCGCTATCGGGTCACCCTCAACTACCAACTGACCACCGCCACGCAGGAAGCAGACCTGCTGGAGAACCCGTTGGGCATCTATGTCACCTACTTCAGCGACGCCGAGGAGCGACCACTGTGATCAAGCTTTCCCACTCCAAGAGTTTCCAGTGCCGTGCAGGCGCCATTGTTCTGGGCATCGTTGCTCTGTTCTCGGTGGCCGGTCATGCCCATGCAGAGTTGATCGCTACCCCATTGAGAGGGGACACCCGTTTGGTCGAATTTCAGTTCGACCAGGACAACACATTTCTGGTTCTCAGCAAGCCGCGCGCAGTTACCCACGTGCAGTTCGCACCGGACGAAACGATCCAGTCGGTGGCAGCTGGAGACACTGCCAATTGGGACATCACGCCTACCAAGAACCGCAAGAACCTGTTTCTGAAGCCGAAGTACGAAGACCTCGATACCTCGCTGACAGTGCTCACGGACAAGCGCACGTATCAATTCGTGCTGCGCTCCACAGGCGACGGGAAGAAGTGGTACCAGCGTGTTTCATGGGTGTACTCCCGCGAGGTCGTTCTCGACATGGAGCCCATGGTAGGCGACGAAGTAGCGACTTCACAGGCGGGCTCAACGGCTCTTGCGCCGACCACCGCCAGTGGTCCAGACGCAACTGCAGGCGGCTACCCGGGTGGGATCGATCCCGGGAAGATGCGGTTTGGTTACAAGGTCGAGGGCGACGCCAAATTCAGGCCTGAGGTGGTCTTCGACGACGGAAGATTCACCTACTTCCGCATGCCCTCAGATCTCCAGGAGCAGCCTGCACTGTTCGCAGTCATTGAAGGCGACGACTTTAGCCTGGTCAACTACACCGTGAATGGTAACTACATCGTTGCTCAGCGAGTGCTGGAGAACGCTGTTCTGAAACTGGGCAAGCCCGAGGTGCGTGTCAGGCGTGAGCCCCCCAAGCGTGGGTTCTTCGGCCAAACGACCGGGGAATGACATGCCAACGGCTAACGAAAAACTGATCTCCCATGAGGTTCCAAAGCCCGGCATTCCGCTGAAGAAGTCCACGATCGTCGCAGTAGCCGCTCTCGTTGCGGTGCTCGTCGGTTTCAGCTCGCTCCTGCTGCACGACGGCGGAAGCAAAGGAGCAGTAGCTGCCCCTGTTGCTCCAAAAGATGCGCCGCCTCCTACGACGGGTAACGCAAGTGTTATCGATGAAGAAAGCCGGCTTGCTGAGATGAAGGTGCCGGACCCTTCGCCCGTTCCACCTGCTGTGCGCCGGCCGAACGGTTCCGCCGCACTCTATGAAGACCAGCTGTCTGCTATGGACATGTCAGGTGGACCACTGGGTCCAGGCGGTCCTCTTGCGCAGGATCCAAACGCTGCTGCTAAGGCTCAGCAGGCCGCCCTCGATCTTGAGCGCGAGGCAGAGGTGCGACTCGCAAAGGCAGTGATCTTCGATTCCGATGGCGGCGCAGCAGCTGCGCCGGCTTCCCTTGGCGTTAGTGCTTCCCCCTTCGGTCCTGGCGTAGAAGCGCTCGGCAGTGCTGGCGGCTTGCCATCACTGCCTTCCGGCGCAGACCGTGGCGCCGCAGCCTTGGAAGCTGCCATCAATAGGGCTCAGTTGGCACAGACCGGTGGCGGGGGCGGCAAGTCGTGGATGAAAGAGTACGCAGGGGATATTCAAAAGAAGGGCTCTTCATCCGCTCTGAAGTCCACCAAGTCAGATATCGAGTTCGTCTTGCATCAAGGCAAGGTGATTCCAGCTGTCCTTGGCCGCGAGCTCAACTCCGATCTACCCGGAAGGATCACCGCGTTCACCACGGTGAATATCTACGACTCGCTGGGGCGCGGTCACCTGCTGATTCCAAAGGGAAGTGTGCTCGATGGCCAGTACGACTCAGAGATCAAGGCTGGTCAAAGTCGAATGTTGTTTGCATTCGAGCGACTGATCTTGCCGGATGGAACCAGCTTCGACCTTCCTCCTGCGCCGGGTTCCGACATGCGTGGTGCGGCCGGTATCGAGGGCAACGTGAACAACCACTTTTTCAAGATGTTCATCAGCAGCTTCTTTGTGGCGGTCCTGGCTGACAAGACCACGATGCCAAGCGGCCAAACCAATATCGGCACTTCGGGGCCCACTACGGCCGCTGGCCAGGTGCTTGTCGATGTGAGCAAGTCGATTCTCGAACGCAACCGCGTCATTGCGCCAACCATCACTGTCCCTCAGGGCCAGCGAATCAACGTCGAGGTGGTGAGCGACATGGAGTTCCCGGGCAGCTACCGGACACGTTGATAGGAAACAACATGAAATTCAAATTCACGAAGATCACCGCGGCTGTCGCTTTCGTCCTGGTCACGACCACGGGCGCAATCGGAAGCGATTCAAAGCGCGTGGGCGCCTACGACTTTGGCTATCTCACATCAGGGCACCAAAAGGCTGCCCCGGTGCAAGTTTTCGATAACGGGAGGGCAACGTACTTCCAGTTCCGAGCCGGTGAAGCGATCCCAGCGATCTTCGCCAAAGTGGCGGGGGTTACTACCCTGTTGGTTCCCGAACACGAAGGCCCCTACATCAAAGTGCCAAGTGTTCATGGCGAGTTCACCCTCCAGCTGGGCCGATCCCAGGCCATGGTTGTTCATGGTGATGGTGTTCGCTTGGATGCGCCAGCCATTTCAACCGTTTCGCCCTCGGGTATGAAGGCTCCCTACATGGGCGGCCAAGTTGCTCCCGGAACGCGGCTGGTTGCAAGTCTTGCTAGCCAGGCACCAGCGATTGTTGATGACGCTGAAGACCGCAACAGCTACGCAACACCTGTAAAAGGCGATCGGGTGCAGTGGGGCACGGGCGAAGCCTCCACCCAGTCGCACGCTGTTTGGTTTGGCAAGGGCCGTTCGATCCTTGGCCCCCAGGGTAAGGCCCTCCTTGTCAAGTTGGCAAAAACCTCACCGCCCGGCACCACCTTCACCGTGGTGGGACGCGATGACGATTCGCTGAAGGAAGGGATTGAGCAGGCGCGCGCCGAAGCGATGCGCAAGCAGATGATCCTCGGGGGGGCTCCCGCGTCTGCCATCGTCATCAAGAACGCGGTGGCCGGCAAGGTCGAGAACGGGCTTTGGGAGTCCAACGTCCTCGTGGACACACCTGCGCCACGCCGCGCCGCGTACACCGCGTCTGCAGAAGCGGCACAAGGTCGAGGCGCTGTCTCGTCGAACCTTGAATCTTTGGTTCGTCAGGGCGTGCTCTCACTGGCGCAAGCAAACGCCTTGATGGCCAGCAAAGGCGTCAGCGCTCCACAAGCTGTGAGCGGGCCTGCCGTGGATGTCCCTCCAGGTGGATACAACATGCTTGCGTCCGACAGGACCGTCCACGGGACTGTCTCGCGGTGGGCGAATGCCCTCGGCTACACCGTGGTCTGGGAAGTGCCTCCAGAGCTCGACGCGCAAGTCAGTGGAGACGCCGCCATCAAGGCTTCAAACATGAAGGAAGCACTTGAGCGCCTTCTCTCGGGTCTTCGCAAGGCTGGGTACCACATTGATGCGACGGTCTACAGCAACCGGGTGATCCGATTCTTGCCAGCAGGTACACCAACAACGACGAAGGAGCCAGAGGCTCGACCCGCTCCAACAAACAGCATTCCGACGCAAAAAGTTGAGCAAGCTGCAGCAACGAACGGAAACAGGTACGAAGCCGCCTCGTCCTCATGGGTGGTCAGCGCTGAAGATAAGAGCATTGAACAGTTGCTAAACCGGTGGGGTCGCGATTCGAACTGGTCTGTTGTATGGAATGCCAAGGACACGGTGCCAATCACCGGAAACGCTGTGATCGATAAGCCAAGTTTCCTGAGTGCCGCAGACCAAGTGATAGCCCAGGCGGGTAGCGCGGGTTACAGGGTCAGAGCAGTGGCATATGCAAACAACACGCTGGTCGTCAGCAGCTACTGAGATTCAAGGAAAACATGATGAACGCAAAACTTTTCGCAATGGCATGCCTGGTTGTTTATTCCACTGCCGGTCATGCCCAGGTCATCCGCGTGGTGCCGGAAGCATTCCCGATTCAGGGCTCACCAGCCACTTTACCCATCCGGCCAATGGAGAAGGCGCCGCCGCCGCCAGTCGACCGCACATTGTCGATCAAGGCGGGTGACCTGATTTCTCCGCGCATTGTTGAGTGGGCCCAGCGCAATGGGTACTCGCTCACGTGGGAGGCAGGTGAGTTCCGCAGCGGAGCTGACCTTGTGCTCACCGACTCCTTTGAAAAATCACTCGAAGCCTTCCTTGGATCTATGCGCTTCAACAAAGTGCAGCTCGAAGCAGAAATTTTCGCCAACAACGCTGTTCGCATCCTGGAGGTCAAGTGAACTTTATCAAGCACACCGTAGCGCTGAGCGCATTGGCCGTCCTGGGTGGCTGTTCAACCTCCACCCTCACGCCAATCACGCAGGGCGTGAATGCCGTTCAAGCGGAAAGCGACCGCGCAAATGCCAACCTGCGGTCCGGAACTCCCATTGAACGCAGTGACGATAGCTTCATCCGTCGATCCACCAAAGTCTGGGTGCCGATCAGCAAGGTGGACGCAAAGATCGCTCCTGCCGCTGCTGCAGCACTGGGCCGCGACCTCGCAGTCAATCGCCGGTTTTCAGGCTTGAGCGAGATGGGTGCCTACATCACGCAGTTGACCGGTGTGCCGGTCAACGTGGCCAGCGCTGCTCTCAAGGCCAGCGTTGAAACAATGAACAGCGCCGGCGCTGAGGCTGCGGCCAGCAATTCGGGGACCCCTGGCTCGGCCTTGCCTCCTCCATCTCCCCTGCCGATGCCAATGCCTATGCCCAGCATGCCGGGCGCAATCGGTTCGCCAGCAACCGCGACCTCGCAGGTGGCCTCCATCGTCTACACGGGCAAAGTGTCGGGATTCTTGGACCTCGTCGCAGCTCGCTATGGTGTCAGCTGGGAGTGGGCCAACAACGGTATCCACATCTTCAAGACGAAGTCCCAGACCTTCCGCCTCGCCGCGCTACCTGGTGACACCAGTTTGGCCAGCAAGGTAGGTACTCAGTCCAACAACGCCACTGGCAGTACGCAAGGTAGCCAGGCCAGCGGCTCTTCAAACAGTGAGATGCGCGCAGGCGTTGAGTTTGCTGGTCTGAGTGTCTGGAAAGGCATCGAAGACAGCATCACCACCATGTTGTCGCCCGCTGGCAAGTTGGTTGTGACCTCCGCAACTGGCACGATCACTGTCGAAGACACGCCAATGGTGCTCGACCGCGTCGGCAAGTTCATCGAAGACCAAAACAAAGCGTTGTCCCGCCAAGTGGTGATCAACGTCCGTGTTCTTGCAGTAGACATCTCCAAGTCGGAGCAGTACGGCATCAACTGGGACATGGTCTATCAGAACGTGAATCGTGGGCTGGGACTGAGTCTTGCAAACACCAATCCTGTGATTGGTGGCTCCAATCTCGCCCTCAGGGTCCTGTCCGGCTCCATGTTTGACGGCTCCTCAGCCATGATTGAAGCGCTGTCCAAGCAAGGTCGCGTTTCACAGGTGACCTCGGCCTCTCTGGTCACGATCAACAACCAGCCCGCGCCAATTCAGGTTGGGCGGCAAACCGCCTATCTTGCGTCGAGCACGACCACCATTGGAACTGGTGGCGCCGGCAACACTGTCACGCTGCAGCCTGGTCAGGTCACCACGGGATTCAGCATGAACATGCTGCCCCACATCCTGGACTCTAAGCGATTGATGCTCCAGTACTCGGGCGATATCTCGACCCTCACCAACCTGGCTACGGTGAACTCGGGTGGTTCTTCCATTCAAACGCCTGAGATCGACACTCGCAACTTCCTTCAGCGCACCTTCCTCAACAGTGGCGAAACCCTTGTCGTGACAGGCTTCGAGCAGTTCGCCTTGAACGGCGACACGCAAGGTGTTGGGCATGCAAAAAACCTTGCGCTGGGTGGTCGGCTTAGTGCAACAAACACTCGCACTGTGCTTGTGGTGCTCATCCAGCCCGTGGTGGCAGGTGGTCTGTAATGTCCAAGGTTGAAACCGTCGAGTACGGCGGCGCGACCCTTGTCACGGGACTGCTCTGGCAGCCTCTGGCCGGGTCCAACCCGAGCGAGCGTCTCTCTGAGATCAAGGGGTACGGAAAGGAACTGAACCTCGATCTGCAGGTTCTGCAACGCGAGAACCTTTGCGTGGGAATGGCAAAGTCCAGTTCGAGCAAAGGGAGTGCTGCCGTAAAGCGCGGTGCTGTGTCACTGGCGGCCGCGCTTTCCACAAAGATGCACGAGCAACACAATGCTCGCGACTTCATCCTAGTGATGGAGATTGACAGCGGTGTGTGGTACTACCTCGCTCAGAAAGATGGCGTCATCCTCCCCGACGGAGATCAGGTGTACGGGGAAGAGGATGTCATCAAGTCCCGTTTCTACCAAGACGCCAGCTTGGGCGAGTGGACCCACTCGATCGTTCCTGGCCACTGGGGAATCTCTGGTTCGCTTGAGGCGCCGCAGCTCGAGCAGATCCTACCCCTTACCGGGAAGGGCAAGGGCAAACTGAACTCCGCGAAGGATTGGCGCCTCGAGCCCATTTCCGTCAGCGCAGGCCAACTCCTAGCCGCCAACTTGAAGCCGATTGCCGTGTTGGTGGGCGTCATTCTGGCTCTCACCGTGGGCTTCGATCAATTCAAGAAGTGGCAGCGAGATCAGGCTATCGCTGAGGCCGCGCGCCTTGCAGCCGAACTCGCAGCCATGCAACCAGCTGTCATCCCGCGTCCACGTCCGTGGGGCGAGATCCCTCACGCTGCCGATCTGATGGCGGGGTGCATGCGCGCAACGGCTGGAGTGAAGTTGTTCCCCGGCAACTGGGATCTGGTTGGCGTGAACTGCTCGAACGGGGTGGTGACCATTTCTTGGCGTCCTCGTGCATACGGGTGGATCGAGCACCTCAAGCAGGTCGTTCCCGATGTGGTGATCTCGCTTGACGGGAGCCTTGCGTCCAGCACCAAGGCGCTTCCTCAGTTCCCCGCGGCCAATGACGAGGATCTGTACACCGCGAATGAGCGCCTGGTTGTGATGTATGCAGCGGCACAGCGCTTCGGCGTGAAGTTCGGCGCAACACCCGCTGTGTCACAAGCTCCCCAGCTGCTCCCTGGCCAGGGCGCTGTACCTCAGGAAGTTCCGCTTTGGGAAGAGGTCGGCTGGAAGGCAGAGGGAGTCACTTTGCCAGAGACAGTGCTTGCTGCACTCGACGGCAACGGTTTCCGTTTGCGCTCCATGAGCGGTCAATGGGTCAATGGTCAATTCATTTGGACGATGGAAGGTTCGCAATATGTACGCAAATAATTTCTCTGGCCTCTTGGCTGTTCTCTCGTGCACCTTTTGTTTGGGTGCTTCGCTGGCTCAAGCGCAGGAGGTTCCTTCAACGGCGCAAGCCAGCGTTCCTCCAGCTTCGGTGCCCTCTGTTACCACCGCCCCTCCTTTGGCGTTGCGTACTAGCGAGTCTGCGAACTTGATTGCAGAGATCAATGAGCGCATGAGTGTCATGCAGGCTCGGCTAGCGGAGCTTGAGTTGCAGGCCAAGATCGCGGCAAAGAACGACGAGATCCGTCGCTTCGGCAAGCAGCCCGAGGGAGTGGATGAAGGCTTCACGCCAGCCGTCACGGAGATCAGTGGTGTTGATGGAAAGCTGATGGCCAACCTGATGGTGCAAGGCGGAAACATCCAGACGGTGCGTGTTGGTGACAAGGTGGGTGGCTGGGACATCAAGTCGATCTCTATCGACTCTTTGACCATGTCCCGCGGCAAGGAAACCAAGCGTCTGAGCTTCGGCAGCTTTGTGCAGACTCCACAGCCAGCTGCACCACAGGGACCTCAGGTACCCGGCATGGTGCCTGGAATGCCCTTTCCACGCTGAGCAACCCCCAAACGTCATCGGTTCCGGAGCTATTCGAACATGAAAGTATTGACTGCCAAAGGCGGTGAGATCTCCCTGACGGACGAGCTTCGTTCGATGGTTGCGTATCTCGATGACGGACGGCTGTTCATCTCAAAGTCGCACGTGTTCAACCCGCATGTGCGAGGGTTCGTATCACGCTTGGAACATCAGGGCAAAAAGTTCCAGATTCAACATTGCGATCTCGCCGTTATTGCAGGGTATTACGAGAGCACCGCAACGTCCGAAACGCAATCCAACATGCAGGTTGTTGCGCGTCAGCTATTCGAACGAGCAGTCGAACAGCGGGCCTCTGACATCCATATTCGGGTGAGTACCCGCCGTCGCACAGAAATCCTGTTTCGCATCCACAACGATTTGACGTTCATTGAGGAGCATACGTTCGAATACGGTGACCAGCTCTGCACAACCATTTTCCAGGCCATGGCAGACGTATCCGACGCGACGTTGGAAAAACTGAACAGGCAGGACGCACGCATCTCTGAACGCACCAAGATTCCCGAGAAGTTGGATGGCATCAGGATCGCAACATCGCCCCAGGTGGACGGGTTCATCTTCGTTCTGCGACTGCTCTACAACGATGCAAATGATGATCTTGACCTGGCACGTTTGGGGTTCCACCCCGAGCAGTGTCTGGCGATTGACACACTGAAGAAGAGCACGAGTGGCGTGGTGGTTATTGGTGGGCCGACCGGCTCGGGTAAATCCACGACTCTCCAGCGCACGCTTGGCTCCATCATCGCCGACACCGAAGGCCGCAAGCACATCATCACGGTGGAGGATCCACCAGAGTACCCAATTCCCGGCGCCGTGCAGACCCCTGTCACGAATGCTTCGACTGAAGAAGAGCGCTCAAGGGAGTACCAAAAGGCAATCAAGGCCTCCATGCGGCTCGATCCCGACATCATCATGTTGTCGGAGGTGCGAGACACCCCTAGCGCACGCCTTGCCGTCCAGGCTGCAATGACTGGCCACCAGGTGTGGACCACCCTGCATGCCAACAATGCACTGGGCATCATCGACCGATTGATCGACCTCGGAGCAGATGCCGCGAACGTGATGGACCCGAGCACCATCGCAGGGTTGCTATGCCAGCGTTTGGTGAAGGTACTTTGCCCCCATTGCAAAAAGCCGCTGACAGAACATACCGATCGTGTTCCACGTGAGGCGCTGGAACGCTACCTGAGCATCCTCAACATTTCCTCTGTCTTTATCCAGGGCGAGGGCTGCCCGCATTGCCGCAACAGCGGTACAGCTGGTCGCACTGTGGTTGCTGAGGTCATTCCAACGGACGAACGTCTGATGCAGTATCTGCGTGACAAAGATCGTCTCAGCGCTCGGGAGTACATCACCAAGGAGCTTGGGTGCCTCTCGATGCTGGACCACACGATCCAGAAAATCAATGCCGGACTGGTGGATCCCTACCTGGCGGAAGATGTCGTTGGAATGCTGGTCAATCCAATCGTCCATGCGCCTCGGCGCCTTGAAGCGGTGGCTTGATCATGAACGAAATCGAGCTCAAGTACGCCCGTTGGGTTTTCCGGAACGGCACAGACCAGCGAAAGCGTGTGTGGAAGAAGCTCGCAAAGCTACTTTCCAACGGCGTCCAGCTCATTGAAGCGCTGGAGACAATGCGCGACCGTCGGGTAGTCCTCAAGGGCCCCAAGGAACCTGTCGCGGTCGCCCTTACTGAATGGTTGCGCCGCTTGAAGAATGGTAGCCGCTTGTCTCAGGCCATCGAGGGATGGGTTGGTTCGGATGAGCAGATGTTAATTTCAGCTGGCGAACAGTCCGGTGAAGTTGACGCGGCTCTGAACTCCACCACAGAGATCATGGATGCCAAACGCAAGATCCGAAGCGCGGTCATTTCTGGCCTTGCCTACCCGGGCTTCATGATGCTCATCGCGTTCGCCGTTCTCGTGATGTTCAGCTACAAGATCATCCCGGAGTTTTCGCAGATCGTCCCCTACGAAAAGTGGCAAGGGTTGCCAAAGATGATGGTGGACTTCGCGAACTTCGTGAGGTCCTGGATGCTTCTGCTTGCGGCCGTCCCTGTTCTGGCCATCACCGCCTTTGCGCTAAGCCTCCCACGCTGGAAGGATGGTTTGCGGATCAAGCTGGACAGGTTCATGCCCTACAGCATCTACCGGATGCTGCACGGCAGCACCTGGATGATCAGCTTTGCCGCCCTTGTGTCAGCTGGTGTGCGACTTGAGAACGCATTGGGGCAACTCATGGAAGGTGCATCTCCCTGGATGCAGGTTCGCATCCAGGCGTGTCTTCGAGGGATGAAGTCTGGACTGAATCCAGGCGACGCTTTGCTCAAGACGGGCTACGGCTTTCCCGACCCCGAAATCATTGATGACCTGGGTGTCTACGCACGCCTTTCAGGATTCGATGCCGCTTTGGCCACCATCGGCCGCGAGTGGATCAGCGAGTCGGTCGAACAGATCCAAACCATGATGAAAGTGGTATTTGGTGTAAGCGTTCTCATTGTCGGTTTGTTCATTGCCTTGATGGTTGGTGGACTCATCGGCATGGAACTTCAGATGACCGCAATCATGCAAGGAACCTACCGGTGACCCATCTTTTTACCAACGGAGAAACTATGAACTCGAAAATGACTTTGAAACCCCTGAAGAAGCAAGCCGGCATGACGCTGCTGGAATTGATCGCGAGTCTGTCCGTGGTCGCCGTTGTGGTCGTCGGTGCATTGTCCCTTTACCAAAGTGCCACCGCGTCACAGCGCACAACCCAGATCACCCAAGATCTGACTGCGATTCGTGCTGCAACGAAGCAGATGTGGCAAGGCCAGGGCACGTTTGGCGCCAACGGCACGAGCTTGAACGACGTGTTGGTGGTGTCGAAGAAAGTGCCCACCACGATCCGCGTGGACACCACTACTGCTCCGGACACCCTGACGCATGCCGCCAACGGCACCGTCAACATTACTTCCAGCGTGACCACCTTCGACGTGGCCTTGACCAATATCGAAGAAGACCTTTGCATTCCGATGCTCACCGGTGCCCAGGGGTGGGTCAGCGTGACGGTTGCCGGTTCTGCTGCGATCACGGCTTTTCCCATCGCACCTGCGACTGCCGTTACGGCGTGTGCGACGGGCACCGTAGTGACCTTCCGCGGCAACTGACCCTCATTGATCCATCGTCCCCCCTAACTATTGGGGTGGGCAAACTCAACGCCAGGAAAGCCATGCTTCAGTCTCTTAAGTTCAAGGACATCTATCTGGGAAGAAACCGCGCGTTGTTGTCCGGCGTGCCGAACACCAAGGACCCGGTGAGTGCTCCGGCCGGCACTGAAGAAGATTTGGCTGAGCTCCGCAAGGAGTGTGAGGCCATTGAAGCGGTGACATCGAGGGAGGAGTTTCCGGTGCGTTGCGGAAACGTTGCCTACCGCGCTTCGGTGATGCAGACGCTGGAAGAGAGGGTTTATGTCTTGCGCCGCATGCCAGAGTCGATCCTCAAGCCAGAAGAGTTGAGCATTCACCCGGGCTATGTGGAGAAGTTGACCCGTCCCGGCTTGAGCGGGCTGGTGGTTGTAGCAGGCCCCTTCGGACAGGGAAAGACCACGACTGTCTCTTCAATCGTTGCTGCGCGTCTCTGCAAGTTCGGTGGTGTTGGAGTAACGATCGAAGATCCGCCTGAGATGCCGCTCGAGGGCAATCATGGTGAGGGCGTTTGCTACCAGACATGGGCGGAGCGGGGCGAATTCGGAGAGGCTTGCCGCAAGGCTGCGCGCTGGGCTCCCAGCATTCTGCTGATCGGCGAGATCAGGGAGCCAGAAGCTGCGGCTGAGGCGTTGCGCGCGTCCATTAACGGCCGGCTTGTGTTCTGCACCATCCACGCTGACTCCGTCCCAATGGCAATTGAACGGATCTACTCGTTGGCCGTGGGCGCCATAGGGAACCCTGAAGACGCGGCGGGCCTCCTGGCCAACGGGTTGCTCGCTGTCATGCACCAAAGGCTTGAAGGAGAGCCGCGCAAGCCGAAGCTGGAGTTCCTCTGGCTTGGTGAACCGGATTGCGCGGGAGTGCGCAACACCATTCGACAGCGCAAGTTCGATCAGGTTGGTAACGAAGTGAAGGCGCAACTCAACCGCACTCTCGTCCACCTGCCCGCATCAGCGAAGGTCTAACGTGGTCCCTATCTGGATTGCAGCTGTGTTTCTGGCGTTGGTGACCTACTACGTCGGTCAGGACATTCCTCGCAAAGAGGCAGTGAGCGTGGCGGCGGTGGCAGATGTCTCTGCAACCAACTTCCTCGCGTACCGCCAGGCGGTCAGGAATTACATATCCGCGAACCCCGGCGCAACTGGAACGATCGACGATGCATTGTTGGTCCCACACTGGTTGCCGGGCTATATACGCCGCGCTGAATGGACCAATCTGATAACCGGTGGAACTCTATACATCTATTCCACGACTGTTCTAAGCCCAGGGACAGTGGGAAGAATCTCGCAAAAGGCTGCGGAGTCGATTTTGGTCGGCACCAAGAATCCTACAACTGGTCGGCTGCAAACGGCCACTGGTAACGACACCGGTATCAACCTCCCTGCTGCCATCGCTGGCGGCGCCCTTGTAATGATGGGTCTTTGAGAAATGCATATTCAAAACACGCTCGAACGGCTGCTCGAATCAGATCGGGTGTTCACTGACATCATGCTGGAGCAAGACGCTCCCTTGATGTTGAAGACGCCTCGGGGCTGGGTAGCTGCAGGGATTGACTTCATCCCGACGGTCAATCACATCAATGAGTTCATGGAGCAGCTGGACACCAACTGGGAATCCAAGATCGTTCATGCAGAGGTCAACCGCCCCTTCGTGATCAATGAACGCCGTCTTCGCGTCAACGCATACCTTGCCAATGCGGGTGAGAAGCGCATGCTCTCGATTCGCAAGATTCCAACAAAGACACCAGACATCCAGTCCAGCGGGCTGCCATCTGGCCTGCGCATCATTCTGGATCATCCGTCTGGTTTGGTGCTCATCTCCGGCCCCACTGGGTCGGGCAAGACGACTTCGATGGCTGCAATGGTTGACTCTATCAATTCAATGCGTCCCGCGCACGTGATCACCATTGAGGACCCCATCGAATACAAGTTCGAGCGGAAGAAGGCGGTTTTTTCTCAACGCGAAGTTGGGTCCGACTGCGATTCATTCCTCGACGGCGTTCGTGCGTCCATGCGTCAACGACCAGACGTCATTGTGATTGGCGAGATTCGTGATCGAGAAACTGCAGAGCAAGCACTGATCGCCGGTGAATCAGGACACCTCGTGATTGGAACGCTTCATGCGAGCTCCGGCGTTGGCACCATCAACAAAATGCTTTCGTTTTTTAAGGACAACGAGCGGGAAGGCCGACTCCAGTCGCTTGCCACGTGTCTTTTGGCCGTGATCAATCAGACTTTGATTCCCAAGAAAGGCGGCGACGGCTACGCCCTGGCGGTGGACTTCATGGCGAACCACAAGCGCGAATATTCGAAACTTCTTGGTTCGCCAGAGCAGCTGCAGAACAAGCTTGACCGCGGGGATGACGTTTCGGTCAGCCTTGGCGCCTCCGCTTTGCGACTCATCCAGGAAGGTGTCGTCACCAAGGCGGACGCAGTGAAGGCGGTCATGGCGAACGCGGCAGCTTACGAGGCCGTTCGAGCCTGAATCCACGCAGTCCTACAACCCATGCGTGATGGACTCCCTCCACTACGCGCAGGATCCCCAATACAGAGTTGGAAGCAGACATCATGAAACTGATTCACAAGCGCGGATCGATTCTTCGCGCAAACCACCAGCGCGGTTTGACCCTTATCGAGCTACTTCTCGCTCTCGGAATCTTGGGCAGTGTGATCGCTGGTGTTACCCAGCTTGTCCAATCAGCGGGCGATGATGCAAAGCTGTCTGTGACCGCCTTGCACACGAAGACTGTCGGCGACGCCGCAGCTCAATACATAAGGGACAACCACGCTGCTGTCCTTGCGGCGGCCACTGCGTCTACGCCGGCGCTGATTCGGGTATCCGATCTCATCACAGCGGGCAACCTTACAGCAGGCTTTTCCTTAACAAACCCAGCTGCCCAGGCGACGTGCGTGCTAGTTCTTGAAACGGCCGTCGGACGCCTGTCTGGTCTCGTAATCACCGAGGGCGGAAACGCATTCGACGATCTCAGTCTGGGGCAGGTTGCAGCGACCATTGGAGGCTCCGGGGGTGGTCTGTACTCAACTGCACCCACGACTGCACGTGGAGCAATGGGCAATTACAGTTTTGCCGTGGGGGCCTTTGGCAACCCAAACCATTTGGGGCAACGGTGCGACGGAACCGCTGGCAACATCACTGTGGCCGCTGGGCATCCAGTCATGGCGCTCTGGTTTGAAGACGGCGCGGCACAGGCGGCAACGTTGTACCGCGATCCCGTCTCCGGAGCACCAAGTCTCAACACAATGAACACACCCATCCTTATGGGCGCGGCCACGATCCAGACTGCGGGATCAGCGTGTGCAACAAATGGCGCAATCGGGCGCGATGCTTCCGGTGCTGTCCTGGCCTGCGAGAGCGCTGTATGGAAGAAGGGCGGCAGCGCATTCTGGGAAGACCCAGTTGCTACGGCCGCTGGGCTCCCACTGTGCAACGCTGCCTCCGTCAATCAGACGCGTGTTGTTCAGACCCCCAGTATCGGTGTCGGGCCTCGGGCGTTCACCTGCAATGGAGCTGGCTCGTGGCTGCCACTAGGCGTTGACGATGCGGGCAACCTGGCGGTGGCAGGCACCGCCACCTTGGGGGGGCTGCTGCTGACCACGATCAACGTCGAAAATACCGCTTGCCCAACGAATGGCCGTGTGTCCCGAAACGCTGCAGGCGCCACATTGGAATGCGATTCCGGTGGCTGGAGGCGCAGCGTGAAGTCGAGCGGCGACACGATGACGGGCACTCTCAACAACCACAACGATACGTGGGGCCTGATACTTCGAACTGCATCTGGTGCCGATAACATCAACCCGCAAGCCTCAGCGTCGTCGGCATACGTAAACGACATATACCTGCGGTCCATTGGTCGGTGGGCCAGCACGCTTGGGGCTGCTGACCTTGCGCCCAACATGTATCAGGCTTGGGCTTATGGAGGGTACAACTGGTACAACTATCCAGGCTGCGCAGCTGGTTACACAGCGGTGTACAAATCTCATGACTCGGGTTGGGACAACCCTTCACAGGGCGGCAGCAGTGCCGTGGTTTGGAAAACACTCTGCGCCCGTGGCGTTGGAACTACCGCACCCAATATCTAACACCTGCTCACGGCATGTTGCGGGGTCAATGGTGAGGCTTTGAGGTGAAAGCGGGTTGTTGGCGGAGTCGACGTGAAATAAGTTTCCGCCAAACTTCTCCCATGAACCGGATCACCTCCTCACCCGCGCACAGCGATGCCCCGGGAAAAGCACAATGAAACACCAAACCGCCATGTTTGGTGCTCCTGAGGTGCAACCTCAAAGTCGGCTGATCCTCCCCGAAGGCAGCGCCGGGGAGAGCCCTTCTAGGCGCCGCATGCTTCGAACGCTTCTTGCAGCGAGCGGTTTGGCTGCAGGGGGCCTTGCTGCTCCCTCCATCGCCCTCGCAAGCTCGGTGCAGCCACCGGTCGGTGCGCCGCAGCCAAACAGCGCGGCCGACTTTTGGACTGCTCCTCGGTGGGTCTGGCTCACGAGGCCTGCAACGGGCGAACAAATACGCCAGGTCTATTGGCGCGACGGCCATCTCATCCAAGCCGGCTATGAAGCTGTCTCGTGGTTCATGAGGGATGTCCGGTTTGATCGCATGCTCAAGGCGAAGGACCGGCGAATATCCAGGGCGCTGGATGCAGGTCGCATCAAGCCTGAGCATCTCACGCCTTGGATGCTCATGGATCCGGTGATCCTGGACATTCTCTACGCGTACTGTGCGTGGCTGCAGGGGTTCGGCATCAACCAGCCGGTCGTCCTCACATCGGCACTTCGGCACATGCTGACCAATGCAATGACGGAAGGTGCGGCACGCGACAGCTGGCACGTCAAAGGCGGTGCTGCCGATATCGTTATCCCGAATGTCCCGACGGCGAACGCAGCGGCCTTTGGCAAGTGGCTCTCGGGCGGCGGTGTGGGGCTCTACGCCAGCAAGAACTTTGTTCACCTCGACCGTGGCCGCGTTCGAGCCTGGGCAAGCTGATTCATTGGCCAGACGCAAGCCGGGAGTCAACGCTTTTTGAGCAAGCGCATCTCTGGTTCGCGCACACCATGAGCGCGGCTCCACGGTGACCAGTTTGGGTTGATGTCAAACCCGCTCCAGCCTATACTCGATTCCGATTCGCTCAACTGAGCTTTCGTGTGCCTTGTGCACGCTTTCACCCATGCGGGCTACACCCGCAGGGGGGTAGTCCATAACCGGAAACAGTTATGACCATCCTCCTCACAATCGTCGCCTTCTTCGCTTTTGTTGCATTCATTGTCCAGCGCTACAGCAAGGCACATGCAGAACATTCCGCTCACAGCGGAAGTCCAGACTTCGATCATCACGATGACGATGTCCACCAGCACCAGCACCAGCACCAGCACCAGCACCAGTACTACGCCGACGACGACGTTTGAACGCGTGCGACAGTAAGTTCTTTCACTCTTTCAACCCTGCAGGGAATTCCTCCCTGCAAGGGGGATTCCCCTTCTTTTTCCCATCGAAGGCAATCCCATGAAAACCGTTCTGTTCCAAAACTTCCTGCAACTTCCCCGCGCCTTCAAGGCAGTGGTGTGCGCAGAAATCTTCTCTGTCCTCGTCGTGGCCATGACCTTGATGCAGCCAGCTCCGGCTGCTGCCCAGTCCGGCAACGTGTACGGGACCAACCAGGCGCAGAAGTATTCCTCCACCGAGGATGCCCTTGTCGTTCAGGTGACTCTGCGGCAGGTCGAGACGAGCTACCAGGCCCGCACCATCGGCGCTGCTGCTGGTGCTGGCCTTGGGGCTCTGATCGGACGCAGTGCCGCCAACAACACCACAGCCACCTCATTGGGTGCTCTTGTGGGTGGATTGTTGGGCGACCGTGCGGCTGCCATGACCTTGGGGGCCCAGGCCCAGGAGATCGTGCTCCAGGTGTTCACACCCGGTAAGCAGCCGCGTATCGTCACGATCGTCCAGCCTGCACCGTTTGACCGTATCGTCGCTGGCGAGTCGGTCTACCTGATCAATACCGCAGGTGCTCTGCGCGTGGTCAGGAAACTGTCGATGCCCGTCGCGTACTACCGCTGATGAGCAGACAAAAAAAGCCCGGTGTCCTCTCAAGGACCCGGGCCTTTTTTTTGGTCTCCTGGAGTGCGCTAGTTCATGCCTTCGAGGCTGCGGTTTGCCTCATCCGCCGGCGTGTAGATCTCCAGCGTCACCTTGCGCCTCTTGCCGCGCGCGAGCGTGATCGCCTTGTCATGCTTCTTGGCCCTCTTCTCCTCAAAGATCACCACCTGGTCCGCATAGTCGATCAGGCTCTCCTGCAGCGGCCGACTGTTCCGCGTCTCGGGCTTGCCCATGTAGGCCACCGGTACGAAGCGGCTCAGGCACCAGTCATGGAGCCGCCATGGCGTCTTGGCGTTGCAGCTCGACACGAGGGTCCACGTGGGCAGGGGTGAAACAAGCTTGGCTACTGCCTTGCCGACTATGGCCTCGGGCGCCGTATCTGCACCGATGAAGGTAACGAAGGCGCCGGTGCGCCACGTTTCAAACCGCTCAAGACAGGCATCGATGAAGCGCTCGGGCAGGGCGAGATCGCCAAGTCCAGCTTTGATGTCAGAGAGCTCAGCGCTCATGAGATTGAGGTCACTTCGCTGCAGTGCCAGCATGCCCAGACCAGAAATGAGAATCGAAGGCCGAACCATGTTCCAGTCCGAACGCCAGGCGTCCTTGCGCAGCCGCGAATAGCGCTTTGCTTCCTTGAAGGTGGGCGAGTGCAGGATGTAGTCGCGGTGTGTCGGGTGCAGGGGCATGAATTTGGCGGATTCATACCAGTGCAACAGCGACGCGTACACATGCTGAACTCTGGGTTCGCCCTCCCCAGCTGGCACCCATGGACCAAAAAAGGAAGTTTTCAGGAGTTCGTCGGCTAGGTTCATACCTGCCAATCTACGTGCAAATCGACGGTGATTTGCTCGGGCTACGATGCCTTTCCCATGCATTGGCCACGGCTGCCACAAAAGTGGCCCGGATGCTTTGACCGAACGCACGGGCGCCCCTATCATCACGACTGTTCGGCATCCTTTGCCATCGCTGTTCTCGTGACAGCCTTCAACACCTGACCTGCCTCGCAAGGCGCAAGAGCTACACGCTTTTGTTTTCGGTCATCCCTTTCGCACCATCTTCATCACCTGCACTGCAGTCGTGCGTGGGTTGGCGCGTGTTCGGCGGCGTTCCGCCGCCTGGAAATTTTCATGAACTACAAAAACTTGTACAGCAAAGCTGTGACGGCGCACGCCATGGGCGAGTCGCTTGTCCTCGAAGGGGGAGACACTTCTGTCGCGGTCTTCCCCTGTGGAGGACTGCAGCTTCAGATCCTGCCCTTGGTTCCCAAGGGTCAGGGTCGAGTCATCTGTGAGGATGATTTTGAACAGTTCGCAGCTGTGAAGTGGGAAATCCATCCCAACTTCCGCGCGCTGATGAACACACTGGGAGAACAACGTGGTTAAAAACTACTTTGCCATCGAAAAACCCAGGAAGATCCAGATCGCGATCCCAGGCTACGACTGTGGCGCCGTCCTGAAAGATCAGGAGCGGCGTCGCAAGGAACGCTCTGTGCGTGAGATGAAGGCCAAGCAGCGTCACGCTGCCCAGTCAAACTCACCTGCAGCGGTCCAATCGCCACCCGTGGTCACCAAGAACGAGGTGCCTCAAGTGGTGCCGGCCCAAGTGGTTGCTCCAGCGATGGCGCAGTCACCTACAGACGAAGTGCTGGATGAGGAAATCATGAGCTTGAATGCGGCCGCCTCCAGTGCGGTCGACGAACAGGCTTTCGGTGAACTCATGGACGCGTTCGGTTGCGATCCTTCGAATGGAGGCGCGTGATGCGAATTGCCCACTTCAACCATTTCGTCAACGTTGCTGACAAGCCCAAGAGCATCGAAGAACAACTGCGACGTGGCGAGCTCATTGATGTCACTGCCTATGCCGGGAAGTTCCTCGGTGCACGGCGGGTCTTCATCGATTCGCGTGTCCATGAGCGATTCGTTGAGTGGAGCAGTGCAGCGGTACGCCGCCACGCTGTTCACCGCGAGGCTCAGCATCGGCTGGCCAGCTTGCTCGAAGCCAGCGCCTACGCGGCGCAGGTCAACGGCGGCAGCAGCTTTGTTGCCCGCGCGATCGACACGGAAGGCCCGGAAAGAGTGTGTACACGCCACATCTTCCAGCTGAGAAACGTCGAGTGCGGGGCACGCCCAGCCTGGCTCATCACGATCTGATCAACCTACCTTCAACCTGAACCGAAGGCCCCTGTGAAAGCAGGGGTCTTTTCCCAGGGCATGCGCACAGCGTGTCACTGCGGAAAGACGGCAGACCTCTCCGGGGTGCTGCCGCTTTCGTCATTCGCATGAGCACCCTCGGGGCTCCGAATGTCGGCCTGCGCTTTAACGCACAGGTCGACCGTTAACAACTCTTTTCAACCTTCGCGGGAATGCAAGCCACTCCCGCAAGGGAGAGGTGTGTTTCCCGCTTTTCCTTTCAAACGGAGAAACACATGGCAGCTTCTGCTCAACGCAACTCCCACAACAGCGAAAGCAACGTGTGGATGGGTGGCCTCACATTGGACGACTTCGAAATCCCCTCGAAGAAGACCCCAATCGCAGTGGTCTCCTCCGTCATCACTCAGGTGGTGTTCGACATGGCTGACGCCAGGTCGAATGCTCCGGAGGAAGACGGAAAAATCGAACTGCTCGACAGCTCGTTCGCACCCGAAGACGATGCCCTGGGCACTGTCCTCGACCAGGTGTTGAACGGCTGGGGCACGGAGAGCAACGATCTGGACTTTCAGGACCGCAGGGCCCTGTGGCCCTTGACGGTTTCTGACGACTATCGCCCCTCGGCCTCGGCCGAGCAGCGCGCCAGGGACAACATCAGCGCAATCAGGCTGGTCAAGAGCTTGTCGCAATACAAGCGCAAGATCAGTGTGGACGAAATGGTGCAGCTGCTGAAGTTCAGCGGGTGGGGTGGAACCGCAAGGATCTTCTCGCCCGATGGCTCCACGCCGCACGCATTCTCCGCACTGCGCGACGAGCTCAAGTCGGTCACAACCGATGACGAGTACGCCGCCATGCTGAGTTCAGTGAACTCCGCGTTTTTCACAGACCCGCACCTGGTGCAGGTCCTGTGGAAGATCGTGGCCAAGCTGGGCTTTGAATGCGGACGCGTGCTGGAACCCTCAGCCGGCGTTGGTCACATCATCGCTGGTATGCCGCAGGAAATGGCGGCAAAGAGCGATATCACTGCGGTCGAACTCGATCAGGTGAGTGCAGCAATGCTCGAGGCAAGTTTTGCGCCCTACGGACTGCAGGTTCACGCCTGCGGACTGGAGAAGGCGAAGCTGCCCTCGGCGTTCTTCGATTTGGTCATCGGCAACGTGCCGTTTGGCAAGTACAAGTCGATGGACACAAGCAAGGCGCCCTACGCAGACTGGAGCATCCACAACTACTTCCTTGGAAAGTCGGTGGATCTGGTTCGCCCAGGGGGCCTCATGGTGCTCATCACAACGAAGTCAACGCTGGACAGCGAAAAGGACGCGCATCGTGAGTGGATCTCGGCTCACGCCGAACTGCTGGGTGCGTTCCGCCTGCCAACCATGGCGTTCGAATCGTTTGCTCATACGCAAGCGGTCACCGACATCCTGGTGTTCAAGCGTCGTGAGACGCCGGACTATCAGGCATCACCGATTTGGCGTGACACGTTCGATGCAAAGCAGGAGCTGTTCAAAGCGAACGAACCTGCGAGCAAGAGCGTCTACAACCGCCACGCTGGCCGCTCCACACAAGTGGGCAGCAAGATCAACGGCTACTACCTCCGACACCCCGATCACATCGTGGGCAAGCTGGCGTGGCAATCGGGTCAGTATGGCGAGAAGGCCGTTCCAGTCTTCGACGGCAACGTTGAGGAAATGGGCGAAATGCTCAGCCATCTGGTGGAAACCAAGATTCCGAAAGGGGTCTACCAAGCACGTGCAGACGCCGGCGTGCCCAACCTCGTGAGCGCGATGACGCGTTACGCGAACATCACCCAGGTCACACCGGGGTCGTTCGTTTTGCGTGACAACCGCATCTGCGTGAGCGAGGGTGAAGAACTGCTCGATTTGGATTGTCTGTACTCCGGCACCGCGCGCAAGCGCATGCTGGGCATGATCGACATCCGGGACGCCGCGCTTGCGGTGATCAGTTTCCAGGCTGGCTCGGACGATGACGAACAGTTGGCAGTGTTGCAGAAGCGTCTTGGGGCGACCTATGACGCGTACGTGGCCCAGATGGGGTTCCTGAGCACCACGGCCAACAGCCGTGTGATGCGGGGTGACCCCAACTGGCCGCTGATGCTCGCGCTGGAGATCTGGGACGATGAGAGTGCCAAGGCCGAGAAGGCTGACATTTTCACGAGACGCACTGTTGGCCAACCGGTGCTGCCTGAAAGGGTGGACACCGCGAAGGATGCGATGCTGATCAGTCTGGCCCTCTACGGTCAGATCGTCCTCAAAGACATGGCGCTTCGCACCGGTAAGCCGGTGATGGAAGTGGTCAAGGAGATGAACGCCACCGGCATCGCGTTTCGCGACCCGGTGCTCGCACGTTGGGTGCCTGCAGATGAGTACCTGTCTGGCCACATTCGCGAAAAGATCGGTGAGGCGAGAGCCGCCGGTCCTGCGTACGAGGAAAACATCAAGGCGTTGACCGAAGTCCTGCCCGCCGATCTCGGCCCAGCAGAAGTCGAAGCGCGCTTGGGGGCACCGTGGATTCCAGTTGAGGTGGTGGAGCAATTCGCCACCGAGCTTGTGAATGACACACGGGACACGCTGACGGTCGCCTTTGACGCCACCACGGCAACGTGGAGTGTCAAGTCGACCAGCTACAACCTGGAGTACGTGGGCGACCACACGCTGCAGAAAACGAAGTGGGGCACCGACAAGCGCTGCGCGCTGGTGCTGGTGGAAGCTGCTCTCAACCAGCAGCCGCCCACGGTCAACATGACCATCAACGGCACCGTGATGGTGGACCCGCAAGCAACGCTGAATGCACGTGAGAAGTGGCAAGCCATTCGCGACCAGTTCCGTAACTGGATCTACCGTGATGACGCGCGCCGCGATGCACTGCTTCGCTTGTACAACGATGAGTTCAACCAGGTTGTTCCGCGCAAGTTCGATGGCTCGCACCTTCACCTCCCCGGGATGAGTGCTGCCGTGGTCCCGTACCCTCACCAGAAGGACGCGATCTGGCGCATCGTGGTCAATGGCAACACCCTGCTGGCGCATTGCGTCGGCGCGGGCAAAACCATCACGATGATCGCCGCAGGCATGGAGCTGCGTCGGCTTGGCAAAGCACGCAAGCCGCTGCACGTCGTGCAGAACTCGACGTTGGAGCAGTACTGCGCTGAAGCGGTTCGTCTGTACCCACAGGCGAAGGTGCTGATGGCAACGAAAGATGACCTCGCGGGCGACAAACGTCGCACGTTCGTGGCCAAAGTGGCAACAGGAGATTGGGACGCTGTCGTGATGACGCAATCCAGTTTCGAACGCCTGATGCTCAGCCCTGAGCGCCAGGAAACGTTCATCGATCAGATGTTGAGTGAGGCTCGCGTTTCACTTATGCTGACGCAGGATTCAGGCGCAAAACGTTCCATCAAGGAGCTGGAGCGCAGGATGAAAGACTATGAGGCCAAGCTTCAGCGTGTGGTGGAAAACGGCAAGGCCGATGACACTGCAATCTGGTTTGACGACCTCGGCGTGGACCAAGTCTTCATTGATGAAGCCCATGCGTACAAAAACCTCGGAAGAGTCAGCAAGATGCCTCGCATGGCCGGTTTGTCCAACGTGGCGAGCCAGCGTGCATTTGATGTTTTCATGAAAACGCGAGTGATCATGGAAATGCGTGGAGGCAAGGAAGAAGGGGTAGTGATGGCCACGGCCACGCCTATCTCCAACAGCCTGGCCGAGTTCCACACAATGCAGGTGTACTTGCAGCCCAAGACGCTCAAACGTTTTGGCATCTACGAGTTCGACGCCTGGAGCGCAAGCTTCGGCGAGAGCGTCACCGGCATTGAACTGGCACCCGATGGAAGCGGGTTCAGAACGTCGACTCGTTACTGCCGTTTCGTGAATTTGGGGGAACTTATGGCCATCTTCAAAGGGGTGGCTGATGTGAAAACGAAGGCGATGCTGAAGCTGCCGACTCCCGAAATCATGGGGGGACGTCCGCAGGTTTGTTCGGCTCAGCCAAGCGAGGTGCTGAAGGAAATCATCGCGTCGTTGGTCAAGCGTGCAGACGCCATCCGCGAGCGACGTGTGAAACCTGAAGAGGACAATATGCTGGCCGTGACCAACGATGGTCGACGTGCAGCACTGGACGTGAGGATGGTCGCCCCTGGCCTCCCATTCGACCCCAACGGTAAGCTGGCCAAGGTCGCTGAAAACGTGCATCGCATCTGGCAAGAAGGTGCAGCGCGGCGTCTGACGCAACTGGTGTTCAGTGATCTGGGCACGCCCGGTGGTTCGGGGTTCTCGGTGTACGAAGAGGTCAAGCGCCTTCTCGTGCTCAAGGGAATTCCAGCAAACGAGATCGAGTTCATTCAGAGCCACAGCAGCGACACCGCGAAAGCGAAGTTGTTCAAGCGGGTTCGGGAAGGTTCGGTCCGCGTCTTGCTGGGCTCCACGGCCATGATGGGTACAGGCACAAACGTGCAAACGCTACTCAAAGCTTCGCATCAGATAGACGCCCCATGGCGGCCGTCGGATGTTGAGCAGCGAGACGGTCGCGCAGACCGCCAAGGCAACACATGCGAGAGCATCGAGTTGTGGCGCTACGTGACAGAAGGATCGTTCGACGCGTACAGCTGGAATCTGCTGGACGTGAAGGCGCGATTTATCGACCAGGTGATGACGGCGGAAGCCGGTCTGCGCTCGGTGGAAGACATCTCGATGACGGCTCTGTCGTACGCCGAGATCAAGGCGATCGCCTCCGGCAACCCACTCGTGCTCGAAAAGGCTACGGTGGACGCCACGGTGCAAAAACTCGCTTTGAAGTTGGACCACTACGAGCAGGATCGCTGGCGCATGGGCCGTCGCAAGACGGAACTGCAAAAGCGCCTGGACTACATCGAGAAATCGATGGACAAGTTCGATGCGGTGGGCAAGGAAGCGAGCGGTCTCACAACCGCTGTGCGCTTCACGCCTTGCACGTCGACGGCATCTGCAGCGATGGCCACGGAAGTAGACAACTGCCAAGCCTTGGGATCCGCCATCAAAGCGGTGAGCAAGGTGTTGGTCGGCACCAGAACGATCGCGACCTGCGGGTCGTTCGAGCTGGAGATTGACAAGTACCTCGGTACTTCTGATCTGGTGGTTGTTGACACCGTGACGGGCACGCGAGTGTCTGTTCGCCGTCCGAACCTGCATGACCACGCTGGTGTGGGTGCATCGGTGTACGAAGCTGTCAAAGGCTTCGCGAGCCTGCCGGCGAGCATGCGCGAGGAATTCGGTCGCAAGACTGAAGAAATCGCGGGTATCACCGCCATGCTGACGCAGGACTTCGAGTTCGGCGAGCAGCTGCAGGCGGCGCGCACGCGGCAACGCGAGATCGAGGCAGCCCTCGATCTGGACAAGGCCACCGAAGGCTCCCAGGCAATGGGTGCTCAGGCCGAAGCCAACTAAAACGGAGAGCCCTCCCAGTCGCAAGACTGGGGGGGCTTTTTCTTTGCCTGTCGTTTGTTGAGTGCACCTGCATCGGGTCGTGCCACTGGCAGTGATCGGGGTCTACCACAACACTTGCGATGACCAACATTTGGGGCCACGGCTGCCTAGATTTCCGGCATTCTGTTCAAACCCGCATCACGCTTGAGGTTCCGCGCAGGTTGGCCCACCTCACGGGCACGTTATCCCAGCTCTCTGTGGATAACTATTTTGTTGCCGGATGTGTTGCGGTCGACATTGAGCCACACCAGCCGAACTAATCCTTGGCGCAGGGGGCGGTTGTGTGCTGCGTATGACCGGGCCGGGCCCACCCGAGCCGACGGCGACAAGTGGCCCAGATGGGCGGACAGTTGCGCGATGCTGGGCTACATTCAAACCCGACCTCTGCCCTCAAGGCATGCCTGTCGGCCCCGTGCTGACGTTTACCTACGACTTCGCCCCCTCTTTTGCGGGTCGAGGTCAAGACCACTTTCCTGTTTCGCCGGCGTCGAGTCGGCAAGCAGCGGTCCATTCTTCCAACCCGCGCCGGGGCACAGCCTGCCCCGACCGGGTGCGCTGCCGCCTCTGAGCATCTCTTCAGATGAGCATGAACAAAGAACAGCAGATCCACACCTACGCCAATGACCTGATGGTCGGGCGAAGCAGCCTGGCCAAGTCGCTCGGGCAACTCAACCGCTGGTGTCTCACTGGGCGCTGGGCGCCTGACGTGCAAGCGCAGCAGATCCAGGCGGTGCAGACCATTTTCCAGAACCGCGACGTTGGCCATCTGCTGATGGCGGCCCACGGAAAGACGCGTTGGCCCGCCTTCTTCGGACAGTCGCCCTACGGCGAAGTCTTCGCCTTGCTGAATCTGGCGATGGCCGGTCTCAGCTACCGGCGTGAGCACAACCAGGTCGAACGCACGCTTCACGAGGCAATGTTCGCCCACGTCGCGCCCGCGGCCGCACTCGCGCGCGCAGCACTGAACGACAAAGGCCGCGCCAATCGCTACCCGCGTCTGCTGGACGGCATGCGTGAAGTGGCCATCTTGTCGCACACCGAGGCCGACGCAGCGCTGCGTATTCTGTTGCGCATGCATCCTGATGACCGCAGTTCGGCCGCGCCGTCGTCAGAGGCGGCAGCCCACTTCGGTGGCAACCTCAGGATCGTGCACCAGGTGCTGCTGCGTCGCGAGGTGCAGCGCCAGCGCCGCGCGCGCATGAAGGTCCAAAACGAACAGCGCATGCTGCAGGAGGAACAGGTCGCGGCCTGATCACTTCAACCAAACAACCCCCGGGGCGCGAGCTGCCGGGGGTTTTTTCGTTGTGTCGGCGCTGTGCACGGGCAGATCGAACACGGATCGGTGGCCACCCGCGCGACGCACGGCACTTCCGCTGGATTCAAAGTCACAGATCGGCCAAGCACAAAGACAAAGCCCCCGGGGCCATGGGCGTGGCCAGCGGGGGTGTTCAGGAGGCGGGGGATTGAGAGAAGGGCAGCGATCAGTGCACGGCTGCGTGAGCGGGAATTCGCGAACGGGCGTGGCGCGGCTCCAGCCGATCGCCCATCACGCAGCGTGTCAATCGCAGGCACTCGGCGCGCTTGGCAGCGGTGGCCACGTCCAGGGTGTCGAACGTGCGTCCCATCCAGGTGTAGCGCACGGTCTTGAAGAAGAAACGCCGAACCTTCTTGCGCTCAATGGGAGCGCTCTCGGCGCGCATGAGCAGCTGCAGGCGGCGTGCCTCGAAGTCCACGTGCAGGTCGTGCAGGATGTCGTTGGGGTTGAGGCTCAAGCGGTTGGCCTTGCGCCAGCCCTTGGCGAAAAATTCGTGCTGTCCCATCTCGAAGATGTAGGCGCGCACCGACTCATGCACCAGCGGGTTTTTGGGGTCGATGCGCAGCAACTCGGCCAAGGCGGCGTTTTGCAGAGCGACGTCACCGCAGTGGTAGGCCAGTTGCTCGATGCCGGTGGGGCGGCTGGCCGCGCGCTGGGCCAGGGTGCCGATCAGCGGGATGTCGCTCACACCCTGTAGCGGGGCAGGGCCTGAGGCCACGTCCAGCTCGGACGGAACGACGTCCGCCGGCATGAGATCGCTGGCGAACTGCAGCGAGTCAAGGAAGTCGCGCGGCTTCTCGTTGTGCCGGACCACCTTGACCTCGGCACGGGAGCTCGCCGGCGCGGCCGAAGTCTGGCCAGCAAACGAGGCGACCGGGAACAGGGACAGAAGGCTCTTGAGCAGCATGGCGTGATTGGGATGAGTGAGCAGAGGCCGCTCTACGCGACACGATGACCAAATTCTGGCCGCCATCGCAACGAACCTTGCCGCGCCAACGCATGCAACTTCGTTCATTGCCACCTCTTGACACCGGCCTGAACCGAGGTAACTTTAATTACCAACGAAGCGCCTTTCTGCAGCTCCCCCTCTACCCTCCCACACCTATGCGCCGAACCCCCCTTTTGATAAACCTTCTTTCTCCCCTTCATCCCACCTTGCACCATGGCCGAGGCGGTGTCCGAGCTCCGCAT
>ENA-UOXO01000057-UOXO01000057.1-mixed-culture-metagenome-genome-assembly--contig:-NODE-57-length-79260-cov-9.013320_pt1 | contig 79260 bp, 79 predicted proteins | sample MGYA00238162_ERZ761640 | MGnify/ENA primary metagenome ERZ761640 (study PRJEB28914, sample SAMN08778297) | mixed culture metagenome | isolation source: Freshwater growth medium | place: USA...
GGCTTCAGCCATGTCCAGGCACACAGCGCAGGGATTTGTGCAGAGGGACCCTAGCTGAACTAGTACAATTAACGCATCTTTCAGTTAATCGCGTGGTAGCCGATTTCAAAACTGAAGCCAGACCATCTTCAGACAAAAACATAACCAATCCGGTTGATCAAAAACTAGATACCATCATCAACCAGCTCGTCCGACTTTTTTCTAAATTGGACAGAGAAAGCGCAGAAGCAGCAACAAACTTTCAAAGAGATAGTTTTGTTTCTTTGCTCTCTATTGAAACCACATCTCTTTTCAAATCCGCTGTACAAAAGCTACAAACCTCAAAAGAAGCAGATTCATTGAGTCGTGCTTTAAATGAGATCGGCGTAGATCAAAAGAAGACATCATCAGTTATTTCAGCGCTTTTTAAAAATTTCGATACTGCACGTCAAAAAATCCAGAATGGCGAGGGAATGTCACTACAGGAATTCATGGTGTTAGCTGGTGCACTACGAGCAAATTCCTTAGTTCAAAAATATGACGCACTCCAGATCCAGCGTCGCAACATATTTTCTTTACGCGATTCATTTTTGGAGGAAGTGAATAAGCTGTTCGGGCCGCGAAAGACTATCGCCATCAATGAAAGAAATGAGTTAGAAGCCAAATCACAAGACGGCCGAGTGATCCGACCAATGGACCTGTCTTCAGGAGAAAAACAATTATTGATTATTTTGGGAGAGGCACTACTTCAAGACCGACAATCTGTAATTTTCATTGCAGACGAACCGGAACTATCACTTCATGTAAGTTGGCAAGAAAAACTTGTGCCCGCAATTACGCGAATTAACTCAAATGCACAAATCATATTTGCAACTCATTCACCAGATATCGTTGGTGCTTATGCCAGCTCAGTAAGCGTCATGGAGGATATTTGGTGAACTTCACTAGATCGCCAAGTGGCATTCGCAATTCCGCACTTTTTTTCGGAGTTGATCGGATAGTTTACGTAGAAGGGACTGGAGCTGATCAAAATTTCTGGAAAAATGTTTTTGATGTTTTTTACTCTGGCCCGCTACGCTTTCATTTCAAATCTTTAGGCTCAAGATCTGCTGTCTTGCCCTACGCTGATGGTATTGCCAAGGGCAGCATCACCAATATTGTTGCAATCGTTGATAGCGATTATGAAGGTTTGCGATTTTCACGATTTAATATTCCAAATCTCATCTACTCATATGGCTATAGCTTTGAAAATGATCTACTCACTCCAAAGCAAGCCATTAAATTAATATCTCAATTAAGCGGCGACGCCGGCATCCGCAAATATAAAAATTTACTGCAACGTTTAGGGAAAGCGGCAACTGAGCTATCAGCATTGAGTGTCTTGGATTTTGTGGCGCAATTTAACGATCAATATCTACTAGAAAAAAATGGAAAGACATGCAAATTACACATAAAAAATAATTCAATGGAAGTAATTTGCAGCAATTCGATCAAAGCAGCGAAGAAAAGCCTGATTACCCGAGGCGTCAAAATCAATGGCCGCCCGACTAAATTAATTCGCGATCAAATCACAAAGAATCCAAAACATCGCTGGATTTACGGCCATCTTTGGCAAGCCACCTTTACGAAATGTGTTTCGGATGAGCTCAGAAAAAAATGGTCTGTGACGATCAACCCCGATGGTCTCGTTCACTTAGCCATCAACAATGTGCTCGCATCGAATGGAAAAGTTTTTACTCATCAACAGATATCAGAGTACAAAAAACAAATAAGTTATATTCGCTAGGTGCAATGAAATCATTATTTCAATTTATGCAACGGCTTCAGAAATTCGCATTTTCTATTCGATTTTGAATTTATAGAACCAGAGGTAGTTCCGCCTAAAAGCAATGGAGACCATGCGCGCAGGGTGGCGACGGCCGGTTGAGAAGGCGCAAACCTTACGGGTGGAATTAGACCTCAGCGCACCGCAGCAGCCTTCGGCAGTAGTCACGACCAAACGACGGATATCCTCATGCGATGCAGCCTGAAAACGTCCTCCACTTCTGGTTCACCGAGCTAACCCCTCAGCAGCACTTCGCCAAGGATGCTGCCTTGGACGAATCCATCCGCACCCGCTTCAACCCCACGCTGGAGGCCGCTGCCCGCTGTGAACTGTTCACCTGGCGCGCCACTCCAGAAGGCCGGTTGGCTGAAATCCTGGTGCTGGACCAGTTCTCGCGCAATGTGTACCGCGACACCGCCCGCGCCTTTGCGCAAGACGCGCTGGCCCTTGCACTGGCGCAAGAGCTGGTGGCCAGCGGGCAGGACCGCAGCCTGCCCACGGCGCAGCGCGTGTTTGCCTACATGCCGTACATGCACAGCGAATCGGCGGTGATTCATGAGCAAGCGCTTGAGCTGTTTGCGCAGCCGGGCATGGAAAACAACCTGGACTTTGAGCGCCGGCACAAGGCCATCATCGACCGCTTTGGCCGCTACCCGCACCGCAACGCCGTGCTGGGCCGTGCATCCACGCCCGAGGAGCTGGCGTTTTTGAGCGAGCCTGGGTCGTCGTTCTGACGTTTTCCGCAACGCCGCTTCCCAAGTGGTCGCGCGTGCAACAGGGCATCGTGTATCGCTCAAAGCCACATGCCATACGCCAGCGCAAATCCTCTCCCGCTCGCTATAGTGGCGCCTTGACCTGATGCCGCCGGAGCCGTCATGACCATCACCGCCGAAGCCCTCAGCGCCCAAGCTGCCCAGTTGCCTCCCGCAGAGCGCATGGAAGTGGTCGAGCGCATCCTTGACAGCCTGGACCAGCCCGACGCGGCACTGGACACGCTTTGGGGCCACGAGGCCAGTGACCGGCTTGCCGCGTACCGGCGCGGCGAGATCGAAGCGGTGGCCTTGTCCGACGTGATCGCAAAGTACCGAACAGCTGCACGGCGCACATGAGCATCCGTTTGCTGGCGCCAGCGCAAACGGAGCTGGACGAGGCGATTTCCTGGTATGCAGAACAGGCACCGGGGTTGGGCGATGCGTTCCTGGTAGAGATTCTCAAAACGTTCCGGCTTGTTGAGCAGTTTCCTCAGGCCTGGCACCCGCTGACCCCGGAGATTCGGCGCTGCCGGTTGCGCCGATTCCCCTACTGCGTGATTTACACCGAGGACGCCCCGGGCATTCTGGTTCTCGCCATAGCGCACCAGCACCGCAAGCCTGGCTATTGGAAGAATCGGCTTGGTTGAGCGTAAGGCTTCACCGCTACCGTTGCCACTTCGATATTGATAGCTGCTTGCGCTTATATATCAAGCGCCAGAGGTCAATTTCATCCAGAAAACTCCCGCGCCGACAAAACCCATCCATGACGCCTCCGTTCACCGCCACCTTCGCCCAAGTGCCGCCCGGCCCGCTGGCTGGCCCCTTGCAACTGCTGCCCGTCAACGCCGGAGTGGTGTCGGTGCACACCGCCGATGGCGCGCATGTGGGTTTGCTGAAGCAGGTGGGCGGGGTGTGGAAGTTCAAGGCCATGGGCTATGACGCCGCCGGGCGCATGGAGCCGGGCCACGGGCCGCTGACCGAGCAGCACAACATGGCGTTTGCCACGCTGGATGCGGCCGAGGTAAGTGCGCGGTTGCTGAGCGCACTGGGCGGCGGGCCGGGGGCGTCGGCTTGAGCCTGTAACGCCATTTGATGCCGTTTTGATAGCAACATGCGCTCCACTGGAAAGCGCATGGCAGGTTTTGATCTGAACACTGGGGTTCATGGCCCCGCACAACCAAAAGTGTTTCTCATAGCGCGCAAAACATCGTTTTTGCAAACAATGAGAAACACTCTGCCTTCATGGCACAGGGCCCGGCAAAGCAATGGACCGGCTTTGCACCGCTCTGTTCAGCGGCGAGACATCACGGCGCTGATGCCGCCCCGCACACAAACTCCACCGCCGCACACACCGCCGCCACCTGCGCGGCAATGCACTGCTCGGGCGTGGCGCGGGGGCTGTCGGGGTAGACCTCGGTCGTGGTGGTGTAGTGCGCGCCGGTCGCACTGGCGCACAGTCCCCAGGCGGCCAGCTGGTAGCGGATGACGCCGGGCTCGGTCATCGGCGAGCCGATGATTTCGTTGTTGGCGTCGGGCGGTGCAATGTGCGTGACCTGGGCCACGGCCTGCAGCACGGCGTGCTGGAAGGCGGGCTGAGGATTTTCGGTGTCGTCCACCAGATAGAAGCCGTCCGGAATGCTGCCGGGCTCAAACGCCTTGCCGTCGCGCGCGGCCACGGCGGGGCGGTATTCGGTTTCGTCGGTGTCGGTGGTTTCGTGCAGGTCGATGTGGGCGGCAAACTGGCCGTTGAGCGGCGCAATCAGCGCCAGCAGCGCGGCGGCCTCTTGCACGGTGGTGCCGGGGCGAAAGCTGCGGTTGGGGTCAATGGCATCGTGGTTCCAGCGCTGGATGCGCTCCCAGCCCCAGGGGCTGACGCAGGGGGCCACCAGCCAGTTCACGCGGTCGGCGTAGCGCTGGCCGTGCTCTTGCACAAAGCGCAGCGCGCCCAGCACGCCACTGGTTTCGTAGCCGTGCACGCCGCCGGTAATGAGGATGGTGGGGCGGCCTGCTGCCCACTGGCGCGGGCGAATGCATTGCAGCGCGTAGCGGTCGTCGCCATAGGCCACTTCGCCGTAGCTGCGCACGTCAAACCGATCGCGCAGCGTATCGACCACAGCCAGCACGTCGTGCGCGTAGCTGCGCTGGCGCACCTGGCGGGCGCGCCACTGGGCCAGCTCGGCCGGGCCCCAGGGCTGGCCGGGCGTGCCGATGGGGTACGAAGCGGGGGGAAAGGCCGATGCGGGCGCAGCGACGGGGGCGGGGGCCGTAGAGGTCATGGTCAAAGCGGTGGCTGGATCAGAAAGTGCCGTACAAAGGGCATGGGGCGTGGGTGCCAATGCACGCATTGTGCAGGGGCTGTGGTGGGGGTGGCATCGGCCCGCGCGCGGGGCATGCCAGCACGCCAAGGCAACAGCCACCGGGGCAATGGCAGCCACGCAGGAGCGCACGGGCGCCGCCCGGCCATCGCAGCATTGCCCTGCATCACTGGGCCTTTGCCCGGCCCGCCTATGATCCGCCCCGGCTGCGCGGGATGCAGCTTTCAAACACAACAAGGGATTTCATGGAAAAGATTCTTTCGGGCATGGGCTCGCTGCTGTACCGCATGCGGTTCACCATGCTGTTTTTCTACGTGGGGCTGGTGGCCATCATCTTTGGCATCCTGGGCAAGTTCCTGATGGAAACCTTCAAGCTCATGCAGACGCTGCTGCTGGGCGACCTGGAGAAGATCGAGCTGATCATCAAGGTGCTGGAGCTGGTGGACATGACCATGGTGGCCCAGCTGGTGTGGGTGGTGGCGCTGGCGGGGGTGTCGCTGTTTGTGACCACCGGGCACTTTGACAAGAGCGACATGAAAAAGCCCGACTGGCTGGACCATGTGAACACGTACAACCTCAAGCTCAAGCTGGCGTTTGCCATCATTTCGATCTCGGGCGTGCACGCGCTCAAGACGTATCTGAGCGGCGACCTGTCGATGGAGAGCGTGACGGTGGTGACCTACATCGCCATCATCCACTTCACGTTCGTGCTGTCGGCCATCGGCATATCGTTTGCCGAGCGCCTGACGCGCGAGAAGCCGCACGAGGGGCACTGAGCCCCACATTACCCCACGGTACCCCGCCACACACCGCCGCATGGCCCGCCGCCCGCACCACCATGTCTACGTCGTCGAGCTGTCGAAAGACGTGCTGCTGGAGCCGCGCTTTCGCAAGTGCAACCCGGGCTACATCGACGGCAAGCCCTGCGTGTACGTGGGCATGACCGGGCTGGACCCGGATGTGCGCTTTGACAAGCACAAGGCGGGCATCCAGGCCAACCGGTACGTCACGCAGTACGGCCTGCGGCTGCTGCCCGACCTGTACGAGGGCTTCAACCCCATGCGCTATGAAGACGCGGTAGACCGCGAGATCGAGATCGGCATCGACCTGCGCTCGGCCGGGTTCGGGGTGTGGCAGGCTTGAGGGCGTGGCGTACACCCTGAAGCACGCGCAAGGCCAACGCTATGATTTAAATAGCGCAAGGTGCATATAAATCAAGCGCTACAGCCCGTTTTCATTCAAAAATCGCTTCCCATGCTCTTTTCAGAACGACTCAAGCAGCTCCCATCCGCCAGCCACCTTGCCGCCCTGCACCTGCTGGGCGCTGATGGCCAGGTGCTGGCCACCATCGAGAACAAGCCCGGCCAGACGGGCTCGATGGTGGTGTATGCCGCACTGGCTGCGCTGTACGGCGGGCGCATCACGCCGCAGGCCGCCACGCTGGGCCTGGAGTGGTATGCCGAGCATGTGGCCGATGCGCAGGCCCACCCGGGCAAGCACCCCAACATCGACCGCCTGCTGGCCTGGGCGCAGGGCAGCGAGAGCTTTGCGGTGCAGGCCGTGGCGGCCTGACGCCCTGGCGGGCCACGCACGGGGCTGGTCAGCCCGCGCGGCACGCTCGGTAACAACATTGCGTTGCGCACACCCCGGGCCGCCGCATATCGTGGCAACCCCGCACACGGCCGGGTTGCCCCACCGGCGCAAACCGGCCGTGATCACATCGGCACCACCTGCCACGCCAGAGCGCGCGGCAACCCGTAAAGGCACCCGCATGACCAGCACCGCATCCACCCCCGGCACCGTCACCCTGCACCGCGTGCTGCGCGCGCCGCCCGAGCGCGTGTACCGCGCCTTTCTCGACCCCGACGCCATGGCCAAGTGGCTGCCGCCGCACGGTTTTACGGGCCGCGTGATCAGCATGGATGCACGCGTGGGCGGCAGCTACCGAATGCAGTTCACCAACCTGGGCACAGGCGGCACCCATGTGTTTGGCGGCACGTATGTAGAGCTGGTGCCCGGCGAGCGCATCGTCAACACCGACCGGTTTGACGACCCCAACCTGCCCGGCGAGATGCGCAACACCGTCACACTCGAGGCCGTGTCCGTGGGTACAGAACTCACGGTGGTGCAGACCGGCATTCCAGCCGTGATCCCCACCGAGGCATGCTATCTGGGCTGGCAGGAGTCGCTGCAACTGCTGGCGCTGCTGGTGGAGCCAGACATTCCGGGCTGACGCGCGCCGGTGGCGTACGTGCCCCCACCGCAGTGCATTTGCCCGAGGCGGGACTCACAGGCCCAGCTTTGGCGCAATGGCACCCGGGCATCGCGCATGCCCCGCGCATGCCCCGCGCATCACCGTCACGCCACTGGGTTACCCTGCGCGTCCTGATTGAAACGAACCAAGGAATCACCGCATGAAGACACTCACCATCACCATCCAGCTGCAAATGACGGTGCCCGACGCCTGGGAAGTGCAGGAAACCTCCGAAGGCACGCCAGTGATCCGCATGGGCGAAGGCAAGTTCCTGGACATGGCCGTGGAACCGCTGTTTGCCGCCGACCCCGAAGACATGTGGAGCAGCACCGATGACGAAGCCGCACTCGACGAGATCATGGAGATGGTCGAGAGCGAGGAAGTGACGTACGAACTCTCGCCACAGGAGTGACGCCAGCCGGGGGGTGCGCCCCCTTCCACCGGCACCAATTGCTATTTTATTGATAGCTAATAGCCCCCCTGTTTACAAGCGCTGGAGGCGCTTTTGGCTCAAAGTTGCGAGCGCAGCAGGCCTGACAGGTGCTCGGCCAGCTTCTCCCTCCACAGGCGGTACAGCCAGGCCTCGTAGGTCACGCGCTCCGACCGCTTCATGTCCGCCTCGAACACCTGGGTCTGCCGCCTGGCAAACGCCGCGTCGTACACGTTGAGGTTGGCCTCGTCATTCAGCCGGAACGAGCGGTTGTCGAAATTGGTGGAACCCACCGAGACCAGCAGGTCGTCCACGATCAGCACCTTGCAGTGGTACATGGTGTGGCGGTATTCGTAAATCTCGGCGCCCGCCTGCAGCAGCGGGCCCCAGGTGCCGCGCGATGCGGCCTTCACGGTTTCGGTGTCGGTGTGTTCGCCGGGCGTGATGATGCGCAGGCGCACGCCGCGGCCCAGTGCGTCCATCAGCAGCTTCAGCGTGAGGTCGTCGGGCACAAAGTACGCGGCCGACAGGTCGATGCTGCGCTCGGCCGCGGTGGTGGCCAGGTGGTACATCAGCTGCATGCTCTCGCTGCCGCTCGATGGCGAGCTGGAGAACATCTGCGCTTTTTGCGTGCCCACGGGCGGGGTTTGCGCCAGCGGCGGAAAGTACAGGTCGCCATGCAGCACCTTGCCGGTGACCTTGAGCCAGTTGTCCAGAAATGTGGCCTGCATCTGCGCCACCACGGGGCCGCGCACCAGGTAGTGCGAGTCGCGCCAGTGGTCGGGGTCCTGGGCGTTGCCCGTCCACTCGGGCGCAATGCCCACGCCGCCGGTAAAGCCCACCTGCCCGTCCACCACCAGCAGCTTGCGGTGGGTGCGGTTGTTGAGCCGCGCCAGGTTGTACCAGTGGGGTTTGTGGAACTTTTCGATCTGCACGCCCGATGCGCGCATCTCGTTGAGGTAGCTGTCTTCCATCTTGGCGGTGCCCACCCAGTCCAGCAGCACATGCACCTTCACACCGGCCCGGGCGCGCTCGCTCAGCGCATCGGAAAAGGCCTTGCCGATGTCGCCCGACCAGTAGATGTACGTCTCAAACGTGATGGTCTTTTGTGCCGCCTTGATGGCCGCCAGCATGGGCGGAAAGATCTGGTCGCCGTTGAGCAGCTCGGTCACCGCGTTACCATCGACCAGCGCCGGGCCGAGCAGGCTGCCCAGCGCGCGCTGGAACTGGGGGTCTGATGTGGCGTACAGCCGCGGCAACTGCTGTTGCACCTTCTTTTCGCCCGCCGTGAAGTTGAGAGCCACCAGCCCCAGCACCACGGTGGCTACAACGGACAAGGCAACGATGAACCAGCGCGAGCGGCCGAGTTTTGGCATGGCGCGATTGTGGTGGGCTGCATGGGGGCGCCATGTAGGCAAACGCCGCCACTGTGGAGGGCAGGCGCAGGCGCCCGGGCGGCGCGCCGCAATGCGCTGCGGGCTTGCAGAGTGCAGCGCACGGCCGACACACGCGGTGGCCGCTGGGGGGCGTTGCGTGCGCGAGTCGCAAGGTACATTCGTGGCCCCAGCGCCGCGGCCACCATGCAGCGGGCGCGCACTCCCTTTCGCAAGCCCTTGCCAGTCACTGCACGATGCCCACCCTGCCCTTTGCACCGCCACCAGCTTCTTCCTTCGCACCGCGCGCCAACGCCGCGCGCGTGCGTGGCCCGGCCGCCGTGTCGCGGCGCGCGGCGCTTGCGGCAGCGGGTGCGTGGCTGGCACTGCCCGGCACAACCTGGGCAGCCAGGGCTGCGGCGGCAGCGCCCTCTGCCGCCCCCGGCGTGTGGCCGCAGGCGCTGCAGGTGCCGGGCGGTGTGGCCCGGCTATCGCTCGGCCCGGCAGCCATGCGGCCTGTGGTGCAGGTGCGCCAGGGCGATGCCGATGTGCCGGTGCTGGTGACGGGCGACGCGATCGAGTGGACAGCCGTGGTGGGCATTGCGCTGGCTGCCGCGCCGGGCGATGCGCAGGTCACCGTGCAGCCCGCTGCAGCGGGTGGGGCGGCGCGCACGGTGCCCTTCAGCATTGCACCCAAGCGCTATGCCGAGCAGCAGCTCAAGGTGTCGCCGCGCACGGTGGACCTCTCGCCCGAAGACCAGGCGCGCTACGAGCGCGAGCGCGACCACCAGGCCGTGGTGATGGCCACCTTCAGTGAGCAGCCTGCGGGCGTGGCGCTGCCATCGCTGCAGATGCGCGTGCCGGTGCCCGGGCGGCGCTCCAGCTCGTTCGGGCTGCGCCGTGTGTTCAACGGGCAGCCGCGCAATCCGCACAGCGGCATGGACATTGCAGCCGCCACCGGCACGCCCGTGGTGGCCCCGCTACCCGCGCGCGTGATCGATGTGGGCGACTACTTCTTTAACGGCGGCACGGTGTGGCTCGACCATGGTCAGGGCCTGCTGAGCATGTACTGCCACCTGAGCCGCATGGACGTGCAGGTGGGCGATGTGCTCCAGGCGGGCGACGCGTTCTGCAAGGTGGGCGCCACCGGCCGCGTGACCGGCCCGCACCTGCACTGGGGCGTGATGCTCAACCGCACCATGGTCGACCCGGCGCTGTTTGTGCCCGCCTGACTGCCGTGATGGCGTTGAACGCGATGGCGGCAACAGGGACGGCTTCACAGGCACATCCCGCGCAGACCCTGTTACTATGATTTTCAGAGCAATAAATACAATACCAACAAGCCGCAGCAGCCTTTTTTACCCTGAATTATTTCCATGACGCCCCGCCTGATCCGATTCAACAAGCCCTACGGTGTGCTCAGCCAGTTCACACCCGAGGGCAAGTGGCAGGGCCTCAAGGACTACATCGACCTGCCCGGTGTGTACGTGGCCGGCCGGCTGGACGCTGACAGCGAAGGCCTGCTGCTGCTGACCAGCGACGGCAAGGAGCAAGCCCGGATTGCCGACCCGCGCTTCAAGATGGAGAAAACCTACTGGGTGCAGGTCGAAGGCGTGCCGGGCGATGCCGCGCTGGCCGCACTGCGCAGCGGCGTGCTGCTGAACGACGGCCCCACCCTGCCCGCCCGGGCACGCCTGCTGGACCCAGCGCCCGCCGTGTGGCCACGCAACCCGCCCATCCGCGAGCGCAAGTCCATCCCTACGGCGTGGATCGAACTTGTCATCCGCGAAGGCCGCAACCGCCAGGTGCGGCGCATGACGGCTGCGGTGGGGTACCCCACGCTGCGGCTGGTGCGCGCGGCCATCGGACCGTACACACTCGACGGCCTGGCGCCCGGCCACTGGGCCGCGTGACGGACCGGGTCCGCAAGCGCAAGCCGCGCCCTCACGGTGGCGGCATGGCTGCCTGCCCTGCTGCCACCACGGTGTCAGCAGGGGGTGCGTACAGTGCGCCGCTTCCCCAGCACCCAAGGCGCACCGGCCCATGACCACCCAGTTCTACGGCGCATCCAGCCTCGACGGCTTCCTGGCCACACCCGACCACGACCTCGGCTGGCTGCTGCAGTTCGGAGACATCGAAGGCTCCAGCTACCCTGCCTTCATCCGCGATGTGGGCGCGCTGGCCATGGGCTCGCACACCTACGACTGGATGCTGAAACACGCCATCGACGCCGGGCAGCCCTGGCCCTACACCGCGCCGACATGGGTGTTCAGCACACGCACCCTGCGCGCTGTGGAAGGCGCCGATGTGCGCTTTGTGCGCGGTGATGTGCAGACTGTGCATGCGACCATGCTGCAGGCCGCCGCGGGCCGTAATGTGTGGATTGTGGGCGGGGGCGAGCTGGTGGCGCAGTTTCACGATGCCGGGCTGCTCGATGAACTCATCGTGCAGATGGCACCGGTGACGCTGGGTAACGGCACACCGTTACTGCCGCGGCGCATCACGCAGCCGCCCTTGCGACTGAAGTCGGTCACCATGCTGGGCCACGTGTTTGCCGAGATGCGCTACGACGTCCCGCACAAGGCTGACACCTGAGGCGGGCAGCGGGTGAACCGCCTGCCCCATGGGCGAGCGCCTGGCGCGCCAGGCCTGCCCCGTCACTGGGCCTGATCGGCCTGCGCCTGGTCGATCACCAGGTAGCGTTTGACGAGGTCGAAGAAGTTCTCATAGAACGTGTCCTTGGTCACAGTGGCACTGCCCACCTTCACCAGCGAATCGCTGCTGGCCGAAAACGGCAACGACACCGACCCGATGGCGCCCACCCCCACGCTGGCCGAGTTGTTGGTCTTGCGCAGGGCGTAGGTGTCCTGCAGCGCCGTCACAAAGCCCAGGCTCACCTTGCCCTCGTTGGCCTCGGGCACGCACACCACGCGCACGGTCATCTGCAGGTGCGATTCGGCATCGGGCTGAAAGCTCTTCTTGCCTTCGACCAGCTCGGCGCCCGAGGCCCCCACGATGTAGCCCTGGCTGAGCAGCGCGCGGCGGGCGGCCTCGCAGGTCTGGGTGGGGGTGGCATCGAACAGGCGCGAGAACGTGGTGGCGGAGTTGAAGTTCTCCTGCACGTCAAACGTGCGCGGCCCGCTGGTGGCCACGCAGCCCGAGAGCATCACCAGCGCAGCCCCCGCGAGGGTGGCCAGCGCGGCCAGCCTTGCGCAGGCCCGCCACCCCGTGGCGGCCGCCCACTGTGGCGCTGTGCAGGGGTGCGATGCAGATGGCGAAAGGCTGTGGCGGCGAATCATCGGGTCCTTTGATCGGGCGGCAGACGGGGCAGCCAATGGAACAAAACGGTGGCAAGGGTGCGTGGCACGGCGCGGTGTCCCTGTTCGGACTGCGGCAGGCTGAAACGGTTCCCGGCCATGCCATTCTAGGCAGCGCGAATGCCGTTGCGATGCGCCTGAGCGCCCTCGGGTGTGGATGTGTGTGCACGGTGTTGCGCGCGCGCCAGCCGGCGGCATGGGACGGCATTGGCATGCCCAAAGAATGCGCCAAACAGCCTGTGCGACGGCTAAACTGGGCGGCTTGCCACCGTGCACACAAGCCCTGCGAGCCACGTCCAGACGCTTATCCAGGCGCTTGTTCAGGCGCCTGAGGAGCGCCCCAAAACGCTTGCTTTCAACTGCTTGCATTCGCGCACCGGTGCCCTGCCCTGCTGCGTCTTCGCCTCCCGTTTCTTTTCCGTCTGATTGCCCGTGCCACTGGCCTCTTTGCTCTGCCTCGTTGTTGCCATCCATGACGGCGACACCCTCACCGCCCGTTGTGGCAGCCCCGCCAGCTACCAGCAGGTGCGGCTGCGCGTGGCCGCCATCGACGCGCCTGAATCGCGCCAGGCTTTCGGCCAGAAGTCGCGCCAGCACCTGGCGCAGCTGTGCTTTCGCCAGCAGGCCACGCTGCAGCCGGTGGAAAAAGACAAGTACGGCCGCACCGTGGCGCATGTGCGCTGCGGCGGCACCGACGTGGCCGCCGCCCAGGTGAGCGCGGGCATGGCCTGGGTGTACGTGCCCTATGCGACAGACCGCCCCGGCCTCACGGCGTTGCAGGACCGAGCCCGGGCGCAGCGCACAGGGCTGTGGTCACAGCCGCGGCCGCTGGCGCCCTGGACCTACCGGCACAGGCACCTGCGGTAGGCCGCGGAATCAGCCAAACCCGACCCGACCCGACCCGGTCTGGCCTGGCCTGGCGCGGGCACGGGTGTGGCTGGAGCAATCCGTTGGCTCTCAGTCCTCTTGCAAAGCACCGTACTGCGCCGAACATGCGCCGCAGCCATGGCCACCGGCCGCGCCACGCGGCAAACGCACTTGCAGGCAAGCCGGTAGCATTGCCTGCAAACACATGCCCCGTTCGCGGTGCCAATGCCCGTGCCGTTTTCCACTGCCCCGCGCCGCGCACCCTCATTGCCCATGCCTGCCCACCCGCCCTCTGCCCCCGCCGCTTCGGCCCCTTCCGAATCAGCCAGCGCCGCACCACCAGCCAGCGTTTACCGCCACACCGCGTTCCTGGCCTTTCTGGTCGCCCGCGTGGTGGCCGTGGTCGCTACCCAGGTGCAGGCCGTGGTGGTGGCCTGGCAGGTGTACGACCTCACGCGCAACCCGCTGTCGCTGGCGTATGTGGGCCTGGCGCAGTTTCTGCCCATGCTGTGCCTGCTGCTGCCTGCGGGCGACCTGATCGACCGCTTTGACCGCCGCCGCATCCTGGGCATGGCGTGGTCGGTGGGGGCCGTGTGCAGCGCGCTGCTGTGGTGGCTCACGGGGCATGGCAGCAGCGGGGTGGCGGGTATCTACGCGGTGCTGGTGCTGTATGGCTGCGCCCGCGCGTTCTCGGGCCCGGCCATGCAGAGCCTGCTGCCGCAGATCGTGCCGCGCGCGCAGCTGGCGCAGGCCATTGCCGCCAACAGCATGCTGATGCGCGTGGCCAGCATCGGCGGGCCGCTGCTGGGCGGGCTGCTGTATGCGCTGGGCGGCGGCGAGCTGACCTACGCCGTGTGCTGCACCTGCTTTGTGCTGGGGGCGTTGCTGCTGCTGCGCGTGGTGGTGGCCCATGCGGGCACGCGGGCGCCTGCGCAGGGCACCATGTTCGAGCGGTTTGGCGCGGGCATTGCGTTCATCCGTTCGCGGCCCATCATCCTGGGCACGATTTCGCTCGATCTGTTTGCCGTGCTGCTGGGCGGGGTGGTGGCGCTGCTGCCCATCTATGCACAAGAGGTGCTGCATGTGGGCCCGGCGGGCCTGGGCGCACTGCGCAGCGCCATGGCGGTGGGCGAGGTGGGGGCCGGGCTGTACCTGAGCATGCGGCCCTTCAACCGGCAGGTGGGCCGCACCATGTTCGTCGCGGTGGCCCTCTTCGGCATGGCCAACCTGGTGTTTGCGCTGTCTACCGCGTTCTGGCTGTCGTTTGCAGCGCTGATGGTGGCGGGCGCGGCCGACATGGTGAGCGTGTACATCCGCGGTGCGCTGGTGCAGTTTTCCACACCGGATGACATGCGCGGCCGCGTGAACGCGGTCAACATGCTGTTCATCGGCTCATCGAACGAGCTGGGGGAGTTCCGCGCAGGCACCAGCGCGGCGTGGCTGGGTGCGGTGCCCGCTGCGGTGGCGGGCGGCCTGTGCACGCTGGCGGTGGTGGGCGGGTGGATGGCGGCCTTTCGGCCGCTGCTGCAGGTGGACCGGTTCGAAGAGGCCGCGCCTCCTTCTGGGCGAAACTGAGCCTCAGGCGTTGAAGGTGCCGCTGAGCAGCTCGGCCAGCCGCTCCACCTTCATCTTGAAGCCGCAGGCCTGTGCGTGGCCGCCGCCGCCCATGCTTTCAGCCAGGGCGATGCAGTCGAAGTTGCGCTGGGCGCGCAGGCCCACCTTCACGCCCTTGGCGCCTGCGCTCCACATCAGCGCAAAGGTGCCGGTCTTGGCCGACAGGATGTCGCCCACCAGGCTGTGGAACATGCCGGGTGCGTTGACCATCAGCCCCGCGATGCCGTTGAACACCAGGGGCTGCGCGCCCTCGGCGATGTCGTTGGCGAGCTTGCGGTACTTTTCGTCCATGGCCGCGCCGCGTGCCATGAACTGCTCCATCTGCGCGGGCGTGAAGCCGGCAATCTCGCGCCAGCGCTCAAACGTTTGTGGCTCCATGTCCAGCGCCGACAGGAAGCCTGCGCTCTCGGCAAATTCCCACTTCCAGATGTCGCGGTCTTCCACGTACTGCAAGAGCGGCGGCACGGGCGTGTGGGGCTGGAAGAACTCCCACGCCAGCCGCGCGCCCGACTTGTTCATGTCGAAGTGCACCACGCCGCAGCGGCAGGCAAAGCCGGTGAGCTTTTCGGCCGCGCTCTTGTGGTGGTCCAGCATCACCAGCTTGGCGGCGCGCTCGTCCAGCGCGGCCATGATCTCGTTGGCGAACGAAAAATCCAGGATGTACACCGCCCGGCCGCGCACGTCGGGCAGGTCGTCGATGCTGGCGATGTCGCCGTGGTCCAGGCCCAGGTACTGGGCGGTGTCACCGTAGAAAAGCCACGCGGCCAGCGCAGCGCCAAAGCCATCGGGGCAGCCGCGGCCGTGGTACAGGATGAGGGGCGCGGGGTCGTTCGTGTCGGGGGCAACCAGCAGTTGCAGGGGGAGAATGGTCTGTTTCATGCCCCCCGATTGTCGCGCCATGGCGTGGCAGGCGCTTGCGCGCGGGCTTCTACACCGGCAGCCAGCGCCACCAGAAGGGCTTGCGCTCCTCGCGGGCGCCGCGGGCCTGCAGCAGCGCGATGAACTCGGTGCGACGATAGCGCTGGGCTGCCTCCAGCGGGGTCATGTCGTCAAAGTCGGAGCGCAATTGCGGGTCTGCCCCATGGGCCAGCAGGTGCCGGGCTATCTCGTCATGCCCGTGGACCAGCGCGGCCACCAGTGGCGTGCACAGGATTTCCGGGTGCTGGTAGTTGGGGTTGACGCCCGCGCTGATGTGGTGGCGCACCAGCGCCAGATCGCCGGCCACGGCGGCGGCGTACATGTCTTTCCAGTCTCCGGCCGACATCAGGGTTCCTTGCATGATTTGGAAGATGGCGCCAGTGTAGGCAGCGCCGGCTGCTGCACAATGCGCGCCTTCCCTGCCCTACCGACGAAGGGGTGCGATGCCATGGCGGCCGCACCCGCCTGCCATGCACCACCCCCTGCACATCCTCTGGCGCGACGAGCACCTGGTAGCGGTCTACAAGCCGGCCGGCTGGTTGGTGCACCGTACGGGGCTGGATGCGGGCGAAACCCGCTTTGTGATGCAGACCCTGCGCGACCAGCTGGGCCAGCATGTGTACCCGGTGCACCGGCTGGACAAAGGCACCTGCGGCGTGCTGGTGATGGCGCTGCACAGCGACGCGGCGCGGGCCCTGTCGCAGGCGTTTGAGCACCAGGCCACGCACAAGCGCTACATTGCCATGGTGCGCGGCTGGGCGCCCGAAGCCGTGGAGGTGGACCACGCCCTCAAGCCCGATGACGCCCCCGACGATGCGCCCGTGCAGGACGCCCACTCACGCTTTCGGCGGCTGGCGCAGCTCACGCTGCCCGAGGCCAGTGACAGCCGCTTTGCCACCACGCGCGCGTCGCTGGTAGAGGCCATTCCCACCACCGGGCGTCGGCACCAGATACGCCGCCACCTCAAGCACATCGCCCACCCCATCATCGGCGACGCCACGCATGGCAAGGGCCCGCTCAACCGCTGGTGGGCCGCGCGGCTGGGCCAGCAGCGGCTGTGGCTGCATGCGTGGCAGCTCACGCTGCCCCATCCCATGACCGGCGAGGTGATGACCTTCGACAGCGGGCTGCAATGGCCGCCTGCCGCCATGGGTGGCGATGTGCCCTCCGGCCCCACGGCCAACTGGCAGCAGTTGCTGACCACTTTGCCTTGGGAAATGACAGCACCCCGCCCGTAACCCGTGCGACACGGGCGCAGCGGGTGCGTCGAAATAATGGCCTCCAACACATACAGGAGACCCCATGACCGCACCCGGCAGCACCGCCAGCACCACCAACCGCGTCCTCGCCCACACCGGCGCGCGCTACCCCATCATCCAGGCGCCCATGGGCTGGATTGCGCGCACGCAGCTGGCATCGGCCGTGTCGCGCGCGGGCGGGCTGGGCATCATCGAAACATCGTCGGGCGAAACGGCCAACTGCCAGGCCGAGATCACGAAGATGAGCGCGCTGGGCCTGCCGTTTGGCGTGAACCTGCCCATCCGCTTTCTGAAGGACGACGCCATGCTGCGCTTTGTGTGCGCATCGGGCGTGAAGTTTGTGACCACCTCGGCCGGCAGCCCGGCCAAGTTCATTGCGCCGCTGAAAGACGCGGGCATCACCGTGTACCACGCCGTACCCACGCTCGATGCCGCGCTCAAATGCGTGGATGCAGGCATTGACGGCCTGGTGGTCGAAGGCGGCGAAGGCGGCGGCTTCAAGAACCCCGAAGAGGTCTCCACCCTGGTGCTGCTGCAGGCCATTCGCGCCCGGGTGGATGTGCCGCTGGTAGCAGCAGGCGGCATCTGCGACGGGCGGGGCATGGCCGCTGCCTTTGCCCTGGGCGCCGAGGCCGTGCAGATGGGCACGCGGTTTGTGAGCTGCGCCGAAAGCCCCGTGCACGCCAACTACAAGAACGCGATCGTCGACGCCACCACCACCGGAACGTGGATGCTCAACACCAAGGCCAGCCCCTGCATCCGCGCGCTGAAATCCGAGCGCACCCGTGCCATCCACGAGGCCGGGCTGATGCCTGCCGACAGCTTTGCGGGCATCCAGCAGGTGTACTTTGGCGGCGACATGGAAGCCGCGCCGGCCCTCGCCGGGCAAAGCGCGGGCCTGATCGATGCGGTCAAGACAGCGCAGCAGATCATTGACGACACGGTGGCCGAGTTCTTTGCCATCACGCAGCGGCTGGGCGCGCTGGGGGCTGCGCGGACGTTTGGCTGACAGGACACAGGCCCTGGCCTGCGCCACAACGCGGGGGTAGCCCCCACGTCGGGGCAAGGCGGTACGAAGGCGCAGCGTCCTACACGCCCGGCCGTACGCTGCCGCTACCGGTGCGGGCGTGGTCCGCAGACAGTAGGGTCGCGCCAGCGGGCCCGTGCCGCCCGCTGCCACGCCGCCCAAGGACCACCATGCCCTCCTGCGCCCCGATCCCATCCACGCCTGCGCGTTACGCCACTTCGGGCCGTGCCGTGCCACCTGCCCCGGCCCCTGCAGCCGCTGGCGCTGCCCCAACCCGCACGGGGGCGCCGCATGGATGAGCTCTGGCCCAGCATCGCCCGCGCGGTGATGCGCGAGTTTTCCGACGTGCCCGATGTGGCGCAGGCCACGCGCATCGTGGTGCGGCTGACCATGGCGGCGCTGCTGGGCGGCCTGCTGGGCTGGGAGCGCGCCCACGCGGGCAAGGCGGCGGGCATCCGCACGCACATGCTGGTGGCAATGGGCTCGGCCCTGTTCGTGCTGGTGGCGCAGCAGGGCGGCATCGGGCCCGGCGACAACAGCCGCGTGATGCAGGGCGTGATTGCCGGCATCGGCTTTCTGGGGGCGGGCACCATCCTCAAGGGCAATGCCGAAGGCCAGGTGCGCGGGCTGACCACGGCGGCGGGCATCTGGATGACTGCGGCCATCGGCATTGCCGCAGGCCTGGGGCAGGAGGCCACTGCCGTGCTGTGCACTGCACTGGCGCTGGCGGTGCTGTGGCTGATTCCGTCGTCGCAAGACATCCAGCCCGGTGGCGAGGACGTGGAGCGGGTTGCCGAGGGTGCAGGCGCCAAGCGCAGGCAGGCCAGCCGAACCGGTGGTGACGCGGGCTCCACCGGCATCGACGGGGTGGACAGGCCGCCGGCGGTCTGAGCGCGCCCGCGTGGGGCGTTGCAGTGCAGCGCATGCACCGGGGCGATGCGCGGCCCGGGCGGTATGTAACAGCCGCGGCCACGCGCTGCGCATCCCCTACACTTTTCGGCCGTCCACCGCTGCCCCGACTGCCGTTTCGCACCCATGCACCCCACGCCTCCCACGGCCGCGCAGGCCAACCTGCGCGGCATTCTTGCCATGGTTGCCGCCGTGGGATTTTTCTCGCTGATGGATGCGTTGCTCAAGACGCTGACGGCCAGCTACCCCGCCATGCAGGTAGCGGCGCTGCGCGGCTGGGCCGCCCTGCCGCTGGTGGTGCTGTACGTGCTGTGGCGCGGCGAGGCGCGGGGCCTGCTCAGGGTGCGCTGGCCACTGCACCTGCTGCGCGGCGCGCTCAACATCAGCATGCTGGCGCTGTTTGCGTACGCCCTCAAAGAGCTGGGCCTGGCCGAGGCGTACACGCTGTTCTTCATTGCGCCGCTGCTCATCACCGTGCTGTCGACGGTGGTGCTGGGCGAGCGGGTGCGTGCATCGCACTGGGTGGCGATTGCGCTGGGCATGGTGGGCGTGCTGGTGGCCCTGCGGCCCAGCCAGGATGCGTTCTTCAGCCTGGGCGCGCTGGCCGTGCTGGGGGCGGCCACGGGGTATGCCGTGTCGGCCATCACAGGCCGGCTGCTCACGCGCACCGATTCGAGCGCCAGCCTGGTGTTCTGGACCACGGCGCTGCTGGCGCTGGGCGCAGGCACGCTGGCCCAGCCCGGCTGGGTGGCCGTGCAGCAGGCGCACTGGCCGCTGGTGGCCGGGCTGGCCGTCACGGGGTTCCTGGGCCAGCTGGCGATTACCGAGGCGTTTCGCCACGGGCAGGCGTCGGTGGTGGCGCCCTTTGAATACACGGCCCTGGCCTGGGGCATGGGGCTCGACTGGGTGCTGTGGCAGGCCGTGCCCGGGGGCGCCACGCTGCTGGGCGGCGCCATCATCATCGGCAGCGGGCTGTACCTGGTGCGGCAGGAGCGTACTCAGCCGGTGCTGCCGCCCTGAGAGCCGGCTGAACGGCCCCACGACCCGGCCGGCACCCGCAGCCATCGCCGGCGCGGTCTTACAGCGCAGCCATGCGGCGTGCCGCCCAATGGGTGCATGCGCGGCGGTCTTCGCCGGGCGAAGGAACCACCCATGACACAGCACGCCACCATCCACGGAAAAGTCACCTACACCCCCGGCGACGGCGCCCCGTTGCCCATCCCCAAGGGCCCGGTCGAGATCGAGACCGCCAAGGACAGTGCCACCCTGAGCTGGACGGCCGACAACGACGCCGCGGGGTCGGCCGCGCTGCCCAAGGACCAGTTCAACCAGTACGTGCGCGACGGCAAGATCCGCATTGAGGGCGAGGCGCCGAAAGGCTGACAGTTTCGCCCCCGCCTGGCGTCGACGCTGTGCGGAGTGCGCTGCAGCCTTCCAAAATGCTATGTTTTCAATAGCAATAGAGGCAGTTAAAACGAGCGCTAAAGCCCCAAAACACCCAAAGCCCTGCTCTCCGGGCCCGGCTGCGGCACTGCGGGTAGCGCTGCGGAGCCCCTTCCGACGTGCCAGCGTTATACCGGCCGCGTCAGATACACCGCCTCGCGCCCCACGATGGGCTCCCGCGTGGGCATCATCACCGTGCAGTCATCACACAGTGCGCGGATCTCGTGCGTGCCGTCGGTGGCAATCAGCTCGTCCTTGGCAAACACTTCGAAGCCCCGCAGCGGCCGGGTGAACTGGAAGTCGGGCGTGCGCACCATGCAGGTTTCCAGCAGCTCGTAGCGGCGCTGCACCGCCGGGCGGGCGGGCCGCGATGCGCGGGGTGCCAGCAGGCCGAAGTGCGCCAGAAAGTCGAGTGCCACCCCGGTCGCCATGTCGGCGGCAGATTGCAAAAAGTGCTGGCCGCATTCCACCACCACACCGACGCCGTCCCCCGCAGCCTGCCCATGCCGGCCATGCTGGATCAGCGGCGTGCCCGAGCCCAGCCCGCTGGGCATCACCAGATGCACCGGCGGCGTGCCGATGGCCAGCGCCACCTCGGCGTTGCGCGCATAGGCGGGGTACACCCAGAAGGGCTCCACGTCCTGGCTGGTGGAGTGGATGTCGAGGATGTGGTCCGCCGCAGCGACCACCGGCCGCAGCGCGCGGGCGCGCAGCAGCTCGGGGCTTTCGGCCGTGCCATCGAGCTCGGCCGCCGACCAGATGCGGTTGAGGTTGTGCACCAGCTGGCGGCTTTCAAACGGCCGGGCCTGGTCAAAAGACTCGTACGCCGCCACGTTGGCAAAGCTGATGGTGAGGGTGCCGATCAGCGGGCGCACCCCCGTGTCCAGCAGGTGCGTGGCGGCCACCATGCCGCAGATCTCGTTGCCGTGCGTGAGCGCATTGATGAGCACATGCGGGCCGGGCTTGCCGGACTCGAAACGGTGCACATAGTCGATGCCGACATTGCCCTGGCGGTAGGCCGACAGGTCGCGTGGCAGGACTTCGAAAACAGGCGGGTTCTGGCTCATGGCGGGTAATTAATAAGAGAACACACGATTGTCCGCGCAAAGCCGCGCGCGTGCAGTCGCCGGGTGTACGATGCCCGCCGCCTGCCCTGCTTTGTTGCCCATGCCCTCCGCCCGAATTTGCCCGCTGGCCGAAGTGGCCCACCACCTGCCTGCAGGGAGCCCGCTTCTGGCTGCACCGGGCGCCTGGGCGCTGCACATCACGGGCGACGCGCACCTGCCGCAGCTGGACCTTGACGATCCGCTGGCGGACCTGACTGCCTGGGTGCAGGCCGGGCTGATGGATGCAGGACCGGGCCTGCACGGAGTGGTGCACGCCGGCATCCCGGCCACGTCGGTCAGCCCACGCATCGCCCTCGTGCTGATCGATGGCAGTCTGCATCTGGACGGGGCTCTCGCCGCCCATACGGAGCCTGATGGCAATGGCGAAGCCAACCGCCCCGCCCTGCCCGCCCACCTCGTCATCACAGGCGACCTGCACGCAAGCAACGCCGTGCTGGCCCGCACCCACCTGCACATCCACGGCGCCCTGCACATCGCCGACCTGCTGTGGTGCCATGGCGCCCACGGCACGCTGGCGGTACAGGGCGCGCTGTTGGTCCGCGTGGCGGTGTTCACCGGCGGCCACGCGCTACAGATTGCGCCTGCTGAACAGGTAGCCTTTCTCATCGACGAAGTGCGCGGCGGCTCGCACTTGGCGGAGTTTTCTTGCGAAGCAGTGGGTGCCTTGTTTCCCCCCGCATTGCTGCGCCGCCTGAGCGACGGCGAGCACGGCGTGGCCGATCTGCTGGACCGCCGCGCCGTGCTGGCCGCCGTGCGCAGTGGCGGCAGCGCGGCGCGCAGCAGCGACGACATTGCCGCCGCCCTGCCCATTGCCGACGACGTCTTTACCGGCACCGACATCAGCATCGGCAACCTTAGCGCCGCACTGCGCTCGCCGGTGATCCCGCACAAGCAGTTCACCGCCACGGGCTGGTTCGGGCAGACGGATTTCCTGCTGTGCCGCAAGCATGTGGATGCCGACGGCGACGCGCGCGACGACCACATCCACATCACGGTGTGGAAGACCTGGGACTTCTACCTGTCGGTGGATGACGCCCCGGTGCGCACCGGGCTGCGGGCCCGGCTGGGCGCGGCAGCCCGGCTGCGCCGCGTGCCCACCGCCCCGCGCCTCACGTTGGCTTTCCGTGCGTATGCGGCGGGCCTGCCCGGCCCCTGGCAGCCGCTGGATGCCGCCAGCCACCCCGAGGCCTGGCAGGCCTGCCACCATGCCTGGCGCGGCGTGCTCGACTACGTGCGCCGCGGCGTGGGGCAGCACCGCGCGCACTACCCGCTGCACCGCCGCCTGCAGGCCGAGATGACGGCGGCGGGCATCGAAGAATTCACCAGCCTGCCCGTGTTTGCCGAGCGCTGCAGCGACTGGTGGGACGACGCGCACAACGGCTGGTGGGAGGGCGACGTGTGGCTGGGCGCGCGCCAGCCGTGCATGCACCACGGCGTGCCCTGGGCCCGCGCGCTCAAGTTCAGCTGGAAGAACGGCGATGATGCGCCCGGCGACGCGCCAGACACCACGCACAGCACCTACCAGATGGACGTGGACGAAGCCCGCGAAGGCCCGGCCCTGGTGGCGTTCACGTACGCGCAGCGCCAGGGCGAGCCGCGCGAGCCCGTGCCACCCTGCGCGGCCGACCACATCGCGCGGCTGCTGCGCTTTTACCATGGGCTGCAGGCGCACCTGCGGCCCGCGCCGCCAGCCGATGGCCCGGCAGATGCCGCGCACAGGGCGCCGCTGAATGCAACAGAGGCCCCACCGGGCTGAACGGGGCCGGTTTGTCCCTTACCATGCGGCACGGTTTCATCCCGAGACCCTTACAGGAGGCAGCATGGCCAAAGGCGAACAACGCAGCAACAAGATGGCAAAGAAACCGAAGAAAGACACCTCGCTCCCCAAGGAGGGCAGCGTGTCGGACCGCCCGATGCCGCCCATGACCGCAGTCATCCCGCGCGGCAAGGACAAGAACAAGTAAACGGTGGCACGGCAGGCACGCAGGGCCTGATTGCTACTGAAAAGATAGCTGCTGGTGCATACCTAACAAGCGCCAGCAGCTATTTTTTATGGATTTTTGACCGGGGCGTCGGATTGGGCGTCCGCCGGATTGCCCCGAGCTTGCAAAGCACTGCGCGAGGCTTCGACAAGCTCAGCCCGAACGGATCGTTTCGAGCTCAACACGGTTTGCCCGCCGCCAGGCTCAATCGCCCTGCGGCGCATCGCCCGCATCCGGGTCGCGCTTGCCAGAGCCCTTGCTTTTGGACTTGGCCCGCGCGTCCTTCTTGGCCTGGCGCTTGGCATCCTCGGCCAGACCTGCGGCGCGCCAGGCCTCGAATTCGTCGGGCGTTTCCAGGGTGATGCGGCCCAGGATGGCGGTGCGGAAATCGGTCATCACGATCTCGGCCGTTTTTTGCAGGTTGACCCGGCCGCCGCCCAGCATGGCGCCGCGCTTTTTGCCAATGGCTTCCAGCAGTTCGTCGTCCTGCATCGTGGCCATGGCGCCTGCGGGCAGGCCCAGCTTGTAGCGGGCCTCCAGCAGCGGCGCGTAGTGCAGCTGCAGGCGGCGCAGCAGCTCCAGCGCCACCAGCTCCTCGTCGTACGCATTGCGGCCCACGGCGCCACTGGCGGCCAGGTTGTAGCCGCTTTCGGGCACGATGATGCGCGGCCACAGCATGCCGGGCGTGTCCCACAGATAAAAGTCGTCGGCCAGCGTGATGCGCTGCTCCAGCTTGGTGATGCCGGCCTCGTCGCCCGTCTTGGCCTGGCGCTTGTTGCTCAGCGTGTTGATCAGCGTGGACTTGCCCACGTTGGGCACGCCGCAGATCAGCACGCGCATGGGCTTGGCCATGCCGCCGCGGTTGGGCGACAGCAGGTGGCAGGCGTCGATCAGCTTGCGCGTGGGCGCCGGGTCGGACGCATCCAGCGGCAGGGCGCGCGTGTCGCTCTGGGCGTTGTACCAGTCCACCCACAGCGCCGTGCGCGCCGGGTCGGCCACATCCTGCTTGTTGAGCACCTTGAGCGTGGGCTTGTGGCCCGTGATTTCGGCCAGCAGCGGGTTGGCGCTGGAGCCGGGCAGGCGCGCGTCCAGCACCTCGATCACCACGTCAATGTCCTTGATGCGTTCGGTGATGGCTTTGCGGGTCAGGTGCATGTGACCGGGGAACCACTGGATGGCCATGCGGGGGAGTCTTTCTTGGGTTGTCGGGGGTGGGGGCTGCGGGCCCGCACGGAAGAAGGTGCCTGGCCATCGCTGTCGCTGCGGTAAAAACCGGCCGGGGAGGCACCGTCGGGGTGGCAAGGATAATCGCGGTCTTCCCGGTCCGGGCCCGCACGCCATTTTCTCCTCTCCCATGCCAACACCCCACGCCCCCTCCTCCGCAGCCGCCGCCAAGGCCGACAAGGAGCTGCTTTTCAAGGGCGTGACCTGCGCGCTCATCGGCCTCGTCATCCTGCTGGCGCCGTACATCGCGCGCTCGGGCAGCGTGCGCGAGCTGATGGCCCAGGCCACCGTGGTGGGCTGGTTTGCACTGGTGCTGGGCATTGCCTTTGGCGTGCAGTACGGCCTGCGCCGCGCCAAGGCGGCCCGCAGCGCCAAGTGAGCGCCAAATGAGCGGCCTGCCGCCCCTGCCCGCGCCCGCGCCCGCGCCCGCGGTGGACGCTGCCACGGCGCAGGCCATGTTTGCAGCCCTGCAGCAGCGGGCCGCCGCAGCAGGCATCCCCCTGCGCAACCCGCCGCCCGAGCCCACCACCTGCTGCGGGCGCGGCTGCAATGGCTGCGTGTGGGAGGGATTTCTGGCTGCGGCTGAATACTGGCGGCAGGAAGCACTGCTGGTGCTGGAGGGCTGAATTTCGAGCCAGATGGGCTCCCAGCGCTTGATTTTCCCGCACCGGCAGCTATCAAAGTAAGAGCATTGAGCGGCCGGCTTTCTGCACCTGCTGCTCGAAACTGCTACTGCCCCTTGCCAGAGCCACAGTGGAACTGGCTTCGCCAGGCGACCGGCGGCGCCCGTTGAGGGAAGCGCCGCAGCCTCTCAGGGTGTCAACCCCGCTGTCCCACCGACATGTACCGCTCGCGCCACACCTCGAAGGCAGCGTATCCGCCGCCTTGATGGCCTTTTGCGCAGCAAGTGATTCATCGGCCATCGCCAGATAGCACGCTTGCTGTTCAGGCGTCCTGGGCAGGCCCAGCCGTGCGTCGCAGGCATCGATGGACTGCTGGCGTACATAGGACTCAAAGCCGTTGCCCTGGCTCTGCGTGATCCTGTCCGGCACGCGGGCCGAAGGCGTGAGTTCGGGTGCGACCGTCAGCGCACAGGCATCTGCGCACTTCGACGTATTTCACCAGCACACGAAGACTGCCCAAAGCCGACAGTCTTGCGGCCTTGCGTTGCACACAATGACCTGAAGGACGCAAGCCCAACCGTCAAAGTCAGGAGAAAAAATGCATTCACCCCGCCACGGTTCTGATCCCGCAACCGGCACTGCCCAGCGTTTTGACGTGGTCATTGTGGGCGCCGGCATCTCCGGCATCTGCAGCGCCACCTTGCTGCGCAAACACTGCCCGCACTTGAGCTTTCTCATCGTGGATGCCATGGAGGCACCCGGGGGCACCTGGCTGATTCACAAATACCCAGGTGCACGGTCGGACAGCGACCTCTTCACGTTTGGCTATGACTTCAAGCCCTGGAAGGGCAAGCCCATTGCCTCGCGCGAGGAGATCCTGGACTACCTTGCATCGACCATTGAGGAAGAACAGCTTGGGCCGCACATCCGCTACCAGCATCGCGTGCAGTCGGCCTCGTGGTCCAGTGCGTCGAGCACCTGGACGCTGGACCTTGCCGTGGGCGACGCCCGGCAACCGGTGCAGATCCAGGCAGGCTTTCTCTGGATGTGCCAGGGCTACTACCGGCATAGCAAGGGATATACACCCTCCTGGCCGGGGCTTGAGCAGTTCAAGGGCGAGGTCGTGCATCCGCAGCATTGGCCCGATTCGATCGATCTGGCCGGCAAGCGCGTGACCGTGATCGGCTCGGGGGCGACGGCGGCGACGCTCATACCGGCGCTGGCCGACCGTTGCGCGCACGTCACCATGCTGCAGCGCACGCCCACGTATTTCGCCACAGGCCGCAATGCCGATGCCATGGCCGATGAATTGCGCAAGCTGGAAATCGACGAGGCCTGGATCCACGAGATCATGCGCCGCAAGGTCGTGCGGGATCGGGCCGAGCTGATCGAGCGCGCGCGAACCCACCCGGACACCCTCAAGCAGCAACTCATCGCCGGTGTCAAGGCCTGCCTTCCCGAGGGCTACGACGTGGAGCGGCATTTCACCCCCCCGTACAAGCCGCTTCAGCAGCGAGTGGCCTTTGTGCCCGACGGCGACCTGTTCAAGGCCATCAGCGCAGGCAAGGCGTCCGTGGTCACCGATCAGATTGCGAAGTTCGACGAAAAGGGCATTCAGCTGCAGTCCGGTGAGCGCATCGACTGTGATGTGGTTGTCACCGCCACGGGCTTCGAGCTATCGGTCATGGGCGACATACCGTTCTCGGTGGACGGGCGAGCGGTGGACTTTGCTCAGACGGTGAGCTATCGCGGAATGATGTTCGCCGGCGTTCCCAACATGGCCTGGGTCTACGGCTATGGGCGCTACAGCTGGACACTGCGGGCCGAGCTGGTGGGCCAGTTTGTTTGCAGGCTGCTGCAGCACATGCAGACCCGCAAGGCCCGGCACGTGACCCCCATGACGCGCCCTGAGGATGCCGACATGGCGCTTGGCAGCTGGGTCGATACGGAGGACCTGAACGCCGGGTACATGTTGCGCGGCCTGCATCGCCTTCCTAAGCGCGGCGACAAGCCCGAGTGGCAACACAGCCAGGACTACCTCTATGAACGCAAGGTGCTGCCGAGCGTGGATCTGACGGATCCGCTGTTCTCCTACGCCGCCTGACAACGCAACCCCCACGGTGCAAGGCACCACACAAGCAAGGAAATTCACCATGAAGACATTCAATGGCCGTGTCGCAGTCATCACCGGCGGCGGTTCGGGTCTCGGCAAGGCACTTGCCATGGCGGCGGCCCAGCGCGGCATGAAGCTGGTGCTCGCCGACATCCAGGCAGACGTGCTGGAACAGACCGTCCAGGCCCTGCGATCACAGGGAACGGAGGCGGTCGGCGTAGTGGTCGATGTGTCCGATGCCGCGGCGGTGCAAAGGCTGGCCGATCAAGCGCAGCAGTCGTTTGGCCCTGTGCATGTGGTGTTCAACAACGCGGGCGTCACGGCGGGCGGCCTGGTCTGGGAGCACTCGGAAAAGGACTGGGAGTGGCTGCTCGGCGTCAACCTCAAGGGCGTCATCAACGGGGTTCGCTGCTTCACGCCGCGCATGCTGGCCGCTGCCGCGGCAGACCCAGCCTATGAAGGCTGCATTGTCAACACGGCCTCGATGGCGGGCCTGCTCACCGCCCCAGGAATGGGCATCTACAGCGTGTCCAAGCATGCCGTGGTGGCGCTCTCCGAGTGCCTGCGCCACGACCTGGAGATGGTGACGCCGCAGGTGCGCGCTGCACTGCTGTGCCCGTCGTATGTGTCCACCGACATTGGCCAGTCGGAGCGCAACCGGCCCGCCCATCTCATGGATGAAGGCGGCCTGACGAAATCCCAGCTCGCAGCCCGCAAAGCCTCTCAGCAAGCGGTCATGAATGGCGCCATCTCTGCGCAAGCGGTGGCAGAGATCACCTTCCAGGCGATCGAACAAGACCGCTTCTACGTTTTCCCCAGCCCTGAAGCACTCCCGCTGGTCAAGTCCCGCATGGACCACGTTCTGGATCAGACCAACCCCGATCTTCCGTACGAAATGGTCCCCGCTCTGAAAGCCCGGCGTGATCGGCTGATGGCAGCCATTACGCACTGAGCAGCATTTCCCCCAACCTACAACATAACGACTGTTTGGAGACAACACCATGAAGATGATTCGACGCGCATTCCCCGCTGCCACGCTGGCCCTCCTGGCCTGCGGCCCATGGGCGCTCTCCTCCGCGCTGGCGCAAACCGCCTACCCCAGCGCCCCCATCAAGATCATCGTTCCGTACCCTGCCGGAGGTGCTTCGGACGCGGTGGCGCGAATGATCGGCGAGAAGCTGCAACAGGCCTGGGGACAACCCGTATACATCGACAACAAGCCTGGAGCCTCGGGAATCATCGGGACGCAGGCCACCATCAAGTCCCCGGCAGATGGCTACACGCTGCTGGCTCACAACGTCGTGCTGATCCAGCAACCCGCGGTGATGGAGAAACTGTCCTTCAATGCCTTCAAGGACCTGCTCCCGGTGGTCATGACGATTCGCACGACTAACCTGTTCGTCGTGCCCAATGACTCCCCGGTGAAAACCGTGGCCGAGTTCGTAGCCCAGGCCAAGGCCAACCCCAGCAAGCTCAGCTATGGCAGCTACGGCATCGCCAGTGGCGCACATTTCCAGGGCGAACTGCTCAAAATGCAGGCGGGTATCGATCTGGCGCATGTGCCATTCCAGGGGTCGGCACCCATGATCACCAACATCGTGGGCGGCCAGCTGCCGAGCGCGTTCATTGATGTTCCGTCTGCGCTCCCGCACATCAAGTCAATGAGGCCGCTGGCGGTCGGCGGCCCGCAGCGCCTTCAGGAACTGCCGAACGTGCCCACGTTCGCCGAACTGGGCTACAAGTCGTTCGAACCCATGGGATGGCACGGCCTGTTCCTTCCGGCGGGGGCGCCTCCTGCCGTTGCGCAAAAGATTGCCAACGAGGTCAGCAACATCCTGCGCATGCCCGATGTGCTGGCAAAGCTCAAGACGCTCGGCGTCATCGCCGGCGGCGGGACCCCCGAGGAATTTGCACAACAGATCAAGGCCGACGCACCCGTCTATGCGGAGATCGCCAAGGCGGCCAACATTCGCCTGACGCAGTGAGGCATGCGCACATGCCCCCCGCAGCGTTCGAGACGGCAGCCCCCATGGCAGCGCAGGCCCATGAACGTGACTGCTCCCGCGAAGCGGTCATGGACCATGAAGGCGGGCTGCTGCGCATCCACTACACGGACACGGGCAGCAGCGCGCCCCATGCACCGGTGGTTGCGCTGTTGCATGGCTCGGGGCCCGGCACGACGGGGTGGAGCGCATTTTCCCTGCAGCGCCCGGCCCTCCGGGAGGCGGGATTTCGCCTGATCACGCCGGACCTTCCGGGCTGGGGCCGCAGCGACGGCGTGGTTTGCAAGGAGGATCGTTCGCAGTTCAACGCCCGGGCACTGCATGCGGTGCTGGACGCCGCCAGCGTCCACGCGCCTGTGCATCTGGTGGGCACTTCCATGGGCGCCCACAGCGCAGTGGCGTTTGCGCTGCAGTGGCCTGGGCGTACCGCAGGCATGGTGCTGGCATCGGGCGGCACGGGGGGCCGCAGCAATTTCCATCCTGCCTTGCCCGAGGGCGTGCGGTCCATGCTGGACTTCTACCAGGAACCCACTGCGGCCCGCATGCGCAGCTTCCTGGAATGCGTTGTCTTTGACTCCAGCGCCCTCACCCCGGAGATGGTGCAGCAAAAGCTGGCGGCCGCCATGGCCTGCCCCCAGCACCTCACGAACTTTGTCGAAAGCCTGCGCCAGTACCCCGCCCAATTTGGCGACGTCACCCACAGGCTGGCAGAGATCACCTTGCCCACGCTGGTGATCTGGGGCAGCGAGGACCGGGTGGTACCGCTGGACATCGGCCTGCAGATCGCGCAGCGCATCCCGGGAGCCGACCTGCACGTGCTGGGCCGTTGCGGCCATGTGCCCCACCTGGAGCGGCCCCGCGACTTCATCCATCTGCTGACGCGGTTTCTTGCATGAGCGGAGTGCGTCAACCTGAAAACGGCTGCAGCACGCGCCCGCCGGAGCAGTGAGTCAGCAACCACGACGCCTCAGGAGACACGCCGCAGAGCCTCCGGATCCAGCAGCGTGACCCCTCCGTACACCAGGCGCAGCAGGCCCTTGGACTCCCATTCCTTGAGCTGCCTGTTGACGCTCTGCCGCGAGGCGCCCAGCCGCTGCGCAAGCCCCTCCTGGGACAGGCGAAGCTCGGGCTGCTGCGCGGCACCCTCGCGCATCGCCATTTCCCGCTCAGCGAGCAGGCGCTGAGCCAGCCGCACGGACAGCGGCTGCAGGATGCTGGCATCGATCCGCTCAATGGCCCATTTGTACCGGTAACACACCACGCGGAGGAACTCGCGAAGGTAGTCGGCATTGTTGTCCACCACCTCGTGAAGACGCCGGGCCGGCACCAGGAGCAGCTCGGTTTTCACCAGCGCCTTGGCGTCATGCACCCGGGGTGCATTGATGAACAGGGTCAGCTCACCAAACCATCGCCCCTGTTCAGCCACGCCCAGCACTGCTTCCCTGCCATTGACCGAAGTGGCGCTCAGTTGAACGGCACCCGATTCGACGTAGAACACCGAGTCAGGCGCTGAGCCACGCGTGTAGAGAACCTCGTTTCTCGACAGGTATCGCCGGCGGGCGCCGTCCCGCAACAGACGCTCCAGTTCGGGAGACAGTCTGTCTGGAGCAATGCCAGAAGGGGTTTCCGGGGGCTGATTTCGCATCCGACGGTTTCCAAAAATGAGGCTTGCACGGACGCCAGATGGCTGACAAAAGACAGATCGCCGGGGGGTTACGGTCGTCAGGCTGGCGTCTTCTTTGAACCAGGCCGCCGCGGCGCGTGCCACGGTGGAGACCTGAGCGCCTTTGCTTCAAAAAATACAGCTGCAAGCGCTCATTCAGACTGTCCAAAACCTCCAAGCTACCCTAACTCACCCACCGACATGTACTGCTCGCGCCACGCCTCAAACGGCAGCGTGTCCGCCGCCTCGATGGCCTTTTGCGCGGCAATGGACTCGTCGGCCATGGCCAGGTAGCGGGCCTGCTGTTCGGGCGTCCACGGCAGGGCCAGCAGCGCATCGCGCGCCTTTTCGGACTGGTGGCGGGCAAAGTGCTCGAAGTGGTGGCCGTGGTGGCGCACCATGTCGTCCAGCACGCGGGCCGATGGTGTGCGCTCGGGCGCGGCCATGAGGCCACGCGCATCGCGCACCGCGGCGCTGTAGTCACCGGTGCCGTGGGTGGCGTCCAGCGCGGCGGCCAGGGGCTCGCAGGCGGCCAGCACCTCGTCGCCCCAGGCCGTGAGCGCAATGCTCTGGCCATTGCGGGTGAGCTGCAGGCCCGGCTCGCGGCCGCGCTCGGCGGTGAGGTGCTGGTTGTGCTTGAGCTCGGCGATTTCCTCGGGCGTGTCGGGCGGGCTGTCGGACAGCAGGCAGTGCAGCAGGAACACGTCCAGCAGCCGCATCGTGGGCGCGGTGATGCCCACGGGCACGAACGGGTCCAGGTCCATCAGGCGCACTTCGACGTATTCCACGCCGCGCTCGCGCAGCGCGTGCAGCGGGCGCTCGCCCGTGCGCACCGTGCGCTTGGGGCGGATGGTGCCGTAGAACTCGTTTTCGATCTGCAGCAGGCTGGTGCCCAGCTGGTTGTAGTCGCCACCCGGGTTGCGGATGCCCACGGTTTCGTAGGCCGGGTACGGCTTGGTCAGCGCTTCGTGCAGCGAGTTGGCGTAACCGGTCAGACCGTTGTAGCTCACGGCCAGCGTGGCCTGCGCGTCGCTCTGGTAGCCCAGGCGGCCCATGCGCAGCGACGTGGCATGCGGCAGGTATAGCGCGTGGCCGCCGGGCATGGCCTGCAGGCGGTGTTCGCGCCCTTCCACAAAACAGGGGCACAGTGCGGGCGATGCGCCAAACAGGTACAGCAGCACAAAGGCATGGCGGCGGAAGTTGCGGATCAGCGCAAAGTACTGCTCGCTGTCCACACCGGGCAGCGACCAGTTGTAGTGAATGCCCGAAATGGTCTGCATGCGGCGGCCATAGCGGTGGCCCAGGCCCATGCGGTACACGCTCTTGGCGCGGCCCACGTTGGAGCTGCCGTAGCGGCCGATCGGAATCGTCTCGTCGGTGGGCAGGCCGCAGGGCATGCTCGATGCCCACAGCAGCTCGCCGCCGCTGTCCTTCAGGGTGTGGTGCACAAACTGGTGAACCTCGGTCAGTTCATCCAGGCACTGCTGCACGCCCTTGTGGGCGCCGGTGATCAGCTCCAGCTGCGATTCGCTGTAGTCGGTGGTGATCAGCGGGTGGGTGAGTGCTGCGCCCAGCGCCAGCGGGTGCGGCGTGAGGGCCAGGCCCCCGGTGGGCAGCACGCGCAGCCCTTCCTTCTCGATGCCGCGGCGTATTCCCCCCAGCGCGTCCGCGGGGTACGCGGACAGTCTCTCGTGCAGTTTGCTCATGTTTTGGGTCCGGTCCATCTCTTCTGTCGGCCCGGAACTTAGCACGGCATGGACAAGGGCGTACGAAGCCAGCTTATCCAGGATGGTGTAGCGCCCCCGCGGCGGCTGCGCGCGCAGGCCCGGCGGCCCGCCCGCACGTTGACACGGGTCAAGCCCGCGCGGCCATGGCCTTGCCGACCTCGTTGGTGCCCTGCGCTGCGCCGCTTTGCGGTACCTGCTCGCCTTCACGCGCCGTCACTTCGGCCAGCCGCGCGGCCAGCTGCTCGGGCACGTCACCGCCCACACCCAGGTGGATGCCCTGCGTGAGCGTGATGTGGGCCGCCTCGAACGTGCCGGCACCGGCGCACAGGACGGTGCGCGTGGGCGCCGATTCGTGCGCCAGCACCAGCATGGCAGGTACCACAGCCTCGGGCTTCAACGCATCCAGCACCTCCTGCGGCATCAGGCCTTCGGTCATGCGCGTGGCGGCCGTGGGTGCCAGGGCGTTCACGTGGATGTGGTACTTGGCGCCCTCGATGGCCAGGGTCTGCATCAGCCCCACCTGGGCCAGCTTGGCGGCGCCGTAGTTGGCCTGGCCGAAGTTGCCGTACAGGCCGGTGGACGATGTCGTCATCACGATGCGGCCGTATTGCTGCGCCACCATGTGCGGCCACACGGCCTTGCAGCAGTGGGCGGCGCCCATCAGGTGCACGTCGACCACCAGGCGGAAGTCGGCCATGTCCATCTTGGAAAAGGACTTGTCGCGCAGGATGCCGGCGTTGTTGACCAGGATGTCCACACGGCCCCAGGCGTCGATGGCCTGCTGCACCATGGCCTCGACCGCGGCAAAGTCCGTGACCGACGCGCCATTGGCCAGCGCCTCGCCGCCGGCCGCGCGGATCTCGTCCACCACGGCCTGCGCGGCCGTCACGGTGCCGCCGCTACCGTCCACCGCGCCGCCCAGGTCATTGACCAGCACCTTGGCGCCGCGCGCCGCCAGCGCCAGTGCATGCTGGCGGCCCAGCCCGCCGCCCGCGCCCGTAACGATGGCCACGCGGCCCTTGAAGTCGATACCCATGGTGAAGTTCTCCTGTGGTGGTTGTATGGGGTGTGGCGCTGCGCAACGCAGCCCCGCCAGCGCGTGGGACTGTAAGGCAGACGCCGCCGTCTGCCGGTTGCGCACGCGACTTGGGCCCGCCTGCACGGTGCAGCAGCGATTGGGGTATCGTGCGTGCGCCGCACCTGTTGCGGCCGCGGCCCGGCTCGGCACCCGCCCCAGGGCCAGCCCCGCCCGCACCTCCCAACCGAACAACAAGGATGTCATCCATGAAAGCAGTCTGGAACGGCGTGACCGTCGCCGAGAGCGACGACACCGTGGTGGTTGAAGGCAACCACTACTTTCCCGAAAGCGCGCTCAAGCGCGAATACTTCACCTTCAGCAACCACAAGACCACCTGCGCCTGGAAGGGCCAGGCCAGCTACCTGTCGCTGCTGGTCAACGGCGAGATGAACACCGACGCCGCCTGGTTCTACGCTGACCCCAAGCCCGAGGCGGATGAAATCCGCGGGCGCGTGGCCTTCTGGAAGGGCGTGAAGGTGGCCCCCTGAAGGGAGCGGCACCGGGGCCCGCAAGGGTTATCCCTGACGCCGCTGGACAATCGTGTGGATAACTCCGGACAAGCCTTGTATGGCCGTCCTAAGTGCCTGATTTTGCTGGATCTGGCTTGTAATGCCTCATTTTTAGGCAGCCTGTTACAGGCAGCATCGCGTTATCCCATCCAGCACTGGACAAAACTGTGGGCAACCCGGGACAACGCCTGTATGACCCTCGCAAGCCATTGATTTTTATGAAGTTTACTTGCGACGCTGAAAAAACAGGCACCGTCAGCAGGGTCGTGTAGTGGGGGTGGCAGGCCTCCAATCCAGGGATAAAAGCCCCGGTTATCCCGCCCTGACGGGGACAAGAGTGTGGATAACTCTGCACAAGCCCTGTATGGCAGCGCCAAGTCCTTGATCTGCAAGGGGAATGTCTGCGTCGCCCAAAAAACAGGCATCTGGGGCCTGGGCGCCGATCCGTTAAAGTGCGCAGCGCAGCCCCTTCAAATTGCTGCGCTTTTCATAGCATAAAAACCAGTTAGAAGAAGCGCTAACAGCCAAAAACACGTCAAATGTCGAGCGCAACCCTTCCCCACAGCCCGGCCGCAGAGCGCAACCAGGCCCCCATCCTGGCCCAGCTGCGCCCGCTGCTGCCCGCCCTCGGCGCCGCGCTGGAGATTGCCAGCGGAACCGGCCAGCATGCCGCCCACTTTGCGGCCGCCCTGCCCGGCTGGACGTGGCAACCCACCGACCTGCAGGACACCCTGTTCCCCGCCATCACGGCCTGGGCCGCACAGGCAGGCGCAGCCAACGTGCTACCCCCGCTGGCGCTCGACGTGCTGGCACCGCGCTGGCCCACGCAGTGCGACGCGTTTGCGGACGGCGCCTTCGACCTGATCTACTGCGCCAACATGCTGCACATTGCGCCTTGGGCGTGCTGCAGCGGCCTGATGCAGGGCGCGGCGCGGCATCTGGCGCCCGGCGGGCGGCTGGTGACGTACGGGCCCTACCTGGAAGACGGCATCCCCACCTCCCCCGGCAACACGGCCTTTGATGCCAGCCTGCGCGCGCAGGACAGCGGGTGGGGCATCCGCCGGCTCGAAGACGTGGCGGCGGTGGCCGCGCAGGCAGGCATCGCGCTGCAGGCCCGCCACGCCATGCCCGCCAACAACCTGCTGCTGGTGTGGACCCGGGCCTGAGCCCGCTTGCCACCCCTGCCGCCCGCCACCGCACAACCGCCCCTTTCCCCAGCTTCCTCACGATTTCCCATGAGCCAACCCAGCGCCCCCTTCTTCATCGCCACCGTCGAACCTGATGGCCTGCAGTGCGACGCATGGCCCGAGCAGCCGCTGCTGCAGTCGCTGGAAGGCGGCGGCATCGACTGGCCCAGCTCGTGCCGCAACGGCACCTGCCGCACCTGCCTGGGGCAACTGGTCCAGGGCGCCGTGCGCTACGAGATCGAATGGCCGGGCCTCACCGCCGAGGAAAAGGCCGAAGGCTGTGTGCTGCCCTGCGTGGCCTACCCCGTGTCCGACGTGGTGCTGCAGAGTTCTGCCATCTGACCTGGCCCGCGTTGCGGGAGCCGATGCACCCGACGGGCCTTGCCCGGGGCACAACGGCACCGCAGACAAAGGATTCTTGTACCCGCTGCCGGTTGCCAGGGGGCCGGTGAACTAAAATCCGGGGTTTTGCGGGCCTGCTGCACCCATGGTGCGGGGCCCCTCGGACGAGCGGCAGCGCCGCACGCATGTTCTTTGGGTGGGATACGGGCTGCGCCAGCGTTGCCCCGGCCACGGGACCTGCGATGCAGCGGCCCAACGAAAGCCCCCACTCATGAACACCCCCCTCACCCCTGTGCCCATCTCGCCGGTCGAAGACATCGTGGCCGACATGCGCGCCGGGCGCATCGTCATCCTGGTGGATGAGGAAGACCGTGAAAACGAAGGCGACCTGGTGCTGGCGTCCGACCACGTCACGCCCGAAGCCATCAACTTCATGGCCCGCTTCGGCCGCGGCCTGATCTGCCTGACCCTCACGCGCGAGCGCTGCGAGTTCCTCAAGCTGCCGCCCATGGCCGCGCGCAACGGCACCGTGTACAGCACGGCCTTCACCGTGTCGATCGAGGCGGCCGAAGGCGTGACCACCGGCATCTCGGCCGCCGACCGCGCACGCACCGTGCAGGTGGCGGTAGACCGCAAGAGCCAGCCGGCCGACCTGGTGCAGCCCGGCCACATCTTCCCGCTGCAGGCGGTGGATGGCGGCGTGCTCATGCGCGCAGGCCATACCGAAGCCGGCTGCGACCTGGCCGCCATGGCCGGCTGCAGCCCGTCGTCGGTGATCTGCGAGATCATGAAGGACGACGGCACCATGGCCCGCCTGCCCGATCTGCAGCTGTTTGCCGCAGAGCACGGCCTGAAGATCGGGACCATTGCCGACCTCATCGAATACCGCAGCCGCCACGAATCGCTGGTTGAAAAAATCGGCGAGCGCACGCTGAAAACCGCCTACGGCCAGTTCACCGCCCACGCGTTTCGCGACAAACCGAGCCAGGCCATTCACCTGGCGCTGGTCAAGGGCCAGTGGAATGCCGACGACGTGGTGCCCGTGCGCGTGCACGAGCCGCTGTCGGTGCTCGATGCGCTGGAGATTGACCGCTCCATGCACTCGTGGGGCCTCGACACCAGCCTGCAGTACCTCGTCAAGCAAGGCAAGGGCGTGGCCGTGCTGCTCAACTGCGGCGAAAGCGCCGAGCAGATGGTGGCCCAGTTTGAAGGCACCGCGCGCTCAGCCCAGGCGCCCGAGCGCGGCCGCATGGACCTTCGCACCTACGGCGTGGGCGCGCAGATCCTGCGTGAATGCGGCGTGCAGAAGATGGCGCTGATGGGCCAGCCCCGCCGCATGCCCAGCATGGCCGGCTACGGCCTCGAAATCACGGGCTTCATCCCCAAAGACGCATCGGCCACGGGCGGCTAAGCCGCCCCGCCCTGCCCCGCCCCGTGCGGGGTACGCCCACGACAGTCACCCGGTTATCAGAGAAAGTACACACACCATGTTTGGCGCAGACAAAGGCACCGCAGACCACCTGGACGGCAAGAAACTGCACATCGGCATCGTGCAGGCCCGTTTCAACGAAGGCATCACCAACACCCTGGCAGCGGCCTGCCGCGCCGAGCTGCTGGCCCTGGGCGTGCAGGAGAAAAACATCAAGCACGTGATGGTGCCCGGCGCACTGGAAGTGCCGGTCGCCCTGCAGGCCATGGCCGAAAGCAACGACTACGACGCGCTGATCGCCCTGGGCTGCATCATCCGCGGCGAGACCTACCACTTCGAGCTGGTGGCCAACGAGTCCGGTGCCGGCGTCACGCGCCTGTCGCTGGACTACCAGATCCCGATCGCCAACGCCATCATCACCACCGAGAACCTCGAGCAGGCCATTGCGCGCCAGACCGAGAAGGGCACCGACGCCGCCCGCGTGGCCGTGGAGATGGCCAACCTGCTGGACGAACTGTCATGAGCGAAAACAACCACCAAGACACTCCCGCAGGCGCCCGCCCCCCGAAGCAGGTGCGTACCGGCCTCAAGTCCACCGGCGTGCGCAAGGCTGCGTCCAAGTCGGCCCGCAGCCGTGCACGCGAGTTTGCACTGCAGGCGCTGTACCAGCACATCGTGGGCGGCAACGAGGCCGCGGCCATCGACGCCTTCACACGCGACCTGGCGGGCTTTCACAAGGCCGACTCGGCCCACTACGACGCGCTGCTGCACGGCAGCATTGCCGCAGCGGCCGACATGGATGCGCTGATCACCCCGCTGCTGGACCGCAAGATGGCCGAGATCTCGCCCATCGAGCGCGCCACGATGTGGATCGGCGTGTACGAGTTTCAGAACTGCCTGGATGTGCCGTGGCGCGTGGTGCTTAACGAGTGCATCGAGCTGGCCAAGGAATTTGGCGGCACCGACGGCCACAAGTACGTGAACGCCGTGCTCAACGGCCTGGCGCCGAGCCTGCGCGCGGTGGAAGTGGCGGCCGACAAGGCCTCGGGCGCCACAGCCCCGGCAGGCGATACCAGCGCCCCTACCGCCGGCGCCTGACGCGCGCCCTGCCCGCCTGGCTGCCGCCCGCCTGCAGTCAGCTCTCCCGGCAGGTTTTTTCCCACCCTGAACGACGCCCGCCAGCGCGGGCAGGATGCCTGTCCATGAAGTTTTCCACGCGCGCTGAGCGCATCGAACCGTTTTATGTGATGGAAGTCGCCAAGGCGGCACAGGCCCTGGCGCGCGAGGTGGCCGGCAGTGCCGACCCGATGATCTTCCTGAACATCGGCGAGCCTGACTTCACGGCCCCGCCGCTGGTGCAGGAAGCCGCCGCCAAAGCCGTGCGCGATGGCGCCACGCAGTACACCAACGCCCTGGGCCTGGAGCCCCTGCGCGAGCGCATCAGCGGCTGGTACAAGACGCGTTTTGGCGTGGATGTGCCCGCGCGCCGCATCGTGGTCACCGCGGGCGCATCGGCCGCGCTGCAGCTGGCCTGCCTGGCCCTCATCGAGGCCGGCGACGAGATCCTGATGCCCGACCCCAGCTACCCGTGCAACCGGCACTTCGTGAGCGCAGCCGAAGGCCGCGCGGTGCTGCTGCCCACCACGGCGCAAGAGCGCTACCAGCTCAGCGCCGACAAGGTGCGTGCGGCCTGGGGCAGCCAGACCCGCGGCGTGTTGCTCGCCTCGCCGTCCAACCCCACGGGCACCTCCATCGCGCCCGATGAGCTGCGCCGCATCAATGACGTGGTGCGTGAGCACGATGGCGTGACGCTGATCGACGAGATCTACCTGGGCCTGTCATACGAAGAGGCCTTTGGCCACACGGCGCTGGCCATTGACGACAACATCATCAGCATCAACAGCTTCAGCAAGTACTTCAACATGACCGGCTGGCGCCTGGGCTGGATGGTGGTGCCCGATGCCATGGTGCCCGTGGTGGAGCGCCTGGCGCAAAACCTGTTCATCTGCGCCAGCACCGTGTCGCAGCACGCCGCGCTGGCCTGCTTCGAACCCGAGAGCATTGCCGAATACGAACGCCGCCGTGCCGAGTTCAAGGCCCGGCGCGATTTTTTCATTCCGGCGCTGCAAGGCATGGGCCTGCAGGTGCCGGTGATGCCCGATGGCGCCTTCTACGCCTGGGCCGACTGCACCGATGCCGCCGCGCGCCTGGGCGTGCAGGGCAGCTGGGACACCGCCTTTGAGCTGATGCGCCGCGCCCATGTGGCCGTGACGCCGGGCCGCGACTTTGGCACGGCCGACACGGCGCGGTTCATCCGCTTTTCGACCGCCAACTCGATGGCGCAGCTGCAGGAGGCCGTGGCCCGCCTGCAGCGCGTGCTGGCCTAGGGCAGACGCTATGGCGTTCGAGTTTCCCGTCCGCGTGTATTGGGAGGACACCGATGCCGGCGGCATCGTGTTCTATGCCAACTACCTGAAGTTCTTTGAACGTGCGCGCACCGAGTGGCTGCGCTCGCTGGGCATCGGCCAGCAACGATTGCGGGAACAAACCGGCGGCATGTTTGTCGTAACCGATGCGCAGCTGCGCTACCACCGCAGCGCCCGCCTGGACGATGAACTGATTGTTACCGCCGCCCTGCAGAGCATGGGCCGGGCATCATTGACAATAGTGCAGCAGGCGCTCCTGAAACCAGAGCAGATGTCCGATCAACACCCCACGCTGCTGACCGAAGGCACCATCCGCATCGGATGGGTGGATGCAGCGAGCATGCGCCCCGCGCGCATTCCCGCGACCCTTGTGGAAATACTCTCGAAATGAACTCGCAAAACATGTCCATCGTCTCCCTGGTGCTGCAGGCCAGCTGGGTGGTGCAACTCGTCATGCTGCTGCTGGTGACCGTGTCGGTGGCCAGCTGGGCGGCCATCTTCAGAAAGCTGTTTGCCCTGAAGCGCGTGAAGGCGCTGAACGAAGAGTTCGAGCGCGAGTTCTGGTCGGGCACCAGCCTGAACGACCTGTACGCCAGCGCTGCGCAGAACGCCAAGCAGGCAGGCCCCATGGAACGCATCTTTGCCAGCGGCATGCGCGAATACCAGAAGCTGCGCGAGCGCCGCATCAGCGACCCCGGCACGCTGCTCGACGGCGCACGCCGCGCCATGCGCGCCAGCTTCCAGCGCGAGATGGACGTGGTGGAGTCCAGCCTGTCGTTCCTGGCCTCGGTCGGCTCGGTATCGCCCTATGTGGGGCTGTTTGGCACGGTGTGGGGCATCATGCACGCCTTCACCGGCTTTGCCGGCATGGAACAGGTGACGCTGGCCACGGTGGCACCCGGCATTGCCGAAGCGCTGGTGGCCACCGCCATCGGTCTGTTTGCCGCCATCCCGGCCGTGATTGCGTACAACAACTTTGCCCGCGACATCGACCGCGTGGCCACGCACCAGGAGACCTTCATCGAGGAGTTCTCCAACATCCTGCAGCGCAACCTGGGCGCCCAGCCCGGGGGCCAGACGGCCTCGGGCCACTGACCGGAGGCCCGCACCATGCCTGCCATGGCATCCCGCGGCCGAGGCCGCCGCACCATCAACGAAATCAACATGGTGCCGTTCATCGACGTCATGCTGGTGCTGCTCATCATCTTCATGGTGACGGCGCCCATGCTCACCCCCGGCATGATCGATGTGCCCAGCGTGGGCAAGAGCCCCAAGCCGCCCAAAACTTTTGCGCAAGTGATCATTCAGCCGGACGGCAAGCTGCAGTTCAAGACCAAGGACGGTGAGCGGCCAGTGACGCTTCAAGGACTTGGCGCTGCCGCAAAGACTTGGCAGACGAGCCAAGAACCTAGTACTCCTGTGCTCATCAGCGCTGACAAAGGCGTTCAGTACGAGACCGTCGTCAAGACGATGGAAGCCCTTCAGAAAGCCGGCGTGCAGCGCGTAGGCCTGTCCGTCAAGCAAGGCGGCTGAGCCCGCCACGCACAGCGCACACCCGCCAGCCCATGCACGCCCAAGACGACCGCGACCAGTTCACGCCGCCGCAACCGCCCGCACGCCTGCGCGCCATCGCGCTGGCCGTGCTGGTGCATGCCGTGCTGATCGGCGCGCTGACCTGGGGTGTGAACTGGCAGACCAGCACAGACCAGCCCGCCGTGGAAGCCGAACTGTGGGCCGCCGTGCCGCAGATGGCCGCGCCACGCGAGAACACGCCACCGCCGCCGCCAGAGCCGCCCGCCCCACCGCCCCCACCACAGGTCACGCCCACGCCACCACCTCCTCCACCACCGCCACGCGCGGCAGAGCCGCCAGACACGCGCGAGGCCGACATCGCCATCGAGCGCGAAAAGAAGCGCCTGGAGCAGGAAAAGAAGGCCCGCGAACAGCAGGCCGAGCGGGACAAGCGCGAGCGCGAACGCAAGGAAGACGAACGCCGAGAGCGCCTGGAGCAAGAGAAGAAAGAGCGCCTGCAAAAAGAGAAGGCCCGAGAAAAGGAAAAAGAGCGCGAGAAGGAAAAGGCGCAGGAGCTGCGTGAAAAGCAGCTGGCCGAACAGAAGAAGGCGGAGCAGGAAAAGAAGAAAAAGCTGGCCGAAGACAAGCGCAAGGCTGAAGAAGCCGCCAAGCGCAAGGCCGAGGCCGACGAGAAACAGCTTGCCAGGCAGCGCGAAGAAAACCTGCGCCGGATGCAGGGCCTGGCCGGAGCAACCGGCGGCGAGAACGCCACAGGCACCGCCTTGCGCAGCGCAGGCCCTTCAGGCAGCTACGGCGGCAAGGTGGCGGCCAAGGTGAAGCCCAACATCGTGTACCCCGACATCATCTCGGGCAACCCGCGCGCCGAGGTCGAAGTGCGCCTGGCACCCGACGGCACCATCGTCGGCAAGCGCCTGGTGCAATCCAGCGGCAACAAGGCGTGGGACGATGCGGTGCTGCGGGCACTGGAAAAAACCGAGACGCTGCCGCGCGATGTGGACGGGCGGGTGCCTTCATCTCTGGTGATCGGGTTCCGGCCGCAGGATTGAGCGCGGCATTCGTGGCGCGGCAGCTCAAAGGCTTGTGCGCGCGGCCTGCATCCTCAGCCCAGCCACGATCAGCACCGCATTGACTTCAGCCCCGTAGATCAGCGTGGCGGCGCTCACGCAGAGAACAAAGAGTGCAGCCACAACGCCTGCAAAGCTCCCATAGATGAGCGCCAGCGTACCCGCACTGCGCAACGTGTACGACACGTGGCGGCGGCCACCACCCGCGGGCCCGCGCCCACCAGGGCGCCCGGTAGCACTGTGTAAAGCCCCTGGGGATTAGCGGCCACTTGGCTGGTGGGCTCCAAAAGTGAACATCGCCGGAAGATTGGCTTTTGGGTCTTTCTGGGGAGCAACGTGCTGTGGGTGTGCTGGGGCCTACCAGCCGGGGCCAAGGCCGTCATCGCATTACAGGTGTGCCTGGCGGTGATGAACATCCGCGGGCTGGTCAAGGCGAAGGAAGCTGAATGAATGCTTCTGCTCAAACCCTGCCAAGCGCGGGGCAGCCCATAAAAAACGCCCTGCAGTGCAGGGCGTTCTCTTGCAGAGGCAGATTTCTAGCCTTTTAGGCCTCAGGCGCTTGCCTCATAAGCTTTAAAAGCTATCTTTTCGATAGCACATATCTTCAATCCCGCTGCTGCTCCACCATCCGGTTGATCCGCAGAGCACCCAGCGTGCAGACCACGCCCGACAGCAGGTACAGCGTGACGGCGCCCAGCCCGAACTTGGCCGACAGGCCCAGGGCGACCAGTGGCGCAAACGCCGCGCCAATCATCCACGCGATGTCGGTGGAAAGTGCGGCGCCGGTGTAGCGGTAGCGCGCCGAGAAATTGGACGTCACGGTGCCCGATGCCTGCCCGTAAGACAGCCCCAGCAGCACAAAGCCGCTGATCAAAAAGATGTTGTTGCCCACGGTGCCGGCGTCCAGCAGCCAGGGCACCATCAGGCTGAACACGCCGATCAGCACGGCCATGGAGCCCAGCAGGGTGCGGCGGCCGACGCGGTCTGACAGCCAGCCCGACACCATGATGGCGCCGGCGGCCAGGAAGGCGCCGACGATCTGCACGCCCAGCACTTCGGTGATGGGCTGGTCGGAATACATGGTGATCCACGACAGCGGAAACACCGTGACCATGTGGAACAGCGCAAAGCTGGCCAGCGCGGCAAAGGCGCCCAGCAGCACGTTGCCGCCTTCGTCCCGCATCACACGGCTGACGGCCACGGGTTGCAGCTCGCGCTCTTGCAGCAGCTCGGTGTACGACTGCCCCACCACCAGGCGCAGACGGGCAAACAGGGCCACCACGTTCACGGCAAAAGCCACGAAGAAGGGGTAGCGCCAGCCCCACGCCAGAAACTCGTCCACCGAGAGGCTGCTGTACAGGTAGGCGAACAGGCCAGCAGCCAGCACAAAGCCGACAGGCGCACCCAGCTGGCCGATCATGGCGTACCAGCCGCGGCGGTTCTTGGGGGCCGACATGGCCAGCAGGGATGGCAGGCCGTCCCATGTGCCCCCCAGGGCCAGGCCCTGGCCGATGCGCAGCACCAGCAGCGCGACGATGGCAGCCGTGCCCACGCTGGAATAAGCCGGCAGGAAGGCCATGCCCACCGTGCACACGCCCAGCAGGAAGAGCGCAATGGTCAGCTTGGTGCCCCGGCCCCAGCGGCGCTGGATGGCCATCGACACCGCCGTGCCCACGGGCCGTACCACAAACGCCACGGCCAGCAGGGCAAACGACATCAGCGTGCCATCGAGCCGCGACAGGAACGGGAACAGTAGCGAGGGGAACACCAGGACGCAGGCGATGCCGAATACGAAAAAGTCGAAGTATTCGGAGGCGCGACCAATGATCACGCCCACGGCGATCTCGCTGGGGGTGACCTCTTCATGGGTGTCGGCCCGCGAAAGGGATGCGGGGCTTTCTTCAAAGCCGGCGGCCGGGTAGGCGGCAGTGGCGGGGCTGCTCATGAACAGGGCTCCTTGACGTTGTGCAGTGCAATGAGCCCGTTTTACACCGCCCTCGGCGGGCCCACAACTGGGCTTTCGCTAACCAGAGCGCAGGACAAGGTCGCTTTTGTTGATCTGGCAGGGGGCCGCACCCGCCCTGCGTTTGACCTTGGACAAAATGTCCAATCGACAAAAAAGCTAGGCCTATTACATTCCATCGCACACCGTTATCCGCGTTTACCCCTAAGGCGAAACGCATCCAACGAGCGCTTTTGAAATGTCCAAAACCTTTACTTCCCGCGTACCGGCGTGGCTGGCCGCACTGGCTGCCACAGGCGCCCTGGCTGGCTGCAGCAAGGCGGTTGTCCTGAACCCGGCGGGCGACGTGGCGTCGCAGCAGGGGCTTCTGGTCGTCCAGGCCACCGTGCTCATGCTGATCATCATCGTGCCGGTGATTGCATTGACGCTCTGGTTTGCCTGGAAATACCGGCACAACAACGCAGCCAACACCGAAGACGACTACGACCCCGACTGGCACCACTCCACCACGCTGGAGCTGGTGATCTGGACGGTGCCGCTGCTGATCATCATCGCGCTGGGCGCGCTGACCTGGATCGGCACGCACAAGCTCGACCCGTACCGGCCGCTGGACCGTATCTCGGCCACCAAACCGCTGGCGCCGCAGGTCAAACCCCTGGAAGTGCAGGTGGTGGCCATGGACTGGAAATGGCTGTTCTTCTACCCCGAGCAGGGCATTGCCACGGTGAACGAGCTGGCTGCGCCGGTCGACCGCCCCATCATCTTCAAGCTGACCGCCACCTCGACCATGAACGCGTTTTTCGTGCCCGACCTGGCCGGGATGATCTACGCCATGCCCGGTATGCAGACCGAGCTGAACGCCGTGATCAACAAGCCCGGCGTGTACAAGGGGTTGTCTTCGCACTACAGCGGCGCGGGCTTTTCGGGCATGACGTTCAAGTTCCATGGCCTGAGCGACGCCGACTTTGCCCAATGGGTGCAGACCGCCAAAACCGAAGGCAAGGCGCTGGACAAGCAGACCTACCTGAACCTCGTCAAGCCCAGCACGCGCGACCCGGTGCAGCGTTTCGGCCGCGTGGAAGAAGGCCTGTACAACAAGGTGCTCAACCGCTGCGTCGAAGACGGCCAGATGTGCATGCACCACATGATGGTGATCGACGAGCGCGGTGGCGAAGCCTACATGCGCGCCGCCGGCCTGAACCTGCCGCAGGACGTGTGCACGTCGCAAAACGCCGACCAGGTGGTGGCCACGCTCGAAGCCCAGCTGGCCGCGCCCGCACGGGCCACTGCGCAATGACCCGGCCCTGCACACACCCCATGCGCCGCAGCACCCCCCGCACACCCCTGACCGGCCAGCCGCCTTGCGGCGGCTGCCGACCTGTCGCCTAAGAGAGTACCTATGTCCTCCGTCATCCCTACCGAACCGCACTGGGCCCTGGGTCGCATCACCTGGGACTCGATACCAATGGCGCACGATCCGATCGTGCTCTGGACCTTTGTCGCCACCATGCTGGGCGGCCTCGTCGTGATGGCGGGCCTGACCAAGTACCGCCTGTGGGGCCCGCTGTGGCGCGACTGGATCTGCAGCATCGACCATAAAAAGATCGGGATCATGTACATGATCCTGGGCTTGGTGATGCTGCTGCGCGGCTTTGCCGACGCCGTGATGATGCGCCTGCAGCAGGCCATGGCTTTTGGCGACAACATGGGCTACCTGCCGCCGCACCACTACGACCAGATCTTCACGGCCCACGGCGTGATCATGATCTTCTTCGTGGCCATGCCGCTGGTCACGGGCCTGATGAACTACCTGGTGCCGCTGCAGATCGGCGCGCGCGACGTGTCGTTCCCGTTCCTGAACAACTTCAGCTTCTGGATGACCACGGCCGGTGCCGTGCTGGTGATGTTCTCGCTGTTCCTGGGCGAGTTCTCTACCTCCGGCTGGCTGGCGCTGTCCAACCTGGGGTCGCAGAACCCGGGGGTGGGGCTGGATTACTACATCTGGTCGCTGCAGATTGCGGGGGTGGGTACCACGCTCTCGGGCATCAACCTGATCGTCACCATCATCAAGATGCGCGCGCCCGGCATGAACCTGATGAAGATGCCCATCTTCACCTGGACGGCCCTGTGTACCAACGCCCTGATCGTGGCGTCGTTCCCGGTGCTGACCGCAGCGCTGGTGCTGATGTCGCTCGACCGCTATATCGGCACCAACTTCTTCACGAACGACCTGGGCGGCAACGCCATGCTGTACGTGAACCTGATCTGGATCTGGGGCCACCCCGAGGTCTACATCCTGATCCTGCCGTGCTTTGGCATCTTCTCGGAGGTGGTGGCCACGTTCTGCCGCAAGCGCCTGTTCGGCTATACGTCGATGGTGTACGCAACGGTGGTGATCACCATCCTGTCGTACCTGGTGTGGCTGCACCACTTCTTCACCATGGGCTCGGGCGCCAGCGTGAACACGTTCTTCGGCATCACGACGATGATCATCTCGATCCCGACGGGCGCGAAGATCTTCAACTGGCTGTTCACCATGTACAAGGGCCGCATCCGGTTCGAGCTGCCCATGCTGTGGACGGTGGCCTTCATGGTGACCTTTGCCATCGGCGGCATGACCGGCGTGCTGCTGGCCGTGCCCCCGGCCGACTTCGTGCTGCACAACAGCCTGTTCCTGATTGCGCACTTCCACAATGTGATCATTGGCGGCGTGCTGTTCGGCCTGTTTGCCGGCATCAACTACTGGTACCCCAAGGCCTTTGGCTACAAGCTCGACCGCAAGTGGGGCCTGCGCTCCTTCTGGCTGTGGGTGGTGGGTTTCTGGGTGGCCTTTGGCCCGCTGTATGTTCTGGGCCTGATGGGCGTCACGCGCCGCGTGAGCCACTTTGAAGACCCGTCGCTGCAGATCTGGTTCATCATCGCCGCCATTGGCGCCGCCATGATCGCTGCCGGCATCGCCTGCTTCATCATCCAGCTGGTGGTGAGCCACCTCAGGCGCGACGAGCTGCGCGACTGGACCGGCGACCCCTGGGACGGCCGCACGCTGGAGTGGGCCACCTCATCGCCCCCGCCCGACTACAACTTTGCCTTCACGCCCGTGGTGCATGAAATTGATGCCTGGTGGGACATGAAGCGCCATGGCTACCAGCGCCCGATGGCCGGCTTCCAGCCGATCCACATGCCTGCCAACACCTGGGCTGGTGCGGTGATTTCAGGCATCTCGCTGGTGCTGGGCTTTGCACTCATCTGGCACATGTGGCTGCTGGCAGGCCTGTCGTTTGTGGCCCTGCTGGCGGTGTCCATCGCCCACACGTTCAACTACAAGCGCGACTTCTACATCCCGGCCGCCCAGGTGGCCGAGACCGAACGCATCCGCACCCAACAACTGAGCGCCAGCCATGTCTGATATCCGCCTTTCCGCCAACGGCGCCGCGGCAATGCCTGCCCGCGCCTACCACCTCGCGCACGAGCCGCACCCGCCCAACGGCACAGCGCTGGGCTTCTGGCTGTACCTGATGAGCGACTGCCTCATCTTTGCAGCGCTGTTTGCCACCTTTGGCGTGCTGGGCCGCAGCTATGCCGCGGGCCCCACCGGTGCGCAGCTGTTTGACCTGACCCTGGTGGCCATCAACACGGCCTTCCTGCTGCTGTCGTCCATCACCTTCGGCTTTGCCATGCTGCGCAAGCAGCAAAAGGATGTGCGCGGCACGCTGGTGTGGCTGGGCATCACGGGCGTACTGGGCCTGTGCTTTCTGGGCCTGGAAATCTATGAGTTCGCCCACCTGATCGGCCAGGGTGCCACGCCGCAGCGCAGCGCGTTCCTGTCGGCCTTTTTTGCACTGGTGGGCACGCACGGCCTGCACGTCATGTTCGGCATCATCTGGCTGGTCGTGCTGATGGTGCAGATCAGCAAGCACGGGCTGATCCCCGAGAACAACCGCCGCCTGATGTGCCTGTCGATGTTCTGGCACTTTCTGGACGTGGTCTGGATCGGCGTCTTTACTTTTGTGTACCTGATGGGGGTGCTGTAAATGAGTGCACAACACACAACAACCCACGCAACCACGCATGCCGGCGCGCATGGCCACCAAGCCGACGGCCACCATGGTGACCACGACCACCACGGTGACGAACCGCACAGCACCTTGTCGGGCTACATGACGGGCTTTGTGCTGTCGGTGATCCTCACGGCCATCCCGTTCTGGCTGGTCATGGCCAAGGTCATCACCGAACGCAACACCGCCGTGATGGTGCTGGGCGCATTCGCCGTGGTGCAGATCCTGGTGCACATGGTGTATTTCCTGCACATGAACGGCAAGATCGAGGGCGGCTGGACGCTGCTGGCCACCATCTTCACGGTGGTGTTTGTGGCCATCACCATCAGCGGCACGCTCTGGGTCATGTACAACATGAACGCCAACATGATGCCGGACCACCCCACGCCACAGGTGCCCGCGCTGCATGACGCGCCGGGGCATTCCACGCCTTGACCGCCACCACCACGCCTGCCGCTGCGCGTGCTTTTGCGCCCAGCCGGCGCCTTCGCAGGGCCCTGCTTTCGCTGGTGGGTGTGGTGCTGTTTCTGGGCTTTGTGGCCCTGGGTACCTGGCAGGTAGAGCGCCGCGCGTGGAAGCTGGCGCTCATCGAACGCGTACAGGGCCGCGTGCATGCACCGCCCTCCCCTGTTCCGCGTGAAGGCATCTGGCCCACCGTCAACGCGGCCGACTTTGAATACCTGCCCGTCAACGTGCAGGGCAACTGGTTGCCGGGCAAGACGGTGCTGACCACAGCGGTCACCGAACTGGGTGCGGGGTTCTGGGTGATCTCTGCGCTGCAGCAGGCCGACGGCACCGCAGTGCTGGTGAACCGCGGCTTTGTGCCGCAGGACCAGCGCAGCCGGTGGCTGACCGATGCATCGTCCACGGCCAACGCGACCCCAGCCACAGGGGCAGCTGAAAGCCCCGTACAAATCACCGGCCTGCTGCGCATGACCGAGCCCGGCGGCGGCTTCCTGCGCACCAACGACGCCGCGGGCGGGCGCTGGTTCTCACGCGACGTGGCGGCCATCAGCGCCGCGCTGGGCCTGCCGCGCGCGGCGCCGTTCTTCATCGACGCCGGCCTGCCCGATGCCTCCACCGCCGCGCCCGGCAGCAGCGGCGATGTCGACGCCCGCAGCGCCAGTGCCAGCGCCGGGCCCTGGCCGCGCACGGGCCTGACGGTGATCCGCTTTCACAACAGCCATCTGGTCTACACCCTCACCTGGTATGGCCTTGCCCTCATGGTTGTAGTGGCGGGCTGGTATGTGGCACGCTACGAGCGTTCGCTTGCATCGGCAGGCAACCGTGCCACCCCCACCACCGATGAGCCCCACGCACCCTGAAACCCCGCCGCCCACCTCCGCCACGCTGCTGGCGGCACGCACCACTGCCCGGTCGGCCGATGCCACTGCGGGCGTCAAGAACCTGCAGCAGCTGATCCAGCTGCGCTGGACGGCCGTGATCGGGCAGGTGCTGACCATCGAGATGGCGCACTACAGCCTGGGCCTGGTCTTGCCGGTGCGCGAGATGCTGCTGGTGGTGGCGTGCCTGGCGTTGTTCAACGTGGTCAGCCTGCTGCGCCTGCGCATGGGGCGGCCGGTGCGCAATGTGGAGCTGTTCCTGGCGCTGCTGATCGATGTGGCGGTGCTCACGGTGCAGCTGTACCTGAGCGGGGGCACCAGCAACCCGTTCGTGTTTTTGTACCTGCTGCAGATCACGCTGGGCGCGGTACTGCTGCGCGGCGCCTACATCTGGACCATCGTGGCCATCACCGTGGCCTGCTTTGCAGCGCTGGCCGAATACCACCTGCCGCTGGCGCTGCCGCAGGACCTGGACCAGGGCCTGTCGAGCCTGTACATGCTGGGCCTGCTGGTGTGCTTTGTGCTCAACGCCACGCTGGTGATGGTGTTCATCACCCGCATCCACCGCAACCTGCGCGAGCGCGACGCACGGCTGGCCGCCGCCCGCCGCCGCCGCGTGGAAGAAGAACACATTGTGCGCATGGGCCTGCTGGCATCGGGCGCCGCGCACGAGCTGGGCACGCCACTGTCCACCCTGGCGGTCATCCTGGGCGACTGGCAGCACGACAAACGCCTGCTGGGCGACACTGCGCTGCGGGAAGAGATTGCAGAAATGCAGACGCAGGTGCAGCGCTGCAAGAGCATCGTCAGCGGCATCCTGCTGTCGGCGGGCGAAACCCGCGGCGAAGCATCGACCCAGACCACCGTGTGCACCTTCGTGGATGCGCTGGCCCAGGAATGGCGCGACACGCGGTCGATGCCGCGTTTCGACTACGAGAACCACTTCGGTGCAGACACCCCCATGGTGTCTGACACCACGCTCAAGCAGATGGTTTTCAATGTGCTGGACAACGCCCGCGACGCCTCACCCGCCTGGGTGCGCCTGTCGGCAGCGCGCCAGGACGACAGCCTGCGCATTACCGTGACGGACGCCGGTCCCGGCTTTTCGGCCGACATGCTGTCGCGGCTGGGAACGCCCTATCAATCGACCAAGAACCGGCCGGGTGGCGGGCTGGGGCTGTACCTGGTGCTCAACGTGGCGCGCACCCTGGGCGGCGGCGTGACGGCGCGCAACCGCGCCGAGGGCGGCGCCGAAGTCACCATTGATTTGCCGCTGGCTGCGATTGCGTTGCGCACCCAGGTCACCTGACGAGCCACACCCTCCCCCCAAGAAGAAGACGCGCGCATGGAAACACCCGAACAAGAAGAACGCCTGCTGCTGGTGGTGGAAGACGACGAGGCGTTTGCCCGCACGCTGACGCGGTCATTCGAGCGGCGCGGCTACAGCGTGCTGCATGCAGCCAGCCTGGCCGAGGTGGAAAAGCTGCTGGAAGACCACGAGCCCGGCTACGCCGTGGTGGACCTCAAGCTCAAGGGCGAGGCATCGGGCCTGGCCTGCGTGCAAAAGCTCCACGCGGCCAGCGCAGACATGCTCATTGTGGTGCTGACCGGCTTTGCGAGCATTGCCACCGCGGTCGAGGCCGTCAAGCTGGGCGCCTGCCACTACCTGGCCAAGCCCTCCAACACCGACGACATCGAGGCCGCCTTCGGCATGAAGGCCGGCACCACCGACGTGGAGCTGACCAACCGCTCCAGCTCCATCAAGACGCTGGAATGGGAGCACATCAACGAAGTGCTGGCCGAGACCGAGTTCAACCTCTCAGAGGCGGCCCGCCGCCTGGGCATGCACCGCCGCACACTGATCCGCAAGCTGGAGAAAAAGCAGGTTCGCTGAGGCTGCAGCCTGTAGCCCGCCTGAAAAATGAGATCAAAAACGCCCCTGTGGCAGGTATGACGTGATTTGTTGCTACATAAATAATAGCAAATCATCCCACAGTGGCTGCGGCAGGGTCTGGGCACCATCCGGCAGACCTGGGCGCGGCAGGCATCAACGGGGCTGGCGCTCCAGCAGCCAGCGCTCTGCTTGCGTCTGCTTTCCCCACTGAGCCCAGTCCAGCGCCGTCTTGCCGAACGGGTCCTTGCGCCAAAGGTCCACGCCTTGCGATGCAAACCACTCCAGGGCCTCTGTTCGCCCTTTGGTGGCGGCCAGCATTGCAGGCGTTTCACCACGGCTTGCGGGAGCAGGCTCGTCCAGCGGTTGTCCCCGTTCCGCCAACCATTGCAAGCAGGGCACGCAGCCGCTTTGGGCAGCCATGTGCACGGGCCCCCAGTCCCAGCGGTTGTGTACGTCCAGACGTGCGCCCGCCTGGACCAGGCGCTGGGCGACCGCAAGGTGGCCGCCATAGAACGCCCGAAGCAGCGCCGTGTCGCCGCGCTCGCTGTCTTTGCGGGTCTGCCTCAGGTCCGGGTCCGCACCGGCGCGCAAGAGCAAGTCAATGTGCTCCAGTTGCCCCCGGCGGGCCGCCAGCATCAACATCGACGAGCCGCTTTGCGACAGCAGGTTGGGGTTGGCCCCAGCCGCAAGGGCTGCACCCAGTGCCTGGGCGTCGCCCGCGTCCTGGGCGTTCATCAGCGCCTCCTCTGCGGCGGTGACCGCAGGCTGTGCCTGCGCTGTGGCGTCGGCGGTTGCCGTGGTGCCAGAACTTGCGGTCGGTGCGGTGCGCACCACGCTGGCAAGCGATGGCGCCCACAGCCACGCCGCCAGAACCCCGCCCAGAAGCAGCCAGCCCCAGCCCGGGCGCGAGTGTGCCGGGCGCCCCGGGCGCAGGCCGCCCGGGCTGAAATGCCCCTGGCGGTGCGACCACGCCTGCGCGATCAGCCGCCCCATGGCCGTAGCCCCGCCCTCGCCACTGAGGCCGGGTGTCAGCCGGACCAGCGCACCCTGTGGCGTGTAGGCATAGACGGCGTAATGGTGCTCCTCATGGGCACCGCTGCGGGAGGAATACAAAAGCTTGCGCACCAGGCCCTGGCTCGCCTGCCCAGGCAGCGTTTGGGCTTGCGACCAAAGCGCCGAGTGCCGGCCCACCGTGATGCCCTGGTCACCTACCCAGACAGTCCAGCGGCAGGTGGCGGCATGCAGCACCAAGGCGAGCGCCATCCACCAGAGCGTCGCTGCGACCAGCGACTCTGGCAGCGCGACGCCGTGGCGCCCGACCCGTTCATTCAAGACGGCCTCGGCCAGCAACACCAGCATCACGAGCCCGGCAGCCCGGCGCCAGCCGCGCTGGCTGAACGCAAACTGCCAGCCCTCTGGCGTCTCCAGCGCCGTGACGGACGCAGGCGGGAGCACATCCCCCACCTTCGGCGTGCTGCCAGTGCCCCACCGGTCGCCCGGGGTGGCCGGTGCGATAGGGGTCAGCGGGTTCGAAGCGGCGAGCCGGTCAAAACGGTCTGCGGGCTTATCCCCCGGTGCCGCAGGGGCCGCCTGCACGGGTACGCCATACGACAGTTCCACCGCCTCGCCGCAGGGGTCGAGCAGCTCCAGGCGCCAGTCGACCCGCTCCCCCGAACGCCGGGCCCCGTGAGGGGGCGCATCAGGTGGCACGTCAAAGCGGGCAACCAAGCGCAGTCCGCCATCTGGCGTGGGCTGAACCCGTGCGCGTTCTGTCAATGTCTCCACGCGGCGCTCGGGCGATCCGGAGCGCGAATCGTCCACCCGGTACTGGGACAGGCGCAGCTGCAGCGCCTGGTCCGGGTGGTAGGCGGCAGCCCGTTCCCGCAGCAGCAGGGTCATCTCCACGGGGTACCCGGCACGCGCCGGTGAGGGCAAGGCCGTCAGCGCGGCACCCGCGTAGCGCCAGGCCATGTGGGTCTGCCGCACCGCGAGGGCGATGAGCCCGAGGCCGATGAGCACGAACACACCAATCAGTCCCTGGAAGAACCACGGGGTGCCGGGCTTCACCCAGATCAGGAATGCGATCGGAAACGAGATACCGCACCAGAAAATGGCAAAGAACCAGAGGGCCCCAACCGAAGCGCCAGAACCCTCCCGCCTGGACAGGCCGACGTCAGAGGGTGCAGACACCTGTTCGCCCGCCGCCTCGCGCCGTGCGAAGACCGCCCGTGCCAGACCCAGCAGCGAATGCAGGAAGAACCCCGCCGCCACGACCCCGACTCCGGTAAACACCAGTGCAAAGGGGACGCGAAACACCAGCAGCGGCCAGCGGATGGAGCGATCCACAAGGGACTGCGCCGGGTCGCCAGGATTGACCCACACCGTGATGCCCTGCCCTCGGGCCTGAGCGTCTTGCAACCGGACGACCCACTGCCGGTGCCAGTCGTCCACGTTGTCGCTCTGCCAGGTTGCGTCCAGCCCGATACGGCTGCTTTCGTAGGCTTGGCCTGCGACGTGGTATCGGTAGCGGGCCTGCGCCTGGTAGGTAGTACCTTTGCCACCGGAGCTGGTATTGAGCTGGGCAGAAAGGACTTCCGCAGGCACAGGCTGCCAGCTTCGCGCTTGCCACGCCAGCTGCAGCGTCTGGACCATAGGTTCAAGCCCTGCTTGGTAGCCACCCCACCCAAAACCCACCGCGAAAAACCCGCTGATCAGCAGCGTAGTCAGCCGGGCGACCACGGTGCCCATGATCCTGGCCTGGGTTCCCTCTCTGTCCATGGATGGATCTCCACTGCGGTTGTTCTTGTGCGCCGAGCATAGCGGCCGATGCGTGGACGATGACGGGCCGTGGACATGACCATCTTGCATCGCCACTAGCGCCCGATGTCATGGCCGCGCCCATCCGAGGCGCGCCGGGCCCATGAAAAAAGCGGCTCCGAAGAGCCGCTTTTCAAGGGTGTGTTTCGACTGAAACCGATCAGGCCGTTACGCCCTTGGCCACATCGGCAAACTCGGCGATCTGGTCGAAGTTCATGTACTTGTAGATCTTGTCGCCATTCTTATTGATGACGCCGATGTCTGCCAGGTACTCTTCCTTCGTGGGGATGCGGCCGAGCTTGGAGCAAATCGCCGACAGCTCTGCCGAGCCCAGGTACACATTCGTGTTCTTGCCCAGGCGGTTCGGGAAGTTGCGGGTGCTGGTGGACATCACGGTGGCGCCTTCCTTGACCTGCGCCTGGTTGCCCATGCACAGCGAGCAGCCGGGCATCTCCATCCGGGCACCGGCCGCGCCGAACACGCCGTAGTGGCCCTCTTCGGTGAGCTGCTGGGCGTCCATCTTGGTGGGCGGTGCCATCCACAGCTTGACGGGGATGTCCTTCTTGCCTTCGAGCAGCTTGGACGCTGCGCGGAAGTGGCCGATGTTGGTCATGCACGAGCCGATGAACACTTCGTCGATCGCGGCGCCCGCGACGTCCGACAGCGTCTTGGCGTCGTCGGGGTCGTTGGGGCAGCAGACGATGGGTTCGGTGATCTCGGACAGGTCGATCTCGATGACGGCGGCGTACTCGGCGTCTTCATCGGGGGCCAGCAGCTGGGGGTTGGCCAGCCAGGCTTCCATGGCCTTGATGCGACGACCGATGGTGCGTGCGTCGGCATAGCCCTGGGCGATCATGTTCTTGAGCAGCACGATGTTCGAGTTGATGTACTCGATCACGGGTTCCTTGTTCAGGCGCACCGTGCAGCCAGCGGCAGAGCGCTCGGCCGAAGCGTCAGACAGCTCGAACGCCTGCTCGACCTTCATGTCTGGCAGACCTTCGATTTCCAGGATGCGGCCCGAGAAGATGTTCTTCTTGCCCTGCTTGGCCACCGTGAGGTGACCCGCCTTGATGGCGTACAGCGGAATGGCATGCACCAGGTCACGCAGGGTGACGCCGGGCTGCATCTGGCCCTTGAAGCGCACCAGCACCGATTCGGGCATGTCCAGGGGCATCACGCCGGTAGCGGCAGCGAATGCCACCAGGCCGGAGCCAGCGGGGAAACTGATGCCGATGGGGAAGCGGGTGTGCGAGTCGCCACCGGTACCAACCGTATCGGGCAACAGCATGCGGTTGAGCCAGCTGTGGATGATGCCGTCGCCCGGCTTGAGCGAGATGCCGCCGCGCGTGCTGATGAAGTCGGGCAGCTCGTGGTGCATCTTCACGTCCACGGGCTTGGGGTAGGCCGCGGTGTGGCAGAACGACTGCATCACCAGGTCTGCACTGAAACCCAGGCAGGCCAGGTCCTTCAGTTCGTCACGCGTCATGGGGCCGGTGGTGTCCTGCGAGCCGACCGAGGTCATGCGGGGTTCGCAGTAGGTGCCGGGCACCACGCCCTGGCCTTCGGGCAGACCGCAGGCGCGGCCAACCATCTTTTGCGCCAGCGTGAAGCCCTTGCCGGTGGCGGCAGGCACCTGGGGCAGGCGGAACAGCGTGGAAGGCGGCAGGCCCAGGGCCTCCCGCGCCTTGGCAGTCAGGCCGCGGCCAATGATGAGCGGAATACGGCCGCCGGCGCGCACTTCGTCAAACAGCACTTCGCTCTTGACTTCGAACTCGGCAATCACGTTGCCGTCCTTGAGCGCCTTGCCGGCGTAGGGCAGCAGTTCGATCTCGTCGCCCATGTTCATCTGGCTCACGTCCAGCTCGATCGGCAGGGCGCCGGCGTCTTCCATGGTGTTGTAGAAGATGGGGGCAATCTTGCTGCCCAGGCACACGCCGCCAAAACGCTTGTTGGGCACAAACGGGATGTCTTCGCCCGTGAACCACAGCACGCTGTTGGTGGCCGACTTGCGGCTCGAACCCGTACCCACCACGTCGCCCACGTAGGCCACGAGGTTGCCGCGCGCACGCAGGTCTTCGATGAACTTCACCGGGCCGCGCTTGCCGTCTTCTTCGGGCGTGATGCCGTCGCGCTTGTTCTTGAGCATGGCCAGCGCATGCAGCGGGATGTCGGGGCGGCTCCAGGCGTCGGGCGCGGGCGACAGGTCGTCGGTGTTGGTTTCGCCGGTGACCTTGAGCACCGTGAGCTTGATGCTCTGGGGCACTTCGGGGCGGCTGGTGAACCACTCGGCATCGGCCCAGCTTTGCAGCACGGCCTTGGCAAAGGTGTTGCCCTTGTCGGCCTTTTCCTTGACGTCATGGAACTGGTCGAACATCAGCAGCGTCTTCTTGAGCGCTTCAGCGGCCACGGAGGCCACCGCAGCGTCGTCGAGCAGGTCGATCAGCGGGGTGAGGTTGTAGCCGCCCAGCATGGTGCCCAGCAGCTGCGTGGCTTTTTCGCGGCCGATGAGCGTGCACACCTCGGTACCGTGCGCCACGGCGGCCAGGTAGCTTGCCTTGACCTTGGCCGCATCGTCCACACCGGCGGGCACGCGGTGCGTGATCAGGTCCACCAACGTGGCTTCTTCACCAGCGGGCGGGTTCTTGAGCAGCTCGACCAGTTCGCTGGTCTGCTTGGCGCTCAGCGGCAGGGGCGGAATGCCCAGCGCAGCGCGCTCGGCCACATGGTCACGGTAGGCTTTCAACATCATTTTTCTCCGGTTGCGTCTATCTATTCAAAGTGGGGCATGAGGGCACGGCAGCCACGCCGCCTGGCGCTCTGGGGCGCTTTCGGCTCGGCCAGCGGCTGCGCAAGGCCTGGTTACTTGAGCGGTTCGAGCACGCTCACGGGTGGGTTCTTCTTGATGGCTTCGGCCACCACAATCTGTTCGGGGCTCATGCATTCGTCCGCCAGGCGCTGGCCCAGCCGCTGGTTCATCAGCATCGATTTGTTGGCGATCTGCAGCCACACGGCGCCGCCCTTGGCGTCTTCCAGGCGCACGGTGCCGGTAGTGGTTGCCACGGGCGCCATGAAGTACTTGAAGCCCTTGCCCTCCACGCGGAAGTGGCCGGGGCTGGCCGGCTCGGGCGTCACGGTGACGAAAGCGCCCAGCTCGCACGGCATGCGCCCCACGTGCACGCGGTCGGCAATGGCCAGCTCTTCGGGCGAGAGCGCTGCCTCGGCAGCGATGATGCCGGTGGCGACCTGGTTGGCTGCACTCTTGAGCTGCTCGCGGCTGCTGGGCGGCTCGGCCTTGGCCACGGCGGGCTTCTTGGGCGCGGGTTTGGCCGCAGCGGCGCTGGCGGACTTGGCGTCGGCCTTGGGGGCCGGCTTGGCCGCCGCCTTGGGCGCAGGCTTGGCCGCTTCGGCCTTGGCGGCAGGCTTGGTCGCAGGCTGGGTCGTGGCGGCAGACTGCGCCAATGCCAGACCGGGCGCCAGAAGCATCAGGGCGGAGGCAATGAGGGTTTTCATGGGAGTTCCTGCGTTGAAAAGTTCAGGATGGTTCACAAAGGAACCGGGGAGGCAGCGCTGTCGAACCAGTGGCGTACCGACGCCGGGAGCACGCGGCCCGTATGGTGCGCGCGTTCCAGCACCTGCCAGTAAAAGCGAAAGCTGGCCCGGTCGTGCAGGGTACCACCATGGCTGATGGGAGCCCAGTCCACATCTGCCGCGGCAGCTATGATTTTGGAAGCATCTTCAATGTCGTCCTGCCGCGGCGCAAACGCCTGCAGGATCGGCCGGATCTGCGCCGGGTGGATGCTCCACATGCGGGTGTAGCCGAGTTCGCCTGCGGCACGGGCTGCAGCATCGCGCATGGCACCGGCATCGGCAAACTCCATCACCACACAGTGCGATGGCACCTTGCCATGGGCATGGCAGGCCGCAGCAATCTCGAGCTTGGCCCGCACGACGAGCGGGTGGGAGAACTGGCCGGCAGAGCTCATGCCATGCGCCGGAATCGCCCCGCCGTGGGCCGACACAAAATCCATCAGGCCGAAGCTCAGGCTCTGCACCGCGGGGTGCGCCGCGATCTCAAACACCTGCTGCACTGCGGCGGGTGATTCGATCAGGGCATGCACGGGCAGGTGGGCCGCGCCGGCACGGGCCAGTGCGCGCTCCACGCGCAGCACGTCGTCCACCGACTCGACCTTGGGAACCATGATGTGGCACAGCCGGTGCCCGGCCTCGGACGCCACGATATCCACATCGTTGGCGAACGCCGGGTGATCGACTGCATGAATACGGACGGCCACGCGGGCCTCGGGCGCGGCCTCGGTCGCTAGGCGGGCCACCAGACGGGCGTGCCCGGCCTCCAGGCCTACGGGTGCGCCGTCTTCACAATCGAGGGTGACATCAAACACGCAGGTCCCGAACTCCTGCGTCATCTCGGCCTGCAGCTGCAGGCTTTTGCGCATCCGCACTTCGACGCCGCTGTAGTGGTCGCACACCGGCAGCAGATGGCTCTGCGCCTGCGGCCCCAGCAGCACGTCGCGAGGATGCGGGCGCAAAAGCGATGGTGCAGCGCCCGGCCCCTGCGGGGGGCGCTCGGCGGCCGTGGGGCCCGATGCCTGTGGCGTCGGCTGCATCTTGGCGTTTGCGCGGGCTGGCGTTACAGCAGGTGCTTGACGCCGTCCTGCTCGCCTTGCAGCTCAGCCAGCGTCGTGTTGATGCGCTCCTGGCTGAATGCGTCGATCTCCAGGCCTTCCACGACCCTGTACTCGCCGTTTTCGCAGGTCACGGGGAAGCCGAACATGGTGTCCTTGGGGATGCCGTACTGGCCATCCGAAGGCACGCCCATCGTGACCCACTTGCCGTTGGTGCCCAGGGCCCAGTCGCGCATGTGGTCAATGGCGGCGTTGGCAGCCGAGGCGGCCGACGACAGGCCACGGGCTTCGATGATGGCCGCACCACGCTTGCCCACGGTGGGCAGGAACGTGTTGGCGTTCCATTCCTGGTCGTTGATCATCTTGGCAACGCTTTCGCCCTTGATGGTGGCAAAGCGGTAGTCGGCGTACATCGTGGGCGAGTGGTTGCCCCACACAGTCAGCTTCTCGATGTCGGCCACGGCCTTGCCGGTCTTGGCAGCGATCTGGCTGGCAGCGCGGTTGTGGTCCAGGCGCAGCATGGCGGTGAAGTTCTTGCGTGGCAGGTCAGGTGCCGACTTCATGGCGATGTAGGCGTTGGTGTTGGCGGGGTTGCCCACCACCAGCACCTTGACGTCACGCGAAGCCACGGCGTTCAGGGCCTTGCCCTGCGCCGTAAAGATGGCGCCATTGACGGCCAGCAGCTCGGCACGCTCCATGCCGGGGCCGCGTGGGCGCGAACCCACCAGCAGAGCGTAGTCGGCGTCCTTGAAGGCGGTCATGGGGTCGCTGTGCGCGGTCATCTCGACGAGCAGCGGGAATGCGCAGTCGTCCAGTTCCATCATCACGCCCTTGAGGGCCTTTTGGGGGCCTTCCACCGGCACTTCGAGCAGCTGCAGGATGACGGGCTGGTCCTTGCCCAGCATTTCGCCGGAGGCGATGCGGAACAGCAGTGCGTAACCGATTTGGCCAGCGGCGCCAGTGACGGCCACGCGAACAGGCTTCTTGCTCATGGTGAAAACTCCAGGGAGGTAAAAAAAACAGGGGATGCAACGCTGCACCAGCGCCTGTTACCAGCAGCCCGTGCCTTGCAAAACAGCCTCGGATTGTACTGCTGAACAAAGTAGAGGGTCAATTTGTCTTATGTCTTATATAAGATATGATTCGACCTGCCTGATGCAGCCTGCACCGCCGCTTCGCGGGCGGCAAATCTCCCCCACAGAGACTGGCCCAGCAACCACCCTCACCCACGCACATGTCATCCCAGCCCCTTGCCGCTGACACCGCCGCCCCGATGCAGGGCGCGGCCACGCCAGCGTTCAGCCCGCTGTACCAGCAGATCAAGGGCCTGATCCTGCAAAGCCTGCAGCAGGGCGAGTGGAAGCCGGGCGAAGCCATTCCCAGCGAGATGGACCTTGCCGCGCGCTTTCGCGTGAGCCAGGGAACCGTGCGCAAGGCCATCGACGAGCTGGCCGCCGAAAACCTGGTGATGCGCCGCCAGGGCAAGGGCACCTTTGTGGCCACGCATGCCGAGCAGCACGTGCAATACCGGTTCTTGAAGTTGCAGCCCGATTCGGGCGACGCCCGGGTGGAAGGCCCTGCCCAGCGTCGCGTCATCGACTGCCGGCGCGTGCGCGCCAGCGCAGACGTGGCCCGCGCGCTGGCCCTGCGCACCGGCGATGCCGTGATGCAGGCGCGCCGCATCCTGTCGTTTGCAGGCGTGCCTACCATTTTGGAAGATATCTGGCTGCCGGGCCAGGCGTTCAAGGGGCTCACGGCAAACCAGCTGGCCGACTACCAGGGGCCTACCTACGCGATGTTCGAGCTGGACTTTGGCGTGCGCATGGTGCGTGCCGAGGAAAAAATCCGCGCCGTGCTGCCCGATGAAGAGCAGGCGCAGCTGCTGTCGATCACCCCGGTGACGCCCCTGCTCAGCGTCGAACGGATCGCCTACACCTACAACGACGTTCCCATGGAGTTACGGCGCGGGCTTTACCTCACCGATACCCACCATTACCGTAATGAATTGAGCTGACATGAGGCTGGCACCCGACCTCTAAGGTCGAAAATTTCGCCAGATCAAAGACCTTCATTGTTGCGTTGCAATAGAATTTTGTGTTGTTTGCATAGACCGATTACAGAACAGTTACATCCACGAAAGCACAAGACATGACAGAGCTAGCCAAAAAACGGCCTGAATTCCGGAACATCAATGCCTTCAAGGACCTGACCACCTACCGCCTGCCGCCCGCGGGCTGGGTGTCCATCCTGCACCGCGTGAGCGGTGTGATCATGTTCCTGCTCCTTCCCTTCATCTTGTGGATGTTCGACACATCCGTGTCGTCCGAGATTTCGTTTGCGAAATTCAAGGCTGTCTTCAATGTCGGCGTGGGCTTTGTACCCGGCTGGTTCTTCAAGCTGGTGGCGCTGGCGCTGATGTGGGCTTACCTGCACCACTTCATCGCGGGCCTGCGCCACCTGTGGATGGACGTGAGCCACGACGCCGTGAGCAAGGAATTCGGCAAGTCTTCGGCCCTCTTCACCCTGGTGCTGAGCATTGCGCTCACGCTGGTGCTGGGCGCCAAGCTGTTCGGCCTGTATTGAAGGCTTACCCGGCCTGGTGCGCCCTGCGCGCACCCCGCTGACGCAAATATTCAAAGGAAAAAACACATGTCCGTCAATTACGGCTCCAAGCGCATCGTTGTCGGTGCCCACTATGGTCTGCGCGACTGGCTGAGCCAGCGCGTCACCGCGGCACTCATGGCCGTGTTCACCGTGCTCGTGCTGGCGCAGCTGCTGCTGGTCAAGGGCCCCATCGGCTACGACGCCTGGGCAGGCATCTTCTCCAGCCAGTGGATGAAAGTGATCACGTTCTCGGTGATCGTGTCCCTGGCATGGCACGTCTGGGTTGGCGTGCGCGACATCTTCATGGATTACATCAAGCCCGTGGGCGTGCGCCTGGCGCTGCAGGTGTTCACCATCGTCTGGCTCGTTGCCTGCGCCGGCTGGGGCATCCAGGTTCTGTGGCGTCTTTGAATCCCGCGACTGAAGGCATAAAACAATGAGCTACACCAACGCAAACATCACCAAGCGCAAGTTCGACGTCATCATCGTCGGCGCCGGCGGTTCCGGCATGCGCGCCTCGCTTCAGCTGGCACGCGCCGGCCTGAACGTCGCAGTGCTCTCCAAAGTGTTCCCCACCCGCTCGCACACCGTGGCGGCGCAGGGCGGCATCGGCGCCTCGCTGGGCAACATGTCCGAGGACAACTGGCACTACCACTTCTACGACACCATCAAGGGCTCCGACTGGCTCGGCGACCAGGATGCGATCGAGTTCATGTGCCGCGAAGCGCCCAAGGTCGTGTACGAGCTGGAGCACTTCGGCATGCCGTTTGACCGCAACCCGGACGGCACGATTTACCAGCGCCCCTTCGGCGGACACACCGCCAACTACGGCGAAAAGCCGGTGCAGCGCGCCTGCGCCGCGGCCGACCGCACCGGTCATGCCATGCTGCACACGCTGTACCAGCAGAACGTGCAGGCCCGCACCACGTTCTTCGTCGAATGGATGGCGCTGGACCTGATCCGCGACGCCAGCGGCGACGTGCTCGGCGTGACCGCGCTGGAGATGGAAACCGGTGAGACCTACGTGCTGGAAGCCAAGACCACGTTGCTGGCCACCGGCGGCGCGGGCCGCATCTTCGCAGCCTCCACCAACGCCTTCATCAACACCGGTGACGGCCTGGGCATGGCGGCACGCGCCGGCATTCCGCTGGAAGACATGGAGTTCTGGCAGTTCCACCCCACCGGCGTGGCCGGTGCCGGCGTGCTGCTGACCGAAGGCTGCCGCGGCGAAGGCGCCATCCTGCTCAACAGCGAAGGCGAACGTTTCATGGAGCGCTATGCGCCCACCTTGAAAGACCTGGCCCCGCGCGACTTCGTTTCGCGCTGCATGGACCAGGAGATCAAGGAAGGCCGTGGCTGCGGTCCCAACAAGGACTACGTGCTGCTCAAGCTCGACCACCTGGGCGCTGAAACCATTCACAAGCGCCTGCCTTCGGTGTATGAAATCGGTGTGAACTTCGCCAACGTGGACATTACGCGCGAACCGATTCCCGTGGTACCCACCATCCACTACCAGATGGGCGGCATCCCGACCAACATCAACGGCCAGGTCGTCACCCCCGACGGCAACGGCGGTCAAGCCGTGGTCAACGGCCTCTACGCCGTGGGCGAATGCTCCTGCGTGAGCGTGCACGGCGCCAACCGCCTGGGCACCAACTCGCTGCTGGACCTGCTGGTGTTTGGTCGCGCGGCCGGCAACCACATCGTGCAGTTCAACGACAAGAACAAGGTGCACAAACCATTGCCGTCGGACGCCGCCGACAAGACCCTGGCGCGCCTGGCCCGGCTGGACAACACCACCGGCGGCGAGTACGCGCAAGACGTGGCCAACGACCTGCGCGCCGCGATGCAGCAACACGCCGGCGTGTTCCGCACCCAGGCCAGCATGGACGAAGGCGTGGCCAAGATCAACGCCATGCGCGCCCGTGTGAACAACATCGCGCTGAAAGACAAATCCAAGGTCTTCAACACCGCACGCATCGAAGCGCTGGAAGTGGAAAACCTGATCGAATGCGCCCAGGCCACCATGACCTCGGCCGCGGCCCGCCACGAATGCCGTGGCGCGCACACGGTCAACGACTACGAGCGCCCCGCCGACGACGCGCAGTTCCCGCTGGGCCGCAACGACGCCGAGTGGATGAAACACACGCTCTGGCACAGCGCCGACAACAGCCTGACCTACAAGGCCGTGAATTTGAAGCCGCTGACGGTTGATTCCGTCCCTCCCAAAGTTAGAACCTTTTAAACACCCCGCGCGCCTTTGGCGCACCCCTCCAGGGGCGGCGCCTGCGGCCTGGCAAAGCCAGTTCCGCGGCGCCCTTGAACAAGAAGGAAACATCATGGCCAAACGCACATTCAAGATCTACCGCTACGACCCCGAGAAGGACGCCAAGCCCTACATGCAGACGATCGAGGTGGAGCTCGACGGTCACGAGCGCATGCTGCTGGACGCGTTGATGAAGCTCAAGGCGGTGGATCCCTCGATCTCGTTCCGCCGTTCGTGCCGCGAAGGCGTGTGCGGCTCGGATGCGATGAACATCAACGGCAAGAACGGCCTGGCCTGCCTGACCAACATGAACACGCTGCCCGGCGTGATCACACTCAAGCCCCTGCCAGGCCTGCCCGTGGTGCGCGACCTGATCGTGGACATGACGCTGTTCTTCAAGCAATACAACAGCATCAAGCCCTACCTGATCAACGACACCGTGGCACCCGAAAAGGAGCGCCTGCAGAGCCCCGAAGAGCGCGACGAGCTCAACGGCCTGTACGAGTGCATCCTGTGCGCGAGCTGCTCCACCAGCTGCCCCAGCTTCTGGTGGAACCCCGACAAGTTCGTCGGTCCCGCTGGCCTGCTGCAGGCCTACCGCTTCATCGCCGACAGCCGCGACCAGGGCACGGCCGAGCGTCTGGACAACCTCGAAGACCCCTACCGCCTGTTCCGCTGCCACACCATCATGAACTGCGTGGACGTCTGCCCCAAGGGCCTGAATCCCACCAAGGCCATCGGCAAGATCAAGGAAATGATGGTGATGCGCTCTGTTTGAGCGCACGCACCCACAGGCATGAACACCGAGACCCAACCCGCCCCACCCACCGACGCTGTGCCGGACGCCCTGCTGGACGAGCGCGCCCTGAGCAAGCTGCGGTGGCGTTGCCGGCGTGGGTTGCTCGAAAACGACCTGTTCATCGAGCGATTCTTCGCTCGGTACGAATCTGGCTTGACGGTTCGTCAAGCCGATGCCCTGGGACTGCTGATGGACCTCTCCGACAACGATCTGCTGGATCTGTTGCTCGGCCGCAAGGCACCCCAGGACGATCTGGCCCGTGACGATGTCACCCGTGTGCTGGGCATGCTTCGGGCAACCCGGCAATCCGCTTAAGCCATTCCCACAAGAAGGAAACCGCATGAAACTCGTTGACAACAAAGCCACCCTGTCGTTTTCCAACGGCAGCCCCAGCGTGGACCTGCCGGTGTACGCCGGCAGCGTCGGTCCGGACGTGATCGACATCCGCAAGCTGTACGCACAGACCGGCATGTTCACCTACGACCCGGGCTTTTTGTCCACGGCGTCCTGCCAGTCGGCCATCACCTACATCGACGGCGACAAGGGTGAGCTGCTGTACCGCGGCTACCCGATCGAGCAGCTCGCCACGCAGTGCGACTACCTCGACACCTGCCACCTGCTGCTCAATGGCGAATTGCCCAACGACGCAGAGCGCAAGGCCTTCCACAAGCTCGTGATCAACCACACCATGGTCAACGAGCAGATGCAGTTCTTCCTGCGCGGCTTCCGCCGTGACGCTCACCCCATGGCCGTGCTGACCGGCCTGGTGGGCGCGCTGTCGGCCTTCTATCACGACAGCACGGACATCAACAACCCGCAGCACCGCGAGATCGCCGCCATCCGCCTGATCGCCAAGATGCCGACGCTGGTCGCCATGGCGTACAAGTACGGCGTGGGCCAGCCCTACATGTACCCGCAGAACCACCTGAGCTACTCGGGCAACTTCCTGCGCATGATGTTCGGCACGCCCTGCGAAGAGTACAAGGTCAACCCCGTGCTCGAACGCGCGCTGGACCGCATCTTCATCCTGCACGCAGACCACGAGCAAAACGCATCGACGTCGACCGTACGCCTGTGCGGCTCGTCGGGCACGAACCCGTTTGCAGCCATTGCCGCTGGCGTGGCCTGTCTGTGGGGCCCCGCACACGGCGGCGCCAACGAAGCAGCCCTGAACATGCTGCACGACATCCAGGCCCAGGGCGGCGTGGAAAAGATCGGCGAGTTCATCAAGCAGGTCAAGGACAAGAACTCCGGCGTCAAGCTGATGGGCTTTGGCCACCGCGTGTACAAGAACTACGATCCCCGCGCCAAGCTCATGCAAGAGACCTGCAACGAAGTGCTGGCCGAGCTGGGCCTGGAAAACGACCCGCTGTTCAAGCTGGCCAAGGAACTGGAAAAGATCGCCCTGGAAGACGACTACTTCGTGCAGCGCAAGCTCTACCCGAACGTGGACTTCTACTCCGGCATCGTGCAGCGCGCCATCGGCATTCCTGTGAACCTGTTCACCGGCATTTTTGCCCTGGCCCGTACCGTCGGCTGGATCGCCCAGCTCAACGAAATGATCGGCGACCCCGAATACAAGATCGGCCGCCCACGCCAGCTGTTCACCGGCTCCGTGCGCCGCGACGTGCCACCACTGGCCAACCGCTGATCGGTGCGGCGCACTGCGCCGTCCGTCCGCAAACATCAAGCCCGCAGGCAGCGCCTGCGGGCTTTTTTCATGGCCGTTTGGCAACGTGCTTGGACGTGCAGACCAATACTCCCCCTGAGTAATTGGCTTTTTCAAGCCCCTTGGGCAGGCGGAATAAGCACCTATCTTTTATACTGCCTCCCAGTACTTCTGATTTACTGGTAACCGTCGACGCCCGCCCATGCCCCACACCGCCGAAGACAAGCAACGTGCCATCACACGGCTGCGCCGCATCAAAGGCCAGGCCGAGGCGCTGGAGCGTGCCGTGGAGGCTGGCAGCGACTGCGCCCCGATCCTGCAGCAGCTGGCGGCCATGCGTGGCGCCGTGCACGGGCTGATGGCCGACCTGCTGGACAGCCATGTGCGCGAGACGCTGGCCGAAAAGCCGGCGCCCTCGCAGGCAGCGGTCGAGGAAACCCTGGCGCTGCTGCGCTCGTACCTGAAATGACCCCTGCGCATACCGATCCATGCGTTCACACGCAGCCGCGTCACGCCGTCGGCGCGGGTGGCGCTGCGCGAACGCTGCACCCGTCCTGAATACCGCATCCACCCCCTGCGCCTGACAGCGCCCCGAGCCTTCCCGTCCCATCCGTTTTCGCCAAGGAGCCACCCCATGAAATCCCGTGCCGCCGTTGCCTTCAAAGCCGGAGAACCCCTGCAGATCGTCGAGATCGACGTCGCCCCGCCCCAAAAGGGCGAAGTCCTGATCCGCATCACCGACACGGGCGTGTGCCACACCGATGCCTTCACCCTGAGCGGCGAAGACCCCGAAGGCCTTTTCCCCGTGGTGCTGGGCCATGAAGGCGCGGGCATCGTGGTGGAAGTGGGCGAAGGCGTGACCAGCGTGAAGCCGGGTGACCACGTCATCCCGCTGTACACCGCCGAATGCGGCGAGTGCCTGTTCTGCAAGAGCGGCAAGACCAACCTGTGCGTGGCGGTGCGTGCCACGCAGGGCAAGGGCGTGATGCCCGATGGCACCACGCGTTTCAGCTACAACGGCCAGCCCATCTACCACTACATGGGCTGCAGCACCTTCAGCGAATACACCGTGGTGGCCGAGGTCTCGCTCGCCAAGGTCAACCCCAAGGCCAACCCCGAGCAGGTCTGCCTGCTGGGCTGCGGCGTGACCACCGGCCTGGGCGCCGTCAAGAACACCGCCAAGGTGCAGGAGGGCGACACCGTGGCCGTATTCGGCTTGGGCGGCATTGGCCTGGCCGTGATCCAGGGTGCCAAGCTGGCCAAGGCCGGGCGGATCATCGCCATTGATACCAACCCCAGCAAGTTCGACCTGGCGCGCACCTTTGGCGCCACCGACTGCATCAACCCCAAGGATTTCGACAAGCCGATTCAGCAAGTGATCGTGGAGATGACAACCTGGGGCGTGGACCATTCGTTCGAGTGCATCGGCAACGTCAACGTGATGCGCGCCGCGCTGGAATGTGCGCACCGCGGCTGGGGCCAGAGCGTGATCATCGGCGTGGCAGGTGCGGGGCAAGAGATCAGCACCCGCCCCTTTCAGCTTGTCACCGGCCGCAAGTGGCTGGGCACGGCGTTTGGCGGCGTCAAGGGCCGCAGCGAGCTGCCCGGCATGGTCGAAGACGCGATGGCCGGCAGGATCCAACTGGAGCCGTTTGTGACGCACACCATGGGCCTCAAGGACATCAACGAAGCGTTCGACCTGATGCACGAAGGCAAGTCGATCCGTTCGGTCGTCAAGTACGCCGCGGCCTGAGGCGGAGCGGAAAGCGCCCGGTGTCGCCGCATGTGAAGCAGGCGCTCCTGGGCGCACATGCCTCGTCCCCGCGTCTCTCGGCACATCACCCAGCACAGCACCCGGCACCCGGCAGCCGCCACCAGAAACCGGTGGCGATGCCGTTGCAGCCCCGCACCTTGCCCGCAAGCCCTGCCCTGCAATGGGCTCGGGGCGAGCCGGGTCACCCCAAACGCCAAAATACAGGCAAAACGGCCGCTATCGCTTGTATTTATTGACTTTATAGCTATTACATTCATAGCACCAACATGACCACACCTCTGGACCTGCAAAGCAGCCACGCCTGCTTTGGCGGCGAGCAGCGCTTTTACCGGCACGACGCCACGACCATCGGCCTGCCGATGAAGTTCTCGGTCTTTCTGCCGCCGCAGGCCAGCCAGGGCCCGGTGCCAGCGATGCTCTATCTGGCGGGCCTCACCTGCACCGAAGAGACCTTCATGGTCAAGGCTGGCGCGCAGCGCAAGGCGGCCGAACTGGGGCTGGCCTTGATTGCACCCGACACCAGCCCGCGCGGCGCAGGGGTACCTGGCGAGGCCGACAGCTGGGACTTTGGCGTGGGCGCAGGTTTTTACCTGGATGCCAAGGTGGCGCCCTGGGCCCGCCACTGGCGCATGGAAAGCTACCTGCTCGGCGAGCTGCTGCCCGCCATCACGTCAGCGCTTCCGGTCGACGCGGAGCGCCTGGGCATCTGCGGCCACTCGATGGGCGGGCATGGCGCGCTCACGCTCGCATTGCGCCACCCCGGGCGGTTCAAGGCGGTATCGGCCCTGGCGCCCATCTGCGCGCCCACGCAGTGTCCCTGGGGCGAGAAGGCGTTTTCGGGCTACCTGGGGCCCGACCGTGCCAGCTGGGCGGCGCACGATGCAACGGCGCTGATGCAGGCCCAGCCCGCCGCCCCGTACCCGCAGGGCATCCTGGTCGACCAGGGGCTGGCCGACAAGTTTCTGGCCGAACAGCTGCACCCGCACCTGCTCGAAGCCGCCTGCACAGGCGTTGGCCAGCCGCTTGCGCTGCGCAGGCATGCGGGTTACGACCACGGCTACTACTTTGTGCAGACCTTCATCGGCGACCACCTGGAACACCACGCCGGCCGGCTGTGACGGGTGGGCCGCCGGCCTGCGGTGCGCGGCGCACCGCAGGCACCGTCCGCACGGCACCCGCAGAGCTTTCCGCACGGACAGGCGCCGCCCAGGCCATGGTTTGGGCAGATCAAATCCGAGCAATGTGATAAATATGCTTTGCAATATCACATTTTGAACTGATAATGTCCCCAGGCTCCACCACTTCCCTGTGGTATGGCCTGCAGAGGACAGCATGAACCCCACCGACACCGCGCCGCCCGTTTGCCTCCCAACCGGCTCCGCCAGCCCGGGCCCCGACGCGGGCGGCCCGCAACCGCAGCGCCCCCCCCTGCCCGACAGCGCCACGCAAAAGTGGCTCAAGGCGCTGCTGTTCGACTCGACGCCCATGGGGCTGTGCGTACTGCACCACGGCAGGCCGCTGTTCATCAATTGCCACCTGGCCCACATGATGGGCGGCGACGACAGCGACGCCGACGCATCCACCCCCGAGCTGGAACAGCGCTGGCCCGACCTGTGGCCCCAGTTGCTGCGCATTGGCCGCGAAACGCGCATGGTGCACAGTAAGCGCACCAATGGGAGCCTGCTGGTGGGCCGGGCGTACACCCGGTCGCTGCAAGCCCTGCTGGACGGCGCCGAGGTGGTGACGCTGGTGGACGACACGCGGCGCGAAGGGCGCGGATTTTCGGCCACCTGGCGCGCCCGCATGCTGGAGCAGGCCGAGACCATTGGCCGCAGCGGCTCGGCCGAGATCGACATGACCACCGGCAAGATGGTCATCTCCAAGGGCATGCACAGCCTGCTGGGCATCCCGTTCAGCCCGGAGCCGATGCGCAGCGCGCGCTTTCTGCGCTGGGTGCCCAAGGCGGAGCGCGGCTACGTCGCGGCCATCTGGCAGGGCGCCATCACCGATGAGCCGTTTGAGTTCCAGCACCGCCTGGTGGGCGCCGATGGCACGCGCATGGAGGTCCTGCAGCGCGGCATGGTCGAAGTGGACGCCACCGGTCACCAGCATGGCTACCTGATCGTCCAGGACATCACCGCGCAGCGCCAGGCCGAGCAGCGCATCCAGCAGCTGGCCCACCAGGATGTGGTGACCGCGCTGTCCAACCGCACGCACCTGCTCGACCAGATCGATGCCGCCGTCAACCACGCCCGGTGGGACCCCGGCACGTTCCTGGTGCTGTCGGTGCAGGTGGACAAGGTCGACCAGCTCAAGCAGGCCATGGGCTATGGCGCAGGCGACAGCATGGCGCGCGCCGTGGCCGAGCGCCTCAAGGGCCTGGCCGAGTCCGGTGACGTGGTGGCCCGCATCGATGGCGGTGAATTCGCCATCATGGTCTCGCCCCAGAGCAGCCGGCTTGATGCCACGGGCCACATCCACGCCCGCGCCGTGGTGGATGCCCTGTCGCACGCCGAGCGCGTGGCCGTGTCCGAGATCGTGCCGGGTGCGCGCGTGGGCGTGGCGCGGTTCCCGCAAGATGCCGAGACCGCTGGCGAGCTGCTTGAGGCCGCGCAGATGGCGCGCATGCGCATCGACGCGCAGGGCGAGCAGGTGGCGGTGTTCACGCCCGAGATCCGCGCACTGGCCATGCGCCGCCTGGCCATCGAATCTGGCCTGCGCCACGCAGCCGACCGCGGCGAGCTGGCGCTGACGTACCAGCTGCAGGCCGACCTCTCCAACGGTGAAGTCATCGGCGCGCAGGCGGTGCTCGAGTGGACCAGTGCCGAGCTGGGCCCGGTGCCTCTGGAGGAATTCATGCCCGTGGCCCTGCAGTCGGGCCTGGTGGTGAGCCTGGGCGACTGGAAGCGCAACGCCCTGTGCGCGCAGCTGCAGGCCTGGGAGCAAGCCCGCGTGCGCGTGCCCCGCATGTCCACGCGCATCAGCACGCTGGAGCTGCAGCAGCACGACGCCTTCGAAAAGATGCGCCGCTGCATGAAGCAGTACGGCCTGACGCCGCAAAGCCTGGGCGTGGAGATCAGCGAACGCGCGCTGGTGGAAGGCGGCGACAGCCTGGGCCCCACGCTGTCCCAGCTCAAGGCGCTGGGGGTGGAAATCACGCTCGGGGACTTTGGCGCCAACTTCACCAATCTGGCCCTGCTGCGCAGCCTGCCGGTGGACGTGATCAAGGTCGACCGGTCCTGCGTGCCCGATGTGACGGCCGCCGTGGGCGCGGTTTCGCTCACGCGGGCCATCATCAACATGGGGCACAGCCTGCAGATGCAGGTGATGGCCGAAGGGGTGGAGACCACCGGCCAGCTCACGCTGCTGATCGCCAGCGGCTGCGACCGCATGCAGGGCCCCGTGCTTGCCCCGCCCGTCAACGGCGAGACGCTGATCCAGATGCTGGCGCAGCGCACCCGCCTGCCCGACAGCATGCTCTCGCGCCGGCGCGAACGCACGCTGCTGCTGGTGGATGACGAGCCCAGCATCGTCTCGTCGCTCAAGCGGCTGTTCCGCCGCGATGGCTACCGCATCGTCACCGCAGGCAGCGGCGCCGAGGGCCTGCAGCGCATGACCGAGTACGAGGTGGACGTGGTGCTGTCGGACCAGCGCATGCCCGGCATGACCGGCGTCGAGTTTTTGCGCCGCGCCAAAGACCTGTACCCCGACACCGTGCGGCTGGTGCTGTCGGGCTACACCGAGCTGCAGTCCATCACCGACGCCGTGAACGAAGGCGCTATCTACCGCTTTCTGACCAAGCCGTGGGACGACGAGCGGCTGCTCGAGCATGTGCGCGAAGCCTTTGCGCACAAGGAAATGGCCGACGAGAACAAGCGCCTGGCCACCGAGGTGGTGGCTGCCAGCGAGGCCCTCACGCAGGCCAACGAGCGGCTGGAACTGGTGCTGAACAACCAGCAGCAGCAGATTGACCTGGAAGCCGCCCGCGCCAACACGGCCCGCGACCTGCTCGACTCGCTGCCCGTGGCGCTGCTGGGGGTAGACCCCCACGGCACCATCGTCTTGACCAACCAGGAGCTGCAACGCGCGCTGGGCGCGCACAAACCGCTGCTGGGCGAATCTGCCGCACACGCGCTGGGGCATGACTTTGCGGCCCTGGCGGCCGCAGGTGTTGCCAATGGAGCCGCTGCGAGCCAGATCGAGCTGCCCCTGGGCGGGCGCACCTGGCACGCCCGCGTGCGGGCCCTGGGCGATACGCACCCGCGCGGCATCCTCCTCACACTGATTGATCCCCCTTCACCCCAGGTAGCACACCCATGACCTCCCTCGCCCCCGCTCCCCTGCTACCGCATGCCACCCCCACCGTTGCACCTGGCCCCATGGCCCCTGCACCGGCGGCGGCAGGCCAGACAGCAGCGTCTGCCCTGTCAACCTCCTCTGCCGCCTCTGCCGCCTCTACCACCTCCAACGTCTCCACCACCGCCACCGGCGATGCCCCAGGCACGCCCGACCCCGCCGCGCAACGGCTTGCCCACCTGTTCCGGCGTGTCTCTGCCAGCCAGGTGCCGCCCGAACTGCAGCGCGCCCTGTACGCGCACCGCGGAGTCGCGCCATGAACGTTTTGCAGGCCCCTGCCCAGCGCACGCCCAGCATCGCGCTCGACCGCGAAGCGCTGGCCCGCGATGTCCGCTCGCTGCCGTCGCTGCCCACGGTGGTGGTGCAGCTGCAGTCACTCATGCAGCAGACCGATACCCCGCTGGACAGCTTTGCCAACACCCTGCAGCTGGACCAGGCGCTGTCGGTCAAGGTGCTGCAGCTGGCCAATTCGCCCTTCTACGGGCTGTGCAACCGCATCGGCTCGGTGCGCGATGCCATCAACGTGCTGGGCCTGCGCCAGCTGGGCACACTGGTGCTGGCGGCAGCGCTCACGGTGCAGTTTGAAAAGCTGCACGGCAAGGCGCTGCACATCGAGGCCTTCTGGCGCCACTCGATCTGCTGCGCCGTGGCGGCACGCCAGATTGCGCGGCTGCACGGCATGAACGAGCCCGCCGCCTTTACCGCAGGCCTGCTGCACGACGTGGGCCGCCTGCTGGTGGACAGCCGCCACCCCGAGGAAGCAGCCGCCATCCTGGCGTGGGCAGAAGCGCGAGACCTGCCCTATTTCGAAGCCGAGCAAGCCTTGACCGGCATCCACCATGCCGAGCTGGGGCAGTGGGTCTGCCAGCACTGGCACTTTGCGCCCGAGATCACCGATGCCATCGCCGGCCACCACCAGCCCGGCGCCGCCACACAGGTGTCGCTGGCCGATGTGGTGCATGTGGCCGACGCCCTGGCCCACGCGCTGGACCTGGCCGGGCTGCACAGCGAGGCTGTACCGGCGGTCGACCGCGGCGCCTGGCAGCGGCTGGCGCTAACCGAACAGGGAACGGCCGTGCTGCTGCGCGGTATCGAAGAAGAGTTTCAGCAATTGCAGGCGGTGCTTCGCCCCGGAAAGGAAACGACATGACCTCGCTCGCCCAGGTTGGCACGGCGGCCCCCGCCGAGTTGCCCGAAGCCAATGGCCCGGTGTGCACCCTCGTGCAGCCGTCCGAACTCACGCTGGCCGAGATGTCGGATGTCCAGATCCGCGCGATCGTCGGCGAGCTGCTGCAGGCCAACCGGGAGCTGAAGGTCCTCAACTCCAAACTGTCGGACGCCAAGAACAAGCTGATCCAGTCCGAGAAGCTGGCCTCCATCGGGCAGCTGGCCGCGGGCGTGGCGCACGAGATCAACAACCCCATCGGGTTCATCTTCTCGAACTTCGGCACGCTGGAGCAGTACCTGCAGGACCTGTTCCAGATGCTCAGCGCGTACGAGGAAGCCGAGGCCAGCATGCAGGATGCCGAAGCGCTTGCACGCATACGCCAGCTGCGCGAGGACCTGGAAATCGAGTACCTGCGCGAAGACATCCCGAACCTGATGCGCGAGTCGCGCGACGGCATCCAGCGCGTGCGCAAGATCGTGCAGGACCTCAAGGACTTCTCGCGCGTGGACGCCCGCCAGGAGTGGGAGAGCGTGAACCTGCACCACGGCATCGACTCGACGCTGAACATCGTCAACAACGAGATCAAGTACAAGGCCGACGTCGTCAAGCAGTACGGCGATCTGCCCGAAGTGCAGTGCCTGCCGTCCGAGCTGAACCAGGTGTTCATGAACCTGCTGGTCAATGCCGCGCACGCCATCACCAAGGAGCGCGGCACCATCACCATCCGCACCGGCGCCGAAGCCGGCGAAGCCTGGGTGGAGGTGGCCGACGACGGCGCCGGCATTGCCGCCGAAAACCTGCAGCGCATCTTTGACCCGTTCTTCACCACCAAGCCCGTCGGCCAAGGGACAGGCCTGGGGCTGTCGCTGTCGTACGGCATCGTGCAAAAGCATGGCGGCCGGATGGAAGTGACCAGCGAAATCGGCCAGGGAACCACCTTCCGTGTCACCATTCCGGTGGAGCGCGCCCAGGCAGCCAACGCGCCGGCCTGAAAACCCCACCCAGCGCCCAAAGGCTTTTTGCACCATGACCGATACGGACCTCTCCACCGCCCCGCCCCGTCCGCCTGATCCGCCGCACGCGGCGGGCCTGCCCGCCCAGCCCACCGCCCGCGCGCCTGGCACCGCAGGCGCCTGGACCGTGCTGTGCGTGGACGACGAGCCCGGGATTCTCTCGGCCCTCAAGCGCGTGCTGCGCGCCGAAGACTGCAAGGTGCTGCAGGCCAATGGCGGGGCAGAGGCACTGCAGCTGCTGGAACAGCATCCGGTGGACGTGGTGGTCAGCGACATGCGCATGCCCGGCATGGACGGCGCGGCCTTGCTGGCCGAGGTGCGCAAGCGCTGGCCCGCCACCGCCCGCATCCTGCTGACCGGCTATGCGGACATGAACGCCACCATTGCCGCCATCAACGAAGGGCAGATCTACCGCTACATCCACAAGCCGTGGGACGAGACCGAGCTGCGCCTGACCGTGCGCCAGGCCGCCGAGCACCAGCTTCTGCAGCGCGACCGGGACCGCCTGCAGGCCCTGACCGCCTCGCAGAACGAAGAACTGCGGGTGCTGAACACCGGGCTTGAAGAACGCGTGCAGGAGCGCACCGCAGAACTGCAAAAGGCCAACGACCAGCTGCGCCGCAACTACCTCACCAGCATCAAGATCTTTTCCAGCATGCTGGAGCTGCGCAGCGGCGTGCTCGCCGGCCATGGCAAGCGCACAGCCGGCATCGCCCGCAAGGTGGCCAACGCCATGGACCTGACCAGCGAGGCAACCCAGGACGTCTTTGTGGGCGGGCTGCTGCACGACATCGGCTTCATGGCGCTCCCCGATTCCATCCTGGCCACGCCGGTGGGCAAGCTCACGCTCGATCAGATGGCGCAGTACCAGCGCCACCCGGTGCTCGGGGCGCAATCGTTCATGGCGCTGGACGAGCACCAGTCGGTGGCAGCGCTCATCCGCGGCCACCATGAGCGGTTTGACGGCACCGGCTTTCCCGACAAGCTGCAGGGCACGCAGATCCCCATGGGCGCCCGCATCCTGGCCATTGCCAGTACCTACGATGACCTCACGCATGGCCACCTGACAGGCAAGCCACTGACCGAGGCGGAGGCCCGCACCATCCTGCAGCGCGGCCGCGGCACGCAGTTCGACCCCGAGGTGCTCGACGTGTTCCTGCACGTCACGCAGGAGGTCAAGCCCAAGCCTGCGCGCATCGAGAGCTTCACGCCCGAGAACCTGCAGCCCGGCATGGCTCTCGCCAAAGACCTGCTCTCCAAGGAGGGCGTGCTGCTGCTGTCGGCCGGGCACGCCCTGTCGGCCGAGATGATCAGCCGCATCCGCAAGTACGAGAAGTCCGAAGGGCTGTCGCTGCTGCTCGACATCCGCATGCCGAACTGAAGGCGCTGCATTGGCGCGCGGGTAACGCCCGGCGCCAGGGATCGGCAGCACTGCAGACAGAAGGAGGAGGGCTGCACCCGCGAGGGGCTGTCTGAAAGGCTCCTTAATGCTGGTTTAAGGCCGCGCGCAGACCATGCGCCGCATGCCTTTTATTCTTCCGCGGCTTCGGCCTGCCCGCGCCGCATCCGGCAGCCTGCGCCTTGACGACACTGCGCGGCCCACGTTCCCCTCTTCCGCCCGGCTTGCCGTCTTCACCAGCCTGTGGATTGCCACGGTGTGCAATGTGCCGCTGTGGGCCGCCGTGCTCGACCTGCCGGGCCAGGGAGCAGCGCCGCACCGGCTGGGCTTTCTGCTGGCGTTTGGGGCCGTTGTGGCCGCGGCCAACGTGGCACTGCTCAGCCTGCTGGGATGGCGGGGCGTGGCCAAGCCGGCCGCTGCGGTGCTGGTGGTGATGGCAGCGTTCGGCGCTTACTTCATGCTGGCCTACGGCGTGGTGATTGACGCCGCCATGCTCACGAACGTGCTTCAGACCGATGTGCACGAGGCCGGAGACCTGCTCAACTGGCGGCTGTTTGCCACCGTGGGCGTGCTGGCGGGCCCGCCGCTGTGGTGGCTGTGGCGCCACCCGCTGCCGCGGCGCCCCCTGCTGCGGCAGGCGCTGCACAACGCGGGCCTGTTTGCGGCGGCCATTGCAGTGGCAGTGCTCAGCCTGCTGCTGGTGTTCCAAGAGTTTGCGTCCACCATGCGCAACCACACGCAGCTGCGCTACTTGATCAACCCGCTCAACAGCGTGTACGCGCTGGGCAACATTGCCACGCGGCCGCTGCGCATGGACACGCGCCAGATCCTGCCCATCGGCCGCGATGCACAGCTGGGCGCCAGCTACGCACAGCAGGCGCGCCCGCCCCTGCTGGTGCTGGTGCTGGGCGAGACCGGGCGCGCCGGCAACTTTGCCCTGAACGGCTACAGCCGGCCCACCACGCCACTGCTATCGGCGCGCAGCGACCTCATCAGCGCGCGCAATGCCTGGGCGTGCGGCACCAGCACGGCGGCCTCGGTGCCCTGCATGTTCTCGCACCTGGGCCGCACCGATTTCGAGGCCCGCAAAAACAATTTTGAAGGGCTCATGGATGTGCTGCAGCACGCCGGCCTGGCGGTGCTGTGGGTAGACAACCAGTCAGGCTGCAAGGGCGCCTGCGACCGCATTCCCCACGCCGACACGTCGGGCGAAAAAGACCCGGCGCATTGCGCCGGCGGTTCGGACTGCCTGGACACCATCATGCTCAAGGGCCTGGACGAGCGTCTGGCCGCGCTACCGGCCGAGCAGCGCCAGCGCGGCACGGTGGTGGTGCTGCACCAGATGGGCAGCCACGGCCCGGCGTATGCCAAGCGGTCGGCACCCGAGCGCAAGCGGTTCCAGCCCGAGTGCCAGTCCAACGCGCTGCAGGAGTGCGGCCGCGAGCAGGTGGTCAATGCCTACGACAACAGCATCGTGGAGACAGACTTTTTCCTCGATTCAGTGCTCAAATGGCTTGCAGGGCATGAAAATAAAGCCCAGACAGCTATGATTTATGTAGCAGACCACGGCGAATCGCTGGGCGAGAACAACATCTACCTGCACGGCCTGCCCTACGCCATTGCGCCGGATGTGCAAAAGCACGTGCCGTGGCTGACCTGGCTTTCGCCCGCCATGCAGGCCCGCGCGCGCACCAGCACGGGCTGCCTGCAGGGCCAGCTGGCCACGCAGCGCATCACGCACGACCATTACTTTCATTCGGTGCTGGGGCTGATGGATGTGCAGACCGGTGTCTACGACCCGGCGCTGGACATCTTCAGGGACTGCACACGGGCTGCCGCAGCCGCCAGCAGCGTGGCACCCGCAGCGCAGCCGCGCGCACGCGGCTGAGGGCCGTGTCCGGGCTCCGGCACTGCCGTCAGAACAGGCTGGCCTGCCCCTGAAGATTGCCCGGGCGGAACTGGCCCAGGTCCAGCGCCTGCCGCTCGCGGTTGAGCCCCAGGGTGCGGCAGGCCCTGGCAAAGCGCTGGCGCAGCAGGTCGGCCCACAGGCCGCTTCCTTTCATGCGCTGCGCGAAATCGCTGGTGTAGGCCTTGCCAGCCGTGCGCTGGGCGTCGCTCAGGTTGTGCAGGTCCTGCACCCGGGCCATCACGCGGGCGGCGCGCTGCGGGTAGTGCACCTGCAGCCATTCGCGAAACAGCGCGTCCAGCTCCCATGGCAGGCGCAGCACGGTGTAGAAGGCACTGGTGGCGCCTGCATCGCGCGCGGCCTGCAGCACCTGCTCCATGTCTTCGTTGATGAACGGAATCTGCGGGGCCACGCTCACACCCACCGGTATGCCCGCCTCGGCCAGCCTGCGGATGGTGCGCAGCCGCCGGTGCGGCGCCGCAGCGCGCGGCTCCATGCGCCGCGCCAGGGCCGGGTCCAGCGTGGTGATGGTGACGTACACCGCAGCCAGCCGCCGGGCGGCGAGCGGGGCCAGCAGGTCCAGGTCGCGCTCGACGCCACTGGATTTGGTGATGAGCGAAAACGCATGGCCCGCCCGGCCCAGTACTTCGATCACGCTGCGCGTGAGCTTCAGCTCGCGCTCCACGGGCTGGTAGCAGTCGGTGGCCGAGCCGATGTTGAGCATGCGCGGCACGTAGCGCGGCTGGCACAGCTCGTCGCGCAGGACCTCTGCAATGTTGTGCTTGGCGATGATCCGCGTTTCAAAGTCGAGCCCCGGCGAAAAGTTGAGGTAGCTGTGCGTGGGCCGCGCATAGCAGTAGATGCAGCCGTGCTCGCACCCGCGGTAGGGGTTGACGGACTGGTCGAACGCAATGTCGGGCGAGTCGTTGGCACACAGGGCGCTGCGGGCGGTTTCAAAGTGCACCTGCGTGGCGGGCGCTGAGATACCGTTGCCAGGGCCATCGCCTGGCATGTCATCTGCGCCCGGCGCATCCCAGCCGTCGTCCACCACCGCACGCTCCTCGCGCGCAAAGCGGTGCGCCATGCCACTGCCGGTGCCCCGGCCATGGAGCAGCACAGGCGCGGGCCGCACGGATTCGGCCGGGTCCGGCGGGAAGGCGGAGCGGTCGATGGTGATGCGGTCCATGGGCAAAGTCCAGAGTGGCAGGCAGCGTAAAACTGTTTATTTATAAGGGGTATCTATTTAGCTCCAGCAGCCTCACTGCTACTGTGATTTCAT
>ENA-UOXO01000058-UOXO01000058.1-mixed-culture-metagenome-genome-assembly--contig:-NODE-58-length-78246-cov-39.977056_pt1 | contig 78246 bp, 75 predicted proteins | sample MGYA00238162_ERZ761640 | MGnify/ENA primary metagenome ERZ761640 (study PRJEB28914, sample SAMN08778297) | mixed culture metagenome | isolation source: Freshwater growth medium | place: USA...
GGCGCCGCTCGCAGCGTCAGCGCTCCGATGGGCTGAGAGCCGAGGGTCGGCGGCTGCGACGCGCGGTAGTGAGCCAGTGGCGGGGCCGAGGTGCCTGCCGAGGCGCGTGCCGGCGGCGATGAGGACGGCTGAAGCGGCGGCAGCGCACGGCTTTTTTTGGCAAGTGGCTGCACTGGCTCTTGGCGCGCTAAGAGTAGCTCGGAGGCGTCAGAGACGCGAGCTGCCATTTCCTGCCAGAAGTCATCGTTCTCGTCCTCGTCCTCGTCCTCGTCCTCGTCCTCGTCTTCGGCCTCGGCCTCGGCCTTGGCCTCGGAATTCTGCATGAAGTCGCGATACGCCTGGAGTATGAACACGAGCACCTTGCCTTGCCGGATGGCGTCGCCCGCGGCGGTGTGGTCGTGGACCTCGCCGAGCACGAGTTTGGCGAGCCACTCCATGCCGAGGGGGACCATCTTGTCATGGGGCAACTGCGATAGAGAGCCCTTGTGGCCCAGCAGGAACCGGATGACGCCGAGCTGGTCGCACACCATGTCCGCGGGGATACCGAGCTTCTCGCAGATGGCGGCCTCCGTGCCGCCATGATGGACGATGAGATTGTTCCGGACCACCTGCTTGCGGATCGCGACACCGTACGCCGCCATCTGATGAGCCGAGAGCTCCTCCGACTTGTTGCCGATGTCGAAGAGCGTCTCGACGAGCGTCTCGTCCTCGATGGCGCCCTCCTTGGAGCCCTTCTTGAAGCTGATCTTCGCGACGCCCGCCTGGGTGATGACCCCGGGCTTAGTCTCGACATCGGTTGAGCAGAAGACGAGACACCTGCCACAGGCACGGAGACATGTGAGACACAAGGCAAGGAGCGAGGCTGGGCAGAGGCGAGACACGCACCCAGTGGCCTCAAGCGCTCCAAGAAGCCGCAGCGCGTTCTTGGCGTGCTTGGAGACATGCGCGGCGAGCGCGTCCCAGTCGCGCACCCAACGCCCGTGGAGCTTGAAGATGAAGTCCGCCGATGGCTTGCCACAAGCGCACGCCGCCAGCTCGAGCATATGCGGCATGGCGAGCAGCTTCTTGGAGCGCTTGCGAGTGAGAGACAGCGCGACACGACGTGGGTACACGGCTTTGGCCGCCTGCTTGCCCCCAAGCTTCGCCAGGGTTTCAGGCCATCCACTGACTGCCTGCCGTGAGGGACGGGCACCCACGCCTCTCGGCTGGACTTGCGGGATCCACTCACCCTCTGCGATTCCTGCGACGTGGCACTTGCGGCACCACGCCGAGGCTCCCTTGAACTTCGGCGCAAACCCCTTTCCCACGCACGGGCGGCCGCGGCATAGTTTGTAGACCTGTTTCTTGACCATCTCCGACGGGCTCCGATGAGTGGCGGCTCCGGGCGGCCGCGATCGGCCGAGTCGGGTTTCCGCCCTTCGGGCCACTTCGACCCGATGGCCACTCCCGGGCGGGATCCCGAATCCCACAGCGCCGTGATGGGCGCAAAAACACCAGCCGCCATCCACCCCCGGCCTCCGCCGTCAACTGTGTCTGTGGCTGTGACTGTGACTGTTTCGGCCTTATGCGCCGATTCGCGACAACGGGGCCGGGTCCGCCGTTGGGCCCTGGCTGTGGCTGTGGCGTCTGCAGCTGCAGCTGCTGCCAGCTGATGCTGCCCGGCCGCTGTAGCTGCGCTGTGGCGGCGGCGGCAGCGGCAGGAGCTGCGGCAACAAATGCCGTTGGGCTGTGGCTGTGACTGTTTGTAATGCCGTGGCTCTGCTGCGGCCTGCCGCTGTCGCGGCTGCTAATTGCTGCTGCTGCCCTTGCCACAGCAAGGCCATCGCGGTTGCGGCAGCAGCCTCCCGTTGGCCCCCGTGCGGCTCCGCGAGCAGCCAAATCACGCCCCCCCCCGATCTCCTGTAGCCGTCGCCCCTTAGGGAGCGACGACGAACGCCGGACGAAAGCATTCTTTTGCACCTCTGTCTTGGACTGACCTTTTCTCAAATGATTCGAAACGATCGCTTGTTTCGTGTGGTAGTGCCCAAGGCGGTGCGTGCACGCGTGTGTCGTTCTGAGCTGACCTTTTCGCAACACACTGTTTTCGCGTGGTACCTGTAGTGGCTGGTCGGTACCTTGTGTGTCGATTCAACTGACCCTTTCGCAACACACAGAAACTCGACACGGACTCGGGCCGCTGCTGGGTGCGAGCGCGCGCGGCCATCGGGCATGCTGACCGTGGACATCCCGTCGGTGACGGCGGCTACATTCGCTCTGGGCGGCAGTTCAGGGAGCCACGATGCCTTCGGGTCAGGTGTGTGCGGTGTGACGAAGGGCTGGCAATCGACGTCGAGCGGATGGCAGGAGGGTGCCGCCGGCGTGCCAGACTAATGCTAGCGCGTCCATCCCTTACGATCGTGAGCGCCACCTCGCATCATCGCAAAACATCCGAGCCTTTGCGCACCCATGGATGTTCGTGCCAGCTGCTATCCGCCCAGACGATGGCTGGCTGCCGGTGATTCGCACGCTGCAGCACCCAGAAAGGTGCTCACAGTACATGCTCATTGAAGACGACATGTCACGCGCGGGCCTTGGTTTCACCGGCCGGCTGCTTGCATCGGCGCTCCTGCTCGCCATTCGACATGGCCGCGTGCTCCTGGAAGTGCCTCAGGTCAACGAGACCTCGAGGACACCGTTTGGTCGCTGGTGCGATCAGCCGCCGTATACACTCCAGTGCGCCTTCGAGCCTTGGACGAACTGCCCACTACCCCCAAGCGATCGTGACGTCGTGGTGTTTGAGACGGAGTGCAACTGCCTGAGGTCTGGACGGCCGTTTGAGCATGCTAGCAGCTGCACGAGGAATGTGGAAAAGAGCCATCATCACGCAAAGATGCGCGCCGCGGAGGAGTTCGGCCGGGCTTCGTCACGCACACCGCGGCCACCGCAGGAGTTTCACGACCGCGGCCGCTGCCTGCTGCACCATAAGGCAGCGGTGATGCGAGTCAAGCTGAGCTCCATCTACCGAATGCGATTCCTGTACGAGAGCCCCGGGGATGCCGCGTTCAGCGTGCTTCGTGCCGCGCAACGCTACCTGTTCGAGCCTCGCCCATGGGTGCGTGCCCTCGCACGCTGTGTCCAACAGCAGTTTGGGCTCCGCTCGGGCGGCTTTGTGAGCGTCCACATCCGTGATTCGCCCGAGAAGAGGGCGGAGGCTGCCCGCGCGTTCAAGCGCATGCCCCCTGTAAGCGCATACATCCGGCTCACTCAGCTCGTGCTCAACGCGACGGGGCTCCGCCAGGTGCTGTTGCAGACTGCGAGCCCTCGGGCTCTGGGCACATTTCTTGCGTGGGCGGCCACCGCCAATGTGAGCGTGAGCTATACAGACAACCCTCGCGAGGAAGGAGATTCATGGGGTGGCTGGAAGGCTGACGACCATTCCACACCGACCGCAGTGGCGGCCGTGAACCTGCACCTGGCCTCCAGGGCGGCCGTCCTCATCTCGCCTTCACCTTCCCTGAGCCTCTGGACGACTCTCCTGATGCACTTGATGGGCTATGACTCGAGTCCGAACGCAACAGGCGTTCCGCGAGTCGGAGGCGGTTTCACGCCCTGGCAGAGCGCCGACCTAGGGGAGGCCTTCTTCAACTGCTACCCGCGCGCCAGCAACCTGATCGCGGTCGTGCGCGCTGCGGCTTTCGTCACCCCACTGGCCTCCCTCATAGAGGAGCGCATGTGGAATGAGAGCGCGAGAGGCGGCTGTACAGGTAGGGCGCGATCACGCATTGGCTAGAAGCGAAAGGGCTGTTGTCCGCTACCGTGGGGGGACGAAAAAAGAGATTCTTATTTAGCCTCTTTCCTTTTTTGGTCATACGAACTCCGATGTGTTCCTGATCACATGCAAACTTGCTGAAGACGCGCGCGACGTTCATGGCGGCCGTGCAGCTCGCGACGCACCTCGGTCCCGTGGACGCGCTAGACTTTGGCTGCGCCGGGGCGCCTCTCGTCCTGTGCATACAGGGCAAGAGCGCCAACCTAGACGTCATCACAGAGTGGGAGCCAGCTGCCCGTGAGTTGGCCACAGTGGGTCTGCGCGTGCTGCTGCCTAACCTGCACTCGAATGCCGCCACGAAGCCCGGCTTCATGGCAAGCGTGGACACGGAGAAGCTACTCCTGGGCATCTACAAGCATGCGGGTGCCACAAGCGCAGTCATCATGGGCAAGTCATGGGGCGGCGGTGAGGCCGTGGCATTTGCTGCCGCTCACCCGATGATGGTGCGCATGCTGGTGCTGGTTGCGCCGTCGCTCACGGACACTTCTTTGATCGCCAGGATCGCGCGGCTGCCGGCAGTGCTCTTTTGGGCGCGCGACGACCCTGTCAGGAGCTTCGGGCTCTCGCAGCTGTACGTGGACGGCATGGCGGATGTGGTCCTGCACGCCGTGCCTCATGGCGGCCACCAGGTGCTCGATGAATACCTGCCCACCCTGTGCACCGCAGCGTCGGACGCGCTGTGGGCGCCACCAAAGCGGCTGCACCGCGCGACACACGTCGGCCGATTCGTGCGCGTCGAGCCTCTCGAGGCAGACAGGCATTGCGATGAGCTCTTTGCAGCCTTCCAAGACGATCCAAGCCACAGCCGTTGGGCGTACAGTTTCCAGAGCGGCTTCTCAAGTCGCGAGGCGCTGTGGGCGTACCTCGCGAGCCTCGAGGCCGGCACGGGCGCCTACTTCGGCGTGTAAGTCGACCTTGCGAGCGACGGGCCATTGATCGCCTCTGATTGCACCTCATGCTATCTGAGTGCCCCCGTCATCAGGTACGTCGACCTTGCGAGTGGCACCGCGGCGGGTCTTGGCGCGCTGATAAGCGTCGCTCCAGAGGGAGGCACCGCGGAGATTGCGGAGATCATGATCTCGCCGAGGATTGCAGGCGCCGCCGCGGGCACCGAGGCGATGATCCTCCAGATCCGCGAGGCATTCGCGTGCGGCTACCGTCGTGTCGAATGGTCGTGCGATCCTCACAATGAGCCCGCCATGCGGGCTGCGCAGCGACTCGGCTTTACGTATGAAGTCACCTTCCGCCAACGGTTCGTCCTAAAGGGTCGCACGAGCGATCAGGCAGTGTTCTCCATCACGCGCCCGGAGTGGCCCGCCATCGAGCGCTGCTATTGTGCATGGCTCGATCCGAGCAACTTTGGCATCGTGGCCGGAGGCATCGGTGAAAGCTTTGGTAAAGGCGTGGGTGAAGGCGTGGGATTATCGAGCGCGCCCGTAACGGCGCCTGCCGAGGCCGCCACACTCTTCAACAGACAGAAGACCAGCCTGAGCGGCATGACGGCTCCGCTGCTGAGCGCGACGCCTCCGCGTACCAACTGGCAGGCCCCCGTGTGGCAAGTGCACGACTCTGCTGCCGTTAGCATGCCCATCGGCCTGCCTGCCGTCAGCATACCCATCGGGCCTCAACTGGCTTCCGACTGGAAGCCGCCGCCGTCGCCGGTCCGACTGACGCTACGCGGCGCCTGTGTGGCATGCGTGCCGCTTGCTTTGGAGCACGCGAGCGCACTCCACGCCGCCTATGCCGGCGCGGGCGACGTGCACTGGACATTCCTCTCGTACGGTCCGTTCGACTCGCCGGCGGCGCTCGGCGCATGGCTCGGTCCACAGACGACGAGCGCCGACCCGCTCTTCTTCGCGCTCGAAGTGAACGGCGTCGCCCTCGGCCTCGCCGCCTTCCTCCGCATCGCCGCCGCGCATGGATGTCTTGAGATAGGCCATCTGAGCTTCGGGCCGCAACTGGCTCGCACGCCGCCCGCGACCGAGGCGCTCTTCCTCATGCTCCAGTGGAGCTTTAGCAACGGCTACCGGCGCGTTGAGTGGAAGTGCAACGCGCGCCACGTGCGCTCACGCGCAGCCGCCCTGCGCCTTGGCTTCGTCTTCGAAGGCGTGACGCGCCAAGCCACAGTCGTCCGACAGCGCAACCGTGACACGGCGTGGTTCTCGATCCTTGACGCCGAGTGGCCTCGAGTGGGCGCGGCGCTCTCGGCGTGGCTCTCGCCGGCCAACTTCGACAGCGAGGGGCGACAGCGCCGCCGTCTGGAGGAGATTCGGGCCGGCATGGAGCCAGATGGGGGCTCATTGCTGCGCACTTGATTCTCGCGCATTTGATTCTCTCCGACACTTGTGCGGTTGTGGTCTGTGTTACATGTACAGCCTCGAGGGTACAGCCGAACGTACATGAAGAGCTCGTATAATAATCCACCGCGGGTGCGTGATCAGTGCGCAAACTTCTGCTGCATCGGGTAATGAATCAGTTTGGCAGAAACGAACGGCCGAAGCCGAGTTCGGTGGATAGCAGAGGGCCGACGGGGGGGGCCGCCGATGGCGCCGAATGCTCAGATACTATGCTCTCGACCTCTCGTCCAGAATAAACGTCCAGGTCGAACCGTGCTCGCTTGCGGTGGTGAAGATTTCAGTGTGAGAGGAGAGCTTTGCGGCCGGGACGTGACCCGCCTGCAACGTTTTCGTCTCGCACGTAGGTTTCGTCGATTTCTCCGAGACAAGAACGTCTCGATCCAGAAATGCGAGCTCATGTGCCCGTGCTGGCCGACCGGAGCGAGACGTGCGCTTCACTAGCTAAGGAGTGCACCTCTCCAATGGACGATACCGACGTGGCGACATCGTGCTCCGGCTCGACCCCGCCCATGTCGAGCGATGACGAACCGCATGCACTCCGGGCCCTGCTCAGCTCTTACGCAAGGCACTTGCGGTCGCTGCAAGTGCTCCAGGTGGCCGGTTGGCACGCCCTGGAGACGTGCCGCCTCAAGTGCGAGCAGCACGCCACCAAATTTAGGCTAGGCCACAAAAAGGCGGCGCCGCCTACGTGCATCCCTTCACTCCCGCAACCACGGCGTCGGCCCCAACACCGTCGCACGTCTCCACAACGATTGAGACCCCACGCAGTCAATGAGCGTCTGGACAGCTGCGACCTCGACTCAGATGACGACGGGCTTGAGCCTCTTCCGATGTCTGAGAGCGGCATGCGGCACATTGTGTGCGGTAAGAAGAAAACGAAAACGCTCCGCGCACGGGCACGCTGTGCGCGCCCTTCAATCAAAGTGACAGATTAGTATTTAGGATCTTGAGCTACCACCTTAATTGATTCTAGACTTATTCGCGCGGTCCCACAATGCGTACGGCGCCGGCGTCAGAGGCAGCGTCACAGCGTTCGCCGTCTTAGGCGGTGACGATCGGATATTTGTGCTGGTCTCAGATCCGCTCCAGCCTTTCGGGCCAGTTGACGCCATCCACAGTCGGCCCCGACCCTCGCAAGGGCACAAGCCACCAGATCGCCTTGTGGCCAAAGACCTGCTCCCAGTTCGCGCGGCGGCCGACGTCCCATCGGGAGGTGATCGGGTCGATTGTTGTGCCGTTGCGCAAGACGAGCCGCACGTGGTACACGAGGAAGACGAAGAGAACGACGCAGGTGGCCATGTCGAAGAGCGTAGTGTACACCTCGAGCGAGAGCTGCCTGAGCTGGCCAGCGCCGCTGTACAGACTGTACAGGAACAGCGCCGGCGACACGAAAACCATAACCGAAGACATGAGCGACGGATGGCCGTCCTCGCCGCCGCCACGGCCACCGGCGGACGGTAAAAGGGGAGTGGCGCTCGACTTGACGAGATAGTCGTGGAGCGAGAGTGAGCCCCCCACAGCCGTCAGCAGCGAACCGTACAAGAGCAGCAGCACGAAGAACTTGCGGTTGTGCAAGCCAATCGGCACGCCAAGCCAGCCACAGAAGTGGTCGAAGCCGAGCACAAGCTCATCGTCCCAGAGGCGCGCCCGCGGAGGCAGCGAGACACCCGTGCGTTTGCACACCTCGGCCATAGGGTTGACGGAGTCGTACCACGCTTGCGGCGGCCCTTGTGCACGGCTGAATGTGACCTGCCACCATGACAGCGCAAAGAGCGCCAGCAGGAGGTGCGAGGAAGCGAACACGCCCACGCTCCACGGCGGCGAGCGCCACACCGCGTGCTGCACGTAGTTGAACGCGACGAAGACCCAGATGAGCAGGTGGCTAGCCACGGCGAGGGCGCGGCCGCGCCAGACCGACTTCATGACTTATCGAAAAGTGTGAAAAGAGTTAAGAAGTGAATCACTCGAGGGAGGAAAGTTCACAAGATACAAAGCTCTTTGTGGTTTCACAGTCACACCTAGGGCGTCTTCGTTTGTCGGGAAGCGGAGGCTGCCCTCTTGCTCGTGAACGATGCACGAGCAGCAGTTCCAGGCGACCGTCCCAATGGGCCTGAATACGGGGGATCAGTTCCAGATAATGACCCCATCGGGCCCGGTTACTCTCACAGTGCCGCCGGGCCACCCGCCGGGAAGCTCGTTCATGTTCAGCATGCCCGCGATGGCCCAACCGATGGCCCCGGTGGCCCAGCCGGTGGGCCCGGTGATGGGGCAGCCGGTCATGATGGGTGCGCCCTATGGGCAGCAGCCGTATGGGCAGCAGCCGTATGGGCAGCAGCCGTATGGGCAGCAGCCGTATGGTGCGCCGCCACCCCAGATCATTATGCAGGCTCCCCCCGCTCCTATCGTGATCAATCAGCAACCGGGGTTCTCGGTGGCGGTTCCGCCCCCAGGCGCGCCGCCCGGCGGCGTCTATCAGGAGGAGACTTTCATCGGCTGCACCACCCTCATCATCTGCCTCCTCTTACTCTTTTTCTGCTGGCCAGCTACCTGCGTCCCATTCTGCTGCCCGTGCGACCAGCGTGTGGTTTACATCCACGGGGGAACTAAGTACGTGCGCTCGGGCGAGATCGTGCCGATGGGGGCCGAGTGCTGTGGCTATCCATGCGGAGGGCCCGCCCAGTAAGGCGCTCTGTGCGACGTGTGCGGATCGATCACGCGCATGCGAATGGGAGCCGCTGGGTTTCCTGGAGGAGGCATTGAGGCCGCGAGACGGCGACGAGACAGCATGTGAGAGCCTGCACCTTCAGTCAGTTCGTCTCGCCGATGTGTCGTAGTATTTGAGATCGGATGAAGAGTGCAAGTGGGAAAACCTGACATCCTCTAGTGTGTGCACTGTCGCACGCGAAAACGGTCAGCTCAGATCATCGTAAACCGACTCGACCGAGAACGACGCGCATTTTTAATATGCGCGAACGCGCGCACACCTAGACGGCTTTGAGCTTGATCCTCCGGCCTCACCCTGCTGCTCGGTCGCGGGTCGGCTTTCTTGAGAAAAGCCCTACAAGGTAACCGTTAGCTCGGTCAGACTCGGAATCGAGCAATCGACCCACGCGAAACACAGACTGTCGCTGTGCGGTCGCATCCCGGTGGCGATTCACACATCGTTGGTGCTTCCTTGCGAAAAGGTCAGTTGAATCGACAAACGGACACGCGCACACCGACCGCTTTCTCGAAAAGGTCAGCTCTGAAAACGACTCTCAACACTTTCACAGCAAATTCGTTTTCAATGCTCGCGTGCGTGGAGGACCCGTACCTCGAAACGGAGTGTGGCGGGCGCGTGTGTGTGGCCGCGAAACGGGCGCGTGTGTGTGGCCGCGAATCTGGCTGAATGTCCTCAGCAAGGAGCACATTGCTGTGCTTCGCTCTCGGCGCGATTGCGGCGGGGCTCTTGTTCTCCCGCACCGCGTCCCCCGCGCCGCCGCCGCACGTTGCTGTAGAGCCCGTGCGGCTCGCGCGCCACGCCCGGGCCCTACAGCAGTGCCCGGGCCCTACTTGCAAGATCGACCTCGAGGACAGGTTCTTGGCGGAGAAGCAACGGCGGCGGCGGCGGCGGCAGAGAAAAGCGCGTGCGCGCAACCGTGAAGAACCGACGACGAACACGAGCGCTACCATCGTCGAGGGCGCCGCCAGTGCCGCCGCTGGCGCTGTGGCAACGAGTGCAGCTCGGGCCATTGACGTTGGCCCTCTCAAGCCGCTTTCACCGCTGCCGTCCGCATACGCGCTGCACCTCGCGTACATGGCGGCGCACCCGGCAAATCGTCCGGATGCCTCGGCGGACGTGCGTGACTCATGGGGCGTCGCCATTGTCGCCCACGGCAACAAGGTCGGGTACGCGAGCGGCATGTCCAAGCGCGACGCTGAGCTTCTGGCCATCATGCAGCAGTCAGGATGGGATGAGCGCGACTCGCCGGTGGTGGCGATGCCGCCGCGCGCCATGGGCGGCGCCACACGCATCATCCCAGTGCTCACCGGCAATGCGTGGCATTGGGGCCGCCAACAGTGCCCGCGCGAGTGCGTCGCAAACGAGGGCGTGTGCCTGCCCGATTTGGGTCGTTGCGACTGTCCACGCCACCGATGGGGTCCCCAATGCGAATTGCACGTGCAGCCTGCGCTCGCACGCCCGCAGACCCATCACGGCTGGTGCGTCTATAACGACTCGTCCGCCTTCTTTTGTGACAAGCCTGTGTGCGAGCACTCGAGGGGTGCGTGCCATCCGAGCCCTCTGTTTGCCTCGGATTGCCTCGTATAGCCTCGGATGACCTCTGATGGCCTCCTTGATCAGGTGAGCGCCATCCGACCCGAGGCGATGGCAGCGGCGCGACCATTGATTGCGTCGGTTCGCCGCTGGACCAATGCCCCGACCGGTGCAATGGGCGGGGTGTGTGCCAGGGTGGCACGTGCCAGTGCATCCCAGGCTACTTTGGTGCAGCGTGCGAGAGGCATCCCAGATGGTTTTGTGTCTCAGATTGCCTCAACCGCGGCCGGTGCGACTTTGGCTTTTGCCTCTGTCGACCGCCCTATTACGGGGTCGACTGTTCGCTGGAGCCGTTCAGGGCGAGCACGGAGGCGTTGCATGCGCTGCCCGCTGGCCACCTGGGAATTGCCGCGCCACCCACCATCCCCTCAAGCCTCACGTCACGAGGCAGCGGCGGCGGCGGAGCCAGCGAGGAAGGCGGCGGCGGCATTGAAGGCGGCGCCGAATTCACACGAGGGCATTCACAGGCGGGCATTGAAGGCGGCGCCGGCGCTGCTAGCATGGGCGCTGCCGCGGGCACATGCGTGCGCCCGTGCGTGTACGTGTATGAGCTGCCCGCCCGCATGAACGTCCTGGCACTCAAGGCCGAGCCGACATGGGCCTTCTATTCACACGGGCCAGCCGACTATCGGGGCTTCAAAGCGGTGCACATCTCGCTGCTCCGCTCGGCGCACCGAACGACGGATCCCTCGCGTGCGGACTTTTACTACGTGCCCGTGTGGGATTTCCATGGCTCGTGGGGCAATCCGGAGGTCTACTGGCGTGCGCACCAATATGTGCGCAGCGTGTGGCCATACTTCAACAGGTCGGGCGGCGCGGATCACATCTGGTCGAACACGCGCGACGCGGCGGGGTGCTCGAACCCCTGGGGATCGATCTGGGACCAGACGCGCGCCTCGATCCTTCTGAGCAATTGGGGTGCCGTCACGGGGCTCGGAGGCGTGCCGACGGAGCGTTGCTTCGACGCCACGCGCGACCTCGTCATTCCAGGCGTGCTGCGCGACCACATTGTCGCCAAGTCGCCCTTCCTCACCTTCCACCGACAATTCCCCACCGACCCAGCCGCCGCCGCGCGCGCCGCCGCCGCCGACGCGAACCACAAGGCATGGCACGGGCGCACCAAGCTCCTCTTCTTCCACGGCGCCATCTGCTGGCAGACTTACGATCACATGAACGGTCTTGCCGAGCTCGGGCGCAAGTGCCGTCAGAAGCACGGCTTCCTCGACCACTACTCCTTCGGGGTGCGCTGGGAGGTCTACCGCCGATTCCACAAGGAGGAGGGCTTCCAGCTGCGTGCGACGGACCTCAAGCCGCCTCCGCCGTACGTCTCTCTCGACGCCGAGATGCTCCAGACCATCTTCTGCTTGTGCCCGAGTGGCACCGGCTGGGGCATGCGCGTGTTCCACAGCGCAGCCCTCGGGTGCATTCCAGTGCTCATCCAGCGGGACGAGGCCTCGGCCTACCCTCCCGTGCTGCAGGCCTTTGAAGGGCTTCTACTCGACTGGGACGCCATCGCCGTGCGTCTCGAGCCTCGCGACCTGCCACAGCTGCCCATGATCCTGCGCCGTCTGGCCGCCAACACGACAGCCCTGATGTCCAAGCGGCATGCCCTCGCCGCGGTGTGGACGCGCCTCTTGTGGCGCGAAGCACTTCCCCTTGAGGTGAGGCTTATCCTCGCGCACGCGCCGGACGCCTTCGATAGCCTGATGCAGTCGCTTGCATTACGCCTCAAGTACGGCCTCCGCGGCGCCGGCGACGCCTGGCACCCATGACGTTCGGTAGTGGAGGCAAGACCTGAGCGTCGAGAACGGGGGACAGTCAGCGGCACCCTGGGCATGGACGGACCCGGGATGCAATGGCGGCGACGCGGTGGTCGGGGACGACACCGCGCGCGACGAGGGTCGAGGGACCCGCGCCGACCCGAGAGGCCGGCGGTGGACGGGGATACGATCCGAAAAATTTCCGGTCTCCCGGATTCGAAAAATTTCATGCTGTGAGGTTCCCATGGCGGTTCCGCAGTGCGGTTGTCAGAGTGGTCAGTCGTCAGTCCGGCATACAGTGCGTACTGCGTTGTATATAACGCGCGTCTGACTCTGAGACGCTTCTTCGTATCCGGATCAATCAAATATATAATCGACATGAGTCATGACGACTACTTCAAACTTGTTTAACACGCATGTTCGGCATGGTATCACACACTGTGTTGTTGTTTACTCGAACATGAGAGACTGGAGACCGATAAGCTACACCAACCGGGCGCGGAGGATGCGGGGGACGATGAACCCATTCACACGCGATCAACGACGGCAGGGGGGCACGCACGCGGCGGCGACGAGGCCAAGAGCCCCGGGGCGCCAACGTGAATGCCTTGAATGGTACAGAGGCACACAGGCAAGGGGTGATGCCTCGGCTGCCGACGGGCGGGCAGAAGGTACATTACACAGGGGCACGTAGCGCCAGAGAAGCGTTCACAGATGGCTCCCATTCACACGCCGAAGGGCGGACGGTGTGTCGGAGCCGACGAGGGCGGAGGGAGGCAGAAGGAGGCGACGAGGGGGACGAATTGGGTATAGTGGGACGCAGTGGGAGGGGGGCGGCAGAGGGGCGCCACTTGTCCCCTCCTGTTGTCCCCACAGCCGGCGTTGCCCACCTCAGACGACAGGTTCCACAGTGAGGAGCGTTTCGAGGAAGTCGGTGTAGTTGACCTCGCTCCCCAGGCCGTCCTCTATCAGCTCTTCGGCCGAAGGGGCGGCTGGCGCCGGTGGCGTGGGCGAGAAGCCGCCTACGGCCAGCTTCGTCGGAAGCGCCGGCACAGCCGGACTTTCGAGGCCGATGATCATCGTCGTTTGCGGCGAGGCCGACTGCGAGGCCGGCACCGTCGGCCGCTCCGCTCGCGCTTTTGCGCTCTCGCTCTCAAGATCAAACGGCGACATGGCGCCGTCGACCCTCACAGCCGCCATGGCGGAGGCCAGGGGGGGCGAGAGGCACAGCGGATCGCCCGGTCGGTCGCGGTCCTCGTCGTCCGCCTCCTCCCGGTCCTCGTCGACTTCCCTCCTGTTCCCGTCCGTCGCACGCGCAAACAGCTCGTCCAAATCGTCCCAGTTGCCTGGCGCCGCCATCGGCGAAGCCGGGCCCATGCTTGGTGTGAAGACGCTGTGTGAAGCCGGGCCCATGCTTGGTGCGCCCCCGCCGAAGCCGGCGCCAAAGCCGCCGAAGCCAGCACCAAAGCCAGCGCAAGCGCCATAGGCACCGACGCCGGCGCCGGCACCAACGCCGGCGCCGCAGCCGCTCCCGAGGGCGCCAGCCATGACGGCTGCGGGGTAGCTCGCCAGCTGCCCGGCTGCCAAATGCGCCGCGAGCAGCTCGTGCGCTGCCGTCCATTGGGGGGGGAGGGCGGGTAGGGGGGGGAGGGCCGAGGGTAGCGGCGCACCTCCTTGAGCAGCGGCGGCGGCGGCGGCGGCGGCGGCAAAGGTGGCGGCGGCGGCGGCGGCGGCGTGTGAATGCGGCGGCGGCGACGACGACGATAGATTGCTCGCGTGCACATTGCTCGCGTGTACATGACTCCCGTGCGCTTGCGCAAGCGCCTGCATCGCCACGCTGTGCGAGAAGAGCCAGGCGAGGGGCGGGGGCGGCGCACCACCATGGACGATCGCCGATGCGGCCGTCACCTGCGCCATCACCTGCGCCATTGTCACCGCGTTCGCCTCCGCCGACCCGCGCGCCGTCACCGACGACCCCTCAGGTAACGGCATCGCCGGCACGCCGCAAGGATAGAATCCCGTCGGGGGCTCGGCGGGCACCCGTAAGCTGAGCGCGGGGATGTCGACCATGGTGGGCATGGGCATGGGCAGAAGCGCCGGGCTTGGCTCCTGGCTCTCCGCCTCCGCTTCATCCGCATCCACGAGCTCCATGGTGCAATAGGTCGAGGGCTTGGATTCGTACTGCCGATCGCGCGAGCCCGCGGCCTCGTCGGTGGACTTGAGCCAGGCCATGTGCGTCTTGCGCGCGTGCTTGCGCACGCCTGCGTTGGAGAGCCCGGGGGGGGAGGCAGGGGAGGACGGGCACGCACGCGGGAGTAGGTCAGGCAAGAGCCCTTGCACACGCCACATGCACTGTCCTCCCTGGAGACAGGATCCCGGGAACGCCAGCGCGGCGGCCACAGCCACTCGCAAGAAGCGAGGCGCCCAGAGAAGCCCCGGCACTCAGCGAATCACCAGCACCTTGCCAGCAGGCGCGCGCGCCTCCCACGCCAGGGATGCCAGGGCCCCTGCTTGGGCAACACTCACCGTCTGTTGAGGCATAGCGCTTGTTGCAGCCAGGGAAGCCGCATCGATAACGGGTGACGGTGGTCCCTTTGGCCACGGGTCCCTTGGGCGACGTGCTCAGCCTGTTGGCCGGCGTCGGCGGAGGTGACGACCGCGGCGAGGCGCTCTTACTTGGCATTAAGAGCCAAGACCCCCGAAAAAGAGCCTCTTCGTCCCTGACCGCTTTGCTGCGCGTCTTTGTGGACGAACGCAAACATGGCGGTTGTGACGAAGTTGTAGGTTCAGGTTCGTGAAGCGTCCATGTTGTTGCGAGCTGAATTCACAGGAGCAACCTCAAGCACTCAAGCAATACTACGTAGTGCGGCACGCATTGAAGATTGATATGGCGACGCACACGCCATACACTGCATCTGCAAAACCAGGGGCGTGTTAAATGTGTCACACCAGTTAACCTCTCGACACTGAGCGTGAGCACCAGTTTGAAACTCCCGGCTCTTGAGGTTGAGCGGACGCTCACCCTATTGGATGATAATAAAAACCTACTGCTACTCTAGTAATAGATGGGGTGGGAAAACCGTACGTTACACAGAATGCAGGCAGCACCTCAACTGTGTGCGGTCGCAGGCGAGCAACTTCAATCATAGCGGCTCTTGGCCCTGTCTCTGCTTACCGGGTAGATACGGCTCATCCCTTTTTCTTCTGGTTGTCATCCCGTCCGGCTTTGGCTTTGGAGGAAGCATTCCAGTCATACCCGCGCGGCTTGCTCAGGGGTTTGCCTGTCATCCAATCAATCTGAGGCTTTCCCAGGAGGCTTACGCCGTCCGGGGAACCTGTCACCGCCATCCGCATGAACTTCATAAACCTATTATCGCCGTCTTTTCCGTCTTTGCCATCTTTGCCATCTTTGCTAGCACTCATCATGATGACTCTGGTTGGAGTCACCGCTGGTTGGAGAATGATTGCTGCTCCGGTGGAAGCAAATGAGGCCAGTAAAATTGTGATTGCCTTCATACGTAGAGAAGGAGGCGAACCTGTCGACTTGAGTTTGTAGATTGAATGGCGAGGAGACGAGACGCGGCGTGACCACGCTTTTGTCGTGGGCTTTCCGATTCGTTGCGCCTTGGTGAGCGCATCTTCACAGAATCAGTGTCGTGAGGCAAGCTGAAACAAGGGGGTGGCTTTCTGTTGCCTGTGTTGCCAAACAGTGCTCGCAAAATGGCTTCGTCGGAAAGCCACCTCTGCTGCTTCCCTGCCAGGGATGGTGAGGAGCGCTGCCCCCGTGCAGTCTTGCAAGCCGCTGTGCTCGTGCCTGGCGATGCAGCCAACATGGAAGCGCACTCAGGTGCAACATTCCGCGCGCCGCTCACCCTCGCCACCCCTCACCACTTGCTTCCCAGGTGTGCTACCCGGTTTGCACTGAGACGGGCAATGTGCGCATGGTGGAGCGATGCGGCGCATTTACATACATCATGCAGCCTGGGCTGAGTTTTGTGATTTGCTGCGTCGACGAGGCCTCCAATCACGTATCGATGCGTCTGCAGCAGATCAAAGTCACGTGCGAAACAAAGACGAAGGACAACGTCTTCACAAACATCGAGGTGCGCTTGGTGATCGGTGCACGGCGGTCATGTGCGCCCTATCGATCCTCACGAGGTGGCAGTGGGCAGAGGCGCCACGCGAGCCAGTCGCAAGCGCGCGCCCCACGCACGCAAGCGGGCGTCTCCTTCTACTCTTCCCGAGGTCTTCTTTACCTCGCGCTGCCACCGATCGTCACTCGCCTTGCAGGTGTCCATCCAGTACCAGATCAAAAAGGAGGAGGCGGCGATGCACAGTGCCTACTACCGCCTCTCCGATCCCCACCGCCAGATCCAGGCGTACGTGTATGACGTCGTGCGCTCAACCGTGCCCAAACTCGACCTGGACAACGTCTTCCTCGAGAAGGATGAGATTGCGAAGCAGGTGGCCGAAAACCTCAAGGAGAACTTCGGCTCGTTTGGGTACGAGATCCTTGCCACACCCATCACCGCCATCGAGCCCGCGGTCGAGGTCAAGAACGCGATGAACCAGATCAATAAGGCCAGGCGCGTCAAAGAGGCCGCGGGCGATGAAGGGGAGGCCAAGAAGACGCGCGCCATTAAGGATGCCGAAGCGAGTGCGAGGTCGATCGAGATCCACGCCAAGGCGGACGCCGAGGCCCTGTACCTGGCTGGCGTGGGCCTTGCACGCCAGCGTCAGGCCATCATGAGCGGCCTGCGCGAGTCCGTCAATGCGTTTGGGCGCGAGATCGAGGGGATTGACCCAAAGCAAGTGCTCGACCTGATGATTGTCACGCAGTACTTCGACATGATGCAGTCGATTGGCAAGGAATCCAGGTCGAACGCCCTCTTCCTCAACCATTCGCCCTCGTCGCTTGCGGATCTGACTCAGTCCGTCAGCCGCGGCTTCATGTCGCGATGATCAGCCGCGACTCGCGCGGCGCAGCGACGCTCTCAGACGCGCGAGTGGCGAGACGAAGCAGGTCCCGCAACTCCAAATTTTGATGTCGGCAGTTGGTGCGTGTACCCGTGGCGACCAACGGACCAAGGGCCATTTTGGTGTGGCGTCGTGTCGGCTGTCGCTGAGCCTGAGGGGCCGGTGGCGCGGGACCTACGCGACCGGACGCCGGCGCCGAACACGCAAGCCGGCGGCGGAAACCTCTCAGCGTAGTAGCTACGACCCCGATAATTTATGTTCAAGGAAGACTATAAGCATGTTCCATACATAGCATGTTCCATGTAGTAAGAAGACTTCAAGTGGGGCAGAAGAGGATGGAAAGACCTAGTACAAGATTCATCATGGATCACAAAACCACGCACGGTCCGCCGCGCGCCCCCAACTCGTAGCTATAAGGGCCGGGCCGGCGCGCCGCGCGCGCGCGCCCCGTGTCCCGCGCGGCGCCACCCAGTGCGGTCCCGACCCAGAGCAGTACATTCATGGGTACATTCTGATGTTCACGATTCGGTTCGCGGAGCAGCCACGATTCGCAGATGGGCGTCACGATTCCTCGGGGCGGCGGCGAACTCAGCGTCGGCCCATCGGCTGCGCAAATCCCGGCGCGGCCGGCAGGCCCGTCATGAAACCTTTTGAGACCGCTCCCGCGAGGTCCTCCAGTGCGCCGGGCGAGTGGTTCATGAAGACGGCGCTCGTCTTATCGTGGGCGCCCAGATCCTTCATCATGTCGAAGTACGACGTGACAACCATCAGGTCGAGCACCGTCTTCGGATCAATGCTCTTGATCTCATCATGGAACGCGGCGCACGACTCGCGCAGACCCTCCATGACAGCCTGGCGCTGGCGGCTGATGCCCTGGCCGTGAAGGTACTTGGCTTCGGCCTCCGCATGAGCTGTGATCTCCGTGCGTTGGGCCTCGGCCTCGGCCTCCTTAATCGAGCGAATCTTGACGGCTTCGCCCTCGTCCTCTGCCGCGACGCGCAACCGCTTCTGTTTGTTGATCTCATTCATCGCGTTCTTGACCTCTCGGTTGGGGTCGATGTCCGTGATGGGCGTGCTGAGGATCTCGTAGCCGAAGTCCTTCATCGCCTCCCTGAGGTTCTCGAGGATGTCGGCCGCCACCTCTTCCTTGGTTGTGAACACTGCGGCGCGGCGGCGAGCACGAGGCACGACTCGCTAAGCACGACGGGGGGTATTGAGAGGCGGGGGAGGGTCGGAGCGTTCCACCCACGCGGTGGCGTGGTTCGAAGGCGGCGGGGCAAGCGTGAGTGAGCGGGTGGGGTCGGTTCCATCTATGGTAAGTCGCCGCACCGTCGTCCAAGTTGATTTTGGGCACCGTCGACCGGATGACGTCGTACACGTACGACTCGACCTGCTGCTTCGGGTTGGTCAGACGGTAGTACGAGGCTTTGATCGCATCGTCGTTGGCGATGACCTGGTACTGGATGGCGACGCGGATGGTCAAGAACACCTGCGGGGGCAGAGTTGCGGCGGCGAAGCGGCGGCGGCGGTCAGCGTCCGCATCGGCGGCAGCGCATTCACACGCCATCTCCTTTTCTGCGACGCGTACGTTATCCCTGGACTTCGTTTCGCAGGCGATTTCCATCTGCTGGAGGCGCATCGAAACGGTGGTCGCGATGTTGTCGACGAACGGGATCAAGCAGTTCAAGCCGGGGCGTGCGATTGTTTTGAATGCACCACAAGTCTCAATGATTTTCACACTGCTCGTTTGAACGGCGTATAAGGGGCAGCACGCCATGGTGCGCTGCGTGGGGATTTGAGTGAGCACACAGAAGTAGAAGTGAGTGAGCACGCACTAGGGTCACCACGAAAGGCTAAGGGGGCACCACATTTTGTGAGATGTGACGCGGCGGCGGCGGCTGCAACCTTGAAAAGCAAGCGTTCACGGTCGACACGAAGGACGAAACAGGAGCTTGCGATTTGTAGTCTGGCCTCAGGATCCATCACATCGGAAACGGTGAACTGATAAGAACCCCGGTGTTTTTGAACCGGTACCAGTATGATCGCAGCGCGCTGCGCTGCGCGGCGTGAGGAATTCTGAGCCCCAATGCGTCCGGTCGCGCATAAGCTCACCATCCATCGCTCCTCTGGCGCCAAAGAGCCTCTCCGGCTGCGCTTCTTGGACGACGTTGAGTTCGACGAGGACGATCTTTGGGACTATGATCACCTGGTGACGTCCTCCGGCGACCCACGAGCCGTCGTCGCCGATGTCGACCCCAGCGGCCCCGCCTATGCTGCGGGTCTGCGCCCGGACGACGCGGTGATGGCCGTCGACGGCCAAACCGACATTGACCGCGATGGGGTGCTCCGAATGCTGCGTGAGGCCTGTGCCGACGTCGTGCTCACCGTGCGCAGACAGCCGGAGGACACGGAGGCGGAGGAGGAAGAGCTGCGCAACATTAATCAGAATCCTGCGCCCACCCAGGCCGCCACGTTGCGGCAGCGTGGCGGAGAAACATTGGGGCCTACAAAGCCAGAGCCAAAGGCCACAGCACCACCGGCGCCGGTTCGGGCGCCTTCTCCACCACGCCCGCGCTCCACGCCGTACAGCGACGCGCGAAGCCTCAGCCCAACATCGCTTTTGCCCTCGCCCGAAGGCCGCGCTCCCGGCTCAATGGCCGCGCCGCTCACTCCTCGAAGCGCCAAGTCGTCGATGCAGCTTCACAAGGAGCTCGCTGAGGTCGGCGACACGATGCAAAAGATGACGCGCAAGGTCGGGCAGGCGCTCGCCATAGTGAAGGGCACGAGAGGAGAGGTGGAAGCAATCGTACTTTCGGTGCGCAAGAGCATCCAGCTCAATCCGAGCTTGAGCGAAGATATCCTGCCAGCAGCAGCGGAGGAACAAGGCGGGTCCTCGGATCAGCCGCTCGCCAAGTCGCTCGCCAAGTCGGCCGTCAATGCGCGACGTGCGGCCGACCGCGCGGCCGCAGCTAGTGCGGCAGAGAAGCGACTGCGTGTCGAGCTTGGGCGCTCGCCCGAGCGCGACGAGCTTGAGGCGCAGATCGAGGCCGAGTTGCACCGCCAGCGCAAGGAGCGCCGGAGGCGCGAGATGGTGAACAAACCGGTGGTGGAGGCGCTGCAAGAGCTCGAGGAGATAGCGATTCTCGGCTACCAGAACCTCGCGGGCCATCAAGAGCAGTTGGAGCATCAACAGAGGCTGCTCGAGGAGGTGTACGACGCGCTGGGCGGCCATTACCACGCGCGTTACGAGGTGGTCCACGCGACCAACCGCACGGCTGTCACGCGGCTGAAGGACGAGCCCACGCACGAGGTGCTGCGCATCGCCCTGGAGCGCGAAGACACCGCGCGCCAAAACTGCAACTTGGCGATTAAAGCGGCTCGAGGTGAGCGCTCGGCCGTCATGATGCAGAAGGCCGAGGTGCAGCGCTCCGCTAGGCTGCGCGAGCAAATGATCGCGCAGTTCCGGCACGACGACCTGCGTGGCACCACGTTCAAAGGATGGGGGCGGCAGGAGCTCACACGGATCAGCTGAAGAGCAAAGTGCACCGAGCCACCGAAGCGTCGTCAAAACAATGGGACAGGAGAGATTCAAGCCACGCCACGAGGCATGCGTCAGGCCGAACCGGCACGTACCCCCTATACCCGCAGCCCGGCGAATACACCGGTTGTTATACGAAATTTAAGTCGACCGGTTTTCATCGGTTTCGGCGGTACGCGCGGACCGCGGTAGCCACCCGCCCGCCGGGGTGGCCCGGCGCGCCGGCGGCCCGATATAATCGTTTCCGCGGTTTCTCGTGGAGTACCTGTCTCGTTCTGTACGTATGACTTCGTAGACTTACATGCTTCGTAACCGAACCGCGAACGTCGTGCGGCGGCCGCGGCGCGCGCGTCCCGCCGGTTCAAGCCTCCGATCGGCGCTTTCGCGTGTCGGCGGTATAGGGGAGTACTCTCGTGTAACCGCATGCTGAACATGCCAAACTGGCTCCAGCAACGAGTGCTGTCGAGCGAGCTGGGCTACCATGCGCGCGGGCCCCGATGCCGAGCGGGTCTGCGTGTATTTCATCCCGTGAGTGGCCGGCGCTGCCCCCAAAATTTGGGCGACACCTCGATCTCCGGTGCGAGATGCAACGACTCGACAAAGTCTGCCGATATCGGCGTGGCTGCGAGCACGCCGTGCCGGTGCGAGACTAGTGCAGCGTGGAGGCCGGGCTCGAGGAGCGCACTTCCTGCGGCTGCGTGGCCCGGTTGCGCGTGTCGACCGTGCGCGTGAGGGTCTTCCACAGCCGGCAGGTCTTGCACTCCTTCACAGGCACTCCGAGAGGCGTGCGCCAGGCCGGGCAGGTGCCGACATGGGCCTCCATGCGCTTGAGCACAAGCTTGAGCTCGCGGCACTTGGGCCTATCGCAGTCGTCGTCGTCGCAATGGAACGAGTGCACGAGAGTGTGGATCGCAGGTGTAGACGGAGACGCGACTCCCGGGCCGGAGCGCGTGCGCGACGAGGACGGCGGCCGATTCGGGCCGAGGATAGAGGCGACCTCGTGGCCGCCCGGCGTGGATGAGCTCGACGCACTGCTCGTCGTCGAGGACATACGCTGCAACGCGATGCGCCGGAGCGGCAATATTGCGTCAGCACCAAGGGCAGCGACGCTCGCACTCTTGGAGAGGGCCATCTTCACCATGGTGAAGAGTTTGTTCGTGCTGCCGATGATGGCCGCCATGTTGTCTACGAAATCGCGGCGGCTCAAGGTGCCGGCATCGTACTGCCCGTGCAAGTCCTGCAGGCGATCCCAATCTGCGGGCTGGAGGCCCGCGTCGGCACGCAGCACCGCCATGAGGTCCTCGACTGGCAGCCGAATGCCGGAGAAGTCAGCCGCTGCTGTGCTGCGCTTGGCGTGGGTGGCCAGCTCGTTCTCTGGCTCTGGCTTTCGCTTGTTGGGGTTGATAGACATCCCGAATCGCACGTTTTCTCGGGCCACTCGATGCTCGGGCAGCCAAAAGTTTCGCAACTTGAACCTTTTGAAAACGGTGTGAATGAAACGGCACCCCCCCGCACTTCAAAGGCCAGCCATCCGTTATAACTTATAAGGACGCCGCGAGGACAATGATGGCGACGATGGTAGGCGCCGCGAGCGCATACTGCGTGAGCATCATCGGCCCAAGAGGCCTGGTGTCCACACCCTCGCGATGGAAGATCGCTTGAACAGAGACCGCCGCAGGCATGCAGGCCTGTAGCAGGAGCACCAGGTGGAACGGATCGCGATCTCGACTCATCTCGCCGGGCTCGATCGGGTGCACGATCGCCGAGAGGATCAGGTGCACTCCAGGCAGCAGCAGGAGCTTGACCACCGCCACGACACCCACCTCGTACGCTGTGAACGCGGCGCCGCGGCCCAGGGCGCCGGCACCGCCGCCGCCGCCGCCGCCGCCGCCGCCGCCGCCGCTGTCGCCGCTGCCGCCGCCGCCGCCACCGACACCACTCAGAGAATACCCGAGGTTGATCAGGACGAGAGGCGGGCCTGCACCGCCCGCCGACTTGGCGGCTGATAAGGCAAACTTGAGGGGTCCGTCGAGCAGGAGTGCGCGCACGAGGGTGGGCGCGAAGGCGAGCGAGAGGCCACAAATAGAGCCGACGCTCGGAGGTGGCAGCAGCAAGCGCAGCAGCCCCTGACCCAGGGACTCTGTCGTTGGTGTCGACGGCCCGTCATCGTCGCGCTTTTGGGGCCGCGAGCTTGCGAGCAGCGCGGGCGCCAGCGACCAGAGCAGCAGCCGCCACGTGGCCAGGTACACCTGGACGAAGAGCATCGCCTGCGCCACACCGCCGCCGCTCAGCAGCGTAGGGATGAGCGCCGTCGGCAGCGCGCCGGCGTTGCCAAAGGTGGCGCACACGAGGGCGGCACCGCGCCGGGGCGAGCGCGGCAACAGCAGCGACGCGAGGCAGAGGCCGATCACGGCGTGCACAAGCGGCCACATCAGGAAAGGCCCGCTCGCGTAGAGGTCATCCGTCGTGAGCGAGCAGAGCGATGAGAAGGCCAGCAGCGGCTCGAGCAGCGTCGACTGCAAGGCGCTCAGCTGCTTGCTCGTGGGATCCGACAGGAGCGACCAGCGGCGGGCAAGGGCTCCGAGCGAGATTATCGACGCAGAGGCGAGAATGGACGTCATCGCGGCGGCCGCGGTCGCTCGTGTGAGGGCGCTCATCGCGTTCACACCAGTAACAATTGTAATTGAAAGTCAAGTCAAGTCCATTGTTCATGTAGACTTGACATGACTCAAGTCAAAGTCAAATTCAAATCATGTCAAGACAATCCTAGGTGAGTCAGGGTGAGTCGAGTGAAACGCCCAAAAACAACTTCGGAAACTTTGGGGAGGCTTGGACCCTGCATCCTCTCGTCTGCTGCGCCGCCATGAGCCTCTCGTTGGCAGAGCGGGAGCGCCGCGCCAAGGAGCGCGGTGCGGCAGTAGACAAGAAGCGTGCGGCGATGCGCAAGCAGGCGGATCCCAAGTCAGAGGGGAGCGCGGCCGCGGGCGGCGGCTCGCTGTTTGATAAGTATGCGGGCCTCGCGGGCGCCGACGTGGACGAGGAGGCGGAGGTGGCCGAGTTGATGGAGATGCTCGGCGCGAGCCCAGGGTCGCAGCGGATGTCGGCGCGTGAGCTCACCGGACGGCAAGAGCGCTTCCTCGAGGCCGGCTGGGATCCGTCACCCCACCGCAACCCGCCTCCCAGTCTCTGGCACATCAAGCCGCAGACGCGCGAGCCCTGGGCGATCGACGCGCAGTTCTACAACAAGGGCGAGTACGCGATCGACACAACCGACTACGCCATGCCCACGCGCTACGGCATGGACATGGACCCGCCGCTCAGCCAGTATCGGATCGACTACGCTGAGCAGCGGGTGTCGGTCAAGCCGGGGCGCATCAAGCCGGCACCGGCGTGGAACAGCCAGCCGTTCCGTTCGGTGCCGTACTCGCTGCGCGGCATTAAGCCGGCGCCCGGTGCCACCGAGCCGTGGGTCCAGGATCACAAGAACCGCAAGGGGGTCGAGGACTCCGACCTCCTCGAGAATGCGACCGCAACCGAGTTGGACAACGGCGGCGCCACGAGGTTCTTGAAGTTCGACGCTGGATCCTGGGATAGCTCGACAACGACGCCGTGGCGCGCCGATGGTCGGCACGGGCGCGTGCGAGGCATCAATTAGAGCTCGGCGCGCCGCCGCCCTCGCCGCCGCCGCGGCCGAGGGCCGTGCTGTGAAGGCCGTGCTGTGAAGGCCGTGCTGTGGGGTCCGAACACCGGAGATCAACGTGGATCGCTGCCTGTGTCAGACGGTGCTGCCCGTCCATATGATGATCTGCCCTGATCAGTCGTCGCCGCCTCTGTCAGACGGTGCTGCCGACGCCGCCTCGGTTCCCTGCCTCGCCCCCTGCCTCACCCCCCACACGCTCTAGCTACCATGTCAGAGAGCATCTCGGTTCCGCGCGGCTTCCGTCACGTCGAATCTCCGATATGATCTCCGCTCTCGACGAGAGGCCGCCGCCTCTGTAATGTGAGCTGCGCGCGGCGGCCAGATCTTTTGACCACCCATCCCAGGTTGTCGATGCGCCTGTTTGGCATGCGCCGACAGACGCGTGTTTTGTGTGCATGAGCATATGCGCGGTGCGTGCGTGTCGTGCACTCTCTGTTATCGCTGCGACTTTAGATGATATTTACTTGGCCGTACTCAAACAGCGAGGAGGCTCCATCGCGCATCGGTGCGTTAGCCTTTCTATTATCTATAGCCTTCGCCGTTTCGCGCTGCAGCCTAGAGCCCTTCACCTGTGGTCCGAAGCAAGCAATTAGACGAAAACAAGTATTTAAACAAGCGCAACCGAGTGTTGCTTGCTTGCTTGCTTCACCTGGTCCGATGGTCTTCACGTAAATCTCAATCTGAATCTCCCACAGCTCGTCAAAAATGTCATCGCGTGTGCGAAACTCACGCGCTTTTGCTTTGCGAGATGGCGCCGCCGAAAGGCAAAATGGTGTGGTCGGACGACTTCGAAGGTGACACGCTTGACGCGGGTAAATGGCGCTACGAGCCGTCTGCATCGATGGCGCCAGCGCTGAACGATGAGATGCAGCAGTACGCCGTCCCAAGTTCAGCGCTGGCTAACTACACAGCCCGCACTACGTCGTTACGCGACGGAGTGTTGTCCATCACGGCAATCCGCGACCCCGAGTCGAATTTGATCCTGTCGTCCCGTATTTCCACGTACCGCCTCTTCGAGTTCACCTTTGGCGTCGTGGAGGCGCGCATGAACGCCCCGTGCCTGAAAGGCCTGTGGCCAGCCTTCTGGATGTTGGGCTCGAATGTGCACGAGGTGGGATGGCCAACGTGCGGCGAAATCGATATCATGGAGGTCTTTGGCCGCCGCCGCGGCCGCAACACATGTTCCTGTGTGCACAATAACATGCACAGCTGGGGCACGAAGGATCCGCTTGCCGGAGGATGTGCGGAGCTCGGCCCTCTCGACGACGCACAGCCCGGTTGGCACACTTGGTGGCTGCGATGGACTCCGGATGAGGTCTCCTTTTATTTTGATGAGGACGCCGCGCCAATATGGAGCTATGCACGCGCGGCTGACGCTAGCCTCACTGCGACGAGCCAAACCGACCAGTACCCATACGTCGCACCCATGTACTTCATTTTGAACCTTGCAGTGGGTGGCAACGGGCCCGGCGAACCCCCAGATGAGAAGAGCCTGGAGGCGCCCGGGACGACGCTGTTGATCGACTACGTGCGCGTCTATGCGCTAGACGTGCCACCCTCTCCGCCCCCCTTTCCCGCCTCGCCATCGCCACCATCGCCACCGCCCTTGCCACCGTCGGGTCCATCGCCGCCCCTTCCACCACCATCGCCACCGTCGCTACCGCCGCCTCCTCCACCTCTTCCACCCCCACCAAGTCCGCCGCCCCCACCGCCGCCCCCACCACCGCCGCCCGCGCTTCCACCACCACCGCCACCCGCACCGCCCCCACCCTTACCGACGTCGCCGCCACCACCCTGTCCACCACCCCCGATGCCGCCTCCACGGCCACCACCGTCGTTGCCGCCACCGTCGCCGTCGCCACCGTCGCCGCCGCCACCGACGGTTTCATCCCCGTGGGGCCTCGCCTTTCGAGAGGGCACTCAGAGGTTGCTCCCGCCGACTACCATACTAGGATCCGAATCTCCCGGGGAGATCGGCGAAACGGCCGTCAGCGGCCTTGCGCTCATCGGCGGCATGCTCGCCAGTGTCTGCATCGGAGCGACGGTTATGGCGAGCGCTCTTGCGGCCCGCCGCCGCCGGCAGGCTCACGTTCAAAACGCGAGCCTCACGGAGCAGCTTTTGGCGCGGGGAACTGAGGACCGAGGCTGCTTCACACAGTGAGTCCCGGAAACAATGGTCAATGCACAGACCTCGAGACAGTGTGAAGGTAGCTGTGACGGTCGCGGGACCGCGGCACGGGTGTCGGTGCTGCTACAGGCTGACGAAACGCTCGCAGCCATAAAACCACAACTCACAGCCGATTGCGTATACACGACCCTGCGTACGCCGGGGTAAACGGCCGCTAGGCCGCTTCGAGTACCCCGTACCGTACACGACAGCGTACTTGCTACATGACTTCGCTACTTCAGACTAATACCGGGACATCGTACATGTAAGCAGCTACGGTGCGATCGCATGTAAGCACGGCATGCATGTTAGTCGTAACAGACGTCCCCTCGCGCGACGCCTCTGCCGCCAGTGCGCGCGCGCCGTCGAGCCTCAGCTGCCCAAGAGCGACATCGTAATGTCAGGATCGCATCTCAGATCGCCGAAGTCTTCTTCGGAATCGGGAACGACTCCGCGTGACGCACCCCGCGGTTGAGAAATGGGATCCCAGGCAAATTCAAATGCATCTGAGGCGGCGGAGGCGGCGGGGGCGGCGGAGGCGGCGGGGGCGGCGGAGGTGGCGACGGCGGTACGCGCCCGACCCTCAAGGGCGGCTGAGCGGCCGCACGTGCCGCCACGCGCGCGTCAGCATCGGCGTGCACTTCGGCTGCCAAGGCAGTCGTGTGCGCGTCGTCCTCATCGTCAGCTCGATCCCGCTGCGCGACCAGCCGGGCGTACGCCAACGCAATCGACTCGGCGTGTTGTTGCGCGACCCGTGCCGCTGCAGCGCCGATTGACTCCCCGTCCTCCACCACCGTCGCGCCGCTCTTGGAGAAGCTATTCGTCCGCGAGCCATGCCTCGAGCCAGTCCTCGACGTCGTAGTGCTCGAGGTCGGCCCACTGGCCAGGCCGTTCTTACGCCGGATCTCGTCATACTTGCGTCGCTCGACGGCGACCCTCGCTCGCTCCGCGTAGCTCAGGCTCTCGCTCGTCTCTGTCGGAGTCGCGCTTCCAGAGGACCGGACGAGGAAGGCCATGTCGGCCTCCGCCTCCGGCCCGCCGCCCTCGCCCGCGATGTCACTGTCGCTGCTGAGCCTCTTGGCGAGGTCCTTGACGGAGATGTTCATGGGCTTGTTGGGGTCGCCGCGCGCGCTCTTCCAGTCGATGACGACCTCGCGCGGCGACGGGTTCGCCTTCGAGAAGCTGCTCGATCGAGAGGACGAGGCGCTGCCCGGCCGCTCCTTGGAGATCCAGAAGGGCATCTGAGAACCGTTTGGAGCTCGGCTGGGCTCCGAACGGCTCTCAGAACCGGGATCGGAGTAAGGCTCGGAGCCGTGCTGAGACCCACTCTGATCCCCATGCAGAGCGCCATGAAGAGCATGCTCACGAGCACCACGTCGAGGGCTCTGATCTTCAAGCACCGTGGTCAGCTCCGACATGGCAGCCCGTGCTCCTTGCGGCACGGAGAGGCTTCTCGTAGGCCGGATCTTTGCAGGCATGGCAACGCGCTCATGCCAAGATGCCCTTGATGGAGGTTCTGGTGGAAGTGCTGCGCTCCTCCTGCGCTCGGCCTCTTGTTCGCCCAGCTGGGCAGCTGTCATGCCGTCGCGATTGCGGGCGCTGAGATCGGCGCCCCTCTCGATCAAGAAGTAGGCTGTACTGGTGTGCCCATGCCGAGTAGCAAGCATGAGTGCGGTGTCTCCATTAGCCAGGTCAGTAGCACTCAGCAGCAAACGAGTCTCCACAAAGGACAGGCCCTCGGCATCCAACAGCGTCTCGATTCGATCGCATTGCCCACGCTTCGCGTACGAGAGGATTTCCGCAGCGAGGGAGCGCGCGTTCTCAATCTCCTTTGGCGGCAGTCCATCCAGTGCCCACGTGGTGCATTTGGCGCGAGCATTTGTCTCTCCAAAACCGTTCCAGAATCCGCGAGCGTTCGGAGACACGGGTGGCCTCAGGGTGGCCTTCCACTCCGGGTCCAGCTCCGGCCTTCCTGGTTTGCGCTCCGAGCAGCACGGCAGATTGATGCTCACGATATTCCCCATGACGCGGTCCAAGAAGTGTCACTGAGAGGACGAGGTCGTTTTTTCTTCAGAGAGTCGACGGGCGTGCCGGGACAAAAAAGGGTCGATAGTCGAATGACTTTCGGTTTCGCATCACGCATGCCCCAAAAGTTCGAAAAAGGAAAGCCACCTGCGGTCTCATTTGTCTTGACTATTGACTACCTCCTCGCCTCCTTACTCTCCTACCCGGGACGGCTAACGATCGTGCTACTACGTTAGCCGACCACTTTCATGCCCATATCATGTACAATAGAGATTCGCTCGCGAACGATGTGTGTAGCGATCGGGCATGGCCGCACATCTCTAGCACATCTCACGAGTCGATGCGCCGCAGCATGTGGCTGTTGCGCGCCCGCAAGCGAGACGTAGGCGCGGCGTTGATGACCGCCCGGTGGCGCGCGCCTGCGAGCTTGGCAGCGACCAAATGCGAAGGCGGTGGCGGCGGCGGAGGCTCGAGGAGCACCGAGCCTTCGACGCGGGCGCCCTGGTCGTAGCGCGAGGCTGCGCGAGCGCCGGGCGCCGTCGCGGGCGCAGCGGCACGCGCCACGGACGGCACGCCGGCCTCGCCATCTCCCCCAGCGAGATCTCCCCCAGCGAGCGCCGCCTTGAGCGCCACGGCCGCGGCCGCCGCTGATGGCGCGGGTGGCGGCTGGAGCCGGCCGCCGTTGGCGACGATGAGCGAGCGCGTCTGGCTGACGCAGTTGCCAAGCGTCGGCCACAGCTGATCGAGGGGAAGTCGGGCGAGCGTGCGCGGCGATGCCTCGGGCAGATCGAGCAGCCGGGCACACCGAAACCACGCTAATAGCTGTAGCGCATCCCAGCCAGCGAGGGGGGGCAGACGTGCCGCGGGCGCCGCGCAGCGCACGCCCGTGAGCATGGGTGCGCCGTCAGGGCCAAGTACGAGGGCGGTGCCCGGGACCACGCTCATCCAGCGCAGGAGGACGGTCAGCCATTGGGGCCCCGAGAGGGGCGAGAGGTCGGGGAAGCCGGTCAGGCGAGACCAAGCCTGTAGCTGCAATAGGGTGATGAGAGGGACGCCGTCGGACGTGCTGTCGTCGCCGCCCTTTCCGCCCGCCTTGCCGCCGGTCGCCCCAGCTGCCGTGGGCTCGACGAAGCTGTGAATGACGAGGGCGGTGGCGTAGTGCGCCGCCTGTGGGAACAGATCAGCGAGCTCCGACCGGTGCATCTGAATCGCTGGCCGGTCATCCGCATCGGCAGGCTGGAAGTGCGCCGAGTCCGCCCGCGCGTCCGCCGTGAGCAAAGGCGGCGGCGCGGCGCTGCGGACGATGCCCATAGGCTGGAAGGGCGTCGTGGGCAGGTAATAAGACAAGAGAGCCGCCTTGCGGCGCGTGCTCTCCATCGCGGCACAGCGCGGCGGCGGCGCGGCGCTGCGGCGGGACTCATTGAGGACCGTCTCGATCTCGAGCTCCTCGAGATCGCCAGCCCGAGCGGCGGCGGCGGGAGGCGGGGAGGGGGCGTCGTCGGCCCCCCCCTCCCCGTCGGTGTCAGCGTCGGCGTCGGCGTCTTCACGCCCTGCAGCCCCCGCCGCCTGCTGTCGAGACTGCTCGGCACCATTCGGGCTCGCACCGCCGCCGCCGTACTCGCGCACCGCCTTCTCGCGCTCGTACGCACGCGCGCGCCGGCTGAGCATGTTGATGACCTCGATGAACTCGACAAACTCGACCTCGCCGTTATTGTCGAATGCCGAGTTGTCGATCCATGAGGTGAGCTCCCGATCGGAGACCTGATGAGGGAGGCAATCATCGGTCATCAGAGGCAATCAGAGGTAATCAAGAGGCAATCAGAGGTGAGCTCTCGATCGGTGACCTCGAGGCCCGCGCGGTCGAGAAAGGTGCGCAGCTCGCGCTGCGAGATCGCGCCCGACGAGTCCTCGTCGATGCCCTCGAAGATCTGCTGCAGCCGAAGAAATCTCGCGCGACCTCCGAGCTTGGAAGGGTTCGTCACGAGCTCACGCAGCTCAGTCTCGCCAGGGGCGCTCATCTGGCGTCGTCGACGGCGCTCATGCGGGTCGGACGCGAGGAAGGGCGTGGCGAGCCTCTGCTTGCTCGCGAAGCTCGGCGGCTCCGTGCCCGCGCCCAGCACGACGCCCGCGAGGCTCGCGCGCGTGGACGTGGCCGAGCCGGGTCGACCGAGCGTCGTGTTGGGCGTGCTCGCGGCCGAGGTGGGGCGGCCGCTCGACAGCGCCGTGTTGGGCGCTCGCAGCAGGCCCGCGGAGTAGGGTCGACCGGGCGTCGTCGGCGGTGCTGGTGCCTGGGACGGCCGTGGTGCCATCGATGGTTTCGTCATCGATGGTTTCGTCATCGATGGGTTCGTCATCGATGGTTTCGTCATCGATGGGTTCGTCATCGATGGTTTCGTCATCGATGGTTTCGTCTCGTCGGACTCGAAGCGCACGTGAGCGCCGTGCCGAGCGCCACCGCCCTCGTCGTCGCCAAGCTCGCCGTCAGCGCCGTACCGAGCGCCACCGCCCTCGGCCTCCTCGCCCTCGCCGCCACTCGCGCCGCCGTCGGTGCGCTCGGTACGGCGCTCGGGGAGCAGCGCCGCCTCGCTCGGTACGGCGCTCGGTCGGTCGGCCGCAGCCGACCGCGCCGTGAGTAGGACGTTGGCAGAGCCGTGGCGCCGCGCTGCCATGGCGAGGGCGAGTCGCGTCTCGCTCGCGACCTCCGCTTGCTCACGCGCCGGCAACGACCGGTAGGTGAGCACCGAGGGTGTGAGTGGACGACCGAGGCTTGGGTGGCTCAGACTCAAGCTGAGCCACGCGGGGGCATGGCGGGGGGACGTCGTCTTGGGCATGATCTCGGAGCCCGAGATCGGCGTCGTCTTGGGCATGATCTCGGAGCCCGAGATCGGCGTCGTCTTGGGCATGATCTCGGAGCCCGAGATCGGATTCAGGTAGCCCCCACTGGATGGCCAGCTCCCGCCGCCGCCGCCGCCGCCGCCGCTCCCGCCGCCGCCGCCGCCGCCGCCGCCGCCGCCGCCGCTGCTGCCTTTCGCGCTTGCTGCCGCCGCTCCTGCCGCCGCATCTACTCCTGCCGCCGCTGCTCCCGCCGCGGCTGCGTCGGCGCTCGCGGTCGCGCCGCTCGGCGATTTGGCCACGCCGCCACTGCAGCCGCCACTGCAGCCGCCGAGGCTACCACTGAGGCTACCACCGAGGCGGCCTGGGTGGAGTAGGCGCGATGCGGAGGCGGCACGGCGCGGGGGGCGCTTCGAGACTGTGAACGAGGAGGCGCTGGCTGCGTGCGCCACGCCGGTGAGCGTACGCGCCGGTCGGGAGCGGGACGCAAACGAAAGGGAGGCGGCGGAGGCGGAGGCGGAGGGGGAGGGGGAGGGGGCAGGGATGGCCGCTTCCCCCTCCATGCCCGCCCCGCCCTCGCCCAGGCCTCGCCTCTTGAGACGGTCGGCGGCGTCGGCGATCCCCTCGAGTGCCGTCGCCTCCTTCCGAAGCAGCGGAAGCCCCTCGAGCACCTGCTCCGCGACCCGGAGGGTCAAGATCGCGTGCAAGAAGAGGCCATCAGCAGAGGCCATCAGCAGAGGCAATCAAGAGGCCATGAACGAGACGCACCTGCTCCACCATACGATCGAGAGTGGCAATCAGAGGCAATCAGAGGCCATCAGAGGCAATCAGAGGAAATTGACGAGACGCACCTGCTCCGCGAGCCCGAGCATCGAGCCGGAGCCCTCGCGTTGGGCGAGAAGGGCACGCACATGGAGCTCAAGACGAAGCGAAAGGCCGATGAGCGCCCGGCGCAGCGCGACGTGTGCTTGCTGCTTCCACAGGAACGTCACTTCGACCGCCTTCCCTGCGCGAACGAGCTCGTCGAGCTCGCGAAGGTGTCCCTCGGCCCGCTGCACGGTCCGCTCGCCGTCGAGGAGCAGGCTGCAGTGCAGCAGAAGCTGCCGGTAGCTTGTGCGCACCTGCTGCGCGGAGGCCTCGAGCTGGCGCGCCAGCTGTCGGTTGTGCACCTGTGGGGAGACGCGAGGGTGCGCCGTAGTGAGCACTTGCATGCCGAGGGCCGCGGGTCTCCGAGCTGGCGCGCCAGCTGTCGGTTGTGCACCTCGAAGGCGCGTGGAGCGGAAAGCGGCGCGTCGGGGTCTGCCGGCGCGTCCGACGGGTCGGAGCCGATGACGAAGCGCTGACGAAGCACGCCGGCGTACCTCTCGGTGAGGGCCACGCCCTCATCGAGCTGTGCCTGCAGGCGCAGCAAGCCATGCGTCACCTCATCGGCCTGTTTGAGGAAGAGAGGAGCGTCGTGGTGAGCGCGTGCATGCACTGTAGGTCATCAGTCGCAATCGCCTTCCAATTGGCAGACGGGGAGCCGATAGCGCTGTGGTGAGCACTTGCATGCACGGCAGGCCATCAGTGGCAATCAACGTGCCTGCTTGAGGAACTCCCTCAGGATCCGATGGGCCGTGAAGAGCTGTACGGTGTAGCGCTCGACGCCGCCCGAGGCGTCGGCGGGCCCGATGGGCGTCTCGGGGTCGAGCATCAGCTCGGCGGCCACCTGCGCGGGGTGGGGGAGGAGGGAAGGGGGGGAGGAGGGGGGAAGGATGAGGGGGGAGGAGGGAGGGGGTGGGGGGGGGAGGAGGGTGGAGGGAGGATGAGGAGCGGGGGAGAGGAGAGAGAGGCTATTAAGAGAAGAAGAGCGCCCTTCGTCAGCCCTCAGAGCTTCGTCAGCCCTCAGAGTGGCCATCCTGCGCACCTGCTTGCACGAGGCGCACGTCTGCCAGGCCCATCCGAGGAAGTCGTCATCCCAGTGTGCCGCGATCGCGTGCGCGAGCGCCGGCACGCCCGCGATCGCCGAGTCACGCAGCTGGAACAGCAGGCCTATGAAGTTGCCCTCTGCCGCGAGGGACGATTTGAACTCTCCTATCACCCCGAGGGCGGCGATGGCGCGGAGCACCTGCTGCTGCGCTTGCTTGGCCTCCGCGGGCGCATCGTACTCGAGAGGCGCCACGAGCGCGAGCACGAGGCCCGTGTGCTCGACAAAGGCAGTCGAAACTTGATAGCGCGTGTCTCGGTCTTCAGCTAGGCGGCATAGCACCGTGCATGCGCATAACACGGCGGCACCGCTGCTGATGCCTGCGCCGTCGTCGCTGCTGCAGCCACGGCGGCGGCGGCCGTGGCCGCCGCTGCGATCGGCGTCTCCGCCCTGCCCGCCGCTACCGGCGTCGTCACCGCCGCCACCGTCGTCGCCATCACCACGCTCGCCGAGGGCGAGCCGCAAGAGCACGGGAGCGACGCCCGCGTTGAGCAAGCTTTTGGCCGCCTCGTCCTCGGCGCAGAGCAGCTCGATCAAGGCGGCGGCGTGGCGCCGGAGTGACGCTGTGGACGACCGCAACAGCGCGACCAGCGGCGGCGCGACTCTCAGATCGTTCACCTCCATCGTCAGGTGGCCGGCGATCCGCTTGAGCGTGAGCAGCACGACGAGCACGAACGCCTTGTCGTTGGTCAGCTGCTCGTCGAGCCCCGCGACGAGCGCCGCGCCCGCTTCCTGTAGCAGCTGCCTGCACATGACGATGCTCACGCCCGCCGTGTCGTACAGCGCCCTGGCAGCCACGAGGCGCTCGTCGGAATCGCCATGCATGAACTGCACGATCGCCTGCTTGAGCTTTCGCGCGACGGCTGCGGCATCAGGAGAGCGAGGTAGAGCTGCCGACGGCCCTCCCGGCGGTGCTCCGTCCACTCTGATCAGGTTCGGCTCGTTTGGAGCGGCGGCCGCCATTCGTATCGTGAACCCGGCGTTGCAGACCCCTGTGCTCACAGACGCGGAGAGGCGTGAACAGCGGAACAGCTGCCTGCGGCTTGAGGGTGATTTCTGAGAACGTCTGTGCTTCGCAAGCGCAAGTAAGCGTTCACAGAGAGCGCTGAGCGTTGTACCGTACGTTACGCTACGACCTACGTCGAGTGTCTCTCAGATCGCTCCACGCGCATCTTGCCCCTCTCCTTGTCTGCGCCAACGCTCGCCATGCAACCTAGCCGCTCCTCTCTTTCCTCCCTAAACGATCATTCCAAGCGCCAGCCCTCGAACTCGCCCACTTTCTCGCCGCGCTCGAGCTGCAGTTTCAAGGCCGCGCCCGAGAGGCCGGCCATGCGCCGCGGCGGGCCGTTGATGGATCCTGCGATCACCAGCCGGCGTGACGACGTCCCGTCATCCTCGCGCACCTCGCCCTCGTACTTGACTTCCCGCTTCAATTTGTCCAGCAGCACGAAGCTCAGCTGCCACTTGCCACCTCGGCGTATCGCGTGCCAGCGGCTGCCCTTGCCGACGGCGGCGCTGCACGAGCAGCTCCTATCGTCGGCCAGCTCCACCCACATGCGGCTGCTCGAGCCCGGCTGCGTCGTGCGCAGCTCCCAAGGTCCAAGCAGTTCAGCCGGCCACTGCTCGAGCTGCTCCGTGGACTCGGGCATGCTGACGGAAAGATGCGCGACGGCAGCACGCGCTGGCAGGTGTACGAGTGGGCGCAACGGTAGCAGGCGCGTCGACGCGTCGACGGCGGCGATCGCCACGGTGCAAGGGAGCAGCAGGATCATCAACGAGAGCGTCCTCATGGCGCAATTGAGATCGTCAGAAGTGTGAAGACAAGTCAAGTCAAGTCAAGTCAAGACTTGACTTCGCCAGAACATCTGAATTTTCTTTTCATGGATGACGTCTTCGGCAAAACACCGAAGAGCACACCCTGACACTTTCCGCGAACACACGCTTCGCCTCGTTGCACAACAGTTTCTTCACACCTAATTCACCAGCTGCAGCTCATGACCTCACCCGCGCACCTCACACACCGCACCACACGTTCACCCGGGTCACGGTCCCTGCACACATGACCTGTGCCGGTCTACACGCTGATTGCATGCTGATTGCATGCTGATTGCATGCTGATTGCATGTTGGCAGCTGCACTCAGCCACGTCATGCTGCTGCCTTCTTCATGCCTTCTTCTTCTCCCTTACGGCTGCGTCGAGGAGCTCGAGACACTCGTCATGTTGTGTCGTCGGCCATGCAGAGAGAGAGCACGAGTGTGTCACGAGGTCGGCAGGCTTGCTACCGTCGTCTGCCTGCGCTTCGGGATCCGCGCCGAGCGCTAGCAGCTCACCCACACAGGCCGCGTGCCCATACGCGGCTGCCGAGTGCAGCGGCGTACGACCGTTGGAGCGGCGCGCGTGGATATCAGCGCCGAGCGAAGCGAGCAACTTGATGGTACTCGGGTGGCCGCACACAGCAGCTCCGTCGATGGGCGAAAGCTTCAGGCTATTCGTGCGCTGATTGAGCCACGCGCGCAGCTCAGGCGTGCCATGACCCACACGCTCACCCGCCTTCGCCACGAGGTAACATATGATCTTGTTGAAGCCATGGCGCGCCGCGCAGTGCAGTGTCGAGACACCGATCACATTAGCCATCATTGGGTCCATTCCGAGCACCTCCACAAAGTAGCGCAGCATGGGCAAGTTGCCCTCCTGCCACATGCAATCAGCATGCAATCAGCATTCAATCAGCATGCAATCAACCTTCAATCAGCATGCAATCACCTGCGATCAGCATGCAATCAGCACGCACTCAGTATGCAATCAAACTGCAATCAGAATGCAATAATCATGCAATCAGCCTGCAATCAGCCTGCAATCAACCTGCAATCAGCATGCAATCACCTGCGCAGGCCAATAGCATCCCGCCGCCTTCTCCACAGAGTGGTCAGGCCGCCACTTCATCCCCCAGCGCGCACAGTAGTGCTCGCAATCCTCCGCCGTGAGCTCCTCGAACGGCTTCGACCAGCCCAACGCCACAAAGTCAGGCTCGTCGACGCCCTCGGCGAAATACGCTTGCCGCAGGCTCCTATGGAAGTACCAGAGCGCAAAACTCGGATCTTGCCCAGTGATGCCGGCCATCATGCTCGACCAGAACGTGCCCATCCCTTCTATGTCGCGTGTGTCGTGCTCCTTGTCGCGCTGCCATAGGTCGCGCGCGATGCTCAAGCCCTCTACGTAGACCTCCGCAAGCACCTTGCGCAGGATGATCTTGTCGCACGGGATCGGTGCGAAGTTACCGTTGAGCGTTTGCACCTGGTGCTTCAACCGGCAGCACGAGAAGGCGCCTGTGAGCACCGAATTGCGCCGCTGCACGTGGACTGACATCCGGTCGACGCTGTCCGGGGTCACCGCCAACGGCCGAGCGCCTACTGGGTCGGTGAGCATGATAGGTCGGGCGTGCGTCGCCAAGTTGAGCAGCGCGATAGTGGTCTCCTCGAGCCGGCACCACCCGCGAGCGCTCCACGTGGCATACGAGCACAGCTCGCCGCTCTCGTGCTTGGCGCCCTGCGGCGTGCAGATCCAGAAGGTGGTGGCGTGGCGGATGTAAGAAGGGATGGAGCGAATGGCATCCGCCTGCTTGCTGATGGCCTCTTGGACAGCCGCGACATCCGAGAGGCCCACAGTCTGCGGCACAGACAGAAAGTCCATCCAAACCCAACTGTCCGCTACGTTGGCTTTGAAGGTCTCGTGTCTGAGGGCAAGGCGCCTCTCCACGTCCATCTCTGGACTGGCTCCCGCCTCACAGGCCGAGGAGCCAGTGCCGAGAGACGCACTCTCCGCGTTTGAACCAAACTTGTGGATGTCGCGTTGGTAGTTGTCATACCCTCGGCATAAGCTTTCCAGTCTTCATGACTCTTGAAGAGCCCTTTGCCTTCGTCGATAGCGATCCGGAAGGCGGCCTGCATCGTCGTGAGGTGATCGCCGTTGGGATCGGCGACTGTGTAGCCCAACCACTGATGAGACACAAACTGGATTTCCACGCCTGCATGCTTACCGTCGAAGTTGAGCGGCACCACGAGCCCGCGCTCGACCAGGCCGTTGTGCGCCTCCAGCATAGTGAGTTGCAAGAAGTCAGACATCTTCATGCAATGCATGGGGTACTTCATCTCCATGGCCTTGGACTGGCCGTCACACTCATATGCGCGCGCAAGAGCGCCATCCGCGTCGCCCTCAAAGCGCACCGCGGCCGGCGCAGAGTGACCTCCAGCAGCGTCAGCGTCGGCTGCGCGAGTGGACGCTGCCATCAAGTACGACTTCGACATGAAGCGGTGCTGCTGATTACTTGAGTCAAATTGCCGAAAACGATCACGCTCGTGGAAGCTCTCTAAAAACACTGTCAAGTTAAATGAAGGCGCCGTGCTCCCAGCACGGACTTGTGGTTAGACCGAATACGGTGACTGAACATGTAACACCGGTACGGTATTCGGCATCGTCTCCCAAGGCGCTTGATTCATTTCAAGCGCCGACGAGTACGCCCGCTTGTGACTCTAGCACCTTTCCCAGTGGTCGTGAACAGCGTGTGTCTTTCTCTCTTTCTCCTTTCGGCAAGTTCGCACCGTTTCAATGGTGTGCAAGCTGTGGCAGGAGACGATCACAGACAGCTCGACTCCTTATGCCATTGGATGGCGTCGTCAAGGCCTTTGAGGCCGCCGACGGTGCCAACCTAATTGGTTGGCAACGCTGGGTCAGCAAGGAGGACCGGCTATCTCAGACGCATCGGCCTTCGTACGCCACCTTTGCGAACCGCGAGCTGCTCGACTACCACATGTCGACCAAGTCGCTGTACCCGGACCCGTGCTATGCGCCCGCACCCAACCTGCAGAAAGGACGGTCGTGCAACGAGTGGGCATGCTTCGCAGGTCTCAAGGGCAACTCCGACCCGATAACCGGCTACAGCTCGAGATGGACAGAAGCACGCTCGAGGAGACCTGCACCTTTTCTGCACCTGCGCCAAGGCTCATGCTCAAAGCAGGCCTTCGCCGCGCATCGCCCGCTGGACGTCAAGCCAGTCGACCGCACCGTCCTCGAAGCGAAGCTGCGCAAGCCTGAGCCGCCGCCCGTCGTCGTGCCGCACGTGATGAGCATGCCGGAGCTGGCACCGGTGCGCAACGAGAGGATGGGCCGTCGGATGAACTCGCTCGGCCTAGACGCGAACGACTCGACCATCCATGAGATTGCGTTCAATTACAACTAGTAAACGCCATGCCAGCATCGCCGAAGCCGAAGCCGACGCGCCAGCGCACGATGTTAGTTGCCGGGATCGATCTCCCACGCGCGCGCGAAGGCGCAAGCACCATCACTATTGGGTTCTTAAATATATTCAAAAAAACTTCGCGGACGCGGTCGAAATTGCATGAGAGCTACTCTAACCTTCGTCTCCGGACTGCTCATTCGCGCGCGGCACCCCGGGCCGGGCCGCCGGCGCGCGCGGAGAGCGTATGTACATCGCGCCATGGCTGAGGCCCGGTCGGGCCAATGCTCTCCACGGGCTGTGACACGTGGTCAAGATTACAAAGGATACAGAGCCGGGGCTGGCTCAATATGTTACAAGCGGGCGAGCGTCGGCTCATGCCAGGTGCAGCGGGGCACCGGGCTTCATCACGTGCGTGAGGAAGCGGTCGGGGAAGCGGTCGGACCCGGGACGAGGAATGCCCTTGAGGCCGAGGCCGATGCACGCGTAGAGGCCGGCGAGGATGGAGACGGCGCGCTCGGGCAGACCGGGCAGCCACCGGCCGAGTCGCTTGCCGTTTCGAAGCCACAGAGCCATCACCACGACCAAGTTGACCCTCGCGAGGTCGTGCACGAGGTTGGGCGCACTCCTGAGCACGGCAAGCTTGACCACGCCCCAGCTGACAAGAGCGAGGCCGCCGACGGCCGGCTGCAGCGACAGATGCGCCTCCTTGCGCTTGTCTGCAGCCGCATCCTTTCGCTCGCGTCGAGAATCTTTCCTGGATACCCTCCATGACGGGTCAACGAGCGTGGCTAGGCCGCTCGTGGAAAGCGCCGCACCGGTACAGGCCACGACGGCACACGCGAGAGTTCCCTCCGTCGCAGATACGGCAGGGACAGAGAACAGGAGCAGCGAGACGACCGCCATCTGTGGCGTTGATTTCTGCATCGTACAAAAAGATGGACGGATTCACTTGTGATTCCGTTTGTAGACGTGTCATGCCGCCGTTTCCCTTCGTGTCAAGAATCCCGAGGGTTCGGTCCCCGGGGCTGTTGCAAACTGAGGCGGATCCCGTGCCAAGGGACTGTCGCTTTCGGTCGGAACCGCTGTACATGTACCAACGCACAGCGCGAACTAAACACGACGGCCTCGCAGTACTGCAATTTTGTGTGTTCTTGTCCTCTTGTCGTCGAGCTCGATGCTGTGAACATGAAACCGCGAAGTTCACTTGACTTGGCTTGACTTGTCTTGCTTGACCACGATGGGCAATCGACAGTCGGCGGCGTCGGAGAGCGCTGGCGCGTCGGCGCCGGCGCCGGGTGGATTCGGCGTGCGGGTGCGCCGCTCCCGCCGTGTACCAGCCACACCCATCAGCGCCACCCCCTCCCACTTGCCCAACGCACGCACACAGAGACTTGAACCCACTTTGCGCCGCGCCGCTGCCCCCAGGTCACGCCGGGCTTGCTGAATGCCACGGCGCCGCGAGAGGAGGCGCCGAGGTCGATGCAGGATTTGAACGAGCTGCTGCAGCAGGCCTACCAGAAGGGCGCCTACGACGCCATGCAGCAGCAGGTGTGTCCACGCCTCGAGGCCGCCGCGGAGCGGCACGCACACACGATGGCATGCTCTCTGACATGCTCCCGTCGCTCTGCGTGCGCAGGCGGTGCAGCAGTCGGGGGAGCGACAGGACAAGCTCGAGGAGCAGCAGCGTGCGAATGCACAGCAGGAGCGCGAGCTGCGCAAGCGCATCGAGGCGCTGCAGGCGCGCGAGTACCGCGCGCCAAAAATGGATATGATGTGCAAGGAGCAACGGCAGGCGGTGCTGCTGTGCTATCAGACGATGCGCGGTGCCCCCGCGGGCGAGAAGGTGTTCAAGTGCCAGGAGGCCGTCGACGACCTCGACAGGTGCGCCACGCTCGTACGGGAAGCGGCCATCTCCAAGATCGCGCAGTCGTGAGCCGGAGGCGCCGTCCCGGGCGTCGCCTGCATGCTTGCTTCGCAGCGTGGGTGCATCGGGCCGAGTGGGCGGCGGCCGGGTCCGCGGCGTTGCCAGGGCCCTCGCGCATCGACCCGAGAGGCGAGACCCGCGTATTATGTGGCTGGTGCGCGCGCGTGCGGCTTCGCGCTCGCTCCCGCCCGAGGCTCTGTCAGGCGTCAGAGGCTGCGCCTGCGGCGTGCCATCTACGCCTTAACCGCCCAATAAAAGCTTGCGCGCACGCGGCAGTTCTCCAGCTGCCTGTCATGCCCTTTGCCTGTTCTTTTATTTTTTACGAGCGGCACAGCCGGTTTGAAAACGTTAATTACGATGTAGAGTACCCGTCGGGGTCAAGCGGCGCGTATACACTTTCCAGTCGCGCGCATGCGGCGCCGCGAGGGCACTCCTGCCAACATCAGGGCTCTCTAACGGCCGCGGTTCCACGGAGGCCAGTTGAGACGACGCCCGTACCCCGACGGGCGAGCTTGCCCTCGGCGCGCACCGTCCATGCGCAATAGCCAAGGCGCCAAAGGCCCAGAAAAGCCGCTGCGCCTCTCAGCTGTTGTTGATCATGTACTTGGACGACTGCGCGGCGCGTGGGAAGCAATGGCGGGGTGAGCGTGGGTGTGCGCGATGGGAGGGTGGCGGGGCTCCTGCGCGAGGGCGCGCGATTGCGCGCACGTACCGATCGTGACGGGCCGGGTGCGCCATAGTTGGGCGTGTTGAGTTTCTCCCACAACGTCTCGCGCAGCTCTTTGCAGTCCTCAAAGTGGTTGGGTCCGGACTTCTCGTAGCAGGCCTTGAGCTTGGCCTGCATGATTTTGACCTTCTCCACGGCGATCAGGTACTCGCGCACCTGCGTGTCCACCTCCATGTGCACGGCAAAAGCATCCTTGGGCTCGCCCGTGAGCTCTGGCCGCGTGGGCGGGTACATGCCCGACATGGTGGCACAGCCTGCGGAGGCGTTTGGGGAGGCAACCGGGGTCACGGCCGTGGGGTGTGCTGCTCGCAGCGATGGCCGGGGACGCGAGTCACGACGCGCTTGACAGCGCAGGCACCCCACGCACTCCTGTGTTGTCTCTCGCAACTCTTGTGGATACGCAACTCACGGGGGATGCCCGGAACGGCGTTTTTCGCCGTGAACGGATGGACCATGAGGACAAATCGGCTCGACTGCGAGTGGTTTTTGAGCCACACCTATACAGTGCTGTGAGAGCTACACACAGCACAGTCTTCCTTGAGCACGGGACCCGCTAGGAATCCTACAGTACCCGGTATCCAATGCTCTCCGCGTGCTCCAAAAACGGCCATCTCCCCACAGCACCGTGACCACCTCTCCAACATCGTCAAAGGCCACACAGCCAAGAGGGGTCGACAGACTGCCGCTTAACTTCACTCGTAGATGAGGTTGAGGTGCCCCCACCCAAGCGACGCCTTATGCCGATCAAATAGGGCCTTCATCTCCATCAGATAGCGCTCGTGCAGCGCATCGATCTGCGCGGGCGTGGGCTCCTCCACCTTGTCGACCATAATCGGCTCGCCGATGAGCATCGTGATGTTTACGCGGCGCGGGATGGGCAGGTAGAAGCGGCCGAAGTAGAGAAAGATCGAGGCCTGTGCCTTGCGCGAGACGATCTCAAGAAGGCCCCAACGGTCAAAGACGGCCGTATAGGCGCGCGAGTTGCCGACGGAGTAGGCGGGCACGATGGGCGTGCCCGTGCGCAGCGCCAGCTTCGCGATCCCCTTGCGCTCCTTGAGCTTGACAACCTCGTCTCTCGCATTCGTCCGGAAAATGCCCGCGATGCCGTCGGGTACTAGGCCAACGCAGGTGCCGCGAGCGAGCGCCTTGGTGATGCTGCGCGCGCTCACGTCGATCATGCCGAACAGGCTCATGTAGCGCAGGAAGGGCGTCTTCTCCACTACGCTTGCGCCAGCTCCTACGAAATGGCGGCACGCGAAGGTGTTGATCGCCGGGATCGAGAGCACGTTCGCAAAGGGCAGCACGCCATGCGGAGGGCCGGCGCCGATCCACGCCGGCGCGGCCTCGGCCTTTTCGCGCGCGTCGCCTGACCACACGAAGCGGTACGTAAAATACTTGTACAGGGCGGTCGCAAAGATGGATTCGCGCGCAGCCTTCGAGCATTCCGGCAGCGGGTGCATGGCGAGCAGGGCAACCACAAGCACCCACGCGACAACCGATGTCCACGAGCCGAAGACCAGGCACAGGAACAGAGTCGGCAGCAGCAGCAGCGGCCCGCCCATGACGATGAGCAGCGTCCCGATCACGAGTGCTTCCTCGGCAAGCGAGATTGGCGCCTGCTGCGTGAGAGCGTTCTCGGCGAAGCCGCCTGGCGGTGACTCGATAACGTACTCCTTGCTAAGCAGCTTGCGATCGGCCTCGGGCAGCGAGAGGAGCTCCTTCGGCATGCGCCACAGCTCGCCCGCGTAGGAGCGATCGGCCGACGGCATCGCCGATTTTGTCAAGGCTGACCTTTAGGAGTGTCCTTGCGACGCATGTAGAAAACCCCCTCCACAGTACGCTATCGTGAAGTCGCAGGTTCAGTTATGGTCTCAAGTCTACTTCGCATTTGCATGCGGGGCGGCGCCTCTCAACACGTTGAGAGTCTCGTGTGTTGTGCCAGGCGAGCACAGCAAAGGCAATGTTTGGGTGCTGTGCCCATCGCGGTGGCAAACGCGCCGATAAGAATGTCTTCGTCAACATCTTCTTTGGTGGCGAGCGAGACTTACCTGCAACACCGATGGAAAAGCTGCCTGCGTCCGCTGTGGAGACCGAGTCGGAAAAGGAGAAATTGTTGCGTGAGAAGGAGTTGGAAAAGGAGAATTTGTTACCCGCCTTGGCCCGGTACCGCGCCGCCCAAGAAGCTGCGCAGAATGGAAGTGATGTTGCTGTAATTGAACTGCCGAGGCTACGTGAGTTGCACGCTGCTGACGGTGACACTACCAATCTGGGGTCTCCATACCGGAGCGCCGTCACCCCTTCACTGCCTCAGCCACTCTCGGACTTTGAGAGAAGCATGTACCGTATCGGCGGCGCCGAGGCGTTCGCCTCTGAAGTCGCCAGCACGGCGCGTGTGTGGCAGTCGACGGGGCGCCTGAGCGAAAACACCGTCTCTGGTGAGCCTGCTGCTCTGGACACTTACGGTGACGAGGATGGCAAGTTCGGCTCGGATGCACTGCATAGTTGGGCGCTCGCAGCGATCGACGCCGACGACGGCGACGACATCAACAGCGACTTCGTATCGACTCATTCACCGATACGCTCGCCGAAAGCGATACGCTCGCCGGACGGCGCTCGCCATGGCGCTCATGCACCGGTTGGCGCTCGTTCACCTCGTTCACCGGTGCGCTCACTGTCGCCGGCGCCTGCTGCAAGCTCAGCGGCGCCTGTGCACAAATCCTCGATGACGAAGAGGTTGTTTTCTCTGCTGCCGGGACGTCAGTCCAAGAAGGGCCCGATCAAGGTGAAGGTCGATGCCGAATTCTAGGCCTAGACTGTACATCTACATGTATGTACTATGTAGAAGCCGGCCTTAGGTCCTGGGTCGATGCCTTATGTCGCAGCCCATGTTCAAGGCAACGTCGGCACTTCGGACGCCTTGTATTCTGCTGTAGTCGGCGTCGTCTCGCTCTGGGTTCTAGCTTCTACGGCGTGGCCACGGCGTTCCCGGTAGAGCGCAGCACATTCGGGCGAGCAGAATTGCGAACTCGCCTAATCGAATGTCGTGTATCCGATCGGATGCCTCGGGCGGGAACGTGCGCTACGCATGAACACTAATCACTTTTGACTTTACAACTCTTTCGTCAGTTGGCGCATGCTACCTCCTTTGAGCGCCTTGCTCTTCGCCATCGCCTCCGCGCGATTCTTCGCCTTCTCCTCCTCTTCGATCTGCAAACGTTGCAGCTTCTCCTTCTTCTCCCTCTCAGCCGTGGCGTATGCTTCGAAGGCCTCCCGCTGCAGAGCACGATCCACCTCTGCCACCCAAGCGACAAGGAGCCCGCCATCCCCCCCGCTCTCAAAGGTGAGCATGAGACCACAGTGGGTCATGGCGCTCGACAGCAGGAAGTCAAGGGCGGCCTCGCTCGCCAAGCCCGCCTTCTGATCGACCCATATGTCGTACGCCACCTGCGCCGTCCACTCTTCGAGACTCGAACTGAGGGCGTCGACAAGCACCGCTTCGAGGGTTGCCTCGAGGATGCGCGTAGCCTGTTCTCGGGCGCGCTGGGCGGCCGCTTCCTCTTGCTCGCGCCGCAGGGCCTCCGCTTCCAAGTCCGCGTCGCGCCGTGCACATGCCTGCCGCGCAAGCAAGATCTCTAGGGGTAGGAGCCAATCGTTGCCGCATGGCGAGCGTCGCTCGGTGCGTAAGTAGGCGGCGGCGCTGCGGTCCGAGGCCCGAATGAGGAAATGAACATCGCTCAGGCTCATGTGCATGTGGTAAGGCTCACGCCGATCGCGGCCGTTGCGACTGCGGCTCACCAAGCCCGCGCTGCCACTCGTGCCACCGACGGCGACGCCGGCGCTGCCGCCATGTTTGTGCTGCAGTTGCCCCTTGGTCAATGCCATTGGCGTTGCCCTCGGCGAACGAGTTCGTGGGCTCTCGTGGCCACTCCCGCGCGCGTCATCGCCGCCGCTCCTCGAAGCCGGCGTGCTTCGCGATCGCACGCGGACTGGCTGGAAGCATCCTCGCAAGGCGAGCGCGGGTGGCAACGCACAATGCGGCTTTGGGCTGGTCGGTCGCCTTCGAGGAGAGTGATGGGACTCGGCGACGGATGGCTGCAGCGGTGGCCGTCGCCAGCCCTCGCGTGGAGGAAATGGCTCCTCTTCCCCGCCACGCTGCTTCCTAACCGATGGATGCGATGGCTGAAAGGGATTCTCTTGCCGCCTCGCTGCTGGTGTTGCTCTCGTTGGAGCCGAAGCTTGAGGCTGTGAGGCGGTCGGCGGTGGCATTGGAGGTGGTGGTGGTCGTGGTGGTGGTGGTGCCGGTGGCGGTCTAGTAGGTAATGGTGACGACAACGGTGCCAGCTGGGGCATGAATATGCCAAAGACACTACTCTCACAGTCCAATTTGCGTTTCTCGGTCTCACGCTGAACAATAGAAACGTTACGGGGTGCGATGAGGAACGCATGCATGCATGCAACTCGGCTGCACACGGTCTCCCTCATTTGTCGGAAAGCGACACGTTTCCCCAGCGGGGCTGGGCGCGCTTGTACACGTCACCTCTGGGCGTGAGCGCTTTGGCATGGCTGGACCGAGGCGCGGTGTTTCCCGCCGCTCCTCGAGGCCTCGGCCGCGTCTTTGTCCACGCGGCTCGTCTCTCACGCCATCACGGGCTCACAAATCGCCCTCCATCCGTTCGGGCAGGCGCAGCGCCGCCAAGTCGACGAGCGGTGCGATCGTCGGACGGCCGTGCGCGCACTGCAACGGCTGTTCACAGCGCGCGAGCTCCTCGAGCAGCGCCTGGCACTGCGTCACGCTCAAGGTATCGCCGAACATGATGGCGCGCCGGCACGCCTTGGAGGCTAACACGCGGAGCACTGCCGGGGGCGCGAGTGTGCTGCCGCCCGCGGTGTCCTCGAGAGCCTGCGCGTACTCGAGCATCGCCCTTTCGCCCAAGTCGACAGACTGAAGCTGTGGCATGGCGTCGAGCATGAGCGTGCGCGCGTCCATTCCTTCTTCTCGCAGCCGCCATCCCCACTCGGCGAGTCGCGCGCGGTGGCGGCGCAGCGTGGCGTGCTCATGCGGAGTGAGCACGAGCCTAGCGGGAGGTCGCAGCGCGCGTTCCCCCACACTCCCAGCGAGGGGCCGGCCGCACGGCTGCACCGTCGCCCGTAGCAAGGCCTCCAACTGCACTCGTTCATCCGCCGCGTGCTGGTCGATGGCGTATAGGGCGTGGTCGGCGGTCGCGAGGATGAACTTTCGCTCGAGTTGAGCGAAAGCGATCAGCCGTTCAAGGCGCGCGGTGCTCACGACGGCGGCTGACATCGGGGCGCCCGGAAGGGCGCTCGCAGGCCCAGCCTGAGTGCGCGTGTCGGCCTCTGCTTCCCACGGGAGCTGGGGGTCGAACATGCTTCCGAAGGCGAGCGCGCTCCTTGCGGACTCGGATCCCTCTCCTACCGGTACCGTGTTGAGCCGTTGGCGCGGCGCAATGGTGGCGAGAGGCGCGAACGGACGTTTGGGAGCCTTCAGAGGCGCCGTGATGGGCGCCAGGGGTGCCATGAGCCCGAGCTGCGAGGCGAGCGATGACGGTGGCATTCGCGCTGCCTCGCTGCTGCCTGCGGCCCCGCCCCCCTCGCTGCTGCCGGTTGCCGCGCTCGCACTGCGACTGCCCCCGCTGCTGCGGCTGCCCGTCCCGCTGCCCTTGGTGCCCTTGGTGCCCGCGGTCGCGGAGGCGGAGCCGCTGCGTGCGCCGCCCCCTCCGCCGCTTCGGCGGCTACTCGTGGGCAGGCATGCCTCGATCAGGCGCGACGCAGCGTGCGTGGAGAGGGCAGGCTCGCAGTGCATGCTCACGAAGCGGGTGATGGCCTGGACGAGTGTGAGCGATGCGGTCAGGCCGCCGTCGATAAAGGTCGCGTCCGACTTGTCGGGCTCGAGCGTCAAGTCGAAGCACGAGGGTGGGCAGCGCAGGAAGAGGACGAAGGCTGCATGCGGCACGCTGGTCGGCGCCTGCGCCGAGCCACCGGCCGTTGGAGCCGACGCTGCGGTGAGTGCAAGGGCGACCTTGGTCAGGGCGGCTTCGAGAAGCTGGTGAAGCTCGGTGCGTGGGCTGAGCGGCCGCTGGTTGAGGAATAGGTGCTGGCATTCGCGGCTGCGGTGGCCGGCTGGCGGGACGGCCGCGAAGCCTTCGAGCGAGAAGCCCGCGTGCATGAAAGCCAAGGGCACCATCGGTGGGGGCTCGAGCTCGCCGAGGCTGGCGCGCAGGCTGCTGAGAGGCGACGAGGTGATGGACGTGCGCAAGACGGTGAGGTTGCACCCGAGGTCGTGCAGCCGGAGAGCCACCGCCGGGTGCGCGATGGCGAGCGCCATCAGGCGCGAGCGGGCCTGCTCCACCTCGGCCGCCGCGGCCCCGGGTCGCTGATGCTGCTTTCGCGAGACGGATCGGTTGGCGAAGAGATCTCTCGCCGTGACTGTGGTGCCCACCGCTCGCACCTCATGTGCCGGGCCAACGGACTGCCGCAGACCGAAACGCAGCACGGCGGCGTGGGTCGAGGATGGCGCCGCGGCTGCGCATGAGATGATCTCGAGCACACTGACAGTCCCAAGGATGTGAAGCGCCTCTCCGCGAAAGCCAAAGGTTCGAAATGCCTCACCCGAATCGAGATCAGCAAGCGAGGCCAGCTTAGAGGTCACATGCCGGTCGCCGATCATGCGTAGCCCGTCGAGGTCGATGCCACAGCCGTTGTCACGGACCTGGATGTAGCAACCGAGCACGTCGACCGAGACGCTCACTTCACTCGCGCCAGCATCGAGGGCGTTGAGCACGAGCTCCTCAGCAATCGCAGCGATCGACGGCAGCGCACAGGCCGAGCGCACCAGCGTGGCCTCGCGCAATGGCAGCCGGCGGATGGCCGGGTTCGCCAGCTCAGTCTCCATATTCCTATGTGTCGCGGCCTCCAATGCATGCAAAAAAAGGGTTTGGTGCGCCTTTTCCGTAATCCGATGCAGACGATCTCCTGCAAGTGCCTTTTGTTCGCACATGCATGCAAGATTCGTTTACTCTCGGGCGAATTATATCATCAGAACTGCACAAGCAACGTGTTTGACGCTGTGGGTCGCCACATGGACTCTCGCTTTTCGACCCTTTGGCCACTAGCAGCCAACAACGATGCGAAGGAGCAGCCTCCTCTGATAAGCCGCACGTTGCGACAATGCCACGGCCGCCGTGATCATCTGCATATCGTCACCTTTGCGGACAAGGTTCCACTCGCGCCCACGCTCCCATTCGCTCGCACAGCCTCCGCGCATGGCTACACAGTGCGCACCTTGCACATCAAGAATGAGAGCACAGCGCTCGCCTCGAAGCCGCTGCTCCTTCAACGCCACCTCGATGGGCAGTGCCCGGAGGCGATCGTCATGGTGGTCGATGCGTACGACACGTTTGTCGCTCAGCCAAGCGACGTTGCGCTGTCGCGCTTCTTGGCGACGAAGGCACGAATTTGCTTCGCCGCGGAACCCAACTTCTCCGACCAACCGACGGCGGACAGGCGCTTCTGGGAGATGGCCGCCACTCAAGCGGTCGGTGACGATGAGCAGCATCGATACCTTAACACCGGAGGGATCATCGGCTTTGCTGCTGATCTGGCCGTGCTTGTGCGTGCGGCGGTCGATGCTGCACCAGTCCGCGACCAGCTCTGCGGCCAGCCAGTCCGTCGTCGTTGCAGCGACCAGTGGCTCTTCAGCTTCGTCTTGGCGCGTAACTTGACGCGCTTCGGCGTGGTGCTGGACTACCAGTCCACACTCTTTTATACCGCGGCAGGACCCGACTGGAGCCTGGCTGCAGCCAAGCGCCGCATCCGCTCGGCGAAGCCCGTGATCGTTCACATGCCGTGGTCGTCCTCGCGCGGGCACCAGAGCCTCGCCCCGCCGCAGATCACCAACACATGGGCCGCCCTCGTGGCGGACGTGGTCGATGGCCAGCCGTGGCCTGAGTCGAACGCCACCATGTGTACGGACGAGGCTCTTCGGTGCGCTCGTGCCAAGACGGTGCTGAGCCATCTGCTCGTGGGCCTCGAACGACTTGCGGTCCCTGCCGCCCTCGCTGAGGCTCAAACCGCCAGCGACGACCCCATCGTGTGCGTGCCCTTCCGCGCCTGCGATCCCCGCCTCGTCGGCGCCCAGCACGGCCCTCAGCATGGCCTCGAGGGCACGCCTACCAGCAGATACCCGGCAGAGGGCGAGGATGGCCACGTACTCTGCCATCCGCTCACCACGTGGAGCGCCAACCCGTGCAGCCACGGCATGCAGATGGCGCACCCAAAGATTGGCAAGGCCGCCGCACCATGCACCTCGTACGAGCCAGGCACAGAGCCAGGCACTCTGTACGAGCTCTGTGGGCAGAACACCTCGTCGGCGTTTTGGTCGGCACTAGCCCTCGCACAGCGGTCCAAGGCGCTCGTCTCTGCGGTGGCTCGGGGAGCGTCGGCCTCCGCATCAGCCAAGGATCGTACGCCAAGTGCATCCTTGAGCCCAAGCAGAGAGCGTGCGCGTCGGGACTTTCTCGAGGGTGAGCGTCTCGTGTTGGGTTGCGCTGGCACGGGGGAGTCGCACTTTCGTGACGTGTGCAGGGCGTTCTGGGCTTCGTTGCCTCCGTGCAACACGCATGGTAAGCTGAGATTGTGGTGTCGATAGAGCGATTAGCGCATTAGCCTTTACGCGATAGAGCGACCGCGCGGACGCGTTAACGGTAGGACAACAAGTGTACGTGGGCGCTCTACCCTACTGCAACAACGTGACGTTCGGAACGTGCCGCCCTTGGACTGGACCGCTACCCCTAGACGCCTGGGTTGTGGGTACGCTTCTACCCAGGCAACGAGGCACACGGACAAGCCCAGCCGCGTGCCGGCATGCGGCAACTAACGGTCACGGGCCAGTACGATCTCTCGGTACGCTGTACCGTGTACGATCTCTCAGAGCATCTCGGAGGTTATCTCGGTACGTTGTACGATCTCTCAGAGCATCTCGGAGGACGCCGCGTCCGTGGTCTGATCGGACCGGCGCGTGTCGAGCCACCTGTAGCAGCGCTCCAGACAACATTGGTACCCCGCCGCCACCAATTTTGTATCCCATGCGTGCGCCTCAGAGGTGTGCCCACGCCCACGCACGGTTACGCACGGTGTCACAGCACCTCTCGCGCGCACCTGTATTCGCACGCACTAGCTCGCACGCCAGTCCGCACCGCCACCGCGCCCGTTACGGCGCCTCCCAAACGACGACGTGCTCACAGAGTGTTCACAAAGTGTTCACAGGACGACGCACGCGGCGGTCGTTGTCTGTGGTTTTGGCGGCTGCGACGGCGAGCGATTCGATCGCGAGAGGATCAGAAGAGGCGAGGGGCGGCGAGGTTGAGGCGAAGGCGAGGGGCGGCGAGGGTTGTGAGGGCGGTGAGGGCCGGCGAGTCGCGCAGAGCGCAGCGGTTCAGTGTGAGGAGGTGCCGCGATGGCGTGGCTTGAGGCGCCGTGGTGGGCGCACCTTGGCTCGGACCACCTGGATCCAAGTGGCCACGGCAGGCCCCGCCTCCTCCATGTCTATTACCTCGTTCTTCACCCCATCCTTGAACCCATCACATCGCTCGAGGATGAAGTCCACGTCGGAATCTTCGACCGTGATCCCACGAAGCTCTGGGAACTCATTGACGACCAGGGTCAAAAAGACCTTGATCTCTCCCCCCCTTTCGAGGGTACGTGAGTCGTTGGCGTCTGCTTGCCGGAACAGCCGCTCGATCATCTCCTCGTGCTTGAGCCACGCTCGGTACCGCTTCATGGCAGTCAGCGCATTCTCGCGGCTGACACCCAATCCCTCGGGACCCTCCTCGCCGTAATTCTTGAGCATGCGATCGAGCAGCTTTTCCAGACCGGCTTCACTCACCAAAGTTAGTTGCCCCTTCTCCTGCTCGATGGCCATCAGCATCGCACGCAGCTCCTCCTTCTCGATCAACCCTGACTTGCTTGTGTCATACTTCTCAAACAGTCTGTCCGTCTCCTGGTCAAGCTGGTGCTCTCTAGCTGCCCTTTCCCTTTTCTTCTTCGCGCGCGCGGCGGCCATGGCTGCTCCATTGGCCATCTAGTCCAGGGGAGCCTCTCTGTTCTCTTCGCCCTGAGGAGCTGCCGCCTCTCCTTCCAATAGAGGGAGAGGCCACACGCGAACGGCTCGGCGGTTCACAAAAAACCCAAGCCGCTTGAAACGGAGGTCTCGGAAATCGGAAAATTTAGTGAACGGACATTTTGAAACTCAAATGGTCCCCTGCATGCTCGAGTACCGGTACCTTTAACGATTTCAAGCGCGAGTCGGCAAATATGACAACACGGAGGAAAGAAAGGAACAGTCCGCGATCTCTCAAGCAAAGTTGAACCATCCAGTGGCGATTCGCTTCTCCTGGGTGGGCGACGGTATGCCCCGGTGGAAGAAGGTCCAGTCGGCGGGCCATATGACTGTCAGCCCCTTAACGGGCTGGACGGTAATGTTCTGGTGGACGAACTGCGTCCCGCCAGCGTCGTTCACAGTGTTGAGGTAAGTCATGAACACGAGGTGCCGAGACGCGCCCGGCTCGACGCGATCGACGCGTTCGGTGTGATAGACCTTGTACCCCCCCCCCGGCGGGTAGTATTGGAAATTGGTGGGAGACGAGAGGCCCCACTCACCCACTCTGGCTGCGTAGGGGTACTGCTCCACGTAGCGGCTGGTGACCCGCTTGAGGGCGGCCACGTATCGCTGCCACGCCGGCCGTGGGTCGTCAGGAAAGAATTTGATCTCAATCGAATCTTTGCTGTTCTTGTCCAGCACCTGGCCATTGTTGCGGCCGACGACGCCCGCCTTGTGCGATGCCTTATCGGCCTCAAATGCGGCCACAAGGTCATCGCACACAGATTCATCCTCGATCATGAAGGTGCCGAGAAAGAGCGACGATTGGCCCGGCTCAATAGGCAGTGGATAGTCAGACACGACAAACTGCTCGTTGTCATAAGGACTGGGTACTGCTGGCCCTGAGGACCGTTTGACGGCCACAGCAGCTGGCGGCGGTGCACCAAATCCGCCACCACCTGACCTTGACTTGGGGGCCTTTGCGAGCGCTACGGGAGACGCACTCCGTGAGCAGCGATCAGCCGAGTGTAGAAAAGACGTTGACGTGAAGGCCATCGTCTTGGTGGCAGCGGCCACCAAAACGATGGCTGCCATCGTGGCGTTTTCTCGAGATGGGAGGAGGCAGACACGTGATGAGCGGCGCGGCTCCACACACCATGGGTAGGGAGGGCGAGCTTGACCGAGGTTCAACCTCCGACCTTCATGGTCCTCTGTTCACACCTACGCAGCCAAGTTTTGTAGTCCTCTTGGCTAGACGCACGACCGCCGTCTGGAGACACTCGCGTAAGGCGCAGACAGTGATCTGTGACAGACACAAGAACATCTTCGATCTTCATCTTTGAAGTTTGATCTCGTCACTCGTGATGTTGTATTCTCAGCACTCAGGGTCCATGAATGTTACGCACGGCCCCACGAGCACGCACGCCAAGCGAGATTTAGAGTTGCGGATCTGGAGATAATGGATGTGTGTGATAACACGTCTGTATTTCCGCATGTTTATACACTGCTGCTACTACAGTCTGCAGCCACGCGACGTAGCGCCTGGAATCAGAAAATGTACACTGAGTCTGAGAGCGAGACGCTGTGTATCACACACAAAGATCGTACAGCGCGAAGCCTGGGCGGCGCGACGGGGGGGGTCTGACAGCGTCTGACAGTCCCTGGACTCCCTCAGTTGAGCTCGAGGGGGATGTCCTGGAGCACGAGATCGGATCTCAGTTGAGCTCGAGGGGGATGTCCTGGAGCACGAGATCGGAGGCGAGCGAGTCACGAAAGGATTCCTCCGCCGCCAGCCGCTCCAGATCCATCTCGGCGCCGAGCGCCGCCGACGGCGCCGTCGTGGGCGCGGGCGGCGCGAGCGCGCCCGGTCGGGTGACGGTTCGCTCAGCGCGGCGCTCGCGGGCGGTGAGGGGCATGTTGCCTCGCGAGAAGACGTCGTGCAGGATGCCGAACTGCACATCGGCGTGCAGCGCGAGCGCCGTGATGAGCACCATCGCCACGCGCCCTATAAGGAGACCTAAAAAGGCCGGTGAGGAGCAGCCCACGAGCGCCGTGCTGAGCGCCTTCTCGACCTCGAGAGCGCACAAAAGTTTCTCCCACGCATCGGCGATGCGCAATGGCACGGGCGGCGCGGCCGCAGCGAAGCCCACCCAAAAATCTCTGGACACGCTCGCCCACGCATCGTCCGTAGGCGACGAGCCGGTACCGGTACTCGTCGCGTCGTCCGCGGCGATGCCGGTAGGCGTCGCGTCGGGCGGCCGCGCAGCGACGCCCGGCACGGCGCGGATGAGGGCCGAGGTCGCCGTGTGTAACGTCCAAGCCTCGACAAGCGCCACCGCCCCCCCTTGGAGTGCCCATGCCATCGAGGGCAGGGGCCGCGAGAGGCTCGAGAGGGGCTCCGCCGCCAGGCTCACCTCGCCGAGGAGCGAGAGTGCGCACCTGTGGGGAAGAGGGGAGCGGGCGCCGTGGTGAGCACGTGTATGCAGGGCGTTCCCCTCGCCGAGGAGCGAGCGCGCCGTCGTGAGCGCGCCGTCGTGAGCGCGCACCAGTTGGCGAGCGCGAGCGACGCGACGCTTCCATGCTTCTTCTCAGCCTCCAGGAGCCAGTTGAGGGCGTCCTCGGCCCGGCGCGAGCCGACGAGATTCCATGGATAGGGGACGGGCGTGGGCGCCGCCGCGAGCGCCTCGGCCGCCTCGCCCCATTCACGTTCACAGTCGGCCGCCTCGCCCCAGGCGTACGTCGTCCTACCGGTCGCTACCCAGGCGTAGGAGTTGAGCGCCGTCGTGGCGAGCGGCATCAGGACGTCTCCGTTGCGCAGCTTGTACTCGCGCCGTACCTAATTTGGGAGAGCGGGGCGCCGTGGTGAGCGCGTGCATGCTAGGCAGCTTGTACTCGCGCCGTACCGTGCGCCCGTTGACGCGCGCCGTCGTGGCAGCTGCCTCATGGGGCAGTCCCCGCAGCTTGAGAGCGTCGAGGGCGACCTGCAGGTCGGCACCCGCGCGCAGCGAAAGCACAGTACCGCTGTTGGTGGTCACATACACCCGTTGCTTGCGCAGCTGGCTCTGGACGGCATCGAGCACCGGCTGTGAACGACGCGCCGCAGTCACCGCCAACGGCTCCTTGACACGACTCCCCTGGAGGTCGCCCGCGACGGCGCCCGGCGCACCACTCGGTGTGCTGCCCCCGGTCGCAGCGGCCGCGGCCGTTGCAGGTGAGGGCTGCGCCGCGTCCATCAGGCGCTGAAACGGCAGCTTCTCTCCCGTGAATCGCAATCTCGCGACGCTCGGCAGACCGTCCGAGGCGCCCGCGACGGCGCGCCCGCCGAGGCGCGCGCCGCTGACGCGCGGGGCCGCGGAGGGGGCGCCGTCGCGGGCGCCGCTGACGCGCGGGGCAGCGGAGGGGGCGGGGCGGGAGGGGAGCGGCGGGGGGCTCGTCGCGCGCGCCGTCTCGGGCGGCGGAATGGACGGCGCGCCGCCGCTGCCGTTGCTCGATGGCGGCGCCCGAGACGGCGCCGCCCGGCTTGCCTCGGGGGATGCGTCGCGGCCGGCAGCGGCTGCGATGTTCGATGGCGGGCGGATCGCATCTGCATCCGTCGCCTTCACACCCGTCGCCTTCACACCCCCGAGAGCGTCGTGTTGGGCTGCCTGGGCCTCGGCTGCGGCGGCCGCCGGCCCCTCGATGACCTCAGGAGCGTCGTGTTGGGCGGACTCGATGACCTCGGAAGCGTCTGCGTACGCCGCCTCCAAGGCCTCCGTTTTCGATGACCTCTGGAGCGCCGTCGTGGGCGCATCCGCGGCCTCCGCGGCCTCCGCGTTGGCCGCCCAGGAGGAGGCACGTCGGCGCTCGGCATGGCGCTCGGCCTGCGTCGCCACGGCGGTTGCCGTGTACACAGTCTGATCGAGCCCAAGATCATACCAATCAGCATACAATGAGCATACAATGAGCATACAATGAGCATACAATCAGCATGCAATCAGCATGCAATCAGCTTGCACCTGATCGAGCCCAAGATCATACCAATCGTCCGCCGGCCGCCCGTCCTCGCACTTGAAGAGCCAGTGGGCCGCGTACCCATACTCGGCATACCGGTGCATCTCGGCTGTGCGCACCTGGGTAGCGTTGGGGTTAGGGTCAGGGTCAGGGTTAGGGTTAGGGTTAGGGGTTGGGGTTAGGGTTCGGGGTTGGGGTTAGGGGTAGGGTTCGGGGTTGGGGTTGGAGTTGGGATAGGGTTCGTTTTAGGGATATCGGTCCATCTCGGCCCGTGCACACCTGAAGCTCGGCGCGCATGCTCGACTCGACGCTTGTCTCGAGCACCACGGTCGAGTGGAGCGACTGGTAGCCGTTGGGCTTGGGCGTGGTGACATAGTCTTTGAGGCGCCGCCCGACCGCCTGTGGGAAATGCGCGTGGGTCACCTCAAGGACGCGGTAGCAGAGCATGCACTGCCGTTGCCGGTGCAGCCCGAGCGGCAGCTTCTTGGTGACTGTCGGCTTGAAGATCACCCGCAGGCCGAGCAGGTCGTCGAGGGCATCCAGCTCGACCGCCTTGCGCTGCATCTTCGTGTATGCCGAGTACGCGGCCTTCGTGCGCGCCTGCACCCGCACCCAGTCCGTGTGCTTGGCTAGGATCGGGTCGGCCAAGAGGGCCGCGCGCAGACGGAAGGCGACCGCCTGCAGCGTGGGCGCATGGGCCTGGTGCACCTTGTCGATCTGCGCGGGGAGATGGCGAGATCGAGGTGAGATCGCGACAGAGTCAGGGCACGAGGGCGCTCACTAGGGCGCGCGATCTCCTCGTACGAGATATGCTCCTAGTCATCAACGGCGATCCGTGGCACTCTATGTGGCACTCTATGCGGCACTCTATGTGGCACTCTATGGGGCACTCTATGGGGCATGGCACTCACCTCAGACGAGATGCGCTCAAAGTCACGCGGCTTCGTGAGCGCGAAGCAGCGCTGCTCGAGCTCGCCCTTGAAGTACCACATGCCGAGCCGGTGCGCGAGCGGCACGAAGACTTGCAAGGTCTGCTGCGCGAAGCGGCTGCTCGAGCCGCTGCTGTCGCGCGCCTCCGTGTCGGGCGGCGCAGCGCGCGTGACCAACGCCCCCTGGGCCGCTTCCAACTCCTCAGCGAGCATCTCCTGCTGCGCCTGGCGCTGTGCCGACGCCTGGAGTTCCCGCGCCGAGATTGGGGAGGCAATTAGGGGTCATCAGAGGTCATCAAGAGGCAATCATGGCTCATCAGTGTACCTGGAGCTCACGCGCCGAGACGAGGCGTGACGCGAGCGAGAGCACGACGCCGCGCCAGTCATCGCAGCCGGCGAGGACGATCTGGCAGCGGTGCTCGAGCTGCTCCGAGTCGTGCGCGGGCGCGTCCTGCAGCAGGTTCGATAGCTCCCACACCTGCGCCACGTCACGCACCGCCGCGGCCACCGCACTCCCCAGGATCTCGTCGAGCTGCACGTAAGTGAGCCCCGTGTCCTCACACACGCCGGCGAGGAGCGCGGCGAGGACGGCCTCGGCTTCCATCTGCTGCTCGGCGAGCACGCGCGCCACCGCCACCGCATGCGCGAGCCGCTTGGCGCTCCGCTGCTCGGTGCTCCACGCGCGGCTCTGGTAAGCAATCTCCACCGCCAGGCGCAGCCGGGGCTCCTCCTCCCTGCCGAGGTAGGCGGTCTCGCGCACGAGCGTGTCCTGCACGCGCTGCATCTCCTGCAGCTCCGCCTCGTTGAGGCACCAGCCGTACGACGCCGAGAGCCCCGCCCAGGCCGACCAAGGCGAGCGCGCCGTCCGCGCCGCCGCCGCCGACGGCTCGCCCCACGTGTACGTCGTCGTCGCCACCGCGGTCGGCGGGCGCTGGGGCAGCGGCGCGAGGGCGAGCACGGGCGGCATGCGTGACGCCGGGGCAGCCGGGCGCGCCACTCGCGCGACGTACCCCACGGCCACCGCAATTGCGATGAGGGGCGTCATGCTGCAGAAGTCGCCAAGTTGGATGGATTTCTCCGCCCACAGATGCCGAGAACGGAGTTTGCCCAGTGTGAAAAGACGCGTCTTCACAGGAGGCTCACCTACATTTTCGAGAACGGCAGTCAGAGCCGCCGTGGCGCTTTATGCGGGAGCGTCTTCACGGCGCCACGCGCCGTCACAGTTCCACATGACTCCAGACAGACCCCGAATACAATTGAGCCCGAATAAATGTGAAACCCCTCTCATGCTCTCGACGGCAAGCACTCAGCACATATCGTATATCGAACATCTTGGCCTGACTCACTCATCCCCACACGTCACGATGAGGCTGATGGTGGCTGACGAGCTTGTCGTCGTCGTCATCATCATCATCCTCAGTGAGGAGCTCGACAATGCAGACCTCGTCGGCGGAGATCGCGCCCGCTGCGTACGCGTCTGCAGCATGCTTCAGACTCGAGCGCCCATTGCGCCGACGCTCGTCGTCGTCTGATTGCGTCTGATTGCCGTTTGCGTCTGATTGCTCTGATTGCGTCTGATTGCGTCTGATTGCGTCTGATTGCGTCTGCTTGACGTCGTCCACCGCCGCTGGCTGTCGGCCATCGCCGTCCCCGTCGGCGGCTGGCGCGCGCGCTAGCTCGGCGGCGCAACGCGCGCGACGGGACTGCGCAGCTTCAGCGTGACGATCGAAATGTGAAGAGCCGTCTTGAATGCTCGGTACGGCGCCCGGAGAGCGACCCATCGCGGTCCTTCTCTTCGACAATCGCGGTCCTTCTCCTCGACCAAGCGGGGTCAAAAGCTGGGCCATGTTCTCATACTCATCGCAGTCCAAGGTCCAAGGCCCACTCACCTTCTCCTCGTCTGCAGGCGGCGGGCGCGGCGGCGCGTTATCGCCTCGGTCACCGCGTGTCTGCGTGACATCCGCGGAGCGCTCAGTGTAAGTCTTTTCATCCTTGGGCGGCACAGCGCTTGCGCCCGGCACAGCGCCTGCGCCCCGTGTGGCGACGGTGGCCACACGCACGATCTGCCCATTCTTCTCGCGCCACAGCCGCGAGTGATGGATCAAACCGGCGATCCACCGGTTGCGGTCGGCCAGGCTGTCGGCGCGCACGGTGAGGTGCACCGGCGGGCACGAGATGACGAAGCAGAAGCCACCCCAGCTGAAATCTCCTTCGGCCGGCGTCACCTTCGCCACGTCGCACAGCGGCAGCACCACTTTGGGACGAGCCACCTCATTCTTGGCGTACGAAAACGTGCCACGAGCCTCGTCGACGGAGAAGTAGCGCTTCGCCCACTGACCACCGAGCCGGTTCGCGTGCTGGTGGCGTTTGTCGAGCCAGCCGTGCGATGCGTACCCAGCAGTCCATTCGGTTCCGTCAAGCTTGAAGCTGAGATCGCGGATGATACGCTGCACCTGCCCCGGGTCATACACGACGTACTCGTGGCCGCTCGAAACGGCCCGGGCGATGCATACGGAATCAAAGCCCATGGACTTGAGCTTCTGCAGCGTCATGTTGGGGTCCCCGGCGGCATCAAGGGTGTGGATCTTACCTAGGGCAACCGTCGCCTCCAGGATCACGCCTTTCTTGTGCGCCTTGTGGCCCGTGAGCTCTGGAGTCGTGGCAAAGTAGATGCCACCCCCAGCCAGCCCACCAGATCCTGGCTTCATACGCTGCGTGCGAAGGATGACTTCGGCCGTCTCAGCGTCGGTTTGGTGGTAGAGCTTCGACATGCTCAGGCAAGCGTTCGCGGGTGGGCTCCTGGAGGCACGGCGAGCGACCCTGTGCGCGAAATAGCGAGCGCGCGAAAAGAACGCGAGCGCGCGCCGTTCTCAACTTTCTCTCTGAGCCGCTCGACAGCGTCGGCGCGTATCCAGTATTCCAGCTTGTAACGGAAGGTCGTTCACAGGGCACGAGGCCACTGCTTGCTTTAGCCTATACTAAACCGAGAATGAACCGCTAAGGTGTACTCGTGTACATGTAGCCGCCGTGGGCAAAGAATGTGAAACCCCTCTCTTCTGTCCTCTCGACGGCAAGCACTCAGCGCATATCGTATATCGAGCACCTTGGCCTGTCTCACTCATCCCACACGTCACGATGAGGCTGTGGTGGCTGACGAGCTTGCTCCCATACCCGGGTAGACCCACATCTGCAACGTCTTGATTCCTTACGAAATGGTACACAGTGCTGCAGCAACCAGGGTACCCGCGGCGACTTCTCCGGCGGAGGGTCCTTTCCGCCTCGCTACGTGGTCGCCACCACCACTTGGGCAGCCGGCCGGATTGCGGTCGGCCGGCTTTCTCGTGCTGGAAAGACTTGCAGCGTACTGCACCCTTTGACCCCGTGTACCCAAACGCCGTTACATGTAGTTTCGGGCTCGCTATGGAGCGGCGCTCGATTGCTTGCTGCAGGCGGTTTCGGCTGATACGCAGAGTCGCCCTGGAGTCTTTTTCTTTGCCGCGCCCGCCTCCTTCCCTGCTTTCTTCGTAGCGGAGGTAGCCGCTTTCTCTGCCTTCGTTTTTGCTTTGGCTTCATCCCTTGCCTCGGCTTCCTTCAAGTCATCCAAGAAGTCCGACCCGTCAGTCCGGGCGGTGCTCTTTGTACTCGAGGGCTGTGAGGATGGCGGTGTGGGCTTCAGCTTGGAAGCCGAGTTGAGGCCTTGTGCCATGTCCGTGAGCTCAGGAGTCGTGGCAAAGTAGATGCCACCCCCAGCCAGCCCACCAGATCCTGGCTTCATACGCTGCGTGCGAAGGATGACTTCGGCCGTCTCAGCGTCGGTTTGGTGGTAGAGCTTCGACATGCTCAGGCAAGCGGTGCGCTGGTGGGCTCATGGAGGCACGAAGCGAGCGACCGCCCTGGTGCGCGAAAAGCGATCGTTTGCCGACCTAAAAGAACGCGAGCGCGACGTTCCACAACTTTCTCTCGAGGACTCTGAGCCGCTCGACAGCGTCGGCGCGTATGCAGCATTCCAGCTTGTAACGGAAGGTCGTTGCCAGGGCACGTGAGGCCTCTGCTGGCGTTTCTAAACCGTGTAGGTGACCCGGTAAGTGGAGGTGTAGCGCCGGGCAATGGCCCAATGTACAATAATATCCAATGCATCTTTCTATCTATATATATAGAGGTTTGTTAGAGGGTGGGCGTGCAACGGGGTCTATACGCTCATCCTTGAAACCCCCCCACCGGTTCGTACGACACATTCGGCCGTGATTTTTCCTTAGTACAGCCCTCTCCATGCGCGCGCCCTCCGTTCTGGCTCGCAGGCCGGGGGTGCTGCCTGCGGTGCTCGTACAGGGCAGCACACGTGGCGGCGGCCACATTCATCGACCTCGCAAACCCGGGCATCGGGATGTAGATGATCGCGTCGAGGTCCGGCCGCAGCGCCGCGAGGATGCTCGGGTGGATGCCTCTCGTCTCGCCTCCTACGAGGACGTCGCACTGCTTCGGGAACGCAAAGCCGTGGATGTCAACGGCTCCCGGGGCCGTTTCAACGGCGACGATGGGCCTCGGCCAGGTGGCGATGCTGCTCACAAACTCGGCGAGCGGTACGAGGCGCCGATCAAGCTTCGAATCGCTATTCCTCGCCGCTCGCCTCATCGCCATGGAGCGGAACAGAAGGCTCGTCTTCGCCTCCGAGCCCGCCATCACCCCGCTGTGCACGTGCACCAAAGACGCGCCCTCGCACGAAAAGTTGGACAGAAGACGGCAGATGCTGCCTGCATTCTCGGGCTTCTCCAGGTCGCACGTGATGACGCCGCAGCCGTCCGGAGGCGCCGAGTTGGGCGCCGAAGTGGCTACTTCTGTCACGCTCTCCGAGGGCGCTGGCACCTCATCGGCAGCTGGCGCGGGGTCGAGCTCATCGCCCTCGAGGTCGCCAGCGGTCGATGAGGGAGGCCCACAGCGCATCCGACCGAAAAAGTCAAAGCTCAGGGTGCCAGCTGCTGCTGCGACGTTTCGGGCGTGCCTCTTGCCCGCCACGTGGATGCTGTAGGCCGCAGCGTCCCGGAGCCACACATTGCAAAACGCGCAGTGCATGTTCTCGTCCTCCTTGGACAATGCGCCGCCGTGGGGCTGCGACGCCTTGAGCAGTGCGACGTTGCGGCGGTGCTCTTTGCTGGCGAGATGAGCCTGCTGGTCTGATGGGCACCGCCACCGAAGCTTGCACAGCTGGCAGTCGTAAGGCCTGCTGAGCGGATCGCTGGTGGCCGAAGGGTTGTTCAGAGGATTGCTCGTGTCCGAAGGCCTGAAGAGAGGACCGTCGTTAGCCAACTCAGCCGCGAAGCGGCGGATACTCCGCTGAAGCAGCGCCGAGATCGCCGCGCCGATGACAGCGGCAAAACCGTATCGCACGAGCGGGCCAGCTAGCGATGCGGTGGTCACAGGAGACAAGGGTGCAGCAGCCGGCACATGCATGATTCACTCTATTTTTCTCAGAGCGTCGTCTTCGTCGGCATCAGGTGGCGTCGCTGCGCTGTGCGGAGGCCCCACTGTGGTCATTCGCGAAACTTTTGATCTTCGAAAGAGTGCGCGCAATGTGACGAACCAGGACGCCCGCTCGCGATGCACAGAGGAGAAATATGTGCGCGCCGCAAGGACGCATGCGTGCGTCCGCAATTATTTTTCCATCTGAGAGCAGTTCCTTTTCTATCGATCATTAAAAACTGAAATCCTGTGACGGCCGCGTTGAGAGAGCTTTGTCGAGAGAAGGTGGGTAAAGACCGCCCCACATGCCGCCTCACTCTCGCCAGTGTAGCCAGGAATCAGGCACATGCATGCCCCGGGTAGCCTCGCTCGAGAAGATGCCCTCGGCGATCACGGAACCCCTTGCCAAGTTGGGCATACGTAAACCCGCCGTGGACCGGCAACGCACGGAGAACCTAGAAAAGTTCGTGAAGCGCCACGGCGCAAAGAGCGCCGCCGCCCTTCAGGCAGAGAGCGCGAAGATGAGGGCGCTGATCGCGCGGACTGAGGAGAACAAGAAGAACCCACCGCGCTGGGTGTTGACGCCCGGCAAATCCGCATTTCTGGCCTTCTGGGACTTCCCGTCCTCAGTCGCCCTCTTGTACACGCTGAGCATCAGCCCGTTTGAGGCGGGCTTCGTCGAGACGACCGTCGGCGCAGCCGCCTGGAGGGACCCGTACTTCATTGCGAATCGCGCCATCGATCTCGTCTTCTTGTTTGATATGATCCTGCAGTTCTTCATCGCCGTCGAGAACCAAAGCTTGGATATTGCCGGTGAGACTCTCTGGGTCACGTCCCCACGAAAGATTGCCAAACGGTACTTGATGTCGTGGTTCCTGCTCGACGCCGCCACGCTCTTTCTGCCCGCGTACTTTGACATTTCGACCGCGACCGACGGGGTGGGAGAAGATGCGCCCGACCCCTCGGCGCTTCGCGCCCTGCGCGTGGTTCGCTTGACCAAGCTCGTGCGCCTTGTGCGCGCCTCGCGTATATACAAGCGCTTGCTTTCCAAGATCACCCTCTCCTCAGCCCAGTTGACGGTGCTCACCTGCGTGACGTTGCTCCTGGTCGGCGCCCACCTTTACGCGAGCATCCTCGGCATCTGTACGGCGATGCACTCGAACAAGCAGGACACGTGGCTCGGCGATGCCAAATATGGCTACTGCAAGGACGATGCTTGCCAAGTGAGCACCCCTACTCTCTACCTTGCGTCGTTCATGTGGGCCGTCATGATCATCACGGGCACGGGCGGCACCGACTTCTACCCGAGCGAGTCTTCGGAAGCCGAGACGATGCTCGTGCTGGTCTTGATGCTTGTAGGAGCGTTGCTCTGGACGTACCTGCTTGCCCTCTTCTGCGACATGGCAACCAACGGTGAGCCGGGCATGACGCACTTCAAGCAGTTGCTCGACTCGCTCAACCGGCACGCGAACGCGCACCAGCTGCCCAAAGAGATGGCACGCCGGATCCGCGAGTACATGTACCAGCAGCAGCCCTCACAGCTGTCCAAGTACAACGAGGGTGTCATCTCGTGCTTGTCGGCCGGCCTCCAGTGCGAGATCCTCCTCTACGTGAACCGGCCTTGGCTCCAGAAGGTCTGGTTCTTCCAAAACCTCGAGCCCGCGTGCTTGGCGCGGCTGACGCGCGAGATGTCGGCGCTCACGTTCGCCCCGAGCGAGATCGCGCCGCTCCAAAACCTGTACGTGGTCTGTCGTGGGATGGTGCTTTACGGGAGCTTGATCTTGCGCAGCGGCGCAGTCTGGGGGGATGACGTCATCCTGACCGAGCCTCGTTACTTCTCGAAGCGACACGCGCGCGCGATCTCGTACGTGGACACGATGATGCTCAACCGTGACACGCTCACGCAGGTGATCGTCCTCTTCCCCGCCTCCAAGGCACGGCTGCGGCTGATGATGATCAAGCTCGCGCTTCGTCGGCACATCGTTGAAGCCGCGCGCTGCCAATGCACGAACGCTGGCGACCTGTTCAGGCATGCCGCCCCGGGTGGCACCGATGGTATCTCATTCTTCAGCCGACTGGACAAGGATCGTGATATGGCCCAACGGTCAGATGCGATCATCGGCACCCCGAAGAGCAAACGCCAGCAGAAGCGATGGGACAAGCAGAAGGCGTGGCTCACGGAGAAGAAACGTGACGAGGAGGCATTCGATGGCACCCGCACGACGATCTTGATGGCGAACCAGATTCCACAGACGCAGTGGCGCGACGCTGGCGATGCGCCTCTCGAGGACGACAAGCACGCGTGCATCATGTTCGCGATGGACGAGCTCAGTCAGAAGCTGATCAGCATGCAGAAACAGCACAGTGCGGACATGCAGCGCCTGTATCGGCATGTGCAGGGCCTCGTCGGCGGTGCTGGTGCAGCAGCAGGGTCGCAAGCGCTTCCCACTGGCGCGGAGGCGCGCCGTACCCAGGCGCAGGGCGGCAGTCCTTACAACCCGTCGAAGAGCCCATCGGCGCAACGTTGGGTCTGCCCCGACGGCATGGACAAGCCAAGCCAAGTACTCTGGGACGACCGTCCTGCTCTGGGGCCGAGCAGCAAGTACTCTGGGACCGACAAGGATCGATTCCCCGACTCAGGCCCGCCGACGCCGCGGATGGGTTCCGGGCCTCCGCGGCGTGCGACCTCAGGCTTCGAGCACAAGCGGCTCGGGTCGCCTGACCTAAGCGGCAAGAGCAAGAGCGAATCTTTTGATCGTCCCCTAGCTAAGCGCGTCCCCGTCGCCGCCATTGCCACCACCGGAACCGGGAGCAACGGAGGCGCCGTCGTGGCACCGTTGGGCCTATCGCAGTCTGTGGAGTCGACTGCATCCTTAGCGAATCATGTGCAGTCTGCACAGCGCGCCTGGCTGCAGCGCTTCGGAAGGCCCCCAGGGTCGCCGCGGAATGACATCGTCACAGATATGCGCATATGAGACCTCGCGCGCAGCATGGTGTACGCTCTTCGCTGCGAGGCTGCTCTGGGACCCACTCGACTGAGCTGTAGCCGACTTGCCGCGGATTGCTGCTGGGGGCTTCTGGGGGCGACCGACCGTTGGGCGATAGACTGAACGAGCTGTGGTTACGAAAGGGGGCTACGGTGCTCCTTGCCCTCTGCAAGCGCGCGAGGTGATACAGCTGGCGATGCGGGCTACCATGTCTTGATGGAATTCCATTCGTGTGGGTCTACGGACAGAAGGTCTACGGATGAGTGTGCGAGCGACTGCGCCTCACTCCGAGCGGTTTCTGAGCGGTCGTGCGTCGAGCACAGGGCAGGTAGCCGGGCAGGCACACTGACACACGTGCACGCCCCTGTCGTGGACGCACGGATTCGTGTCAGTCATGATGTATGATGAGCAGATGAGCTCAACGTTCATGCGGGCGATCGAGAGCGAATTTTGTAGTTTATGTGGAGGTGTTGACCGTCGGGACATGCATGATCCGTGGCAGCGTGGTGTTCTTATGGCGCAAATGTGGTTTAAAGCTGTTCACAGGACACCGTTCACAGATCTTGACATGTCTTGATCGCTGAAACTGGTCGCCTCCGACACGCGCGGCGGATCGCGAATCGCACGCAACGCACGACGACCACGATGCCGCTGGCGGCAGCAGACCTGGAGAAGGTGCAGTCCCTCGCGCTTGCCCTACGGAGTCTATCAAGCATCGCACAAAGCTCCACACTCGCATACCCTCGTGTTCGGCCGGGCTGGCCCAGGGGTGCGGTGGGCACAGAATGGAAATGCCCATGGAATTTTGGCCACTCGCAGTGTGCCATGCTGTTCCTCGCACATGGCCTGCCCCTGTCTGCTGAGTCGGAGGCTGCCATACAATGGGCGATGCAGCTGAAGCAGAGGCTGAAGAGCGCAATCCTAAATTACAGCTTGGAACATTGGCCATCTGCATGTGCGCATGGGCGCTGGAGGGCCGAACCTGATTGAGAGCCCTTGCGCATGTGCACTCGCCCTTCCTGACTCGCGTCTGCTTGGGCCGTGAGGAATCCAGGGCGGGCGTACAACCCAGCTGGCATTGACGAGGACCACCTCCTCATGCGCGTGGACCCGCTGGATGACGGTTACGTGTTGCCAAGGTTTCACCACTTTGTGTGGTTCGAGCGTGGCCAGCTCGCCGGCTCCCACAGCGGCTGCGACGCGCGCGGGATCTGGCTGGACCAGTACACCCTCCTTGCCGTGTACAATGAGATGACGATCTTCCCACATTACAAGCAGGGAGACCCCCTCTACCCTGGCTCCGGCAACAATCGGGTGCACATGTACGCGCTGAACCTGAGCGCCGGCAAGCACACCCGACCAATCCAGCTGAAGCTCGTGGGCCTACCGTCCCAAGTTTGGGAGAAGAACTGGGCTCCGTTCGTGCACAATGGCGAGCTGTTCATGAGCTACAAGCTCCGGCCGCAACACCTCGTCCTCCGCTGCAAGTTGAGTGCCGTAGTACCGGGCGCAGCGCCCCCCGAGGTACCGCAAGGCCCTGGGGATTGTCGCGTGGCGCATGCAAGTGCTCACCACGGCGCGTCCTCCCCTTTCCCCACAGGTGCCGCAAGGCCCTGGGGATTGTAGCGTGGCGTTCAACACGACGAGCCCCGACACGATGTGGGCGCAGGCCGTCGACCACATCGTGTCGAACGTGCGCTTGTCGACGCCGCCGATGCTCGTCGATGGACGTTTCATCGCGGTCATGCACTACGAGCCCATACTTGGCATGTACGAACACTCTTGATTGCATCTGATTGCATCTGATTGCCTGCATCTTCAGCCTCGCGAGCTCGCACTCCGAGCCCATACTTGGCACTCACGAGCACTCTTGATGGCCACACTGATGAGGTCTGATTGCCTCCATCATCAGGTACGAGCACGCCTTCTACGAGATGCAAGCCGAGCCGCCCTTCGCCATCCTTCGCACCTCGAGACCGTTTCGGCTCTCGGACGCGGGCCTCGCCGTGCCCAAAGTTGCACGCCAGAACGGCGCGACCTTTGAACGTGATAAGGGCGTTCAGTACATCGTCGGGCTCCACCTCGAGAGGAATTCGTCAAACGACGGCGCTCAGCACGGCGCGAGCGGCGGCCGTCACGATAGCCGACGCGTCACGATGACGTACGGCTTGATGAACCACTATAGTATGAAGACCTCCATCCAGCTGGGTACCATCTACCGTATGCTCGCCGACAGTGAGGCCGACCCCGCCCGGTACCGCTCCTGCTTGGTCTCGACGAGGGGCGATGGGCAGTGCCGTGAATCCAATTGCCGAAGCCCCGACACACCGTCCAAGTTTGTGAATCCGCATGCGCCGGAGCGCGGGGTGAGCCAGTTCGTGAGCCCGCACAGAGGGGGCCACCCGATCACACCCGAAGACGTCAAGCTGGCCATCTGCCCGAACCTGTGCACGAAGTACAATTACGAGTGCAATGATGTCAAGAGCATGCAGCGCGCTCTGAAGCTGGATCGGTCCGAGGGGGGCACCGAGGTGGCTTTCTACAGCCATGCCGCCACTCAGTTTGAGAGGTTGCTCGCGGGCGACCAGGGATGATAGTCTCTGCCATCGAGCAAGAGCGCGCGATGCAATTCGAGGGTTGGCGATGAGTGTGCTTGCGCGTGCGTCCGCGAGTCCTGGTGCCGGCCTGGACGTCCGTGTATGTGAACCGCGTGTGTCCCGAGGCGTTCATTCACATCTTCATACTTCTGCGCCGTGCTGTTCACAGCCAACAGCTCAGCTTGCGAGCTCCCGCGAGCTCCGCAGCCCTCCGACCTTCGCAGTGAAGCCGTGGATGGGCGGCAAGAGTAAAAAGGGTGGCAAAAAGGACGGGGCGTCGCCGGCGCTGGACGAGGACGCGCTGCTTGACGCGGCCATCGCCGAAAACCTAGCACTCAAAGCGAAGGCGGAATCGGAGGCGAAGCTCATGGAGGTCGTGAAGAAGGAGGTGAAGGAGGCGAAGAAGAAGAAGAGTCTGCGCGTGCTGCAGATGTCGGAGACCATGGCGAAGCTCGATCGCGTCATGGTCTTCCACATCACGCGGACGCTGCCCGACGGCAATAAGGACGTCGTCGTCGTCGAGAACACGCTCATCTTTTACGTGGACGCTGCGGATGTACAAGCTGACCTGGAGGAGCTCAAGGCAGCCGACCCGTCACTCCCGCTGAGCATCGAGCACGTGCCGCTGGGGAAGGCGTTTGCGCTCGTGCAGGGGCTCCAGGGCCTCACCGGCCCGCCCGGCGTCAAGCGACACCTGCAGTTCTCGCGCGCCGTCGTGAAAGCCGAGGGCGAGCGGGGCATCCCACCCGAGTTGCGCGAGCAGATGCGAAGTGGCGGGCCGATGCCCATGTTCTACAGCGAGAAGATCGAGCTGCCCGGTGTGACACCCATCTTCTTCACGCGCGACGACCTGCTCAAATTCTGGGAGGGCAGCCTGCTTGCGGGCGCACCGCACGCCGCCAAAGCGCCTCCGGTGACGGTCACTGACCTGCGCTACGTCGTGGCGCGCACCCTCCAGGAGGCCGGCGACTGGGAGGCGCTGTTCTTCGTGCCGCCGAGCCGCTCAGCCGAGCTCTCCACCGCCGTGCGCGACGCTGCTCTACGAGAGGCCGAAATGGCGCGCGGCTTCGAGAGCGGCGCACAACGGCTACAGGCCGTGATGCATGCCGAGCGTGTGGCGAGCGGCGAGGAGCCGCCGCCGCTCACGGCCGCCGCGAGCTGAGCAGCACGGGCGGCGATGGCGCGCGGAGGCGCAGCGGCGACTGGCCCTCGGTGTGAATCTTCTGACAGTCTCACGTTTTCGCGTCCGACACATCGCCACATCTGAGAGTTTGTTAGACTCTCCCTCTCGCCCCAGGACTCTCCCGACAGCAGCGGCCACGTTCCAGCTTCCACCTCGTGATCGTGTTTAAATGCACGTCACGTTACATAGTACGGTAGAGAATTTTCATTCTCGGAGCTTTCTAACAGCTCTTTACTCGTAAATTACGTTAGTATCCGCACACGACCGTTCGCACGAATTCAAATTTCAATGGGAATCCTGCCACTTCTGTGTACGCGGTTATGGCTTATGCGCTTCCTTACTTTTACTGGAGGGGGCACTCGCCCATGCACTCGCCACGCATTATTGGAGAGGCTTCGTTGCCACCGACGTCCGGCACAGCACTTGAGTATGGACTATGGATATTGGAGGGGCTTGCCCCGTCGCACTAATGTATCAGTGGTATGGAGACAGGCTTGCCACACGTCGCACTATGGATTGGCGAGGGGCTCCTTGCCACGTCGCACTACAGTACATGTATGGAGATTGGAGGGGCTTGCCACGTCGCACTACAGGTCTACAGCCGGAGGAACGCTCCCTAATTAGGAACGCTCCCTGCCCTCCCCCCACCACCCAACCGGCCGTTACCGCTATGACCCTTCCAGTTGGCCAGATTCGAGGAGATTCATCCGAGGAGACCATTCCAGCTGTGACCCTTCCAGCTGGCCAGATTCGAGGAGATTCATTCGAGGAGAATCGAGGGGCCCTGATGGTGGAGCTTGCACAGCTGTGCACAGCACCCCATCTTGAATTCTTAATCTCCTCCTTAGATTGGGTCAGCAGGGCACCGCGTCGGGCCCCTCGCATTACGGCACCCACATCTTGTCTGCGCCCTGCGGCGTACCCACCGGGCAATGGCCGCAAAAGAAGTCCTACCCCTGCCGCGGCGGCGCGGCTTCGTCAAAATGTTTCTACGCCATTGGGGCGACTAGGCAGCAGCCACCTCAGCTGCCTCCGTTGCTGGGAGCGTTGCCATAGCGGCCGACGCCCTGGGCAGCGTCGTGTTGGGCAGCGGCGGTTTCGAGGGCAGCGGCGAAGGCAGCGGCGTGGGGTCACGCGCCCCCTCCCCCCGCTTCGGTCGCCTGCTCGCCGGCCGGACCCTCGGCTGCATTCTCAGCATCGATGAACTCAGATAGATCGAACTCCGCGCTCGAGGAGATGTGCTCGGACTCTCGCGACTCCCCGATTCTTATGTTGGTCTCCGCTCCCTGCCCCCGTGCAGGGCGCGACTCCCCGCCAGTGACCCCGCCAGTGGCAGGTCGAGCTGGCAAAGGAGACAGCACATACAGAGTCTCCCTGCCAGTGACATGCGAGTCGACAGCAGGCGCCGCTCGCATGATCGACCCCACCCCCACCCCTACCTCACCAATCGCCCCCACCCCCGCAGGTATTCCAAACGCCACCTCGCCGTCGAGGGTTGAGCCGGCGCTGGGAAGAGCTGGCGACCCGGCGGTTGCACTAGCACCGCCGACGAGGCCGGTGCTCGATGTGCCCTGCAGATGCCGATACAGGCGCTCCATGTCCGCACTGTGCTGCTTCTGCATGCTGATAATGTCCGCACTGTGCTGCTTCTGCATCAGGATGAGCTTCTGGTTGAGTTCGTCCATCGCGTGCATCAACTGCGTGTGCTTGTCATCTTCGAGAGGGGCATCGCCAGTATCCTTCCACTGCGCCTGTGGCATCTGATTCGCCGTCAAGACCGTCCTCCGGCTCTCTTCGCCACGTTCCTCCTCCATCACCTTTTCCTTCTCCTTCTCCAGTCGCTTCAGCTCACGCTTGCTCTTCGGGGCGGCGTCGTCGCCGTCGCGTCTGATCGCAACTTGAATGTCGGCGCGATCCTTGTCCATACGTCCGAAGAACGACTTCGAAACTGTGGCCACGTTGGAGGCGTGGTTGAAAAGGTCGCCTGCGTGCGTGCACTGGCAGCGCGCGGCTTCAACGACGTGCCGACGAAGCGCGAGCTTGATCATCATCAGCCGCAGCCGTGCCTTGGAGGCGGGGAACAGACCGATCACCTGCATGAGCGTGTCACGGTTGAGCGTCATCGTGTCCACGTACGAGATCGCGCGCGCGTGCTTCTTCGAGAAGTAACGAGGCTCGGACAGGATGACGTCATCCCCCCAGACTGCGCCGCTGCGCAAGATCGCGCTCCCGTAAAGCACCATCCCACGGGCAACCACGTACAGGTTTTGGAGCGGCGCGATCTCGCTCGGGGCGAACGTGAGCACCGACGTCTCGCGCGCCAGCCGCGCCAAGCACGCGGGCTCGAGGTTTTGGAAGAACCAGACCTTCTGGAGCCAAGGCCGGTTCACGTAGAGGAGGATCTCGCACTGGAGGCCGGCCGACAAGCACGAGATGACACCCTCGTTGTACTTGGACAGCTGTGAGGGCTGCTGCTGGTACATGTACTCGCGGATCCGGCGTGCCATCTCTTTGGGCAGCTGGTGCGCGTTCGCGTGCCGGTTGAGCGAGTCGAGCAACTGCTTGAAGTGCGTCATGCCCGGCTCACCGTTGGTTGCCATGTCGCAGAAGAGGGCAAGCAGGTACGTCCAGAGCAACGCCCCTAAAAGCATCAAGACTAGCACGAGCATCGTCTCGGCCTCCGAAGACTCACTCGGGTAGAAGTCGGTGCCGCCCGTGCCCGTGATGATCATGACGGACCACATGAACGACGCAAGGTAGAGAACAGGGGTGCTCACATAGCAAGCATCGTCCTTGCAGTAGCCATAATTGCCGAGCCACGTGTCCTGCTTGTTCGAGTGCATCGCCGTAGAGATGCCGAGGATGCTCGCGTATAGGTGGGCGCCGACCAGGAGCAACGTCACGCAGGTGAGCACCGTCAACTGGGCTGAGGAGAGGGTGATCTTGGAAAGCAAGCGCTTGTATATACGCGAGGCGCGCACAAGGCGCACGAGCTTGGTCAAGCGAACCACGCGCAGGGCGCGAAGCGCCGAGGGGTCGGGCGCATCTTCTCCCACCCCGTCGGTCGCGGTCGAAATGTCAAAGTACGCGGGCAGAAAGAGCGTGGCGGCGTCGAGCAGGAACCACGACATCAAGTACCGTTTGGCAATCTTTCGTGGGGACGTGACCCAGAGAGTCTCACCGGCAATATCCAAGCTTTGGTTCTCGACGGCGATGAAGAACTGCAGGATCATATCAAACAAGAAGACGAGATCGATGGCGCGATTCGCAATGAAGTACGGGTCCCTCCAGGCGGCTGCGCCGACGGTCGTCTCGACGAAGCCCGCCTCAAACGGGCTGATGCTCAGCGTGTACAAGAGGGCGACTGAGGACGGGAAGTCCCAGAAGGCCAGAAATGCGGATTTGCCGGGCGTCATCACCCAGCTCGTGACTTTCGTCCTCTGCTCATGTGCCTTGATCATCGCTGCCATCCTCTCGGTCTCTGCCTGAAGGGCTGCGGCGCCCTCGACACCGTGGCGTTTCACGAACTTGTCCAGCTTCTCCGCGTGGCGCCGACTTTTGGTGTGTGGGGATATCTTGTCGTCCGAGGGTACCCGTGGCATGTCGATGCCTGGGTCCTTTACTACTCTTAGCATGTTGCGCTTGGGACCCGGCGAACTGGTGAGCGTGACGTCTTGTCTTTTGTAGGATTCCTATCTCCTCGACACGCACAGACACGTCACAATTTTTGTGTAACGGTGCGTCTCGCCCGTCTGCATGCAACTGGCAAAGGTGAAATCATCCGCACGTCATCCTCTCATTGCAGCTTCTCGGATTCATAGCGTGGCTGCGTGGCAAATGTTAAAGCTCAGCTCCACGATAATCCATCGTTTCTTGATTTCCTTGCGTTGGCACACACGACAAAGGCACCATGAGACGTCATGAAAGGCACATGGCGTAGAGAGTGTCAAGTGCGACCATATCCGAGTGTAGATCGGATTAAGGAAATTCAGTTTTTCGACGTTCTGATTACCCGATCGCCACTGTTTTTTGTGGCCATCTGGTAGCCACGGGCCCGGTACATGTTCACCATGCCCATGGTACAATCCGTTAATCCGGTCCCGCACAGCCACACCCCAGCGCGCCAGCGGAACGAAGTTGTTCTCACGGGAGCGACTTTTCCATGATACGGTGTCAGTTGAGCGGGACACGAACTGTTTGTTTATGATCTGAGATGAATGATCTCAACCGTTTCTGTGTACTGTTTGTTCAGAGAACGTACCGTAGAGTCATGACCTAGAGTCGGTTTCGGTTCTGACGTGACCGTATACGAGTTCGGAATTATGTCGAATCAGTCTCTCCGCATGCACGCCCCCATCAACCAGCCGTTCTCTCGTCCGCTTTTCGCAGCTCTTGTTCTCGGCTCACACCGTCCGTCGTCGCCTCATCATGTGGTACGCCTTCGATCGGTGGTGTACCCATACTGTGCACGGCTCCTAGTAGAGGAACCTATACCACCACGGCCCGTGCAGGCGACCTCGTCTTCCCTTGCTCTTCTTGTACACGCCGGCGCTGTCCCGGGCGTTGCCCGCGGGCGCACCGCGCGCCCGTTTTGGAGCTGGCCGTGCGAGCGGCGGCGGGCGCAGGCACGCCCAATACGGCGCGAGCGCGCGCGCGGCGGCCTCGATGTCGGCGAGAGCCTCCGGACGCGGCGGTCGGCGCATGAGGAGCGGCGGTGGGTCGCCGAGGAGGCTCGCATGGACAGCGGCCGCCGAGTCGGCAATCGAGCGCAGGTTGTAGCCGCCTTCGAGGGCGATGACGAGACGGCCGGCCGCTAGCGTGCCGAGGAGAGTGGTCATGTGGAAGTAGCCAGCCGGCGTTAGGTCCATTCCTGTGAGGAGCGAGGCAATCAGAAGTCATGAGAGTGAGGAGGGGGGCAATCAGACGTCATCAGAGTGAGGAGGGAGGTAATCAGACGTCATCAGGCTGGCGTTACGTCTCCGGCTCGAGGACGCAATCCGACGTCATCAGAGTGAGGAGGGAGGCAATGAGTGTAGCAATTTGCTGTCGCCATTCGAGGGGCACTCATCGAGTCCATATCGAGGCGCCGTGATGACGGAGTTAATCATCGGGAGATGACGGGAGCACTCATCGAGTCCATATCGAGGCGCCGGGCCCATACCCCCAAGCGGATCGCCGCGTGCAGCGTCGAATCCGGCCGAGACGATCACGAGCTCGGGCGCGTACTCGCGCGCAATGGGCATGATGAGACGATCGAAGGCGGCAAGGTACTCCGCATCGGAATAGCCTTCACCGCGCTCCCAAGCGACGTTGACTGAGGTGCCCTCGCCCGCGTCGTCACCCACGTCCCTGGGGTGGCCTGTCCCCGGATAGAAGCCACGCCCGAACCTGATGAAGGAGGCCATCAGACGCGATCATACGCAATCATACGCAATCAGACGCCGACCCGGCGAGTTGGTCGTACCTGAAGAAGGAGGCCATCAGACGCCACTCAGCGGCCAGTCAAACAGCAATCACAGACGCGAACGCCCAGTCAGCAGCCTTCACAGACGCGGAAAGAACACAACGGCATGCGAGCCGGCGCCGCGGGCGGGTCGGATCCATCAGCGCCGTGACTGTACCTGTGCAGCGATACGAAGAGGTAATCAGCGTGCAATCGTCGTGCAATCATCCTGCAATCAGCGTGCAATCAGGGTGCAATCAGGGTGCAATCGTCGTGCAATCATCCTGCAATCATCGTGCAATCAGCGTGCAATCAGCGTGCAATCAGCGTGAAATCAGCGTGCACTCCGCGCGCAATCCGCGTGCACCTGTGCAGCGATACGTAGAGGACGGTCGGGTCGTCGCGAAAGATGTTCTGCAGTCGCGAGGCCGTCAGTAGGGCAACTCTCAGAGAGGCGTTCAATGAGGCGTTCAGGCAGGTCATGATTATGATGAGGGAGGTCATCAGCGGTCCCCATCGACGCACCTGCACGCCGTTGCCATGATGAACATCCCAATCGACGACGAGGACTCGGGGGACCCCGAGGCGGCGGCGCGCGACGGCGACGGCCACGCACACATTGTTGAGCAGGCAGAAGCCCATCGCCTGCGTCGCTTCGCAATGGTGCCCTGGAGGACGCACCACTGCGAGCGCATTCCGCAGCTCGCCGTGCACCACTCGCGTGACCAGCTCGACGACGGAGCCTGCCGCGAGGCGGGCCGCGTACCCGGAGGCGCTTGCGGCGAAGTAGGTGTCGCTGTCGAGGCCGAGTGTCGCGCTCGCCGCGCCGTCGCTCGGGTACAGCCCTGTCGACTTAGCCACCTGCTCGGGCGTGTGCACGAGCTCGAGGTCAGCTGTGCTTGCCTCTCGCGCCGGTACCAGGCGCGAGCGCGCGTCGAGCCCGCGTTCGATGAGCTCATTGTAGATGGCGACGAGGCGTGCGGGGCGCTCTGGATGTGGCGAGTCGCTCTGGTGCAGCAGCATCGGCCGCACGCCCGTGAGTAGCCCCGTGTGCGACGCAGGGTCACCGCCCTTGACCGAGCCGCGCAGCAGCTCGTGCAGGCGCGGCGAGAAGTAGCGCTCGTGGCTGAAGCGGATCTCGTCGCTCAGCGCGTCGGAATCGCCCTCATCTTCGTCCTCGTCGTCCTCATCATCCTCGTCGCCGTACGGCACGCCAAAGCACGCGTCCCCTATCTCCGTCTTCACGTGCGCGTGCGGGTGCTGATACGAGAGCGGCTTTGCGACGCTGCTAAAGCCCAGGTCGGGCGAGAACTCCGGGTCCTCCTCGGAGTCCTCTTCCGCTCCGCCGATGTCGCCGCTCATCGATGCCGAAAGTTTCAAGCCAAGACAAGTCAAGTCATTACTAGTAAAATTTGTGCACGTTAAATGAGTAAAGGGGCAGCTCGTGGAGAAAGTGTCACATGTTTGGAGATTCTCTTCTGCAAAGACGAATAACCGTTCTCTCTCACCGTGACAGTTTCGAAAGAGAACTGCCCTGCCACCAAAACGATCAAACGCTCCTCATGTCATCGTTTTCGAGGTCGCTGTCGGAGGCATCCCTCTCGCGCCGCAGCAGATCGTCGCCGTCGCCGATCCTGCCGATCACGGTCTCTTCGCAGCAACCTCCATGCCCCTCCGCGGCCACCATCGTAGGCATCGTCACCTTCTTTCTCCTCGCCATTGTCGGCTCCTCCACTCTCATCCTCCGCAACTCGCAACCCATAGTCGCCGCATCTGTTGAGAGCGTCGGCATCGCGGCCCGCCAGCTCAGCGAGGACGTCGCCACCGCCACTATCGTTCAGCAGGCGAAGCCGGCGGACGTCAAGGCCGCGGCCGCTCACAAAAGCCCAGAGGCCATCCCGCCAGCGGGGCGCGCTGTTTCGGCGGCGCCGGCGGCGCCGACGCCGTGCAGGGACAAAAACGACCGCTGCGCCGACTGGGCCAGCGCGGGGGAGTGCGTAAAGAATGCCGCGTACATGGAGGGCCGGTGCCCGCGCTCGTGCAACCTCTGCCAGCCGCCGGACGCTGAGCCAAATGAGACCGCGAGTGCACAGAGCGCAGCCACCGACCAGGCATTGCGCCTCGCCGACGAGAGCAAGCAGTGCCCTACCTGGGCGGCCTCCGGCGAGTGCACGCGCAACCAGGTCTACATGGCCAAGTCGTGTGCGCGCTCGTGCTGGCTGTATGGCCAGGCGCAAGCCAATCCAGCTGCCGGGGCCTCGCCTCACGACGAGAGCTGAGCGCGCCTCAGAGACAGTCACAATGGTGACGATGCGACGATATAGGACCCGGGTATAGTCGAGAGAGTGGGCGCTGTTAGAATGAGCGCCAATCTCAAGGGTCGCGCTGAGGCATGCGAGAGTATGACGTGATATTTTATTATCATGCTCTGCTCACGTCAGAGCTCTCACGTCTCAGCCGTCACGCAGGCTCACGGTCCGCGCCGTCTGACGGGTGACGCGCACGCGGTCACACGGTCACGCCGTCTACGGGAAATTCACAGGATCAGGAAACACCGAGGACCGAGCTGCGAGTCTCGCCGGCTGCGGCGCGTGCACCCAGGGGGCACCCCTGCATACATACGCATACAGCACGGCACTCAGCACAGTGCACACCGGTCGCGCACCCCGAGAGTGTAACTATCATGGTAACTATGGTGGGGTTAGCGTAGGTCGGTAAGACCGGACGAGACATGCATGCCGGGGCGGCCGGGCGGCCGTGAATCCAGAAACCTACCCCGCGGTGATGCCTGGCCCTCGTTTCCAAGAGCCGGAGACGCAAGATTCAAGTTTCAACAGCAGTCAGCACGATCAGCGACTCCGGGCGCTCGCTGCCACCCGCGCACCGCTTACTAGGCGCCCATCACGGCGCCTATGCGGAGCCCTCGAGCAAGCGATCAGTGCTGCCGCACATGGGGCATCCATTCTCTCGGCGCCACGCCGTCGAACGCATCCAGATGACAAGGTTGCGCCGCTCGCCCTCGGTGATGGGCAGCGCAGCATGCACTTGCTGGCCAAGGTGCAGTACCGCGTGGCCCACGCCCGCCGTCCATGCGTGGTGGGCGCTCGGCGCGTCCTTCGCGGCGTCCTTGTGGCCGTAGAAGCACAGCTCGCCCGCCTCAAAGCTCAAACCCAGGTTGGCGTTGAGGGTCACCTCCGCATTGTCAAAGTGCTCCGTCAGGTGCTCGTCTTCGCCAATTCTGTACGTGACCACAAAGCTCTTGTGACTGTTGAGATGCCCTCCACCCACCGCGGCGAATGCAGGGATCTGGCTGCAGAGCGGCACCAGCCACTCGCGTACCAGAGGATCGAGAAGCCCGGGGTAGAGGCCGAGCTCGTCCAACAGCGCGCCGTGTCGGTTCATGCTATTGGGCTGCCCGCATGGCAGGCCCGACCGGCCGAAGGCATCGAGCTCCTCGCAAAGTAGCTGACAGAAGCGCTCCGAGAAGACGGGTAGCGCGAACACGCCCTCGGCCACCTTGCGTGGAGGTTTGAAGGGCTCCGCGCCGCCACCGTCTTTTGGGGCGCCTTCGTGGGCGCCGTCGTGGGCACGCCCAGCACGACGCGCGCGATGAACGAGCTCGATGAAGTCCGCATGGAGCCATTCGTCACATAGCGTCCACAAGCTCGGGTGCAGCCGTGTGTACTCGGCCTCGATTTTCGCCTTGCGCGCCGCGGCGAGGGCGGGCTGCTGCCGCCTGCGCAATGCCTCCGCCTCCAAACCGCTCAGCAGTCCTTCCGCATCCGAGGGTGAGAGACTTGCCAGCAAGTCTGCATTCTGCCGTCGGAAGGCATCCTCGCCCTCGAACGTGAAGTGGCGCGGACCAAAGAAGAAGTGGCGCGGGCCGAAGAAGAAGTTTTCGGTGTAGTAGCACGCGCAGTCGATCGAAGGATGCCGACTGTGGATCGAAGTCGGTAGAGGCTCGGTGCTCGTCGGCGCAGCCAGCATGTCATGCTCCGCGCTGGCATCCGCCGCCGCCCACGCCACCGCCGCCGTCTCCGCCGCCGTCTCCATCGCCGCCTCGGCCACCATCGGATCCGCTCCCTCCAAAGACGCCACCTCGGAGAGAGTGCGATCTCCGAGATGCGATCTCCGAGCGGCTCCCTCCAAAGACGCCATCTCGGAGAGAGTGCGATCTCCGAGATGCGATCTCCGAGCGGCTCCCTCCAAAGAC
>ENA-UOXO01000062-UOXO01000062.1-mixed-culture-metagenome-genome-assembly--contig:-NODE-62-length-75020-cov-37.882225_pt1 | contig 75020 bp, 53 predicted proteins | sample MGYA00238162_ERZ761640 | MGnify/ENA primary metagenome ERZ761640 (study PRJEB28914, sample SAMN08778297) | mixed culture metagenome | isolation source: Freshwater growth medium | place: USA...
CCCATACTGGAGAGTCGTGACGCGCCGTGTTGGGCGCTTTTCATATCGGATCATCTAGAGTGACACCAGCCCGGACCTATTCAGGTGGTCCTCTCCCAGCTCTCCATCCTTCTCTGTAGTAATAGGACATGGTTGGAAAGTCCCTTATCTGATTGATGAAGCCCCCGGGAAGATTTGGGGCGTACCTTTGGCTCGCCGACGTGGTTACGAGGACAATGGGGTTCGGTTTGAAAGTCGCAGGGTCGAAGCCCACAAAAAGTGCGTTCCAAAGCTTGGGCTTCACTATGTGAATGGCTTTGAATGAAGTATACTAGGCCCTCTCGCGCGAATGCGGAATGCGCCCCCGCCGCGGAGCTCCTCGGCGGGTCGGCGCTCATCCGGCAGCGACCGCTTCCGCACGGACCTCGAGTTGAGCGGCATCGGTGATCTTGCGAAGGGCTGCGCCGATGAGGTGCTCCATCGCATCGAGGAGAGGTGCCGCGCCGCCGCTCGCCTCGACGATCTCTGCCCAGTCGCTCCGCGTCATGGGCGCGGAGTCGAGGTTCGCTGCTGCGCGCACTCCAGCCGCCAATAGCGCGACCTTCGCAGAGCTCTGGACGGCCGCGCGGTGGCGGGCGGAGAGTGCTCGCACCTGAGCTTCGCCTGAGCGGAGCGCGTCGCGCATCCGCTCGTCGGCTTGCACTGATGTGCTCGCTCGCGGCCGGGGCTCGGGCCGCGACGCCTTCTGCGCGCGCTGCGCGCTGCGGGCTGCGGCCTCGGCGGTGGCCTCAGCGGCGAGCCTCTCCGTCGCGGCCGTGAGCTCTTCCGCATTTCCCTCGAGCCTGAGTTTGAGCGGCGGCAGCCGCTGGTACTTGTCCCTCTCCGCAGTCACGCGATCCGCCGCGACGGACCGCAGCGCTTCGAGGCCAAGCGCCCCTATGCCGTTGCGTCGCAGGTCAAGCTCCTGGAGCCAGTCGTCCTGAGCCAGATGGGCGGCGAGCTCGTGCGCACCCGCCTCGCCGAGCGAGTTGCCCGCGAGCCCGACGGACGTGAGCCCGACAACGTCGGGCATCTCGTCGAACACGCTCCGGTTGAGCGTCGGCGCGGGCAGCTCACCGGGCCAGCCAGCGGACCGGCCTCCGCAGAGCCCCGCGGCAAAGTCGCGGTTGAGGCTCAACAGCCGGCCTTTGTTCTGGCGCAGGTTGGAGGACTGCAGCACGCTCACGAGCACTGGGGCGGATGCCGTGCTCAGTCCGCAGCTGTTCAGGTTCAGCGTCACCAGTGTGGGCATGTGCAGGAGCGCGGGCGCCAGCATGTGGAGACCTGCGTCGCCCAGTGCCGAACCCGCGAGGCTCAAATGGCGCAGCGGGCAGCCATTGTGGCGCAGCCCTGCGACGATGTGCTGCCAATCGAAGAGTCGGAGCGGTGAGGCCAGCACCTCGAGGGTCGTGAGCCGTGCATTTGACCGAATGTGGCGAGCGAGGGCCTTGACCAGCATCTCGCCCGCTCGCAGGCGGTCGGGATTACGCAGCCGCTTGTCGCTCGGGTCGCTGGTAGGGAACGTGGGCATCACCGTGGCAGCGATCATATGGTTTGCAACGCCGTGCGAGCACTTGAAGCATACGTGAGCAGGGAGCGGGGCGGCGCGCAAGCCCAAGTGAGTCATTTCTAGCATGCGCGAAGTGGCCTGCAGGGTGGGAATGCCCAATCGATCCACATCGATGAAGCAGTACTCTTCGAGGTCCTTTCGCGCCTTGCACTTGGTTTGGTGCCAACCGCCGAGGATGGGTTCGACCCAGCGGGCCGGCATCCGGCAGGTGCGGACCCCGAGCGCTCGGAAAGAGTGTTTGAAGCGTTTCTGACTAGTTTCTGCGTGGTGGGAATGGACAGCCAAGTTACATGTATTACTTATCAGAGGGTCGAGGACTGGCGGTGTTACGGCGGGACGAAGCGCCGTGTCGAGCGCGAAGTAACGTTCGCTCTTGACGTCTTCTTTGTGCGGAACTGTACGGAACTGCCCACCTTCCCGCTGATCCCGGTCCTCACAGCCAACTTGCACGCGCCCGGCACAGCATCTGGGTCTTGCACTGCTGACAGGTGCCCCGCCACTGTGTGCAGGTGCTGTTTCGAGCTCGTCAGCCATGGCGCAGCAGGGAGCGACGCTGCAGAACTACAACAATGAGCTCGTGAAATGTGAGAGCCAGCCAGGCCCTGCCAGGCGGCGCAGCGAGCGCTGGCCCGCTTCAGGCTGCCGTGGATGCCGCTGATCATCTGGCGCGCGGCACGCTCCCGTCGGGAGGTTTTGTTGTCTCACCGTTAACTCTCACCTGGCAGGCATTGAGGACCTGCGCGAGAAGCGCGAGGAGGTTAACCGGTCGATTGCGAGGGACGAGGAGGAGAAGGGTGCGCAGCCCACCGCGCTGCGCTGCCGGCTGGGCGTGAGTGATCGCGTGCTGCATCGCAGCATCGCAGGAGCGGCGTGCACCGCTTCAGCGCATCTGCGCACTGCCTCTGGCTCAGCTCGTGTTCTGCCGTCGTCCTTGCCTGCGCGCAGCCAAGATCCAGAATGACCTGCGGATCCTGACCGAGCGGCTGGCGCGCATCAACGACAACCTCGCGCGCAAGATTTCGTCGCGCAACGAGTACGACAAGACGATCCAGGAGACGGAGGCGGCCTACTGCAAAATCATGGAGTCGTCGCAAACGCTGCTGCATGTGCTCAAGCGTGAGTCGGTCAACCTCACGAAGAAGAAGCAGGCGTCCTCGTAAGCGCAACAGGCAACCACAGCATGTGTACACTTCTCGCTACGTCGGGGTCGAACACGCTATGGCGGCGCGCCGTCTCAGGGCGCGTTGAGGCTTATCCCACGCCTGGGGTCTACGATCGGAGTAGTAGTGAGGGTCTGTGTGGTCGTTCGCGTCTTGGGCTTCTCTTGCGAAAGGAGCTCACGGGCGTTGCTCTAAAATGTGCCCGAGAGCGCGCTCATCGAAGGAAAACTTTGCGGCGTCGCCTCCACGCGCGAGCGGTGTCGCGAGAAGAGAGCACTTGGCTGGTTAGCCTCTGGGTCGCCATGAGCACGCGGAGCAACCAGACGTTCGTGTCAGGCAGCGAGGAGAGCAAGATCTTCAACGCGGTCATGGCGATGAAGCAGGCGATCGGCATTGCGCTCCAGCACGGTGACATCCGCCAGGACGCCGTGTGTTCGGGCATTGGCATGTCGACCTCGGAGCTCACACACTGGATCAATTCCAAGACGCAGTCGTCGTGGGATACCAAGGTGGCAGAGTGGCTCAAGCGCACGCAGGGCCGGGCGCTGGAGGCGGGCTCCAAGAGCAGCACCAATGATGTCAAGGCGGCGAAGGCGGAGCCGAAGCCAAAGCCGGTGTCGAAGCTGAGCAAGGCCGAGGCGGGCGCGCTGAGCCAGTTGAAGCAGGACTTGACGGAGCTCGAGGACTATATCCCTTGGAACGCCGTAGTGCCCAGCTGGGGTACCCGTCGGGCGGCATGGGCGCGGCGCGTCAAGGAGTGTGAGGTGGCGAATGAGGTCGCCAAGCAATTGAGCCTACTCGAACAGGCGCTGGTGGAGCCCGCGCTACTGCCCAGCTGGCGCTCGGAGGTGCACGCCGAGTGGCTCGAGGAGCTCCTCTGCGAGACGCGCTCGAGCCAGGTGCTCGAGCTGCTGCGCGAGATGGAGGACCACATCCGGTGGCGCGCTTTCAAGGTGGTCGAGCAACGGCAGGAGGGCTTGCGACGGCTGCTCTCGTCGCCTGCTGGGGTGCTTCTCAGGGAGGCGAGGCCCGTGGACGATGCGGATGAGAAGCTCAACCTCAAGCTTTTCAAAGAGCGTGTGTCCAAGTTTCGATACGTCACTGAAGGTGTGGCCCCGCCCACGGACCCGCCCACGGACCACTCCCACCGGCCGCCTCGGCCCAGACGCAGCGCCTCAGCCCGTCGGCCATGACTGACGGCCATGACTCCTCTCGCCTTGTTTCGTGTGCGCTGACCGTGACGCGTGTGTGTGTCTCCTCGTGTTCCGTCACCTCCTCGGGTTCCGTCACCTCCTCGGCTTCGTCACCTCCTCGGCTCTGGGCGGCAGCCTCGATGCGTGCGGACGCACTCAAGATGGCGGAGGGCTGTGTCGACTCGGAGGCGAGGAGTGCTTGCATCGTGGCGATACTCGAAGCGCTGCCCAAGGACGATGCGCACGACGAGGAGGTCGTGGGCGAGGAGGTGGGCGAGGAGGAGGGCGAGGAGGGCGAGACCGGCGAGGAGGAGGAGGGAGAGATGGAGCTCGAGAAGCCGGACGCGGCCGAGATGCATCTAGCCAAGGAGCTCGTCCAGGACCTCGAGCGCACCGGTGCGAAGCGCTCACGCATCGAGGAGAAGTCGGCCAAATACGAGCAGTTTAAGAAGCAGCAGCGCCTGTACCCTGAGTACGCGGGCGTGTACGCGGACACTTTCCTCGCCAACCCGCAGGCTCTACACCACTACCAGGTGCCTGCGGCAACCGCTCAAGGGCGCCAACGGCTGCTCGAAGAAGCCCTGCGCCGGCGCGCGGTGCCTCGGCCCCCTGATTGACTAGAGGCGGCACCCACACGCTCGCACGCCATTGCCCCTGTCTCACGCCACTGCCCCTGTCTCACGCCACTGCCCCTGTGGCTACCGGTACTCCATCCACGCAGGAGCTGCTCGTCTTCAGCGGGCCACCCACGCCCGACTCGGCCGTGGGCTCACTCCACGTGGGCGCCGTCGTGGGTTCGCTCCACTTGGGCGCCGTCGTGGGCATGCTCCACGTGGAGCCCCATACGACGCTGCGGGAGCTTCGTCAGAAGCTGCAGGCGGAGCTCGGGTTTCGCCTCAAGCAGGACGAGGTGCTCGCGCTCAGCCGCGGCACTTTTGACGAGGCCAGCGGCAGCGGCAGCAGCGGCAGCAGCGGGGACGGCAGCGGCAATGGCGAGGCGGAGCTCAAGGCGGAGCTCGTGCCGCTCCCGTCCACGCAGAACCACAAGCTCGTGTACCCGCTCTTCCCGCGCAAGGAGCACGTGCTTGTGGTGGAGGTTCAGCAGCAGCTGCCTTCCGATTGCGTGAGGCAGGCGGTGGTGTCGCGCGCGCTGAAAGGCGAGAAGGTGCTGCATGTCGACTTGTCCAAAGGGGGTGAACCCATTCCGATTCCGGTCTTCAACGGTGCCGACGACGACACGTCCGGCATGGACTTCACGTAGGCTCCACCCGCTACTCGGCCGCTGCGCACCCGCTGCTCGGCCAGTGTCCGCACCTGCATGTGGCTGCCGTGGTGGTGTGGCTGCTGCTGATGGGCGCCGTAGTGAGCACTTGCATGTGGCTGCCGTGGTGTGGCTGCTGCTGCTGGGCGCCGTAGTGAGCACTTGCATGTGGCTGCCGTGGTGTGGCTGCTGCTGCTGCTGCTGCTTGTGCGCTCGTCCCTCCATCGCCGTATCGAGCACCTGCATACTCTGCCGCTGCTTGTGCGCAGGTATGTGACCGAGTGCGTCGTGAACGAGGGCCTGAGGTTGTTGCTCGGCGGGCCGATGCGCGACACGTGGCTGTGCCCGTACATCGAGCAGCAGAGCCAGACTCACGACGATCAGTCGGTGGTGATGGCGTACAACGGCGAGGGGCGCTTCCTGCACCCGCCGCACACGGTCGACTCCGTGTACGAGTGCTCGCTCGCGAGCGGCTGCGGCCTTGAGTGCCGCAACCGGCTGGTGCAGCGCGGGCCCACTTACCGGCTTGAGGTCATCCGCTGCATGGAAGCCAAGGGGAAATTCGTCAAAGGGTGGGGGGTGCGCAGCCCGGATTTCATCCCCAAGGGCGCCTTCATCTGCGAGTACATTGGCGAGTACATCTCGGATGACGAGGCGGAGAGCCGCGGCATACGTTACGACAACCAGCACATGAGTCGGCTGATGGATGTGGTGGGTGATGGTCGTGACGTCGTGCGCATGTGCATCGACGCGACACGCTTCTCGAACCTGGGCCGGTTCCTCAACCACAGCTGCGACCCGAACTGCTTCAAGCAGCGCGTCTTCTGCGATCACAACTCGCGGCTGCCGCGCATCGCCTTCTTTGCGCTGCGCGACATACCGCCCCTCGAAGAGCTCGGGTACGACTACGGCTACCAAGACGTACCCGGAAAGACCTTCCCGTGCTTGTGCGGCGCGTGGAACTGCAAGAAGCTCCTCTACTGAGAGCGCGCGCACATGCATTCGGCCGAAGTGCACGCTACTTTAGTGGAGCAGCCGCGTGGCGCCGCTGAGACGCATCTCAACTGCGACGTCGAGGGTTGCGACGCAAAGATCGCGAGTGGGCAATTAATGGGTGGACACCTGCCACACAGGTGTGGTGATTTCGACCTGCGTGACGCGTGTGCGGACCCCAACGGTCGCGGTCGCCGCAGCTGGCCTCGATGCTCCCCTGCAACCTACGCCAGGGCCGCGGTCTGCGGTGTCGTCGCTCGCGCGGGCTCGGGCGGAAGCCTCCCGACGGCGACGCGACCTCGACGACCCCGGCGGGTGCCACGTGCCCGCGCGTGCGGCGTTTTATTTCCAGCGGCACGTACGCCCGGTAAGTCGCGCGGTGACCGGTGTCTCGCGCGCCCGCGCATAAAATTTACTTGCGACGCGTATACAACGCCCGCCGCCACCCCGCCCGCCGCCCAATGTTATGCACACACAGATACACGCCCTGGGGCTCTACGCACGGGGCTCCATAGCTCACCACCGTACATACCATAAAGGGTTGGCACGGGGGCAGGGGCGAGGGGGCGGGCCGCGGGCGGCGGTGATCACGGCTTTTAGGCACGGTACGCGTACGCACGGCGTTGTCGTACGAACCAGGATGAACCTCCGCTTCGCGCTTGACGTGGCCCTTGAAGCAGTTAGGGGCAGACTCAGGAACCACCGCCCTTGATTCGATGAACCCTTGAAGCTCCGCTCGATGCCTGCTTCATGCGACTCCCGCGGGTCGTCGTGCACGGGCCCGCATGTTGCCCGTCGTGATATCCACCCCGCCCGGCCCAAAGGCGCATAGACCAGAGCGACCAGCCGTTCACGGGAGTGGTCTCAGAGCATTCTTTGACCCGCGTATGGCGACGAACCCGTTGACGAACCCGTATGGATGGCGACGACATCCGTCTCACATGATGCGGGAGGCAATCAGAGGCAATCAGAGGTCATTAGAGGTCTAACGGTCGGATGAGCGTCCCACATGATGCCAGCACGTGCGAAACGACTCTCGCCCCGGCCCAACTGTGTCACGTGGCACGCTGCTGCTGCTGCGTCGCTTGCTGCGCCGCCTGCTGCACGACCGTCTCTGCCACGTGCTCCGCCACAACGACCGGACAACGGCCCGCGCTACCTCCCATGCTGCTTGTGCCAGCAGTCTCTGCCCGGACGCCCGTGCTACTCTCGGCACTGAGCGGCATCGGGCAGCGCGCGGGGTCGGTACTGTTGCCGCCGCCCGTGACGACGTGCTCGTGGATGCACAGCTCGCGACCTCGCTCGCGCAGCCGCGTGAGCGACTCGTCGACGAGGAGTCGATCGAGCGACTCGGCAGGCGCGGGCAATCTCGCCTCTTCGTCGATGACCATCTCCGCAGGTAGACGCTTCTGATGAAGGAGAAGGCAGCCAAAGAAGATGGGCAGGTAGGCGAGGGAGGCGAGGAAGAGGCGGCGCGCGTGCGCCTGCCCACGCGACGAGTTCGAGTAGAAGCGCCACGCGGCGAACAGCAGCATGCCGTTGAAGCCGATCGAATCGATGGCGAACATGCACGAGGTGAGCCCAGTCGCCCAGCACAGGGGCGGCAGCGCGGCGAGGTAGAGCGAGTACTCGAGGCAGAGCTGCGAGGTGCGCGCGCCCGTCGGATCATGCAGGGGGACCATCTGGTATCCGCCCTGCGCGTAGTCGCTCCGGTACATCCACGACAGCGCGAAGAAGTGGGGCATCTGCCATAGGAAGAGGCTGCTGCCGAGTACGGCCGCCTCGAGCGTGAGGAGCCCGCCGCCCGCCGCTGTCCAACCCATCACAGGTGGGATGGCACCGACGACGGCGCCCACCCACGTGTTGAGTGGCGTGCGCTGCTTCATCGGCGTGTACGCCAGCGTGTACAGCCCGAGCGTCGCAGCGCCAAGAGCTGTGGTCATGCAGTTGGTGCCAAGCGCGAGCGTCGCAAGGCCGGCGGCGCCCGAGGCGCTCGCCCAACCGATCGCGTGCGGCCGGCTGATGCGGCCCGATGGCAGCGGCCGCTTATGCGTCCGGTTCATCGCCGCGTCGTTCCGCGTCTCGATGATCTGGTTGAAGCTGTTGGCTGAGCCGGCGAGCAGGAAGGTCCCACCAAGCGCTGACGCGAGGCTCGTCAAGTCGAGCGGCCCGCTCGACATGAGGTGACCTGCTGCGGTCGAACCGACGACTAGCGCGCTCAGCCGGCTCTTGGACAGCTCCATGTAGATCGATGTCCATGCAAGCGGGCTGCGCTCCGCCAGTGTCGGAGCAACAGGCGGTGCCCACGAAGGGTGCAGCGAAGGCGGAAGCGCATCGTCTGGGCGCGAGGCAGCGGCGGCAGAAGAGGACGAGGGCGAAGATCCAGCGGCGGAAGAAAGCGGCCGCAGGGCACAGCGCCTCGCGGATGAGGAGACTACTCTCAAGACGCCATGTCGCCGCATCACGAACACCCCGACACGAACACGAAGTTCGCCGTCGTTGCAGAAGCGCGACGACAGGTTCGAGAGAGGCAATTCTCCTAACGCCACTTCGTCAGCTCACACACCACAAATTTAACCGCCGATTCCCCACACCAAGCACCTAGCGGAGAGAGCCCAAGCCGCACCGCTGGCGCCCGACGTCAGTACATACGCCTTAGTTCGCGCGCGGCACGGCAACGCGCGCCGCCTCGACACTGACCCCGCCAGCACTGTGCCCCCTCCCACGCAGGTGGCTCTTGGAGAAGCGCCCGCAAAAAGTCGGTGCATATGAACCTCTCACTCTCGTCCCTCTCCGACTACGCGTCATACGCTAAGAACGTCGCATTGACGGCAACCACGCTGGTGGCCGGCACGGAGCTCGAGAAAAAGCTGACCGAGGCGACCAGCAACGAGCCGTGGGGCGCGTCGGGAACCATGCTCACTGAGATCTCGCGCGCCACCTTTTCGTACGAGGACTTTAAGACGATCATGTCGTTCGCCTGGAAGAATCTGCAGCTCTCTGGGTCGCTCTGGCGCGTCGTGTACAAGACGCTCAACATGATCGATCACATGGTTCGGAACGGCTCGGACCGCGTCATTGAGGATTGCCGCGACCACCTTTCAGAGATCAAGGCAAAGCTCAAGTTTGAGTTCGTCGACGCCGAAGGCAAGGACTGCGGTGTCAACGTGCGCGAGAAGGCCAAGCAGATCATCGAGCTGCTCGGCAACGAGGAGGTGCTCAACGCGGAGCGCGAAAAGGCGCGCCAGGCGCGCAACCGGTACACGGGCGTCTCCGCCTCCGACATGGGGGTGGAGGCCAAGGCTGAGGAGAAGGCGCCGGAGAAGAAAGGCTGGAGCGATGACGACTTCAAGTTCTCGGCCGAGCGCGGCAAAAAGTCGGCTGCCCCAGCAGAATCGCTCGAGAAGTCGCTCACATCAATGGCGACCGGCCTCTTCTCCACTGTCTCCGACTACGCCGCGGTACGTTTGGCGCCTTCGCCTCCCCCGCGCCGCCCTCCCCCCAGTGCACTCCCCCTCCCCTGTCAAAAGGAGACGCCCCCTCCAGCCCGACCTGATCTGCGACCACGTCTCGCTCGCAGGCGGCCAACAAGCAGATCGCCTCGATGAACACGCTCTTTCCGTCTTCGGACCTGGATAAGAAGCTCTCGGACGCGACGAGCCCTGAGCCCGGGCTGCCCTCGACCAGCCTGCTGTACGAGCTGGGGCGCGCGACCCATCGCGATGACGACTATCGCATCATCACCTCGCAGATCTGGCAGACGGTGCTTCGCTCCAACCAACGGCCCATCATCGTGCTCAAGACGCTGATGGTGCTCGAGGCGGTGCTGCTGCACGGCCCCGACCGTGCCCTCGAGGAGACTGTCGATATGAAGACGGACATCAAGGCGCTCATGACGTTTAGTCATTCGGACGAAGCGAACGTGGGCAAGGTGCGCGAAAAGGCCAAGGACATCATCGGGTTGCTCGAGGACGGCTCGCGTTTGCAGGAGAAGCGCACGGCCGCGCAGTCCGAGTTCACCGACGGGTCGGAGACCTCGGAGACTCGCAAGCCCAAGAAGCAGCCGAGCTCGAAGTTCGATGCCCAGTTCGGCGACGACGACGGCTTCGGCGCTGCCTTTGGTGCTTCGCCCGCGCCCGCACCCGCGCCCGCACCCGCCGTCGACCTCTTCGCCTTCGATGCGCCCGCGCCGGCGCCCGCTCCCGCGCCCGTGGCAGCATTCGCCTTCGACGATACGCCCGAGCCGGCCGCACCGAGCCTCATCACTAACCTGTCGGGCAACATTGGCAAGATCTCGATCAAGGGACGCGACCGCGATGATAGTGAGAAGAAAGCCCGCAGTGGCAGCGGCGTGTCGCTTGGCGCGCTCCCCACGCCCGCGCTCCCCGCCGCCCCCAAGGCCTTCGGTGCACCGCCCGCCGCAGCCGGACTCGCCGACATCTTCGGAGCTCCCGCTGCGCCGATGGCTATGGGTGGTGGTGGCGACATCTTTGGGGCGGCGGTGCCGCCAGCGACCCAGCCCCTGGCCTTTGGCGGCGATGACGCCTTTGGCGACTTCGGCTCCGCGCCCGCGCCTGCACCGCCCAAATCGGCGATGGATGCCCTGCTAGAGAACTCACTCAACCTCAGCGCGCCGCCCGCGCCCGCGCCCGCCAAGCCCAAGCCGATGGGCATGGCGGCGATGGGCGGCGGCTCAGGGCTCGCGATGGGCGGCGCTCCGATGCCGCCGCCCATGCCGATGGGCGGTAGCATGGGCGGCATGCCTCCGATGGGTGGCATGCCACCGATGGGCGGCATGGGCGGAATGCCACCGATGGGCGGCATGGGCGGGATGCCACCGATGGGCGGCATGGGCGGTATGCCACCGATGGGCGGCATGGGCGGCATGCCACCGATGGGCGGCATGGGCATGGGCGGCATGCCTCCGAGCGGCATGGCTCCCGGCATGTTTTCCGCCCCAGCCCCCGCCCCCGCCCCCGCTGCCCCAGCAGCGGACCCATTTGCGGGCCTCAAGTTTTGAGACCCGTGTGAGAGGATGAGAGGAGAATGTAGGGCGCCTCGCCTTGGTTGCGACGGCGTACACACGTGCACAAGCAGACGTTGGCCGACGCCGCCGATGGCAATGTTCGGGCGGGGAGCTCCTGCGGGAAAGCGCAGCGGTACGGCGAGCGCGGGAGAGAAATCGAATGGGGAGCCGCACGCGCTCCATCGCTGACGGACGGTCTTGCGATCAGCCTGCGGCAGTGAGACGAGAATGATGACTTTCCCGCCGCGTAGATGAATAGGCGCGAGTCACATGTCATGAGGATATGGTACTATATCGTTCGGATGTGTGTGCGGTGTGTGTAGCGTGCATGACGTGATCGTGGCGCCTGTCCTGTGGAGTGGCGCGAGGCGGCGAGGGTCGCCAAAGAACCGGACTCGAATGCGCCTCACGTTTGCGATTGCGTGTGATTCGCGCAGCCGGGAGCCGCCGGTCCCCCGCGCGGACCGGACGAGCTACCCGGCCCCGCCCGGCCGCGCGCGCCGACCGCCCGGCCCGGTCTACCGGAGCGGATCGAGTACTCCGGTAACTCGACGAGTACACAAATTCAATGCACACGCAGACGCACACCGCACGACCACACACCACACGCCGGCGCGCGCGTGGGCGCGCCGCCGGGGGGGCAATCGTCGAATCGAATACCTCGTTAATTCGCACAGCTCTCTGCTCTGTTTGTGCGGCCGTTACGCCGGACGCTTAATCAATAATCATACGTATTTAAATAGCCCGGCCTATAGCCGGCTGCTCAATCCACATCAATGACAACGATCGCCGGGACCACACGCACAGCAGAAACGAAGCACCGCGCCAAGCGCCAAGGGGCTAAGCCTAAGGCGCTCGACGGGGGGCAATGCACCTTAGACCTTTCGCCGTTTCCCGGAGACGATGCATCGACCGCCGCGTCGACGGTGCTGCGACCTGCCGAGCTGCGTGCAGAAACGAGACACACCATCACCAGGATTCGACGGCGCCTCTACAACCCGCGAGCGAGCTCGCAACGTGTTATTACCAAAACGCTAGGTTCACGTCTCGTGACGTTTAAATACTCAACAACTCAACATGTGTGCAGTCGGTCGCTCGTATCAATGCGAGCTGAACTGCACCGCACCGCCGGCAGGAGAAAGTGCTGCTCTCCTCTTCTCCTCCTCGTGGTCGATGCTCAGTCGCCACAGGCTCATAACAGGCTCACAGCCCCCAGACGCCATCCTCGTCGAGCGTCCAGGTCCTGCCCTGCAGGCGTTTGCGCACCTGCTGCCACTTCCGCGCCACATATGGCTTGACGCACAGGGAGGCGAGGACGCCAAAGTGGTCGCTGAGCCACGGCGGCCCACAGTCGAGCACGAGGCGCGCGCTCACGGGCTGCAGTCCACTCGACGCACTGGTGAAGATGTAGTCGAGTTGCGTGCGCTCGCCCTCGCCTTTTGAGAACCAGCCATGCTCGACGAGCGGATTGCGTGTCCCGTCCCACGTGTACAGACACGATGCGTGCGGTAATGGCCGCATCTGCTGCATCTGCTGGCGCTGCTGGCGCTGCTGCTCGTGTTGCTGTTGCTGCTGCTGGCATGCCACGGCCGTCGCATCGATGAAGTCGTACGGGCGCGCTGGGATCTCGCCCAGCTCAGGTGGCGAGTTGAGGTCGCCGCACACCACGAGGCGTGATCCTTCCTTCGCAAGGCGCTCCGCATGCTCAAACAGCTCCTCAAGCTGCCGAGCGCGGTGGCTCGAGGGCTTCGGCACCGATGGCATTCCGTGGCCACCGAAGAGCGCACCGGCGCCAAAGAAGCTCGCGCTCTCGGCGTTGGCGTGTGTGTTGATGACGCACAGCGGGCTGCCGTCCGAGCGCAGCCGCAGCGGTACGCACAGGGCGCCACGGGGGCGCACAAAGTTGAGGGGGTCGCCCGACTGCTCACGGAATGTGAAGGAGCTAACGGTCGACGCGCGCTCGAGAACTTCACGGCGGTGTAGCACCATGAGTCCTGACTGAACTGGGCCGAGCAGGAATCCCGAGAGTGTCGTTTGAGGCCCGATATGGTCGAGCGCCTTTCGCATCAAGCGGCCCGCCTTGCAGCGAAACTCGTCGGCGGTGAGAACAAACGAGGCCTCGTAGGTGTCTTGCAGCTTCGCCGTGTAATACTCACGAACGCCATCAGTCTGCACCTCTTGAAGGCAGATGATGTCGGGCTTCAGGGCACGAATCTGCGCGACCTGATGCCGCAAGCGGTCGCTGCCGTCCAACTGCGCCGCAAAGGGCGTCGGAGTTGGTGGACCCGCGAACACGTTGAACGTGAGAACGGAAAGAGCTGCGTCCAGTCGCATGGCTTGAGCTCCTCTGACGCAAAGCGAATGCCGGTGCGTGTGTGCGGACCCAGATGAAATGCCGTCGGCGTTAAGGTGCTCGCATTTATCGCCACAAAAACCAGGAATCTTGGAGGGTGAAGCACGCAAGCAGGCTTTTACGTGTGGTGTGTATTCACAATGAACGCAGCATCGGTCACGACGCCGCGCTTCCCCCGAACGCTCGCCTTGCCTCTCGCTTCGCAAGGACGTGTAATCTAGAGGCAACATGCGTCCACAGGGCGTCCCTATCCGTTGGCACATAGTCTTGCTCATCATCGGTCTCGCTGCTCCAGTCGAAGGATATGAGCGGATGCTGAACCAACGCCATCTTCTAACTGACAATGTCGGGTTGGTCCGTGCGAACGAGAGAGGGATCATCAGGCACCTCCGAGGTGGTGCAAAGAAAGCGGTGCAGCATCCTGGTACAGCCGTCGCACAGAAATCTGAGGCCGGTACGACTATCCTGCAGCGTCTCACCGTACTCGTCGTGGGCGTCGCACTCTTCAACGACTTCATGCTCATCACCATGCTCGTCCCGATCATTCCACAACTGCTAAAGAGCCCTCCACCGCTAGGCGTCGAGCGGAACAGCGAGGTCGCGATGGGTATCCTCTTTGCGAGCAAGGACATTTGTCAGCTCGCGTTTGCGCCGCTCGCTGGCATGCTGACGACCCACGGATCATCTCACACTGCCCTCATTTGGTCAACGGTCGGCCTTGCAATCTCGACTGTCGCATGTGAGGAGCTGGCCCGGAGCCCACTAGCCCCTGCACCACCTGCACCTCCCGTCGTGCACTCGCTGAGGCTTCGACATTTGGACAGACTCGAACCCTAACTCGAACCCGAACCCTCCCGTCGTGCAGTCGCTGAGGCATCGACATTTGGGCAGCTTATCTTCGCGCGGTGCTGTCAAGGCGCGGCCTCTGCAGCGACGATGAGCGGCGGCATGTCGCTCATCGCCGAGACCCACCCGGCCGCAATCCGCGGCACGGCGATCGGGCTCGCTTACTCTGGCTTAGCCATTGGGGTCTTGTGTGGCCCTCTGCTTGGAGGTTCAGAGGCGAACCCGAACCCTTCGCCCGAACCTGAACCCGAACCCGAACACTAACACGAATCCTTCGCGGACCTCTGAGCGTAGGCATACTCTTTCATTGGGTGGGCAGACGACGCACCTTCCGGCTGGCTGCACTGACCGTCGCAGTCAACGCCATCGCGCAAATCGCCCTGAAGCGCTTTGCCGAGACACATCCGACTCCGACTCCCTCGGGACTTCGATCCAAATTTGGAAACTTGGGCAGCCCTCCCGCGCCGCCCTCCCGCGCCACAGCCTCCCTCATCACGCTCCTGCGCAACCATGAGGTCCTTGCCGTCGCCGCCTCTTCGGTGGCAGTCAACAGCGTTGTGGCACTCGTAGGAGCCGCTCCAGGTCGAACCCGACGAGCCGTTCACAGCTCCCGTGCACAGCCCTCCATTCGAGCCTCCGGCTGACGCAGACTCGGCCCGGTACCGGTGCCTTCCACACTGAGGGTCGTGTTTGCGCTGTGTGTGTGCTGCCGCTCCCTCATTGGCAGCTGGAGCCCCTGTCGCAGATCCTTCTGGACCGTGAGTTTGGTCTAGGCGTGGTCGCACGCAGCCTCGTCTTCTCCTCAGCCACCGTCGCCTACCTCGTCACCACACCGTTTGCAGGTCATCTGAGCGACACGTTGCCCAAGTCTCGGCTGGTCTGCGTCGGACTCTGTCTTATGGTGCTATCGTCCGTAGTACTCACTCTGCGCTCGTTCGGCCTTGGCGCTGTCCTCGTCTGCTGTTGTTTGATCGGCACTGGCTGTGCGTTTGCAAACGCAGCGGGGCAGGCACTGCTCGCTGATCTGGTGGATCGGCACAAGCTAGGGGGGTACGGTATGGCATTTGCGCTGTCTGACATGGCTGATTCTCTCGGCTTCATCCTCGGGCCAATAATTGGGCTCGCCGTCAGCCAGAAGTTTGGTGCGAGTGCTGGGGTTGGGGTCCTTGGCGCCTCCTGCTTGCTGCTGGCTCCTTCCGTTCTCCGAATCGGCGTCTGAAGCCTCGATCGATTCGATTAAAGCCCGAACGTCATTGGAGATCAGACATCAGAGTCACACACCACAAGAACCAACAGCCTCCCCCCGTTCATGGATCATGCTTATACTCAGCTGGCATCGAGAACGACGCTAGGCGCGGCCGCTGTCAGAGTCACGATCGACGGTGTGTACGGTAACCAACGGCTCGACAAACGAGAAAAACGGGTCAACGGCCAGCGGTGCAGGAGCCGTTGCCTCCAGGGTCCCCTTACTCTTGACCTATGTGACGATGTGTGCTAAAATGTGTGCGGGGGGTATTAGCGGGGGTATCCATCGCTCACTTCCTCAGTATTGAATGTAATCCCCGGTCGGGTCCGTGCTTTGGGTTCGAGTTTCTAATCGGCCGGGCCGGGCGGCCGGGGGTCGGCGCGCTCGCCCGGGCTCGGTGCGGTGCCCTGCTCGGCGCTACGCTACCTTGGGCCTTGGCCGTGTCGCGTGTGGCCGGGATCCCGGGATGGAGACTTTTATAGGAGTCCTTGGGGTCGGGTCCACCTGCTCGCGGGCAAACTGCTCATACATCAACGCTGGCACATCATCTCTTCATCTCAAAGATAGCTTTTGATAGTACTTTTGAGTGCCAAACCGGAAATTCGTCACTACAAGTGATTGAGACTTAATTTATTTCCGAGTATGGTAGTAAGGAAAGCCGGTAAGCCGCGTCTCGCATCCGTTTTCCAACGCGCGTCGCCACTCCCGCGTCGTCGCTCGTCGACATCATCGCGCCCGCACGTCAGACTGGGTATACATCGCAAACAAAGGCGTACAGATATGAAAGCCGTCCAAGTCGTCCCCGCAATGCAAGCCGCCGAAGATAAGTCTGCAGACGATCAGAAAAGACGCCGGCGTCTTCTAGCCTGGCTTTGCTGTCTGATCATCTCTCTTGCAGTTGGTCTCGGAGTAGGTCTCGGTGTGGGTCTCCGTCGTGCCGTCGCTGGGGGTCTCGGTGAGGCGCTCAGTGCACCACCTTCTCCGCCTGCTCAACCGCCGCCTCCGACATCGCCTCCGCCTTCACCCTCGCCGCCGCCGCCTTCACCCTCGCCGCCTCCGCCTAATCCTGTGATATATAAACAGGCCAATATGCTCGCAGTCGCAGGCGGGGGTGGTACGTTCGTTGCCGTCGGTGTTACCACCCCGCAGCTCATGAGCAGCAGTGATAATGGTGCGACATGGACTACGCGTATGGGTTCCAACAATGTCGGTGACTCGCGTACGATCGCTTATGGAGGTGGAAAGTTTGTGTCTTTGAATGGACAAGCGAACACAGGAACCAAGGGAGCGTATAGCGTTGACGGCGCCAATTGGACGTCGATAACACTGCCCTCGCCTGCTGCCGACTGGTTCGGCCTTGCGTATGGAAATGGCGTATTCGTTGCGGTGTCTAGTGGCATAGCGGCAAGGAGTTCGGATGGCATCTCGTGGACGCATGTGCCCGGACAAAACTTGGTCGTTCCATCATCTACATGGACCGCGGTGGCATATGGCGCAGGAAGGTTCGTTGCGATCGCAAGAGTAGCCACCGCGGCGTTCTCCGCATACAGTACAGACGACGGCGTGACATGGACGGCAGGGTCAACAATTGCTTCACAGGAATGGACAGCAGTTTGTCATGGAACCCCGACGGGCGCTACAGCGATCTTTGTTGCTGTTGCCTATTCAGGAGCTAACCGTGTTAGGACGAGTGCCGATGGCATCACATGGGCAGCACCAACTCTTCCTTCCGGTGTTGACAGCCTGTTGTGGAGAGGGGTAGCTTATGGAGCAGGCATGTTTGTCGCAATCAATGATGCCGATGGTAGCAGCAGTGTCCAGCAGCTCTTAACCAGCCCAGACGGTGTCACTTGGACTCTTCGAGCAGCTGGAAACACCAACAAATACTACCAAACCAAGTGGAATGGAATCACATTTAACAATGGGAGGTTTGTCATGGTAGGCAACACGATCACAGTCCCCGCACTCTACAGCGATGATGGCATAAATTGGTCTTATTACGCTTGGCAGTAATAATACCATCGTTGCGCTTGGCCGCTGCTATCCGTTAGGGGGGGTGGTTTTCAACCGCGTTCCCGCACGCGTGCGCTTGGCCGCTGCTATCCGTTAGGGGGGGTGGTTTTGAACCGCGTTCCCGCACCTCGCGTGCCCGAAAGGAGCACCGAGCGTGCTCGAGCGTGCCCGGCTCGGCCCCTCGGCCCTGTTGACCGGCCGTCGTGCGCTGAGCTGAGGGGGTGAAAGGGGGGGTGTGAGGGGGGGTGCTCAACCGCGTTCCCGCACCTCGCGTGCCCGAAAGGAGCACCGAGCGTGCTCGAGCGTGCCCGGCTCGGCCCTCGACCGGCCGTCGTGCTGAGCTGAGGGGTTGGTGCACACGTGTACCTCGTATCTGAGAATCTGACATGGTTTAGAGACTCACTGCCATGAATCCGCTCGCATAGGGTGAGCTTGCGGATGAGGGCGTGATGTTGCGTGGGTTTCAAACTGTATGTCCGTGTACTTGCATCGGTGCGACCTCACGATACCGCGACATTTGTGAAACTGAGTACAAACTTTGTCGGACAGAAGACAGGTTTAGACACGAATTTGCGAGACGAGGTGCGACCTCGCACAGTTGTTCACGTGCGGTGAAAGGAGGGAGAGGTTTGAGACGTCCGCACGCGTGCGACTACGAGGGCTGCAACAAGTGCTTCAAGAATTCGGGCAGCCTCACGAAGCACAAGCGCACGCACACTAACACGCACACGGCTCACGCGGAGACAAGGCACAAGCCGTACGCGTGCGACACTGCGACTACGAGGGCTGCGACAAGTACTTCACGGAGTCGGGCAGCCTCACGAAGCACAAGCGCACGCACACGAGAGACAAGCCTTAGTCGCGGAGACAAGCCGACGCAGTGTGAGCAGCCAATTCACAGAGCAGTTCACAGCCAATTCACAGCAGTTGCGCGTTGGGCTTCCCTCTCTGGTTCGTCCCGCTTCCCCATGGGCGAGGTGGGTGCCCATTACCGCCCGCCGGTCCGAGCGCATAATGAGAAGGACTCGGAGGGTCAGCTGCAGGGCGGCTGGGAAGCCTTCTACCAGACCAAATACGATGTCGACGCCGGCAAGCCGCAGCTGAGAACTTTTGGTGGCCGGCAGGCTGAGAAATTCTACGAGACGTTTGCGCTGCCGCTCGCGCCGGCACGGCCCGGCAAGGCCTTAGGCCCTCCGAGCAAGGAGAGCTTAACGTGGGGCATCGGCGGCACGCTACCCGCCGGCCGCTTCCACGGCACGCCCATGCCCGCAGCCGAGATTAAGAACTCGTCCAAGAAGTACATCCCTGGCTGGCGGAGCGAAGAGCACGGGATTGAGTACGACACGGGTACGAAAAAGCACTACCACCTGCCTGATGGCACCGATTATCGCCTCGTGCGCTCCAAGGACTACTACCTCGAGGACATGATGGCGAAGAAGAAGACGGTGCCCGAGGAGGAGCGCTGCGACAAGCGCACGATCCACCGGATGGCGCCGCCCGGCCTCAAAGGGTACATGGGTTCCGAGTACTCGAACGACTTCTTCCTGCGCGGCACCTACAGGCCCAATGACTTCATGCTCCGCGCGACCGACGATTGCAAACTCGAGGGCGAAGGGCCGCCTGCCGTCGAGAGGCCGCCGCGCAAGACGTTCAAGCAGAAGCGCGTCGAGGAGGAGCTGGGGCTGCAGCAGGAGCTGGTGCGCGAGTACCTCGAGTCGACGCAGTATCGCATCCCGCTTGCGAGTGGCAAGGGCGAAGTTGTAGACAGCGACGACGAGCTGGCAGACCCGGACAAGGTCGCAGCGGATTAGCCGCACCGCCAAAGCATCGCAGAGCTCTCGTCAAAATCTCTGATCCAGTAGCCTGGGTTGTAACCTACATACGTTTTTTCTCATAGTCACAAAGACAAGTCCGGTCGTTTGCTCAGACTGAGTCACACAGACAAGGAAGTCAACATACAACAACATACAACAAGACATGCAGAGAGCAGACTCATTCTCACGTACCGAACCGCGGCGCGCGGGGCGCGCGGGCCCACCGGCACCGCGGGACCCGCGTTCGGAGCGGGTGAACCTCGGTGCTCGGACCGGCGGCGGTGCCCGCGCCGCGGCGCTACCGCCGGTACACGTCTCACGTGGGGATCGAGAGGGTCGAGCGGGTGTGGGTTCACGTCCGATCCGATCTGCCGAGGACCCGGACGCCCGGGGGTATCCGGTAGCGGTACGGCTCTACGTCGAGCGCCAGCACAGCGCGCCTCGATAGCGCGCGTTAGTAAACTCGAATCCTCGATAGCGCGCCTCGCCGCGCGGGGTCGGGGGTCCACCCGTGGTTAATAACCGAACTGAGGTTACACTGAGGTCAGATAGCGTGATGCGTGTCCGTGTGTAGACAGGTAATAGACAGGCGTCCGCGAAGACACAGCGTGGTGGAGCTGTGGAGAGCGGCAGCCGGCACAATCATGTTACAATCATGTGCAATTTGAGAAGGCGTGTGTGCGTACCCGGGCCGGTTACCTTTACCTATGCGCGGATACCGGGTCGGAGCGCGCGGAGCGACGTTTAAGGAGCACGTTTTTAAACGCATAACGCGGGACGCCTCGATCGAGCAACGGCGAACTCGACGGCGAACAATATGACTTGACGATACGCGACGTATCAAGACGTATATCGGAATCGATGCAGACCCGGCCGCGCGCGCCGCCCGCCATCTTCAGAACGTCTCGACGCCGGTGCTCGGCTGCGGACCGCCGCCCCGCGGCCGCCGGCGCCGCGGCGCGCGCCCGCGCGCGACGCGGCCGCGCTGGCCCTGGCGCGCGTCGCCCTCGCCGCGCCCGCGGTCAAGAACTACGTGTGATCGGAAAAACAATTATCGCGTAAGTCGTAAGAAACCGATGTGAGCATCGGCCATCGCGACCACGGACGCGCGAGCGTGCCGAATGCCCGAATCTCAACCGCTCGGCCTCGGGCGTCGGGCTTGACGGTCGCGCCTCGTCCGCGCCTTCCGCTCTCCGGTGACCGGTGCTCGCCCCGCCCGGAGAGCCCGGTCCCTTACGCTGCATCGACTTTGGACTTCCACATGCTACCAACTCACACTGGACCCTGGCGCAAAGACATCATCTCTCTGTCTCACTCTCTCAATACACAGCTGCCCACACGGAGCGCACGGCCGCGCACTGCCGGTCTCGTCCAACCCATGTCGGTCTCGTCGGTCTCGTCATTCTCGTCAGACCCATGCCGGTCTCGTCGTTCTCGTCGGTCTCGTCGGTCTCGTCATTCTCGTCAGACCCATGCCGGTCTCGTCGTTTTCGTCGGTCTCGTCGGTCTCGTCATTCTCGTCAGACCCTTGCCGGTCTCGTCGGGCCGTCTCTCCCCTCTCTCTCGCGCGCGAACCGAAAGCGTCCCTGCACATCGCCCATGCCGCCGCCGCCACCGCCGCCGCCGCCACCGCCGCCGCCGCCGCCGCCGCCGCCGCGACTGCCGCCGCCGCCACTGCCGCCGCCGCCACTGCCGCCGCCGCTACTGCCGCCGCCGCCACTGCCTGTACCGCCGCCGCCGCCGCCGCCTGCCCCGTCGCCGCCGACCCATTCGCAGGCTCATGAGCGTGCCTGAGAAAGCTTGTTCACTCGGAACAGGAGCATCGCGAGATCCGTCTGGAGCCCCTCGGGCACCCTTGCCTCGGCGCGCTTCAGGTTGTCGCGGACCGCCGTGAGGATCCGCTCGATATTGGGCGCAATGAGCGGGTCGGTCGGGTTGAGGAGGGTGAAGGCGGCCTTGAGCCAAGAGAGCTTGAGCTTGACGGGCTCGGCATCCAGGCCTGCAGAGAGCTGGGTGGCGAGCGAGACGAGGACGAGCACCGAGACGGAGACGGGGGGGCCCAGGACACGTGGCTCGAGCTGTCCGCACAACCAGAGCAGAAGGTCGAGCGACGAGGCGTTCAGGGCGACGGCGAAGGCGCGCTCCACCTGCCCCTGCGCCAAAAGGGCCTGCAGCTCCATCGACACGGCAAAGTCGTTCACCGCCTGGGTGCCGCCGTCTCCGGGAGGCGCGGCGGGAGGCGGGGCCGTCAGCGGCGCGTCCAGCGGCGCACTCGCAGCCGGCGGTGGCGGCGGGGCCGGTAGCGGCGGCGCGGCGGGCGCGGGCGTGGCTTTGGTGTGAACGTTCACAGCGGGCGTGGCTTTGGCGGCGTCGTGGGCGCTACGCCGCGCAGCTCCCGTGATCTCCGCGGCTGCTTGCTTGATGGCGGCATCGAGCTTGGCCGTCACATCGCTCATCAGCTCCTCCTGATGTGCCGCCGCCTGCGCCGTCGTCGTCGTGAGCATCTCGAGGAAAGGGGCGCTCGCCTCGGTGACTACCGCGCTCACGCCCTGCGTGAACGTGCCGTGGAGCTGCTCGAAGAGTGCCCTTGACGCGCGCTCGTACCCGGGTACGAGCACGCCCTCGAAGTGCTCCTTGACGGTGGCACTCATGCGCGCGTTCACCGAGGCCGTGACGGCGGCGGCCACCTGCGGCGGCAGCGCACTCGCCGTCGTCGTCAGGCTGAGGAGCGACTGCGTCACCGCCGCCTCCACACGGGGCGCGATGCGCTTCTCGAGCGCCTCGAGCATGGACGCCTCGAGCGCCGTGCCGAGCGCGACCGCCGCTTGAGTCGCGGCCTGGCTGACGGCCTGCCCGAGCTGGGCCTCGAGATTGCGGCTCAAGTCTTGCACGGCGGTGCGCACCTCGGCGACGATCGCCTTGACGCCACTCGTCTCCGCCTGGAGCAGCGGCGGCAGCTGCGTGCGCACCGCGCCGTTCACGGCCTCGCCCACGGCGACGCCCATGCGCAGAGCCAGAGCATCGCTCTGCTGCGCGTGCGCGTGCGCGAGCGTCGCTGCAAGCGTCGACATGGATTGGGAGAGGGCGGCGGACACGCCCTGGTGCGTCGTCTGCGCCTGGACCTTGGTGAGCGCCTCAAGCGCCTCAAGACGACGGAAGAGCTCCGCCATGTCTCCGCTGCTGCTGCCGCCGCCGCCGCCACCGCCGAAGAGGCCGAAGATGCCGCCGCCGCCCCCGCTGCCAGGGCCGCCAGCGCCTCCGCCGCCTCCGCCGTTGGCGCTTCCGGAACGCTCGAGACGATCGAGCAGCGCCCGCTGACTCGTCATGATCGCGTCGAGCTTCGCCTCGAGAGCTGCGAGCTTGGCGGGAGATGCGAGCTCGGCGGGAGATGCGAGCTCGGTGGGAGATGCGAGCTCGGTGGGAGATGCGAGCTCGGCGGGAGATGCGAGCTTGGCGGCCGCCGGCTCGTCAGCGGTTGCCGCTGAGGGTGCTGCCCGAGACGGCGCTGCCCGAGACGGCTCGACAACGCGTGACGGCGAGGGCGAGGGCGCCACGGGGGCGTCGTGATGGGCATCCACTGGCCCCATGGGCGCCGTGATGGGCGATGAGACGGCAGCCGCCCAGAGGAGCTCGGGGTGGGACAAGGGCATGGGCGGGGTGGGCGGCGGCTGGAGCGCGGCCGCGGCGCCGCCTCGGAGCTCGGAGCTTGGACTCGGCGGCATCGGTGCCGGCGGCATCGGCGGCGCTGGCATCGGAGGCAGCGGCGGCGCTGGCATCGGTGCCGGCGGCATCGGCGGCGCTGGCATCGGCGGCAGCGGTGGCGCTGGCATCGGAGGCGGCGGCGGCGCTGGCATCGGCGGCAGCGGCGGCACTGGCATCGGCGGCATCGGCGGCGGTGGCATCGGAGGCGGCGCCGGCGTCGGCGAAGCGGGCGGAGGAACAGTGGTGCCCATCGAGGTGCCAGTGATGCCCATGACCTTCTGTTGGAGGTGGGCGAGCTGCTGCTGCAGCTCGAAGGCCGCGGCGGCGCCGCCGCCCGCACCGCCGCCCACGGCCCCCGCCGCGCCGCCGAGGGCGCTGTCCTCGGCGGCCGCCACGCCACCCACGCCGAGGAGCCCTTTGCTGATGGTCAGGCATTGGAGGGCGCTTGGGACGACGCAGAACATGCCTACAGTGCCCTCGCTCGGGTTGTACGCGCACGCGACGTTGAGCACGGGGCGCTCCGAAGGCACCCGCGTCGCCGCGAGCACGAACGAGGGCGTCTCCGGCACGCTCGGCGCGGGCACACGCAAGCGCAGAAAGGTCAGGGACGAGCCACCCTTGGTGGACGGGTCGGCGCTCGCGGCGATGACGATGGTGGCGCTGCTCGGCTCGTACGTCATGAGGAGCGGCTTCGAGGCGTCGTGTACCGACGGTGGCGGCGCGCCCAGGCTGAGCGACGCGAGCGGCTGCAGCGCGCCGCTCAGCAGATGAAACTCGGCCGTCGCCGCGCCACCGACGAGGTAACCGTTGGCACACGGAGCAACAAGGGTCACGGCGCCCCTGGTGATGCGGATCGGGCTGCCGCTCCTCCCGAAACCCGGTCGACCGGGCACGCTCACGCTCGTCACGCTGCCGTCCTCGCACCCGACGAGCACCTGGCCGGTCGTGGCCGATGCGCAGAGCGCTCGGATCGGGCTGTCAACTTTGACCGCCGCCGGCGTTGCCAGCACCCCGCCGACGTAGAAGTACAACGCGTGGCAAGGCAGGCCGTTGTGCGCGACGACGACGGTGTCGTCCTTGATGACGGCCAGCAGCACCGCGTCCGGATGAGTCGGCGGCCGCTGCGGAGGGCGACGGTCGCTGAAGAATACCTCCTTCACCTGCACTTCGCTGCGGGCATCAAGCTTGATGTCCCACGTGTACCAAGCGCCGGCCTTGGTGACGGCCACGATGCGGTCGAGGCCCGGGCAGAAGTGCAGGTCGATCACATCGGTCGTGAGGCCACGCAGCAGCGCCGTCTCACCCGACAAGCGGTGGATGGCGCGCACGAGGCCATTTTTAATGGCGTAGCACGTAAAGGTGTCGTTGACGGCCACGATGGCACCGATCGCGTGGATAGTCGGCGGCTCGCGCTTGTAGCCGACGATCTGTTTAGCGGGCAGGTCCTCGCCCGCGCTCGGCCATGCCAGTGATAGCCCCGCCGCGTCGTGTTCCCAGACGGTGTCTTCCTCGAGCATTGAGCCCGACAGCACGACGATATGAGGTGGGCGGCCGATTCACAGCCACAATGGGTCGTCCCGCGGCGAATATCAAGAAGAGGCCCGTCTTGTTTCACTTTCGCTAGTTCGACGGACACAAAATTCAATTTTGGTTCGTGTAAGAAAATATTCCTAAACAGGCAAGGCTGTGTCAAGAAGAGGCTGCCCGTCGCCCACCTAGGTCGCACTGCGCCTGTGACAACCATCGCGTGTGACAGCCAGGCTCGCTCCGGAGCAGCAACGTGTGTGGAGAACGCTGGTGGCCACGCTTCATCATGACCGCCACAGGCGTGCCAGCCTACGATTACACGCCTCCGCCTGCGGTCGTGCAGCCCTCCCACGGCACGAGGTCAGAAGCAGTGGTGTTCGGCCTGTTTTGCGCCATCTTTTGGGCTCTTCTTTGGGCGTTGCTCTACCGGCTGCTCCTACCAAAGTTGTCTCGGCGACTCCTTGATTCCACGTGGAGCACGCCAGCGATCGACATCTTCCGATCGATGATGCTCGGCTTCTCACGCGTCAGCAGAGAGCCCGAAGAGTCATTCACAGACAGCGAGGACGTTGCTGGCATGTTTTGTTACATGGCGTTGACGACGGTTGTCCACTTGCTTGCGGGGCTTCTCTCACTGCCAGCAGCCTTTTTCGGCTGGGACGAGGTTGGCACTCTCGGACGGCTCGGGTTCAATACGGCGGCGTTCCTCATCCTCGGTTGGAGTTCATTCGTTGCCGTGGACGAGTTCTTGCGCTGTTTCGTCAAACCAGGCGGCCTCTCTGGGCTCACGAGCCCATGCCCGCGCTCCTACTGGGCGCTCATGGCCTTCACCTACCACCCCTTCTGGTTCACGCTCATCTTGTCCGCCAATGCGCTCAGATCTGGGGCATATGGCTACGTCATTCTCGTCTGTGCGATGACGCTCGGCGGCGGCGTGCAGCTGTGCAGCCGCTTGCTTCTGGTCGCATGCACCTCGCAACGGCGAAGGGCTCTCCTCGGTGTGAGCGGCCTGCTCGCCGCCATCCTAGGGCGCACCGTCTTGTTCGTGCCGGCCGCCCTCGACTGTGTACAAGAGCTGCACGAGGAGTCAGCGACGATCGGGGATGCCTTCTTGATCGCGGTGCTGCTCACGAGCTGCTTCAACGCATTCGCAGTGGTGGACGCGGTGAAGGCCATGCTCTCGTGCGGCACGGTGCATCCTAGATCCGCCTTCATCCCTTCAGTTGAGGAAGGCATACCGGCTGCTTTCGCCGAGCCAGAGTGCAGCGGAGCACGTGCAGCAGTCAGGCGACCCCGCACCAATCGCAAGCCGTCACGCAAGCAGAAGGCGGGGTTCTCGACGTGCCCGCAGACAGACCACGACGACATGGTCTTTGGATTCGCAACCTCGGAGCAGCCTGGCGTGCACACGGCCGCCGACGAGATGGACGAGATGGACGAGATGGACGAGACCCCCCCAGCACAGGCGGATGCGGCTCGTCAGCGCCGGGTGCAGCAGGAGGTGGAGGAGGCGCGCCGAGAGGTGCGCGAGCAGCAGCAGCAGCATCGTCAGCAGCGGCAGCAGCAGCAGCCGCCGCCGCAGCCGCAGCAGCCGAAGCAGCAGGCCCGGCAGCCTTGCCAGCAGCCGCCCATGGGCGCATGCGACGGCTCGCCCAAGACGGCGCCGCGACTGGGCATCTCGCAGGAGGTCCCTCGCAGGATGGCGAGCTCACATCTCGGGGGGGCGAGGCCACATCTCGGGGTAGAGATCGACCACAGTGATCTCTTCGACCGTGGCAAGTGGGGCGGCAACCATGGGATCAGCCACTACGCAATGCTCGGGCTCGATAGGCACGCAACCGAGGCGGAGGTGAAACGGGCCTTCCACCAGCTTTCGCGCAAGTGGCACCCGGATAAGAACCCGGAGGCCAAGGAGAGGGCCGATGCCATCTTCAAGGTCATCAAAGAGGCGTACGAGACGCTGCAAGACCCTGCCAAGCGGAAGCGGTACGACCTCTTCGAGCGGGTCGGCGCTCTCTGACGTTCAATCTCAATTCAATCTCAGTCTCACGATTGCCTCCATCCACCCCAGGGACACCCCAGGGACCATCGCTCGCTCTCGACCTCTCGATGGTTCAGACATTTTTCGGGTTCGCGGTGCTATACGAGGTGTCCTGTCAGCAGACGAATGCGATGTGGAGCTCAGGCGCATGCTTGAGTTCATCGAAAAGGTATCTCCAGGCGTCGACGTCATGAAGCCTAAAGATCTGGCAGAGACCCCACGCGTCGAAGCACGCAGCCGCCAAGGGCGTGACGAACCTTACGAACCCCACGCGCGAGAATCCGGCGGCCATTTCGACCAAGTGGGTTTCGTAAAAGGCTTTGACATGAGAGGGCTGCAGTGCATTCAAGACTCGAGTCTGGCGCCATTAGGGCATCATTAGGGCATCATTAGGGCATCATTAGGGCAATACTCGAGTCTGGCGCTGACAGACCAGCACGAATCTGGCGGCTGCTTCGAGTCTTGGCCGGCTTTGCACAAAGTCCACCAAGAGCTGGCGACTGCGACCGGTCGGCCAAGTGACTGGGTGCCACTACGCCCCCACGCCGAGTTCGCCGCGCTGCGTGATCGTGGGCTCTCCTCTGTGCGCGTGCTTCGAGGCGACGTGATCCTGTGGTGGTCTGACCTCGCTCACCACGACGCTCACCAAGGAGCGTTGCCATATGCTCACCACGACGCTCACCAAGGAGCGTTGCCGTATGAGCGGACGCGCGACTTTCGGGCTGTCGTGGACGCGTGCATGATGCCCGCGTCGCTCAAGCCACCGTGGCTCCTTGTCGAGAAGCTCAAGGCGTACGAGAAGCTCGTCCATGGTGGCCAGTGTGACGATGTGACGTAGTGACAAGAAGCTCAAGGAGAAGCTCAAGGCGTACGAGAAGCTCGTCACAACGTCACATCGTCACACTGGCCAAACTAAGGTTCGGGCCTGTGCCGCACAGCCATTCTTCGACACGCCGCCCGAGCTGACAGCAAGGGATGTGGAGCTGCACGGGCTAGTCCCATAGCCGGCAGATGATCTTGGTGCGGAGGCTATGCCGGAACCGACAGCGGTGCTGTCAACGAGCTCGCTTACAACTGCACAGCTTGATCCTGGCGGCGCACCGCCACACGTCAGCATACACTGCCTAGGGCTGGGGCGTGCTGCCAATCAAGACATGAAGATACCATTTGTTCGTGTATAATGTAGAGGAGGCTCACTGAAATGTGTCCGAGCTGGCGGCCCCCCACTTTCATTGGTTACTGTATACCGTACCAATTTGGCTTCTTTGGGGGGTGGTTATTTACCTGGTCGTCCCCGAACCCCCGACCCTCTGTTCTTCACGGCCAAATGGTTCTTCACGTTTTTTTCTTCACGGTAGGCGCCCCCGCGCCCCGCCGCGCGCGCGATGGGCGCACCAGGCAAGGGCAAGGGCGGCAGCGGCGGCAGCAGCTGGGTCGACGACCGTGTCGAAGCCCTCACCCGCCACATTGCGCAGCATGCACAGTCCAAGGAGCTCGACGCCGCAAAGGACGCGTTCGCGTCAATCGCACACGAGGGCTTCACGCCCAATAAGTTTGCGTACGCGGCGATGATCAACGCCCACATCACGAGCGGCGACCTGCCGGGCGCCATGGCGATGCTGCGGAAGATGGAGGCGGCCGGCATCCCACTCAATAATGTGGTGCTCACGACGCTGCTCAAGGGCCACTGCGCTGTCGGCGACCTTGAGGCCGCCCGCGCACTCCTGTGCAGCATGTCTGACGCCAAGGTGGCTCCGGACGTGCGCACGCTCAACACGTTCATGCGCGGCTGCGTGCGCGCGGGCGACCTCGGCGCGGCGCAGTGGGCGTTTCGGAGGCTGCCCGAGTGGAATCTGACGCCTGGTGTGCCGGCAACGGTCGCCATGGGACGGCTGCTCTGCCAGGGGCTGCGCCTGAGGCGCCTTCGCAAGCTGCTCGCTGCGCACACGGAGCGTGGGTCCTCGCCCGCCGCCCACGCCCCCAAGCCGCCGCGGGTCAACCCGTGCATGTTCTGGGAGCGTGGGCAGTGCTCGCGTGGCCTCAACTGCCACTTTTGGCACGACCCCTCGATCGTGCAGCACGATCAGAGGGCGACAGATGCGGCGCACCGTGATGCTGAGCTCGAGATGCAGATGCAGCTCGCGCAGGCCGCCGCACTCCTCGGTCGGTCCAAGGCATGCAAGCGCGCGCTCCGCCGGGCCGAGAGTCTCTACTGCGCCGCGGAGGCGGATGAGGCGAGGCGTGAGACTGAATGGTGGGGTGGTGGCGGCGGCGGTGGCGGCGGCGGCGGCAGTGGCGGTGGCGGGGGAGAGGGCGACGAGCATGAGAACCGTTACGGCACCGGACTGCACGCGGCCTTTCGGCGCGCGGAGCTCAAGCGTGACGCAGTCCGCATCCGACGCTACCTGCGCGCGCTCCGGCGGCAGCGCAAGGGCTGTGGCGAGGGCGGCGGCAAGAGAGGAGACAAGGGTGGTGACGGGGGCGGCGGCGAGGGCGGCGGCGAGGGCGGCGGCGAAGGCGATTCACTGCCAGCCGCGGCGCTTCCAGCCCTAGACGAGTATTACTGGCGTTGCCTTATATTTGGGGTGCGCCTCGAGGGCGGATCTCTCCTGATGACCTCTGATGGCCCCTGATGACCTCTGATGGCCTCTCTCATCAGGTGCGCCTCGAGGGCGGATCTCTCCTGATGACCTCTGATGGCCCCTGATGACCTCTGATGGCCTCTTTCATCAGGTACGCCTCGAGGGCGGTGGCGACGCCTCGGGGGGCACGTGCAGCGGGTCCGATGGCGTGACGTCACCAGCTGCGAGCCCTTCACAGCGAGCGCCTTCACAGCCAGCGCCTTCACGGCCAGCGCCTTCACAGCCAGCGCCCCCTCTCGCCACACGCCTCCTCGAGGCCCTCAAGCGCACGGCTGGCTTCGGTCGCGCGTGCCGGCGCGGGCTCGCCTCTGAGCAACGCATGGCCAGGCAGCTCGAAAAGACGATCACGCGCAAGGGGCGGCTGCGCTGGTGCCGAGTCTTCGGACGCCACAAGCGCCGTATTGGCGCCGGTGCCACCACCCTTAACGCCACAGCAGCTCCGCACGCAGCCAGCAAGGCTGCCCCAGGGATGCCCACGGCGGCAGCGCCTGCCACAGCTGTGCCCACGACGGCGCGGACGGCCACGTCACCCCTCGACCCGTGCGATCTCCCGTGCGATCTCCCGATCAAGCTCGAAGTGGCCTCGGGCACAGGGGAATGGGCGGTCGCGCAGGCACTTGCTGATGTGGGGAAAGCGAATTGGGCAGCCATCGAACTGCGTCATGATCGAGTCTACTCGACCTTCTCGCGCATGGCCCTGCAGGTGGGCACACCGAGCGCTTTGATTTCGGGGCGGGGGGGGCTGATCAACCCAGAACTGCCATTTGAAGGGGGGGGGGGCGGGGTGCTGATCAACCCAGAACCACCTTTGGTTGATATTGGCCGTAATGGCCGTGATTGGCCATGATGGCCGTGCTAGCCTCTGCTTGTGGTCTTGGTTGCTGCTGATTGCTGCCGATTGTGCCCAATTGTTTCCCTCGCCTGATTGCTGCTGATTGTGCCCAATTGTTTCTGATTGTTGCTGATTGTGCCCAATTGTTCCCCTCGCGTTCGATGATGCTGCAGCGCGTCCCCAACCTGTGTGTAATGGGTGGCGACGCGCACGCGATCGTGCGTTCGCATCTGAGGCCATGTAGCGTCTCGCACGTCTTCATCAACTTCCCTGAGCCGCCCTCGGGCTACCAGGTGAATCTGGAACTGCCCTGCAACTGCCCTGCAACTTCCCAGAGCCGCCCTCGGGCTACCAGGCTGAACTTCGTCAGATTGCCACGGATCGGCCGCTCATCGCACCGTTGATTGCGTGTGATTGCCCGCGGACTGTGCGCCCCTGAGCGCCTCGGGCACTGCGTCGCCTGTCGATCGGTAGGGCATCGAGTCCGCCTCCAACGAGCTGCATCTTCTCACGCCGAGCTTCTTTGGTGCGCTCTATCGGGTGCTCAAACGTCAAGGGCGCCTCACCATCCTTTCCGACAACGGGCGCTACTGCCGCGCCCTCTGCGCCACCCTCGGCGCGCTGCGTGACCCGACCGGCGCGACGGCGCGCGCGGCTTTGGTCAACGAGGACCTTCGGCTGCTCGACGGGGCCGAGGCGCCGCATCACGAGATGGTCAGCGGTGTGCGGCTCTATTACGGCACGCCTGGCCCGGACTGCGGCCACCTCGTCACGCAGACGTCCTATTTCGATCGGCTGTGGGAGTACCGGCAAGGGGAGGCAACGGAGCGCTTCTACATATTCATGAAGAAGGCCATTTGAGGGAGACATGAGAAGTGGACGTCGTTGAACGGAGGGCGTGAACCGCGGGTAACGCGTGATCCGAAGACGGATTAGTATAAAGAGACAATGGAAAAAGAGTGGAGATTGCCGAGTTCGGGACGGGAAATTGATAGAAGCTTAGAAGAAAGAGTAAGAGAGAGCGCCACGGGCGAGGCAGCGGGCACCGCACGCACGCCGCCGCGTCATCCCCTCCCCGGCCGGGCTCCATGGCTCAACCTCCGACGCTTTGTACCTTGTTGCTTCCTAGCCGCCCGGCCGCCGCGCAGCGCAGCGACGTGCCGCTGGCTCACTCCTGGCAGCCGATCCATGTGCTGACTGCTGTGGCCCCTATGTGGCCCCCCCGCCAGCGCAGCCCCGTAATAGGGAAGAAGGGTACGTGGGAGGGATACTTGGAAGGGGCATGCAGGCACCACCTTCAAATTCCCCCACCGCACTCCTCAACCGCCGCCAGGCCTTGGGTCCCTTCAATAAACAGTTGGGTAGCTCGCGTTCAGTACACATGTACATGTATGAAACTCACTCACAGACACAGACTCCTCGAGTCTCCGACGGCGGGACAACTAATTTAGAACTAAGAGCATCTTAGATTCACACACTATGACTATCCCCGCCACATGCGGCGCAGGGGCCTTCATATATCCGGGACGGGCTCCTTGGAATTTTCTACGGGCTATCAACATGAACTATGTCGATGAGTGATGACTAAGAGATGACGTGACCGCGTGACCCGTTGAGAGACCAAGGGACGTGCTCGCTCGTGGGCCATTTTCGCTTTCTTTGGAGGGTGGCGATCGACCATCCTGAACGCGAAAGGAGTGGCGCATGCTCGGCATCTCGGAATCTCCCGGGAACATGCGTGATTAGGGTTTCTGATGATCTCTTATGTCGTCAATTTTGATGCCAAAATTAGTAACTAGAAGATCAGAAATGACGCGAGATTCTTTTGGCATGATCAGCATGATGTTGCTCGCTGCAACTGCAGCGAAGCTTATGCCATATAAATGTGCGGGGCGCTGGCCAACGTGTCACATCAGGCGTGCAACGACCTCGCAGATGGCGCTCACATTTGAATCCGGCAACGAAATCTTTCAACCGACCACATTCTATGAGGATGAGCTCTGCAATGATGATGGGTGTCAGGTACCCAGCAGTGACACTTTCATGCTGGCCATCCTCGGAGACCTTCATCTCGATCCGCGCAAAATGGAGGACTATGGAACCGGCCGTTCCCACTTCGTGCCGATCATCCAGGATGCGAAGAAAGTAGGCGTCAGCGCCTTCGTCATCTCTCTGGGCGATCTCGGTGAGTCCAAGTCTGTGTATCCTGACAAGACCAATGAGCTGTTTGCTGGCACCACCGAATGTCATGAGCTAGCCCATCAGTTCCTCTCCTCGTTTGGAGCCCCATACGAGGTCATCGCAGGCAACCATGACCTTGAGGGCATCGATGAGTTCGCCACAGATAAGGCCAACCTCGAGGCCTTCCTCCGCATCCATGGCAAGCCCACCCCGCACTTTATGACGCAAGTGGCCGAAAAGACGCTGATCGTGGGGCTGGGATCCACCGTCTTCCGCGACGCCAAGTACACCTCGCACGAGGTCACGATCGACGAGGCTCAGCTCGCGTGGTTCGAGAGCATGCTCGAAGAGCACCCGGCGGAGGAGGGCTGGAAGATCTTCATGTTCTCTCATGCACCTCCAATTGGCTCGGGTCTGCGCGTGCTGCAAGAGAACCACGTGGTGAACGGCTGCTGCTGGTTGAACCATTCGGGCGGGAAGACCACCCGCAAGTTCATCGAGCTCGTCCGAAAGCATCGAAGCATCAAGGCGTGGTTCTCGGGGCACTTCCATCTCGGACAGGATTACCAAGATTCAATCACGTTCCCAACCATCCCGCGCGAGCAGGGGCCGTACCCGAACCGTGGCTCGTGCGTCTTCGCCCAGACATCTGTCATGCGCTCGGGTGCATCGCGCGACACGCGCCAGCAGTCGCGGCTGGTGCGCGGCAATAAGGAGGGCTTCGAGATCTGCACGGTCAACCACGTCGATGGCGGCAGCATCCGCCTGGATGCCACGATCACGTACTCGGATTCGACTCACGAGGTTGGTGTTTATGCGCACGAGCACGACGATTACATCCACGAACAGTTCACAAAGGTCTACAGCCCCGCCGAGGGCGACGAGAACTACGTGCCGCCGTCAGCCGACGATCCGTTGCGTATCGATGCGAGCCGCGGTGACGACGTGGACATGGACACGATCGCGTGGTGGAAGATGAATACCGGCCAAGTCCTCGGTGTGTATGACGGTAGGCTCATCGAGTACGACCCGTCGACCCTCGCTCCCCTCGGTCTTGTCACCGGGGCGGACGAGCTCCTCGGCAAGAAGATTGTCGTGGTCGCATCGGGCGTACAGCAGGAATGCGTCATCGGAAGTGTGGAAGCTGGCATGGAAGGGGCCGACTGTGCCAACTTTGAAGGTGAGGAGCAGTCGATGATGCTTGCTTGCGACGTCGAGGGCACTCTCACCGTGATTCAGCCGAATGAGGACGGATCTTACTGGCGTAAGATCGTGCGCAACAAGATGGTCCGCATGAAGGAGAAGCGCCGTGAGCAGGTGTGCTGATCTATGCGAATCAAACACATCTCATCCCATAACGCCGCGCTATCATTTCATCTCACAAATCTTGTGCGTTCGGTGCGCCTTCGATACGAGTTCAGGCTGCGGCGAGATATGCGGCGGAGGAAATGTCGATGACGTCGCGATCGGCCACGACCTCACTGAAGCTGGTGAGCTCGTGGGGGCCCTACACGAGTATGGTAGGAACTGCGAAGACCACCGGCGTCAAGAGCCATGCGCAGAACGCCAAGGACGTCGCCAAGCTCCTCAAGTGAACGTGCTGAAGAAGTGGAGGTAGTTGTGGGTTAGTTGAGTTGGGTTGAGTGGGATGTGCCACGGTGCGCTCAATCTGGCGGTCGCAATCGTCGATCGCAATCGTCGATCGCAATCGAAACTAATGGTGGAGAGCAGAGGATAGGCGCAGCCGAGGCTCGGGAGCGAGCGAGCGGATCGGCCGGGCGGGGAGGAGGTGGTCGGGGCGCTTGGCGGGAGTCCGCAACCGGCCGACGCGCGGCGCGGCCGGGAGAGCGGGACGGATCGGGCCAGCAAGTACCAACGGCATGACCAACGGCGATGGCGGACGGCGAACCCTCCGAGGGTGACCCTGACGGAATAGGTCCCTATGTGACTTATGTGACTGAACACGGTGCCTAATCATCGGGAACATAGTCTAAGAAGTTCCGTTCCTAACGCACATGCCCTCCGGGAGCGTTGTCGCATCGCACCGCCCGGCCATAACCGCGATAGGCGATAGCGAACAGGCGCCATAATCCAATGATTTTAGAGTCCGAGGCGATGCAGGACGGGAAGGGGCGGCCAAGCATGGCACGCAGCAGCAATGCTGGAAGGCAGCGATGAACGGCTGAAGCGGCAGTAGCGCCGTGCAGTTTCGAGTGATTTTCGAGCAGGCAGGCTCAGGCCACATGTTATAGAGCGCAACGAGCGCGCACCTGATCTGTGTGAGCCGTGGCACCGAGCCGCGTGCGTGATCAGCTGACGCAGCAGCAGACGCAAGCAATCAGCGACAGCTCTGACCTCGTCCTATCCAGTAACGGAGGAGGCTGCAGTGTTCCATGCCCGCCGCCACCGCCGCCGGCAGCGACGGCGGCGGTGGCAGCGGTGGCCGGCTTGACCAGCTCGCGCCACACCATCAGGTGCCGTACCCGCGAGGGCACGTCGAATGGAGCGAGCCCCACGCTGCACACTGGGCAGCGTAGCGGGCGCTGAGCCATTCTCTGCCCATTCACCACCCAGGTGTGCACGTACTTTACCAGGCATTCCTCGCAGAAGGTGTGATTGCAGTTCGTCCTGCGCAGGTGCACCTCCTCTAAGCAGATGGAGCACTCCTCCGTCGTGTACGAGCCGCGAAACATGTACTCTTCGACGACAGGTGGGCGTAGAGATGGCTGCAGCGCTACCCGTCGCTCCTTGGCCGCCATCGAGGCCTCGTCTGGCGCGCTCGCGGCCGGCAAAACATTCGCCATTTTTGTGTGCGCTTTCCAACCCCAATTTCGGCTGCAAATTTCGGCTATATATTAAGGGTTGTAACTTCCTTTAAAGGGCCACATGTGTGAACTTCGGTCCAGTGTCGATCTAAAGCCGTTAGATGGTCCCAGGGGCACCCCACAGCAGCGGCGATGCCGATGGCGGACGGGACCCTCTGATAACCCTCTGACGGAATAGGTTCTATCTGACTAGAATGTGACTGAGCACGGTGCCGCCATCATGATTGGTGCCGCCATTATGATTCATGTCGTACTTGAGTCCGAGGCGATGCAGGAGGAAGGGGCGGCCAAGCATGGTACGCAGCAGCTGGGAGGCAGCGATGAACGGCTGAAGCGGCAGTGGCGCTGCGCAGTTCCGAATAATTTTCGAGCAGGCAGGCTGCTGCGTACCAGACGATGCACCTCAGGCCACATATTATAGTGCGCAACGAGCGCGCACCTGATCTGTGTGAGCCGTGGCACCGAACCGCGTGCGTGATCAGCTGATGCAGCAGCAAACGCAAGCCTTCAGCGACAGCTTTGACCTCGTCCTTTCCAGGAACGGTGGAGGCTGCACTGGTCCCTCTGACCTCGTCCTATCCAGGAACGGTGGGGGCTGCAGTGGTCCATGCCCGCCGCCGCCGCCGCCGGCAGCGACGGCGGCGGCGGCAGCGGTGGCCGGCTTGACCAGCTCGCGCCACACCATCAGGTGCCGTACCCGCGAGGGCACGTCGAATGGAGCGAGCCCCACGCTGCACACTGGGCAGCGTAGCGGGCGCTGAGCCATTCTCTGCCCATTCACCACCCAGGTGTGCACGTACTTTACCAGGCATTCCTCGCAGAAGGTGTGATTGCAGTTCGTCCTGCGCAGGTGCACCTCCTCTAAGCAGATGGAGCACTCCTCCGTCGTGTACGAGCCGCGAAACATGTACTCTTCGACGACAGGTGGACGTTGAGATGGCTGCACTGCCCGTCGCTCCTTGGCCGCCACCTTAGCCTCGTCCGGCAGCATCTCGTTGCAGCTCATTCTCGTCCGGTACGAGTTCCGGGGTCCATCTGGAATCTTCGCGGAACGAGGACAGTGCTCGCTTTCCACCAACCACATTCTTCGGGTCGTAACTTCAGGTGTGAACACCGGGCCGGTTTCTGCTTAAGCCCTGAGTTGGTCCAACACACATGAATGCAACGTTGAGGTGTTGCACTTTTCGACGAAAATGCGCTGTGAAAATGCCGTGATAATTGTGGCGGCCCATGCTTGGCGACCCTTGCAATCGGCGCTGCGTCCTCCGCTTCGACGGCGCGTGTAAGGGCTCGCCGCGCATGTCCAACCAGCGGGTCGAGATCTCGCCCGTGATGCTCTGTGCATCTCGATTGTCCGTATGGACACGAATCTGCAGTGCAAGCACTCATATTGTGCGCGAGCACATCTGCGGCGAGGCGCCATCGCCAGGAGGTGCTCCGATGAGGCTGCTCGACAAGGAGTCACTGCCGCCGCCAGCATCATCCCGCAGTCGACCGAATGCGCCTTCGCCACCAACGACGCCGCTTCGCGTGTTTGGCTACCGACCTGCGGCTGTGCCTGGAGGCACCTTCCCTCTGCGAGTGCCCGCCGTGTGCGATCCGCGGGAAGAGCTTACCTATAGAAGCGCCCAGCATGAGGCGGGTGCGCACATCCCTCCAGTGCTCTGGCAGACGGGCCGCGGGAGCAGCATCGAGGCGCACAATGGCCCGCGCGCCGCCCGTACGCTGCGCGAGCTGCACGCCAACGTGTTCGCGCCGGACGGCTTGCGACTGGTCTACCACAACGACAGCCGCGCGCGCTCGCTCATCAGGCGACACTGCCCGTATGCACTTGCGGCGTACGACTGCCTGCGCCCACCCTCGTACAAGGTGCGTTGACTGCCACTGATGATCTGCCTGACATGCACGCGCTCACCACGGCGCCCCCCGAGCGTTTCACCCTCGTACAAGGCAGACCTGTGGCGCTACTGCGCTCTCTTCACCTTTGGCGGCTGGTTCCTCGATGCTGAGGATGTTCCATTGCTTCGGCTGTCGGCGCTGCATCGGCCATGTGATCGGCTGGTGCTCGTGCGCGACCAGTGCCCCGAGCGGGACGACGCGCAGGCGACGGGCCCCTGCCGGCAGCCCGCCGTCCAGATCTCGCTCCTCGGCGCGGCGCCGCGCCATCCCTTTCTCAGCTGCTGCCTTGCCATGGCGGTACGTGTGCGACGCGCGTGCACATCTGAAGGGCTTACTCGTACTTATCTTGATCTGTCCTGAACACAGACGATTGCATGTGACAGCGTGTGTCATCTCACACACAGGGTCGCCGTGAGAGTGCCCCGTGGCCGAAGGATTGCCTGTGGGGAGACGAGGGCGCCGTGGTGAGCACATGCATGCGGGCAGATGGAAGGTCGCCGTGAGAGTGCCCCGTGGCCGAAGGATTGCCGCCGCCCCTGTGCCACTTCTGTACCGCCCCTGTATTACCTGTGTGTGCTGCTGTTCCCCTCTCTGTGCACAGGTGCGCAATGTGGAGGGCGGTGTGCACGGTCGGCACGAGCTGGACACGACGGGCCCGCTGCTCGCCGGGGCCTGCCTGCGTAAGCTCTATCGCACGATGGGTAACTTTAGCATGGCACTCACGCACGCGAGCGACCCGTCACGCAGCAGCACGGCGGGCGGGCCGGCGCGCAAGGCGATCTACCTCGACGACCTGCGGACGCGTGCCGTGCGGCTGCATGCCTTCGACGCGCGGCATGCCTCCAATGGCACACGCGCCCACGGCTACGTCGACTATGCGCGGGCGTGGCGCAAGACGGGCGCCTTTGCCAAGAATTGCAGCGCGGCGGCGCAGCACCGAGCTGGCGGCTGGCAGGCACGGAGGCGCAACCTAACCGAGGTGCGGCTCGCCTCGAAAGCTACCTTTGAACGCCTTGCCAAGGCGGTGGTGCGCGGCGGTGGCGACGAGGGGGAAGCTCGGCTCGACGCGTGGACCTAGTTGTAGAGACTCCCTTTTTCCCTTTTGACCGTCTTGGCTCCAGCCAACGCGCGAGCAAGTCGCGCCACCATTGCAGAGAAGCGAATCCGTGAACCCCTACGGACTCCAACGCTTTGTGAAGAACGACGAGTGGTGTGAATTCATAAATCGATAAACACCGATATAATGGTGTGAATTCACAAGAAGACCGAAGTGCGCAATGCTTCCTCGTCGCTACTCATGCTACTTAAGCTTCCTCGTCGCAGCAGCCACGGCACTGCAGCCGTCATCGCTGCCGCGACGCTTATCACCCGCGCCGCGCTCCGACTTGCGCTGCGTCCGCCTCGCCGATGACGGCAACCCGCTGCTGCGCGCGCTCGCTGGCCTGGGCCAGTCGGCACTCTCAAAGCTCGAAAAGGAGATGCAGGTCGCCGCGATGCAGGATCCGGAGCAGTTCAGGCCACAGGAATTCCTGGATGCGGAACCGCTGCCAGACAGCTTCGAGGATGCGGTGCGCCTCGCCTCGCAAGCCTGTGCGGCCGCAATGTCAGACGGCATTACCACGCTTGTGGTCGAGTTTGACACCGCCGCGGGCGACGAGACGTACAACATGCTCTCGCGCACGCTGACGCTGGTGCGCCCATTCCTGCCGCTGTACGCCAACGTGATCGCGCCGACGACCGATCAGGTCGAGCAGGCGCTCGCCGACGCCGCAGGGCTCACTGGCGTGCCGCTGGCGCCACGCATCCAGCTGCTCTTCCCGGACGAGGGCACCGCAGCGTACGTAAAGCAGAATTGGAACGACCTTCCGGCGCGGACGACGTGCACGTCGATGCCGCGCGCGCAGCTGGCCAAGGGTGCGCAGGCGCTCGTCTTCGTCGCGCCCGCGGCCACCGAGGTGCCCGCCGTGCAGCGGCTGCTGCAGCAAGTGGAGACGACGTCACCATCGACGGTCGTGCTGATGATCAACCCGAAGCTGATCGACATGCAGTCGACTGGGTACGGGCTGGTCGGGCGCGAGCTGCGCACGATGATCGAGCAGTCCTTCACCGTCGCCTTCGCGCTCAAGACCTACCCTGAGGGTGCGCTCTACCGGCGGTACCCAGAGGGGTGGGCTGTTTGGCGGGAGAATGCGGAGATGGAGGGTGGCTACGCGCTCGCCTACTCGGCCGCCCGCCGCCCGAGCGGCGACGACGTCGCCGAGTACCTCACGCCACCCGACGACGGGCAGGCTGGCGGCAGTAGCAGCGGCGGGGTCGGCAGCGCACTAGACGGGCTGGGCAAGTTCATTAAGGGTTTCCAGGCCCTCTGATCTCACGGAGCGGTGGGGGCACAGGGTAAAAGTGAGGGCATTTTGGCGGAAAAGTGTCCATCTCAGGACAAGATTCGCGTAAAACGGTAAAAGTCATCGACTCGTGCCTCCCGTATCACGGCGTAAAACTCGACCGGTAACCGAAGCCTCGACCGTCGATCCGGGTGGCTGTCGAGTGTCGTGGGAGGGCCTCGAGAGTCGAGTATCGTCCGGTCTTTCGTTATACGCGCAAGAACGGGCGGACGGCGCCCACGGCGGTACGCCTCGGACCTAAACACTATAGCGAGGCAGGGGCGAGAACAAGGCAGCGTTATAACGAAAGGAAAACGCCAAGGAAAGAAGACGAGAGAAGTTGAATGCATTATCTAGCCGTCAATGGCGCGCCGGGACGGAGCAGCATGCCCGCTGGCGGCGCCGTTCGCGCGCTCTCTGGGCGCAAAAGGTAGCCGTCGAGCGCGGGGAGCGCCGCCTTGGGCGGTCCGCGCGCGCTCGCAGCGGGCACCTTGGTGAGAACATTGGGGCCACGCAGCGCGTCGACAAGCTGGCGCTGGAGCAGTGCGGCGTGGCCCTTCACGGTGCGCTCGCGCTTGTCGCGTGCCTCGGCGCTGATGGCGTTCAGTCGGCCAGAGGAGAGTTTGAGCTGCGCGCTGCGTGCCTCGAAGCTCGCCCTCAGTGTCTCGAGAGCCTCGCCAACGGCCGCCGTCTTTGGCGCCACCTTTGCGCTCGCGCTCGTGCCGCCCTGCTGCATTGTCGTGGGCGCGCCGCCTTGGGCGACTCCGCCGTGTTTGAGGACTTTATTGAGCTCCTTGAACTCGAGCACGCCCGAGCCATCTCGATCCCACGAGGCAAAGAGATCGTGCGCGAGCTGGACGGGCGCGTCGAACCCGAGCACCTGGATGGCGCGCGTGAACTCGTGCCGATCAACCTGGCCGTTGCCGTCAGCGTCCCACGAACGGAACAGGTCGATGATGCGCACGCGGTCGGCGCAGAGAAGCCGATGCAGCTGTTCCAGCGGAGGCTCGCCGGAGGTCATATCGAGCTTCACATGCGCGCCAAAGACCTGTCCTCGCGTGCCCTGAGTCTTCTTACGCAGCCGGAACTTGTTGGCCGCTATGGTCCCGGGGCGCAACTTGCGCGTCAGCTCTTTCATGTCCATCGAGCCTGAACCATCCTCATCGAGGGCGCCGAAGACCGCGTCCACGTCCCGGTCGAGGTAGAAATCGGGCGAGAAGCCGAGCGCACGGATCGCTTTCCGGAACTCCTTCTTGTCGACGGCGTTGTTGCGGTCCCTGTCCATGGAGATGAAGAGGTCGACGACGCGCCCTGCCGAGCGACCGAGCGACTCGAACAGTGAGTACTGGATGAACTCGTGCCGATCGATCCTGCCGTTCTTGTTGACATCGAGCTCCTCAAATCTCCGACGCAGCTCCGCCATCGTGAACTCGCCCTCCTCGAGCTCGCGCACCATCTTAACGAATTCGTTAAAGTCGAGCAAGCCCGACTCGTCCATATCGGCCGCAATGTACTCGAGTGCGTTCGTACGCATGCCCTCCTCGAACTCGGCTCGCGCTTCCGCCCAGTCGCGGCCCACGTGGGCCTCCGCAGTCAGGCGTGCCAGCTCCTCCGCCGCCGCATCCGCCGCCGACGCATCAGCCGCCGCCGCCCCAGCCGCGCCCGGCCCAGGCCCAGCCGCCGTCGCCCCAGCTGCCGTCGCCCCAGCTGCAATCCTGCCGCCACGCGCGTACGCGGGCTCGGCGATGCGAGGCGGAGGCGGGTGGGCGCGGAGCCGCTTGCCGTGCCGATCGTGGCACGGGTAGCCATCGGCAGCTTGCTGGGTCGCCAACATCTGGCTCAGTTTCGTGAGCCGACGGTCAAAGGCCGCCTCGTCTGCATCGAAGGCCTCCATCTCGGCGGCCTGAGTCGCAAGCGCGGCGGCGTACCGCTCGTGTGCGTAGCGCGAGGCCGCCTCACGCGCACCCAGGCCAGGGCGGAGGGTAGCGTGCCCCGCTACGCCCCGCTGCGAAGAGCCGCCGACCCAGTAGGTGGGGGGCAGCTGGCCGCTCACGACCAGCTTGTACACGGACGGCGTCGGCGTGCCCACCGCGTAGGCAGACGAACCCATGGCCGCATACACCGAGGAGTCGCCGCCTGCCGCCTCGCCTCGGGGCAAGAGCCCCGCAGCGGCTACGAGCCGCGGCGAGCGCGCCGATGGCTGGGGCCTCGGGTGGAGCACGACGGCATGTTGGCCCGCCCCCGCACGTTGGCCCCCCAAGCCAGCCTCTCGAGGCAGCCACAGTGTCGCTGGCGGCGCGCTCTGGCCGCCACCTAACGCTGAGGCCCCTCCCGGGGCAGCCGGCGCAGAGCCGCCGCGCGCCTCGGGACGTTCGCGCGAGGCGGGCCGGTTCGGGGCGAGTCCTGTCGGCTGCTCACGGAGCAGCTTGCTCAGCTCCGAGTATTCGATCACGCCCGACCCATCTCGGTCAAACTCGGCGAAGAGGTCGTCGACGTCGGCACGAGCGGCCGAGAAGCCGAGCGCGCGCACCGCCTTGCGGAACTCGGCGCGGTCGACTAGCCCATCGCCGTCCTCATCCCATTCGCGAAAGAGGTCGAGGACGCGCGCACGATTGGCCATCATCGCCGCCTTGAGCTGGCGAGCTACCGAAATCTCACTCGTCGCGCTCAGCGTGAACGTGCCGACAAAGTTGCCCTTGCGCCCGCCCGCATTGCGCCGCAGCTTGAACTTGTTCTGCGCGACCGTCGAGGGGCGGAGCGCGTTGACGAGCTCTCGATAGTCGAGCTGGCCAGAGCCATCCTCGTCCATCGAGCCGAAGACGGCGTCGATGTCGTGGTCCGAGCAGAAGCTGAAGCCGAGGGCGCGCAGTGCGCGCCGGAACTCGAGCTTGTCGACGAGCCGGTCGCCGCTGTCGTCCCATTCGTGCAGGAGGTCGAGCACCCGCTTGCGTGAGCGCGAGAGTGCGTCCATGAGCGAGAAGCGGATGAACTCGGAACGGTCGATGCTGCCGCTCCTGTTCACGTCGATCTCGTTGAATCTGCGTCGGAGCTCCTTGAGAGAGATCTCCGAGTGATCTCCTCTCTGAGTGTCGTCGGCCTCGCGCGTGCGCGTCATGGCGCAGAACTCGTCAAAGTCGAGTGCGCCCGAGTCGTCTTCGTCGGCATCGAGGAACTCCATCGCGTTGTTGCGCATCCCGCTCTCAAAGCGCTCCTCCTCCTCGTCGGGCAGCCTCTCGATCTCCGCCTCGAGATTCAAGATCTGCGCCTCGAGATTCAAGATCTGCGCGCCGCCGCCCGCGCCGCCCGCGCCGCCCGCGCCGCCTGCTGCCGCACCGGCCGGGGCGCTCGACGGCGCGGGCGCCGTCGCGGGCGGCACGCCAACGAAACTCGCGCTCGGTACGGCGCCGCGTGCGCGTCCACGCTCGGTCGCCGCGCGTGCTTGCGCCTGTCGCTCCATGGCATGCGCCCTCATCGCCTCCGCCTGCCTTGCCGCCTCCTCAGCGGCCAGCTCCTCCTGCCGTCGCCACTCGCGACGCGCGAGCAGCTCCTCCCTGGCCTGCGCCATCGCCGACTCGCGCGGCGACGGCGGAGCCCCCTCCCTGACGCTCGCAAACCACGCCGCGTCCGAGAGAGGCGCTCGAGGGGTGCTCTGGCCGGTGGACGGTCGCGGCGTAGACACGGGACGCTCCTGACGCTCGAGCACACGTGGCGAGTGGCTCGGGAAGAGCGGGGCCGCCGTCGGCGGCGGGCGCGGCGCACGCGCGGCCGCCTCAATCGCCTCCGCTTCCGCCTTGGCCATCGCAGCCTGCGCTCGATGCGCCGCCGTGCCCACCTTGACTGCTTGTAACGGCCCGGGCGTGAGGAGCGCGCGCTGGGCCTTGGAGGGCCGGAAGCCTATGTGGAGCTCGCCCTTGGCGGCGCGAACGGATGAGGGGCGGACGGCACGCTCGAGCTCATCGAGGGACACCTCTCCCGAGTTGTCGATGTCGATGGACTCGAAGAGGTATCGGATCGCCTCCGGATGCTCACCTGTGGGGAGGAGGGTGGGCGCCGTGGTGAGCACATGCATGCAAGGCCATCGTCACGGATCGCCTCCGGATGCTCACCCAAGCCTATCGCCTCCATCGCCTGACGAAACTCCTTGGGCGAGACCGTGCCGCTGCCGTCGGCGTCCCACTCCTTGAACAGGTCGGTCACGCGGCCCCAGTTGGCCGCGAGCGCGACCGTGAGCTGCTCGATCAGCGGCACGTCGCTCTCGACGGAGAGGGCCGTGTGGCGAAGCAGGCGCGCCGCCGGCCCGGCCTCGTGTGAAGAGCTACGCGGACGCTGTGGGGACGCAGGGGAGGAGGCCGGCGACCCAGGGGAGCCAGGCGGGAGGAGCGCCTGCCGACCCAGGAACCGGTTGACTTCCCGGTACTCGATGGTGCCTGTCTTGTCCTTATCGAGCCTGTCGAAGAGAGCATCGATCTGCTTCTTGTCGACCTCGGCGAAGCCCAGCGTGGCCACGGCGCGACGGAACTCCTTCTTGGAAATCATGCCATCGCCGTCGGTGTCCCACGCGCGGAACAGATCCATCACGCGCTCGAGACCCTCCTCATCGCCCAACGCGGTGCGCAGCTGCTTGGCCATCTGTTTCGCTGTCGTGGCCCCGAGAGCGCCGGGCTCGGCGGCGACCGGCGCGGCCGCGGCGACCGCCTGCACCCGGGCCGCGATCTTGGCCTCGGCCGTCATCGCGCCCTCGCGCCAATTGAGCTGCCGGAGCTCGTGGCGCTGCAGCGTCCCGTAGTCCTTATCGCCCTCGGCCGCCTCCTCGGTCACCCTCTCGCTCAGCTTCGTCTTGAGCTCGCGCAGCTCGAGCGAGCCCGACTTGTTGCCGTCGAGCTCGTCGAAGACCTGCTGGACCTCGGACTCGAGGGCGTCGAAGCCGAGGACGCGAACGAGCTTCGCAAACTCGGCAACCTCGATCTCGCCGTTCCCGTCCTCATCCCACTCCTTGAGCAGCTCGACCACGCGTGCCCCTGAGCGCTGGTACGCGTCCTTGAGCGCAAACTTGATGAACTCGGCCATGCTGATCTCGCCGCTGCCGTCGAGGTCCATGGCTTTGAAGCGCTTGCGCAGCGCCTCCTCCGTCTGGATGGCCATCTCGCGCTCACGCACCATCCTCGAGAACTCGCGGAAGTCGAGGCTTCGGTTGCGGTCCTTGTCGTGGGCATCCATGTCCATCGCGACGCTGCGCCCGAGCTTGGCAAAGTCGGCCGCTCTCTGCAAGTCGGCCTCCGTCGCCTTGCGTCGGTCATCGTCCTTGGACCCGGCCGACGGCACGCGCAGCGGCGGCATTCAGTCAACAGTGAGCGCCTTCGAGTCAACAGGAATAACTTGACCTAAAATGGAAAGAAGGGTGGGGCCAAATTCAAAGCATGGTGTGAGGTGTTTGTGAGAACGTGAGGCACATTGTCTTCACAGTTTGAACTTTCTCAACGTCTGAAGAGTAAAGAAATCAATGCGCTCGGCAGGAGTATTCATACACGCGGACGACGACCCAGCCGCTCTGCGTGCGATGGTGGAGCAGTGGCGCACGCAGAGTAGCATGCTATCCGATATGGTCCGCGAGCTGCAGGAGAGCGAGAAGGCCGCTTGGCGCGCCGCCAACGAGGCGCGTGAGCAGGCGGTCCGTGAGGCACGCGCCACGCTCTTGCAGGCAGCATGTGGTGACCTGGCAGCAACGCTTCGCGCCGAGCTTGCCACGGAGCGTCAGGCCAACACCCGCATGCAGCAGCTACTTCGTGCGCAGGAAGAGAAGATCAGCTTGCTGGAGCAAATGCTGCAGAGCACGAGGGAGCATGATGGCGGCAGCAGCGGGGTGGTCGCGGCCCAGTCGTGGCTACCGCGCTGGCTCGGCACGTCGGCCAATGGTAGCAGCAGCGGCGGCGCTGGCGGCTGCGGCAGTGGCAGCGGTGGCGATGGCGGCGGCGATGGCGGCGGCACCAACTCCTCGGGCGGCAGCGGCGGCCACGAGAGCAGTGGGGCGACCGAGGAGGCGGCCTGGAGTCGATGGCTGCCTCTGCCGCGCCCGTCGGCGGCGGCCACACCGATCAAGGCGCAGGCTTGGCACTCTCAGACAGCGACGCCGTCAGTCACGGCGGCCCGAGCAGCGCCACCCGCGGCAGCAAGCAGCGCCGCCGCCGGTGGCGTGGTCACCAACGTTGCCGCCGCTGCCAAGGCTACCCCCAAGGCTACCGCCACAGCGGCGGCGGCGGCGCCGCCGTTATCGCCGGTCGCGGGAGAGGATTCAGCGGCGGGCGTTGCTCCTCCTCCGCCGGCAACGCCGCTCGCCGAATGGACGTGTGCCCAGGCGGCGGCGCGCCGCCTGCAGCTCGAGCTGCGTACCGAGCCTCGAAAACGCGCGAGTGCGGTCGGTGGGGGTGGTGCTGGCGGTGCGGCTCATGTCGAATGCTTTCTCGAATCCTTCCTACACACCGTCGAGCGGGGTGGCGCGATCGGCGGCAGCGCGATGGTCGGCGGCGGTAGCGCGACGGGCGGCGGAGCCCAGAGCATCGCCGCCGACGAGGCTGACGCAACCAACGCGTTGACGCCTGCCCGAGGTTGCAGCGCCCACGCCGCCGCCGACGACGACGCCGCCGCCGTCGCCGACGCCGATGTGGTGGCCGGCTCTCCGTGTGTCGACCTCGACGTTCCCGCCGGCGTCGATCTCGTCGACCTCGAGATGGCCGCCGCGGCGGGTGCCGTCCCGAGCGCCGCAGATCTGGCCGTGCGGCGCGGTCTCTGTCTCCAGCCGTGCGTGGTCGTCGCTCTCGGTGCCACGCACGACGACCGCGTCCCTGGCGTCGGGTACAGGCCGAGCCCGCCCGTGACCACGCGCGTGCGTCACGCCGGCAGCCCGGGGAGCACCCACCGCTCAGGGGGCAGCAGTGCCAGCAGAGCCGACCTGTGCAGCATGAGCAGCGCGTGCAGCACCGTCACGCTCAGCAGCGTGCCCTCGACTGATCGGTCAGCCGGATAGTACTTAGGAGCTCAAACAGGTTCGCTCACAGGTGGGGGGCGAGACGGGCACGATGGATGCTGCGGAGGTGAGCGCTACCGACGCGGTGCGACAAGAAGGACGACACGATTTTATCTAGACGACGCTACCGAAGGCAGCGCGCGTCCCTAGCATGTAGTGTAAGCCTCCACCTAGGAAACCTTTGAAGTGACAGTCACTCAGGGTCGTATAGAAAATGAAACGACAGACCAACACAACCCGCATAAAATGCGATCGGCGCCCATGTTCGCCACGCCAGTCGACGGTCGTACCTTCCTCTTCACAGCAGTCGACCTACCAGTAGACGGTCGTGTAGATGCTGTTGGCGGATTGTGCACGTTTGAGATATATTCCCGGCAGCGCGCCCGGCGCCTCTCGCGGCGACTCCATGTCTGGAGAGGGCGAGATCATGCTGGCTAATGACGGCTTGCTGTTCAGCGAAGGCTTGCCAAGATTCAAGCGAGAATGAGACGATGCAGAGGTTAAGCTGCCAAAGCTGCGCTCGGTTGACAGCATGGGCAAGAGGCGCGGCTTTGAGGGTGTACGGCTTAGGCTGCTCAGATGCGGATAGGCGTAGATGTTGTTCAAAAACTGTGGCAACAACTCCACCCGCGATGCCGACGTCTCGAGCTCGGGAGGGAAGCGCATGTCGTATTGCTTTTGCATCCAGCTCTCGGTCCGATCGCCAATCCATGGCTTGTGCGGCTGCCCGGAGTGCAGCAGAGGATGCGTACCAGAACGCCCCATCGACCGACAGGCGACCGACGCCGCTTTTCCTCTCGACGAGTATCTTCGCGATCGTTCTTGACGAAAACTCGTGGACTCATTACAAATGTGGCCGTGACAAGTCACACCCCAGTGGCTCGCCCAAGTTCTTTTCGCGAAATGGCCAAGAACGCGCGCGAGAAGCCTGAATCATGTGGTCGGTGCAGCTCTCCGGCCAGTTCCAGCCGTACGACGCTGCCGCCAATTCAAAGATCGAGGCGGCCTTCCGAGCGGGCAGCCAGCACGCCAAGATCGACCTGCGAGGTCAGAGATACATCATTAGCTTCCAGCCTGCGGACGCGATGAGGCAGAAGCTCGAGAACGACCCGTCGCGCACGCGGCCGGTGCGACGAGAGGCGCCTGCTCCCACCGCAGCAGCTGCTGTGCCGGCGGCGCCCACCGCGCCAGCGGCTCCAGCCGCGCCTCCCGCGCCAGCACCTCCCCCGCCAGCACCTCCCGCGCCAGCACCTCCTGCGCCTCCCGTGCCTCCCACCAAGCGCAAGGAACCAGCAGCCGTCGATGCAGCGACGTCGAAGCGGGCCAAGGGCGACCCCGGCAAGAAGGCGGACGCGCCTGCGGCCTCCTCATCCGCGGCGGCCTCGTCCGCCGCCGTCGACCTGACCGGTGACGGCGGCGGCGGGGCGGGCACGAGCGGAAGCGGCGCGGTGGGAGCAGCGGGCACACCAGCAGCGGGAGCAGACCCGTCGACGAACAATCAGCGCATCGAGGCGATGCTGCTCGAGCTTGCCGAGACAGAGAAGGTCAAGGGCGACAACGTGCGCGCGGGAGCCTACTTCAAGGCGGCCAAGGCCGTCCGCGAGCATCCGAGTCCAATCACCGACGGGAAGAAGGCGGCCAAGGAACTCAAGGGCGTGGGCAAGAAGATTGCCGAGAAGATCGACGAGCTGCTGAGCACGGGGAAACTCGCGCGCCTCGAGCGCGAGCGCGGCGATGCGGGCACGAGCTCCCTGCGCCAGCTGCAGCGGGTCTCGGGCATCGGCATCAAGGCTGCGGAGGCGCTCCAGGCAAAGGGCATCATGGACCTGCTCACGCTGCGCGCGCGTGCGGAGGCGGACCCGACGCTGCTCACGCACGAGCAGACCCTCGGGCTGACCCACCTTGAGGACTTTGAGAGCCGCATCCCCCGCGCCGAGATGCTCCGGCTCGAAGCTGCCGTTCGACGCGCGGCCGACGCCCACTCACCCCCGCTCGACATGACCGTCTGCGGCTCGTTCCGACGCGGGAAGGCGTTCTCAGGCGATGTGGACGTGCTCCTGACAAACCCATCGTTTGCGCGCGTGCCCGAGGATGGGGACGCGGCCGGCACCCCCGGCTGGCTCAGCACGCTCGTCGCCGCCCTCAAGGCCAGCGGGTTCGTCACGGCCGTGATTGCGCTCGGGGCAAAGAAGGCGGCGTGCGTCTGCCGGCTCGCTGATGACGAGTGGCGCGCGCTGCAGCAGCCCACGGCGCTGCCCGCCCCGATGGAGGTGGAGAGCGCCGGCGCGGTGAGCGAGGGCAGCGGCGAGGCGGGCGGCGAGGGCAGCATCGTCACAGATTGCGGCCAATTGGGCGACTGCCTGCGTCGCAGCCTGAGTGATGGTTACAGCCTGAGCAGCAGGGAGACGATGAGTGGTGGTTCTCCGCCTGCCTCCGCCGCGGGGCCTCAGACAGGTAGGGCATCATTAGACGAGGACGGAGGCACAGAGGACGAGGAGACGATCGTTGCGAGACTCGCTGGCGCGGCGACGGGTGGCAGCGGCGGCAGCAGCGGCGGCGGCAGCGGCGGCAGTGCCAGCGGGAGCGCCACCGCTTCGCCCCTGTCTGCGCCCCCCACCGCCGCGCCCCCCACCGCCGCGCCCTCCACCGCCGCGCCCTCCGCCGCTGCTCCCTCGGTTGATGTCGTCCCGTCGGTTGGTGCCGTGCCGTCGGTTGCACTGCCAGCCTTCCAACAGCTTCTCGCGAAGAAGAAGGCGGCCCTCGCTCAGGGGGGGCACGGAAGGCGCGACCTCTTCCCACAATGGCAGGCGCGCAGGGCAGATTCCGCCTCTTCCAGGGGTGGCGAGCCCGGGGTGGCGACTGGCGAGAAGACGGCTGCGGCCGTTGCCGCCGGCACCCAAATTTGCAGTGACAGCGGTGACAGCGGCGGCAGAGGCGACGGCGACGGCGACAGAGACCCGATCGCCGCGGCGGCGGCACCGGTGCCCTTCAAGGAGATGAGGAAGGCGGCGGGCAAGCTAGCCGCGTCTGCGGCCGCTCACGCTGGCGCCTCCGAGTGCGCCGGGCACGCACATGTCGCCTCAGCCAGCTTCGACGTCTCTAGCTTCAGCGGCGGCTTCGATGTCGGCGCGGGCGCGAGCGGGCCGCGCTATCGGCGGCTCGACCTGCGGCTGGTACCGTGCGAAAGCTATGCAGCGAGCGTGCTCTACTTCACAGGGAGCGACGAGCACAATAAGTCGATGCGCTCCGTGGCGATCGCAAAGGGCATGAAGCTGAGTGAGTACGGCCTGTTCACGGTACGAAAGGGCACCGACGGAAAGCTTGTCGAGGAGCCTCTCCCGGGTATGCACACCGAGCAAGCCATCTTCGAGGCCCTCGGCATGGCGTACAAGGCGCCCGCGGAGCGTGACCTCTGATAATAGTGTCACTGTAACGCCTCCGGAGCGTGACCTCTGAGAAACCTCTGAGCGCGAAGCCTTCTTCACTTGACTCATGACCACATGCGGCGGCGGGGGCGTGCCGGCGCGGCCGGGCGCCGCGCGGCGGTCCGGTTCCGTCATCGCGTGACGTGACGACGACGGTCAACGCGCGCGGCCCCCGCGCCCGGGCCGGCGCCGCACCGCCGCGGCGGGGGCGGCGTCCCGGTCTTGTCCGGTCTTCCGGGTGGACTTGTATATTAAAAAGTGGTTTTGAGTGACCGCTGCGAATCATGCACATACATACACTATACGGGCACCATTACAAAGAGCATGAGGCTCGACTCGGTCGCGCACATCAGATCGCATCTCGAGTCATCCGATTCGGGTCACTGGGTACCTGTGAACATCGAGATGATGTACCCCACAATGCCGAGCAGGATGACGCACAATATGAAGTCGATGATGAAGCGGTCGGCAGAGCGCGTCTTTGTGAGCGTCTTCTTCATCTTCTTGTTGAGTTTGTTCAAGTGTCCCGAGGCCAACTCTACCTTTGTCTGGATCTCCTCCACCATGGCTGTCTGCACCTTGACCTCATCGCGCATGTTGAGCGCGATACTCTTCAGCTCCTGGACGCCCTCGGCGACGACTTCGAGCTGCTCGTCGATCTGCTCATTCTTCTGCTGCAGCTTCATCAGCCCCTCTTGTGTCTCGATGTCGGGCAGCTCCGTGCCACTCGTGCCGCCGCCGCCGCCGCCGCCGCTCCTGCCGCCCATCACGCTGCCGAGCGCGCCGCGCACTCCGCCCGAGAAGAGGTCGACGCGGATCTCGGTCTGTTTGCCAGTGAACCGCTTCTGCTCCATTTTCTCGCACTCGTCGATGTGCGCGAACACCAGCTCCACTGCCTCCCGCCGATTCTCCGCCTGCTCTTTTGCGTCCGCCTTCTTACCAGCCTTGGCCGCCTCCTTTGCTTGCAGCGCTTGCAGCTTCAGGGCGTCCTCGCGTACCATCTTGAGCTGGGATCGGATCTCGTGCGACATCTGCACCGTCGCCTTCGTACCCGATGCGCCCTTTTGCAGCAGCTCGTCGCGCTTCTTCAGGTTCGTCCTAATGTCCTTGACGCGCTGCGCGATCTGACCCTTGAGATACCGGAACTCGTCGCCTTTGCCCCTTCCGCCCTTGTCACCCTTTTTATTATTATTCTCGCCCGTCTCCTCCTGGATCTTGTTCAGCTTCTCGAGCAATGGTTGCATGTTGCCCGCCGCTGCCGCGAGGCTGCCGCTGACGAGTGAGCACGCCGATGCCGCGCCGATTCACAGAGGACGAGTATTCACAGCGATTTTGACAGCAAATCGGTGCGGCTTCGCGGACGACTCGTGTCGAGGCCACATAGATTCACCCAAAGACGCCCAGTTTGGCTGGTCCTCTGACCAGTCGATGCTCAGAGAACTCCTGGCTCAGCCTCTGACGACGTTCGTTCGCATGCTTCGCCGCCTTTCATCGATCGGCTTTGCCCGAATCTCTACCCTTGCCGTACGTTTTTCTTCCTCGTCCGCCGCGGTGCCGCCGCTGGTGAGCTGCGAGTGGCTCCACAAGCAGCTTGGGGCAGCCGCGTCAGCGTGCCCCAAGGTCGTGGATGCGTCGTGGTACCTGCCGGCGATGAAACGCAACGGCCGTGCGGAGTACCTCGAGAAGCGCATCCCGACGGCCACCTTTTTCGACATCGACGCGACCGACGACACCTCGAACTTGCCGCACATGGTGCCTTCGGCGGCCTTCTTCTCTCAGGCGATGATGCAGTGCGGCGTGAGCAATGCTGACCACGTGGTGGTGTACGACGGCAAGGGCCTCTTCTCGGCCGCGCGCCTCTGGTGGATGCTCCGCGCCTTTGGCCACGAGCGCGTCTCGGTCCTCGACGGCGGGCTGCCTGCGTGGGTCGCTGCCGGCCTTGCGCTCGAGGAAGGGCCACCGCCCGCCGCTGCGAGAGGCGCATTCTTCACCGCCGCGCTGCGTCCGGGCGCGGTGACCGACGCGGCTCGGCTGCTCGCCCACGTGACCGCGCCCGACGCGGCCGAGCCGCTGCTTGTCGTGGACGCGCGCCCGGCCGAGCGCTTCGAGGGCACCGTCGTTGAGGTACGCCCGGGATGTCGCTCCGGCCACATCCCAGGCTCTCGCTCCGTACCGTTTGGAGCGCTGCTGGAGCCGAGTGGCAAGATGCGCCCGCCGGACGAGCTGCGCGCCGTCTTCGCCGGGGCTGGCGTGGCGCTCGACGCGGCCGGGCCGCCCTTGGTCACCTCTTGCGGCAGCGGGGTGACCGCGGCTGTGGTGATGCTCGGCCTCGCACAGCTCGGTCGATCGGAGCGCGTCAGCCTGTACGACGGCTCGTGGGCCGAGTGGGGGTCCGACCCGAGCAAGCCGCTCGCTACGGGCCCCGCGTGAGTGGCTGGCGAATTGTGTCGGCCGTTGTGTTTTTAGGTAGGAAGTGCCCGAAACTTGGAGCGTCTTCGTGCGAAAAAAACGCCGCTCGCCGCGGTCACGTTGTGTCGTCACCATGCTGCTGATCAATAGCAGCCTTGGGTGGTTCTTGGGGGATGAGCTACCAGGGTGCCTCAAAAGTATCGGTATCCGAACCTGGGAAGAGGCTTCCAAAGTCTGGACGGTCTCGTGCTTTTGCTTCACTGCCAACACGATCCTTTTGCTTGGGCGGAACATCGGCGCAACCATGCTGCTGACCGGTCTCAGCGCCGATGCGCTGCCATACGTCATGGTCTTGGTGGGCGCATTCATACTCGTGATCATGCCCCTCACCGCGTACCTCGTGTCGAAATCCTCCTCGAACACCGTGCTGACGGGAATGACCTTTGTAATGATCGTCGTCCTCACATCCTTCCTGTTCATGTTCACCACAGGCGTCGCCGAGAAGTATCCGAAGATCGTTTACCCCATGTTCTTCGTCGTCGAGGAGGTCGTCGATTCGGTACTCATGGTCCTCTTTTGGCAGATCGGCATGCTGTGCTTCACAAAGGACGAGGCCAAGCGCCTCATCGGCATCGTCAACATGGGTGCTGCACTGGCAAACCTGGCGAATGGTGTGACCGTCGCCGTCCTCATCCACTACTTCAGCGCGTTTGCCATCTTACCGGCCCAGATGGTGCTGTTGCTGTTGCAGCTCATTCCTAACTTCATCTGCCGTCGCTGGATCCCAGACACGGAGACCAAGGACGGAGTGTCGAAGCCCAATGCGAGCCAAGGCGACGGGGCCGCGTCCTCGGCCGCGCCCGAGACGAGGGACGACAGAGCGTGGTACATGAACCCGTTCACGCAGCTGATAGGCCTGTGGCAGTTTGCCACGGTGCTCACCTTTTCTTGCATCGAGTTCCAGTACAACGCAACCCTCGCCCACTTTCTCGACGCCAACGGCATCGCCCAAGTCACTGCGAATCTCGCCTCGGTGGCGAGCGTCGGCCAGACTTTCGTCAACCTTCTGATCACTCCGTTTCTGCTCCAGGTTGCCGGGACGTGGGCCGCACTACTGGTGACTCCCGCCGCATATGTGTTGGGCGAGTTTGGTATCATGTCGGACCAGACGGTTCGGATGGTCTTCATCTGCCGCTCGATGGACTTCATCTTCCGCTACACCGTCTCGGACAACACGAAGCAGATCCTCTACAAATCGGTCCCGCCTCATCAGCTGATCGACGCGCGCGCCTTTACTGATGGCTCGATCAAGAAGCTCGCCCCCATGCTCCTCGGTGGCATCCTGATCGTCGTGCAGGGGATCACTCACCTCGGGGCGTACGAGCTCGTCTTCCCTTTGGCGGTGTTTGCTATGGGCCTTTCGGCCGGCCTAGTGCCACTGGTCTTGTACCTTGCCCAGATGAGCGAGGAGCAGCCCAATCAAGAGCTACATTGAAGGCAAGCATGCATTAGACGATGTGCATCAAAGGCAAGCATTCCCAGAAGCATCTTGGAGATATTTGAGGATAATTTGAGGATGACGATTCTACAACACCTCGGGCCGATCTGCACAGGATCGAGTGAGCCGAGAGGGCTGGACTACCTCTAGACTACCTGTCGACCCAGCCTGCTGACGTCGCGCTGATATTCGGGGCATTGAGGGCAACCGCGGTAAAACCGCGGGGCAAATGCCCGGTGTGCTTGGGTGTGTGAGCTAACACCGGCGCTGGCCGCTGCTGTCGCATAAATGCCCGCGGGTGCTCGGTCTCGACGGACGCCACAGACCGTTAACAGACCGTCGACTGGACACAGCGGGCCTGCAGCGGGCTCCGTGCCTGTGTGCGGGCCAGTGCGGTTTCTGCCGTACTCGAGTGCGGTACCACAGTGCGGTCTCGGGGGCACGTCTGCACGAACCGGCCGGATGACGGTTCACGGTACTTGGGTGGGCCGAGAGCTAGCCGAGAGCGCCCAGAACCGGCTTCGTGAGCGATTTTGACGCCGCGGTTGTGCGCGCGCGGTGCGGTATGTCTTAGGTATGTCGTGTTCGTGTACCCTGTTATACTCACTCCTTCTCACCCGCCCCGTCTCTCGCGTCGCTCCGCGCTCAGCACAACTGGGCGGGTGTGTAATTTACATTTGTGGAGTACATGGTGAGGTTCTAATTATATATATCTGAGTGATTGATGAGTGATTTGTGACTTCGACGCGTGCTCGCTCCATACGACCCGACCATCGGGGTGCGACGAAAGATATGTGAGATCCGTCTGAATCTCGATCTCGATCACTTGAGGGTGCCTAGATTTGAATCACAGGTTTCCCCTCATCGCCTCCGCCGCCACGGTCGTCGGTTCTGGTGCCGCTCACATCCAGGCACACCGAGGGACTGTTGGCTCAGTTATTCTTTTTCCTCTGCTTCTATTCTTAGACGTGCTGCTTCTCCTCGTTCTGATAGGTTATGGCAGCCTCGATGCTGGCCCACACCTCAGGTTGCGGCCGGTTGGCGTCAATCTTGTGGACGACGCCCGCGGGCCCATAGTGATCGAGGATGGGAACTGTCATGGCGTGGTAATTCTCGAGGCGCGATTTGAGCGCCTCCTCGGTGTCGTCCTTTCGCTGCATCAGGGGCTCGCCCGTCTCATCGTCCAGCATCGTCTCTGCGCTAGGCTCCTGCTCGCCGAGGCTCTTGGGCGGGGCGAACTTGATGTGGTATGAACGCCCCGACTCCTTGTGTACCCACCGGCCGCAGATGCGCTCCGTGAGCACCTCGTCGGGCACATCGAGCGCCACCACGAAGCCGACCTTCTCGCCGGCCTCCGCCAGCATCGCATCGAGCATCTTGGTCTGCTCCATAGTGCGCGGGAAGCCATCGAGGATGAAGCCCTTGGAGCAGTCGTCCACCGCGATGCGCTCCTTGATGAGGTTCACCACCAGCTCATCGGAGACCAGACCTCCGCTCTTCATCACGCCTTCGGCCTGCTTGCCAAGCTCGGTGCCCGCAGCCACGGCCGCACGAAGCATGTCGCCCGTCGAGAGCTGAGGAATGCCGAGGGTCTCGACGATCTTGGGAGCCTGCGATCCCTTGCCCGCGCCAGGCGGACCGAAGAGGATCATGATCTTCTTATTAGGCGTGTCGGGCTTCGACGCGGCACAACCCATGTTCGCCGAGAGAACAGAGAGGATCGGTCGTCGCGGACCCGCGCTTTAGGAATTCCAGGGTATGTTTCAATATGTTTCAACAAGTTTGCCGAAACGCCGAAAACGGAGGGAGAGCAATTGGAGGGTAATTGCATCGCCGATAACATGTAATTAATCCTTCCGGGAAAAAGGAGATGAATGTGTGGCGATTACCCGCGCGGGTTAGACGCTTATACCCGTGACCCCGTGAGCCGGGTCATGTGTGCTGATGTCTGACTAGCGTCAATTGTATATTATGTAAACAAGGTTCAGAGATGCCTGTTGTGAGAATTCGGTAAGAATTCGGCTATGATTTGGGTGTCGAACTTAAACTTATAGATGGTTTATATACCGTACTAATACGCTACTAAAGTGAAAGTTGAGCGCGGTCGCCTACTGCACGGCGCTTTCCGACAGCATGGCACGCAGACCGCATCCACTGCGGCTTACGGCGAGACGGCAGCTCAGAGTCAGAAAGTGGCAGCTCAGCTGTGCACATGCACTTCAGCACCGCGGCAGCGCTGAGGCGGTAACGCGAAACACGTGACCGCATGTCAGGCCTCATGGATGTACCAATAACTTCGTGGTGCAGGTAAATCCACAGCTCTCTGTTGCTAGTGGGACCGGCGCCCCGCAACACCATTCCGGCGACAGGGTGATCTTCATTGCGCCACTCAATCGGGCCCTGCCCTGATGCGCTGCTCGTGCGCCAGCCGAGGCGATGGCGTTGTATGTTGACAGGCCGCGAGAACTCACGACCATCTGTGGAGAAGGCGAGAGCAATGCAAGCTGAGGGCGGCTGGCTAAGTGGAAAGATCGCGATCAGCGAGGAGGGGTCTAGGGGGTTCCGCTGCACGTGGAAAAAGTAGAGGTCGGCAGACGCTGGAGGCAGTCCACGGATGCGAATGGATCGCCAGGGCGTCCAGTTGCCCGTAAGCGCGGACCCCATGCTAGTCGTCGTCTGCACAAAGCGACCGCCAGCAGTCGCATGCTCCAGGATGTTTGCACGAGCGAAGAGGCGGAAGACACCACTCGGAAGCTGCACAAGCGATAGCCGACCGTCAAAGTCGCAGACCGATGCCCCGAGCGCGACGTTCCCATTGGTCCACTGTCTTACTGACGGAATTCGTCTCAGCCGCCGCTCAGCACAGTCACGCGGCTCGTTCACGTCGATGACCACGTCTGACAAGTGCCAATGCTGGGTGGACTGTGACCATGGCCAGCCAACGCCTCGCGCAAATCGGATGCCTTCGCGCTCAGGAAAGCGGGCGAAGCTTTCTTCGCTTGGACCCATGCCTCCAGCCAGCACGTACTCGTTATCGCCGAGGTTGATGACTGCGAGGTTATGCGCCATGCGCCGTTCGTTGGTGCCCAGGTCGGCAATTGCTGATATGCTGGGGAAGAGTTTCTCGCCATCATCATACGGGCAAGCGTTACGTGAAGGGCATCGAAAATCGAGACCTTCTGCATCAGTTGCCTTAAGCCAATGGATCTCCGCTGTGCTCGTCGGCAACCCCTTGAAGACGAGACAAAGGGACGCACCGCACTCAACGAGCGAATAGTAGCGCCATGGCCGGCCAACCGTTGCATTCACAACTGCTGCGGCGCTACGATTGGGCAGCAGCTCCGGGCCGCGGCAAATTTCATTTTGCCATGCATCGCGCCATACTGCCGGATCGGTATTTGCGACCAATCGATCGTACCAGGATAAGATGCCGATTGCTTGCATGCGCTGCTTCGCCGCTTGTGCGGCTGCGTGACTTTTCTCCTTACGGGCATCCCTATTTTTGCCCTCTGCTTGATACCCGTCTCTCAGCTCCTTGCACGCTTTAGAACAGTGGATTAGTACGCTCACATTTTTTGTCTCGGCCGCTTTATGCTCCTTCGGCTTCTTTTGGCAGATGTTGGAGCAAAGCCGCACGAAGCGCTCGGTCGCCATTCTTTATCGTGTGAAACTCGATTACCGGTACCGGTACCGGTAAAAAGTCACCGGGGGGAGCCGGGACACGTACGGGACACACACGGGACACGCGGGCGCACAAAGGCACACGGACCACCGGTACCGGTCACCGGTACATGTACTATACCGTAAGACACCGGGGGAGCCGGGAGCCCGGGACATATCAGTAGACATAATTCACAGATTTGCTCGTTCGTCGTTGGCAGCGTGTACGCATCACAAGCGGAACGCAGCGAGGACGTGCGTGGGTGCGACGCCCTCGTGCTCGCGCCCAAAGTGTTCAAGAAGCGCTTGGAGTCGCTCGGGTTTGGGCGGGAGCGCCCCCGCCTGCGGCACGCCAAGCTCGGTGCTGTGCACACCCGAGCAGCACAAGATCGAGTCGACGCCGTTGCGCGCCGCGCCGAGCACGTCGTGGTGGAGCGAGTCGCCCACCGCAGCAACGCGTGCGTCACGCCCAAGGCCCGCTCGCGCAAGCAGTGAGCGGCAGCGCTCGTAGATCAGCTTGTGCGGCTTGCCCACGAGACGCACATCCGTCGCCCCGAGCGCCTGGTACCGGTACGCGAGCTGCCCGGGCATGGGCGAGTCTTGGCCGTCGGGGCGGATCAGGTCAGGGTTGGCGACAAGGAGGGGCAGCCCACCTGGTCGGCGCGCCATCGCGGCCTGCAGCACCTCCTCCTCCGCCGCAATACTGTAGGGAACCGCAGGCTGTCTCAGAAGGTCTGGCCCGTGCCCAAGCATCGAAGAGAGACCTCTCGCGAGCACAAAGTCCGCCTGGCTGATGGGTGAGGCGACCTTGCCCGCATCACGAACGTACTTCTCGTCGTCGGCGCCGTTGCCGAAGACGAAGCAGCGCATGCCGAGGTCGTCAAAGAGCGCGCCCGTGCCCGTTGTGCTCAGACCTCGGAACACGAGATCACCGGAGGTGACCACGCTGATCGGCGGCACGTCGCCTGGGCGCCCGAGCCCGGCTTCTTCGTCTTCATCCTCGCACGGCCCGAAACCCATCGCCCTTAGCCGCGCAAGCGTGTCTCCCTTACGCCGGCTCGAGTTGGAGATGATCACAATCTTCTTGCCAAGCTTCTGTAGCATACTCACCGCCTCGACGGCGCCCTCATACGCTGTCTTGCCATCTGCGCATCGAGACGCGGAGCAAAAGACGTATGCGGCAACCTAGGCGTGGGTAACATTCCTCCTGAGCTTCGTGGCTAGGAGGGCAGTGAAGAGGCACACACCATGAATGACGCCAAATTGGTCGAGCAGGAAGGCATCATACTTATCAGACACGTCGAGGAGTGACGAAAGTGCAGTCGATGCCGTTGCAGATGCACACATGCGTACCGTGGCGGGCGGGCCTCGATGTTGCCGCAGCGCGGCGCTCGATGCGATGAGGACCGCGAGCATATTGTGTGGCCGACGTGTGGTGGTCTCGAGGGGCGAGATTTTTAGCGTGAACTGAACTGAACTGAGCTTGCGTTTACAGGTGTGAACAAGCTTGTGGGAACCCCGATGCAAACAGTTGGGTTTCGCTCTTCGCGCATACCGGTACGCGCCGAATCGCGCCTTTTGCCGCGCCCCACACACTCTTCTCACAATGCCTCGACATCATGTTCTTAGTTGCACGCCGAGTGGCGGTAACTCGTCCGGATCGCAGACCATCTGCGTGCAAGCGTCGCCAAATCCAGAGTACGCATCGCAGCCCGGCAACTATGCACATTGGCTCCTCGCGCACCTCTTCCCACTCTTGAGCGGTGCCCTCAACATCTCCAACCGCACCTTTGTTGGTGAGCAGTGGCACATCATGCACGGCGGTAACACGGTTCTACCTGTATGGGCACCCCGATACGCTGAGCTCTTTGGCGTTACGTGCGTGCGAAGCACGGACGATTCGAGCGGAGGCCAGCTTCTCGGCTACGGATGTGACATGCGACTCAACGTGAGCGTTGCAGCTTTTGCATTCTGCCGGCGCGCCTTCTGGGCTTCCGATGCGCTTCGGCAAGTCTCCGCGTATTTGCGGTCACGGCTTCGGTTGCCGGCTCTATCCGAAGCTTCTATGACAGGGACGGCTTTCTCCAAGACATCACGGATTGTGATCTTGGAACGGCGAGGCACTGATGGTCGCCGTGGCTTTGTTGGACTCGAGCGTGCGTGCGAACCGGGGTTTGACAAGAGTGCTATCGAGCGCGGCGTGCTCACTCAGGGCATGGCGGTCGAATGCACGAGCTTCAACATGTCCACCCCACTCGCTGCGATGGCGCAAGCTGTTGGCTCGCCTGACGTGCGGGCCTTGATTTCCGGTCACGGGGCGGGATTGGCCAACGTGATTTACATGCAGGCCGGGGCGGCGATGGCCGAGTTCGATGCGATCAAGAACATGGGAAAGGCACGCAACTTCTACCAGTACTTAGCCGAGGGCCTGGGTGTGCGGAGCATCAAGGTATGGCTCAACGCGTCGGGCGCGCGCTTCTGCCCGCCGCGTGTGAACGCGTGCGGCAGCGGCAACCTCAACATGTACCGTGCGAGCATCAAGATATCTGCAACCGTTCTCGACGACGTGCTGACAGAAGTGGCAGCCATTGGCCCACTACGAGATTGCGGCGTGGCGCGTGACGAGGAGGGTGCCAAGATGTATCGCGCCAAGCCGCGCCAGCCGGGGTGGGGTGCTTTGGAAATGCTCCCGTGGACCAAGGACCCTTCACCGTGGAACCGGAGCTACCTGCTCCCCCCTGTGTTTTAGAAGAACAGGTAGCCACTCCTAAGTTGTCAGTAGTAGCCCAGCTAGCCACTCTTACTGTAGGTTGTCAGTTGAGTTAAGGAACTGCATTCACATCGGAGAATTTCTGTGCTGTTGAGACATTTTTGAATCGTATATCGACATGGTGGGCTCGGCGGCGGCGACGCCGACGCGCGCTGCGTCGCCCGACGTGTTGAGGAAGAAGGGCGTGGCCGAGGAGCGGCGCAAATCGATCAAGGGCCAACAGGGCCTGTCGCCGCGGGCGGAGGCTGCCTTCCAAGCAAAGGCCGCCAAAGCTTACATGGGACATCTCAGGGCTGTGGAGAGCGCTGCGGCCAAGCACTTTGCGGCGCGCGGCCCACCGACAGAGATCGGCACGAACGCGGAAGATTTGGCCTGGCTTGAGAATAATAAGACTGCACCTGGCGTTGTCGTCCTGCCGTGCGGCCTTCAATATAAAGTTATCAAGAGCGCCAAGAGCGGCGCCAAGTCTCCAAAGGTCGACACACCGTGCGACGTGCACTACCGCGGAAAGCTGCTTGGGAGCGGCGCCGAGTTCTACTGCAGCTATGCGAAGACGGCCGAGCCCGAGCGCCACGTCGCGAACCGCATCATCCAGGGGTGGACGGTCGCTCTGCAGTTGATGGGGGTCGGGGACAAGTGGATGCTCTTTGTACCCTCTGAACTCGGCTATGGCGACGCGGGCTCGACCAATGGGTGGAAGAACATCCCACCCCACGCTGCCCTCATCTTTGAGCTTGAGCTCTGTGCCGTTCGAAGTGAAGCGGCGCCGCCCAAAGTGCACCGGCCTCCGGGCATGAGCACTGAGGAGCTCATCGAGCTCGCAGCCACTGTGGTGCCGACCAAGCCGCTGGGCTCACCAGCGCCAACGCTGATGCCGACGGGTGCAGAGGAGAACGCCTCGATCAACGGCACCGAGGACCCTCCCGTCACCATGGGTGGCCTATTTGATCGCTCGGCGACCCCTAAAGTGGCTCAGAGACGTCCCCTCAGTGCCTGGCGTGGGGCCGACGGCGGGGGAGGGAGCTGTGCGGCTGGAGGCGGTGCGGGTAGTGTCGAGGCGCTGCGGGCGCTGCTTGCGGACGCGGAGCAGTCGGCGGCCGAGAACACGGCACGCGCCGACGCACTGGCCGCCGAGAACGAGCAACTTCGCGCCACTCTCGGCAAGGCCGTCGAGCGCGCGCTCCAATGGCAAGCTCAGGCCCAGGCCGTGCAGGCACAGCTCGAGGGGTTCGAGGCAGAGGCCATGGCGCTCCAGACCCAGCTTGAAGCCCTCGAATCGTCTCGAGCCGGCTCGAGCCGGCGGAGCGTCGAGGTCGAGCCGCCGGGAGCGCTCCCAACCTCGCCAGAGCTCCGCCGCGGCCTCGAGCCGATCCCATCGGCCCTCGAGACGGCCCTCGAGACGGCGCTCGAGACGGCGCTCGATGCGCCCTCGAGGGTCGTCGTTCTCGTTGGCGTCACTGGCGGTGGCAAGAGCAGCGTGGGGTGCGTCTTGGCCGCGAGCTCGAGCGCGATCCTCAGGCTTCAGCTCGGCCACGCTTCTCCCAGCACACGCCGACTACACCTCCATACCGCACGCAGACCCGCACGCCGTGAGGGCGACCACTCGGGTGATCGACACGGTCGGCTTCCATGACACGACGGCGCCGGCGGCCGTGGCGATGCGCCGCTTCAGCGCCTTTGAGCAGCTGCTACCGGCCGAGGGCGGCGTGGACCTCTTCCTCTTCGTCCTACCGTATGGCCGTTTCTCATCGGCTGCAGAGGCCGCCCTCGACGCATTCGTCGCGTGCTGCGGCGAGGCTGCCCTCGAGCACACCGTGCTTGTGTTCACGCGCTGCCGACTCTCGTACGACGAGCTCAAGGCCGAGCTGATGCGCAGCGCGCCGCCCTCGTTGCGCCGCATCATCCCTCGGCTTGCCTTTCCGTCCGTGCTGGGCGTCGACGTCCTAGCCCAGCCCATCGCTAGTCGCGACATGCTCAGGACAGGCGTCGACGAGGCGATCGCCGGGCTCGAGGGCCAGCGGTACAGCCGACCAGCCCTCGCGGATGCAATCGAAGAGTACGGTGGCGGGCAGGACGAGAAGGAGCGCGCCGCGTTTGCCGCCGCCGTGTCGGACTGGCGCAAGGGCGGCGAAGATGCGAGTCAATGATGGAGCGACCCACTCCCGGCTGCCCCCGGGTTTTCTTTTAAGGGTGCACAGCACACGGCTCTGAAGCTCTCTCTCGGGCGCTTGCGGGCACCTCGCCTCCCAAATTGCTCTCGTTGTCCAGTGGACCGCGTAGGGCTTGATGTTATGAGTCCAGTAATTGTCCCGGACAGTTTAGTCAATGTCGTCAGCAATTATGCTGGATATGTTCGAGGCCTCGACCAGCAGTGCGCCGGAAAGGGCATCAGGGACAAGAAAGGGCACGTGCCAACCCTGGACCGCCGCGCAGGCCGCGAGCGACGACGTCTCGAAAAAGATGCTCATCCAGTACCTGCAGGAGCATGCCGAAGCCACCTTTGTCACCGAGAACAAGCTCAATGGCGTCATCACCGCCGTCGTCACGCGCGTGACCAAGGAGCAGCTGGTCGAGATGTACGAGAAGCATATCAGCAGCGTAGTTGACGCATCCGCGTCGAGCGATGCCGCGGAAGCGGCGAGCGAACCGACGAACGCCTTCACGTTTGCGCCGTCGGCAGAGGCATCCAGCGACAACAATGATGGTAGCGCCTTTGCCTTCAATACCGCGGCGGGCCAGAGCGAAGCCACGCGCGCACTGCCGCCGGCTGCCTCCACGGCCAGCGCCGATCAAGGCGCAAGTGCGTCTGCAGCGCGTTTGGTGGCGCCTCCATCCTCCGTGGCGCCTCCGTCCTCGCCCGAGGCACGCGTGCCGATGCCCGGTCGGGAGGCCGTCGAGGCCTTCCTTCGGCGGCTCAACCCGGTCGCGTATGGAAGTCCGGGCGAGCGGCCGACGCCGGCACAGAGCTCTGCGCTCGACGACGCGGCCAATGGGCTGGGTGCGATGATCAGCAGTGCGGCAGGCCCTGATGGTCTTCTCGCGCAGGACGCTTGCCCTCTCTATTGGCCGGACGAGGATCCGCGGAACGTGTGGGCTCTCGCGGGGCGGCTCGCCGCACGCACGCGCACCGTGCAGCTCCCCCTGCTCAGTCTGAGTGCGACGCTGCAGCAGCGATGGAGGGAGGATGACATCGGGGACGACGAGTGCGAGATTGAATCCCACTCGACAGCCGCGGCGTGCTGGGACGGTGCGGTGGTGCTTGCGGATCTGCTTTGCCTTCCGCCGCCCGTGCTGCTCGCTCACTCGGCTTCCATGGCACGCTCCGTCGCGTCGTACGCGGGGTGGCGCTGGGCCGACAAGTCTGTCCTCGAGCTGGGCTGCGGCATCGGTGCTCTTCCGGCGCTCGTCACGGCGTTTCTGGGAGCGAGGCGCGTCTTATGCACTGACGGCCATGCGTCAGTCCTACGGATGACGAGGGCCAACATTGCACAGTGGGTCTCTGAGCATCCGCGAGTGACGCCGCCCGTCGCGCTCCGTCTTCTCTGGGGCGATGGCGAGTATGTTCGAGGGCAGCTGCGGGCGGCTGGCTTGCCCGAGGCTCCGTTCGACGTGATCCTGGCGGCCGACTGCCTGTACGTCCTCGAGAATCCGGGCGCGTGGGGTAAGTTCCTCTCGACGGTCGTGGCGCTCTCGACGCCCGAGACGCTCGTGTTCGTCACGTACACCGATCGCGGCCACAATGCACTCTGGGAACGGTTTGTCTCCCAGCGCGTCCGACGCTACTTTGATGTGGTCGCCGTAGGCTCGCACCTACTGCATCCCGCTGCGCAGCCAGGCGCCCCTGGGCGGCTCGAGCACCACCATCCGGCCTGCCAGGTCTTCTGCTGGGCGCTCAAAGCCGCCGCGTCTCCTACAGAGAGCGAGTAATTTAGAGCTCTGGTAGACTGACTCACAGCACCACCCTGGGACCATCGACACGACCACGAGTGGCAGCCCGCAGTCGTTGGACGTCCCATCACTCAACATGCCGCGGCGTGCTACAAGTACCGTAGCTACGACGATGCGACTACTGTATAAACGCGATAAACCTACTTTAAACCCGCGTGTTTAAAATGTTAACCCGCCTCGCTTCTCGCGCCTCGACTCGCGGGACCGTACCACGACACTCGGCGTGTCCACTGAGACGTAATGGGCCGGGCCGGTCACCGGAACACGTCACTGAGACCACGCGCCGTTTCAGGAACCGAGCGGCATAGCGAGGCCGAGACCGGCCGCGGTTGGATCGTCGGTAGTGGGGTTTTCGGTGCGTCCCCACGAGGCACGATGTGTGCGTTGTACTCGGTCGTTCGGTTGTCGGCGGGGGGTCGGAGGGCGTTATTGGGACGTCCCCCGGCGATGTGTGGTCTCTCTGTTTTCATGCTGGTCCCCGGATGTTGCTTGTTTCGCTCCCTGTGGGAAGGTCGCAGGCGTGTGGCGCGCGCGGGGGGGGTGATCTGTGAAAAGTGCAGCGAAAAATTACATTCATACCCTGCATACCCTGCTTGCTCCGTGGAGCCTCTTGAGATCTGGTTGACGCACGTCCAGCGAGCGTTCCGGGAGAAGGCGGTGTCCCACTTTCGTCCCGATTGTCAGCCTAGGGGCACAGGGGTGGGGTGAGCTGCTGCGTGGCGCGGCCGCTCATGGAGCCGTCGCAGAGGCCGCCGCTCGCTTGGACTCGCGCGCCGCCTCGCACTCGAGCTTGCGCACGAGGGCGGGACAGCTCGGCGTGCCGTCGAGGCGGCGTGCGAAGTGACCCTCGGTCTTGCAGAAGCGGCAGGCCACAGCCAACGTCGTGCGCGCGGCAGAGCTGACCACCGAGCCGACCCCCGAGCTGACCACCGAGCTCGCATCCTCGCTCACCGACTCACACGGGATGGCGTGAGTTGCCGCCGGGAGGTTTGCTCCAGAGGCGACGCGCGGGTCCACTGCGAAATGCGGAGCCGCACTTGGCAAGGGTGGAAACGTGGTAATAGCACGCTCGCGCAGTGCTTTCTCCATGTGCGCTTCCTCATAGAGCCCGTCCATGCTCGGCTCCGGTGGCTTTGAGCAGGTGTGCGTCGGCTTGACGAGCGCAGCGCGGAGGATGGTGAGCTGCTGCGTGGCGCGGCCATCGAGGGCGTGGACGAGACGCTCAGCGCGCTCGCGCGTGTCCATCACGACCAGGCACGAGTCGTGAAGCGGCGTCGCGACCATCCGACGGAGCTTGGAATCCCACTCCATGATGGGCTTGCCCTCGCGGATACGGCGAAGCCCGCCGATGCGCGCGCTCTTGACTAAAGACTCCACCTCGACATGGAGGGCTGCCCACTGGTGCGAGAAAATGTTGCTGACGCGGACCGATGTGAGATCGGCGTCGGCACGGTGCGTAAGGGCGCCCCCATGGCCCGCGCGAAGCGGGCGCGATCGACTTGATGACATGGTACGCGGTTCGCGTCCGACCGCGTGCGTCGGGAGTCCGAGCGGGGGTAAGAAAGTCGAGCCAGGCGGAAAGCGAGCAGAAACCGATCACCACTTCCACAGGCAGAGGAGAAATCGACTCGAAGGGCACCGCACGGACCGGCGTACCAAGATCACCGGGCCCTCTGTTTTCATGTTCCCCGAATGCGTCGCTACCCTGTGGGAAGGTCGCATCGTGGCGCGACTTGACTTGACTTGGCGCGAGCGCGAAGTCCGCCCGCGTTTGTGCGTGAGCTTGCTCGTTCGCTCGCTCGCTCGCTCGCTCGCTCGCTCGCTCGCTCGTCGCGAACGCCACTTCGCCTGCGTACCGGGTACAAGCTCAGTGTGGCCTCCTGGGATGACGAGCGTGGCTTCAATTGAGTCGAGTCTTGCCTCCATGCACGTCGGCAGTCCACCACCGCCGAGCCCTTATGCATCCTCGCCCGCCATTGATGTTCAGGCCATGCTCCTCGCAGATGAAACCATTGTTGAGGGCATCCTGCTATGCATCGGCGGGCGCATCCCAAGGTTTGAACTGGAAAATCTGCACGTGACAACCCTCGCAGCGGTCAACGACACAATCATCTCGACGCTCGCTCGTGCCAAACTGGTCTGCAAAGTGTGGCGTGCCGCAGCAGCCAGGCCAATTGTTGCTGCAGCCCTCGACAAAGCTCTGGGACCGTTGAAACTGGTGACAGAGTTCTATGAAAATCGAAGGTCGGCGCAATGCGAGGGGCGGAAGTTCAAGAGCCGTCCTACTTTCTGCTCTCCGGGATCCGAAGTCAACAGAAGTGCGATGGAGTGGTTAGTAGCTGGGTTCGAGAATGGACTCCACTCATGTCTATCTGACGATGAAGGGATCGACTCCATCGCGCCCTGCGCTGCACTGATAGGCGAGTTGGTCGCCAATAGTCTACGTGGCCCGTTTGTGATCGCCGCGCCAGAATATCGCTGGAGAGCGTGGCGCGACTCGCTCCGCACGTTCGTTCCCCAATCTCCAATATTCGAGATTCGTCACCTACACGACTTTGAGGAGCAGATGTTTGAGTACACGTCCGACGACGACGAGGAGGAGAGGTGTACTCGTCAATTCGCTGGCATCCTGCTCGTGCCAATCAATCCTGGCTCGGAGGTCGCCATCCACCCACCGCAGGCTGCTTCGCTAGCTGATTCGGATCGTCTCCATGGCCTCGTGCTGTCGCACCGACGACGCATCTCTGTAGACGGCTGGCTCCGGAGCTTCTCACAAGCCATCCGATCCCAGGGCATCAAGTTGATGGTCTTTGACGAGCGCCACTACCAGCCGCCCGGCCTGAGCATGGGCGAGCTTGAGCTCAGCTCGCCTGCAAGTTTGGGCTCGGTTTGTACCTATGTGCGCATCAACCACCTGCCGTTGCCAAGCGATCTCCCACAGCTCGCCCTGTTCATCGAAGACTGTCTTCAAAATGCGTTCTGTCATCAAGAGTTGAACTTTAAGCTAGCCCACTCGATCGGTGCGGTGCTGGACAATGTCGATTGCTGGCCGCAAGCTGCCTGGCTTCGCCGATGGGCGGTGGAGGCCTTTGTGGTGCCCACACTCCAATCGGCCATCTCGAGGGTTGCCGTACGACGCCGTGTCCTCCGTGCAGGCGAGCCATGCGACGTGCAGGTAGAGCCGGCGGCTCACGTCGTCGTCGAGTTGGGAGCCGTCTGCGAAGCTGACGGCGTGAGGCATTGGCTCGTCGGCTGCCGCGTGAGAGTCAAGGGGTTGCTCTCGAAGCCCGAATACAACGGCAAGGTCGGCCACGTGCACGCCTACAATGCGGCGGTCGGGCGGTTCGAGGTGTGCCTGGACCGGCATACCGATCGTAGCGGGATCCAGGTGAGCTCCAAGTGGCTGCGCCTAAGGGAAGGCAACCTCACTACCAGCATTTCTACTGATGAAGATCAGTGACGGCCATGGACTACCCGCATGGACGCACAGCAGCAAGCTGAACGTCGCGGGCATCATTCCGTGAGCCGCGAGGCGCGCCCTCGCCGAGTCCCATGGGCCTCGTCTCTGAGGCCGCTTCAGGAGGCGATCGACATGGGCGAGAGGACGCGCGACGCCGCCCGCGCGAAGCGTGCGGCAGTTGCGAGCCTTCGGCCGCAGGTGGGCGCGGGGATGGCGCACGAGCCGAGGGTACAGGGTTCGCTGCTGCTATAGCAGCGGCCCGATCGGTTATAGCCTCTCCCCCCACCATCTGCCGATGAAAGGTTTGTGTATCGGCCACACATCCGTCCGTGTGAGTGTGGCCCGGGAGTTTGCGCGTCTGGCTTCGGGAGTTGCTTCCGGGAGAGTGTGAATTTTCGCGTTGTGTTGAACACTCGCTCTCAAGGTCGTTGCGGGCCGCTAAGCCAACGAGCAAGGCCACCGCACAGAGTCGCCGCGACGCAGCCGCTCGCCGCGGTAGCCGCATAGCGTAGAACCACCGCGGTCCTCACCCCTATCGCGCAGCCATGGACCTGCAGGCGGCCATCCTCAGTGACAAGTACGACGAGGCTAAGCAGCTCCTCGCCGATACCGCCAACCTCGGCGTCGAGCCAGTCAAGCTCAGCGTGTGGGAGCGCGTGCAGAAGGACAAGCTGCCAGGCAAGGACGAGGAGGGCAACGAAACCGAACCCAAGGATGTCGCGTCCGAGGAGTACATGACGGAGCTCGCGGGGTCGATGCTGAAGGACGTCGACCCCGCGGACGCGCTGTTCATCGTCAAGGCGATTGTGAGCATCGGCTTGTACGAGGGCGGCCGCGCGAGCGTGGAGGAGGTGGACAAGGCCTTCGACACGCAGGTCGGCAGCCGCGCCGGCTTCGGCGTCTCGCTCCTGGCTGGCGGCGACATCTATGTTGGCGAGTACGGCGCGGGCGGCGCGCGCGAGGGCAAGGGCGCCCTGAAGACGAAGGGCAACACGATCTACGTGGGCGGGTGGAAGGAGGGCAAGCGGCACGGGCAGGGCTCGATGACATATGCCGACAAGGGCGTCTACGTCGGCGCGTGGTCGTACGGCAAGCGGCACGGCAAGGGCACCTTCACGTACCCGAACGGCGACGTGTACACTGGCAAGTGGTGCGGCGGCGTCAAGCACGGGCTTGGCACATATAAGGCGACGGAGGCGAAGTCGGTGTACGAGGGCGTGTGGAAGGACGGCACGATGGTCGTGAGCAAGTGCACCTTCCAGTCCGCCAAGGACGCCGCCTTCTACGGCAAGTACGACAAGTACGGCCGGCCTACAGGCGCGGGCGCCTTCGCCTTCGGCAACGGCGTGAGCGTGAGCGGCTCGTACACGGCGGCGCCCGTCGAGGAGCCCGAGGAGGGCGGCGAGGCGCCGGTGATCACGCCGGCGGTCTGGAGCGGTGCCGAGTTCGCTTCCGTCGGCTCGATGACCGATCAGACCTACAAGAAGAGCTACGCGTGGGCTCATCCGAACCTCAACGTCGTCATCGCAGGCGCTCCCGCCAGCGGCAAGGGGACGCAGTGCGAGAAGATCGTGGCCAAGTTTGGGCTGGTGCACCTGTCGACGGGCGACATGCTGCGCGCGGCCGCCGCTGACGAGGGCAACGAGCTCGGTCAGATTGCCAAGGCCAAGATGGAGGCGGGCGAGCTGGTGCCGGACGACTTGATCATTGGTCTCGTGGCGCAGGCGCTGAACACACCCGAGTGCAAGAAGAAGGGCTGGCTGCTCGACGGCTTCCCGCGCACGGCGGCGCAGGCGCACGCGATGAGCAAGTTCTTCTTGTTCCCGAATAAGTGCATCATGCTCGACGTTCCTTTTGAGGTGCTTGCCGAGCGCGTCACTGGCCGTCGGCTCGATCCAGAGACGGGCACCATCTACCACTTGAAGACCAAGCTGCCTTACAAGCGGGACGAGGCGGGCAACATCCTTCAGGAGCCGCTGATGCAGGACGACGGCAATGGCGGCAAGGTGCCGGTGATGGAGGAGGACGGCGTGACGCCCAAGATGGGCGATGCGCTCGACGAGGCGGTCATGGCGCGCCTCACCCAGCGTGGCGACGACACCGTCGAGGCGCTCACGAAGCGGCTCGAGTCTTTCTCGAAGAATCGCGATGCCGTGGCGGCGGCGTACAGTGACATCAGCATCGAGCTCAACGGCAACCGCGCACCCGACGCAGTGTGGGCCGACATCTGCGCCTATCTCGAGAAGGAGATTCCCTTCCCTTAAGCAACCTCCGATGCTGCCTTGCCGCCTCCCCTCGCACACGTGAGCTGGCGAGGCACTGCGCTGGACTCGCCAAAGCACGCCGGCCCGGCCGTGCGGGTGCACATGCAGCAGGTCCCGAGTGTGGTGGGCGGAGCACGATCATGTGGCGCCGAAAGCGTCGTGGCGGGGCGCCAGCCGCGGGGGCCAGATCCCGAGCTTCCCGGTTACGCCAGCGAGCGCTTTGTTCTGGGATGTGTGATAGTGCGCATGTGCCGTGCAGCAGCATCTGTGCGAATGCAGTGAAACTCATTCTCCTGTTAACTGACAAGATTTATTCTTTGTGGACGATCATACCATGAACCATCGCGGATCTGCATCTTCGATCATTCTTGCGACACCCGCCCGCCGGGGCGGGGCCGGTCGGCAGCGGGCCACGTCCAGCCACCTCGAGCCACCACACGCGAGCACCGCCCCACCTGCCACAGACGTCACTCGACGGGCGAGCCACTCCACTCGACCGTGCGCGACGACGAGGCTGCCGCCGCCGCCGCCGCCACTGCTGCCGGCCGGGCGGCGCCTACTGTCTTCGACGGCGTCTCACTTCTTGAAGCCGGGCTTGGCTCCGAAGCTACCGGGCTTGGCGCTGCTGCTGCTGCCGGGTTTGGCGCTGCTGCTGCCGGGCTTGGCGCTGCTGCTGCCGGGCTTGGCGCTGCTGCTACTGCCAGGCTTGGCGCTGCTGCTGCTGCTAGGCTTGGCGCCAGCCTTAGGCGGTGGCGCCGCTGCAAGCTTGGCCTTCTTGGCCTTGGCCTTCCGCCGTGCGTCCTCCGAGTCCTCCGACTCCGACTCCGACTCCGAGTAGTCTTGACTCTTCTTCTTCCCCTTGGTCTTGGGCTTCTCGTCTTCCTCGTACCGCCCCCGCTTCTTATCCTCGCGCTTCGCCTCCTCCTCGAGCTCGTCAAAGTCCTTGCCCTCGGACTCGTCGCTGTCGAGGCTCTCCTCGCCACTGTCCTCGTCCTCGCTGTCCTCGTACTCGTCGTCGTCGTCGTCGCTCTCCTCCTCCTCACTGTCCTCATCCGAAGGCTCGAACTCGCTCTCGTCGTCACTCTCCTCCTCGCCCTCCTCGTCGTCGTCGTCCATGGCAAGCACGTTCTTCCAGCCGCCGTCGTCGTAAAACTCCTCGAGCCCCATGCCCTGGATAGTCTTCATGATGTTGCCCCAGTTGAGGTTGCAGTTGCCCTCATAGAACTTGATGTTGCAAGAGTCCAGCCACCCCTTGAGCGAGTCGAGGTGCTCGACGTTGATTGCAGACACCATCACGGGTTTGACTGTGTAGTCCTTGAGCACGAGCACGAGGTCGAAGTTCTTGAGGCCGTACACGACTCGCTCAAAGTGGGCCACCTCGATGTCGACGAGCGGCACGCAGAACCACGGAGGCTCGGTGAGCTCGACGATCGCGTTGACCGCGGGCATGATGTAGCATGTCGACTTATTGTGCGGCGGCACTCCGTAGAAGCCGAGCTCGCGATACGGCGTGTCGAACTCGAGCCCCACCTCGCCCGAGCCCTCCTCGACGCGCTTGACAAAGGCCTGGAACTCGAGGTTCATCCGGTTGCGGTACTGGCGCTCGCGCTGCTCCTCCTCGAGCTCGTCAGGGTCCGCACCGCTGCGGCGCGCCGCGTCGAGCGAGTACGACGCCTCCATCACCTCGACGTAGAACTGCACGTCCTTGGTCTTCTTCTTGCCGATCATGATCGGGTCGTGCAGGTGGAAGTGCACGAGCACGAGCACCTCCTTTTCGGCCGGCTGGAAGAAGGCGAGCTTGATGTTCTTAAAGGCGAGGTCGAGCTTCTCACCACGCGGCGCCTGGAAGCGCAAGCCGTTGGCATGCAGCTGCAGCTCGCCCGCGGCCTTCTTGCCTCCGACGTTGGGGCGCACGAACACGTCGCGCAGCCGGTGGATCTTGCCCGTGCGTATGAGCTGCAGAGGCTCCTGCGTCACGAGGTTCTGCCGGTCCTTGGCCTCCTTCTCCCTCTGCTGCACGCGCTTGCGAAGCTCCTTGATCAATCGGAAGGTGTTCTTGAGGTTGGCCCCCTGCCCCTTTGCCTTGAGCGTGAGCTCCTTGATGAAGTGGTCATCAGCCTGCGCTTCCTTGGGGAGGGGCGCGGCGGTGGTCGGCGGCGGCGCCACAAACGTAATGCGCAGGTAGTGGTACCCCGTCTCCTCGGTCATCGTCACGTTCTTGACCGTCGCGATGTGGAAAGGGACGAGACGCCCGAAGACGGGCACGAGCACCGATTCGGCCCTCCCGTCGACGATCGTCTGGTTGGTGCGCAGCGATGTGGCCGAGCCGCCCGGCTGCGGGTACTGGTCCGCCGACTTGTACGCGACTGGCGTCTCGATGGGGCCGGCGGGGCCAGCCGGGCCGCTCTGCCCGCTTCGGATGCGCTCGAGCGCCTCTTGGCGCAATCGGCTCTCGAGCTCGAGTTGGTGCTCAGCGAGGGCCTCGTTCTTCTCGGCGGCCTCGCTCATCTTGTTGCCCGCGCCACGCGTGCGGCTCTCGAGCACCTCCACGTCGCCGCGCTTGCCGCCGCGCTTGCCGCCGTCCTCGTCGTCGCCCTCCTCGGCTAGATTATAGCTCACGTCCGACCATCCCTTTGGCGCCTTCTCCGTGAGCACATCGGGCGGCCCCTCCTCCTTGACGAGCACCGTGTCCGCGAGGAAGAGGGCGTAGCTCGCCGCGCGCTTGTCCGTCGCCTCCTTGTCCTCGAGGCCCTCCAGCCCGATGGCTACGTTGAAGGCCATGCCGGCCTGCACGCGCACCTCGCTCTTCGCGTTGAGCTGCAGCGTCGACTCGCGAAACTCGATGCCGATGGCGGTGCCCACGTTCTTGGTGAGCTTCTTCTCGAGCTCGGGCCGCTTCGACTTGAGCCGGTTCAGGGCCGCCTCGTACGCCGCCTTGAGCGGCACGCCCGGCCGCAGCGCGTCGATGGCCGCCTGCTGGAGCTCGGCGAGCAGCTTGTAATGGCGCTCCTGCGTCTTGGTCGGGTTGATGATGTACGTGCGCCCCACGTTGGAGCAGTACTGCTTGTAGCGCACGCCAAGCGAGCACGTGATCGTCGAGAAGTACAGGGGTTTGTCCGTCGACGACGCCGACGGGCGCAGGTCGAACTCGCCGCCGCTCTGGATGATGGGCGTGTAGCACGACTGAAGGTCGTCCGGGCTCAGCTTGAGGCCGAGCTTGGCCGGATCGCTGATCGCCTGCTCGGTCTGGTCGGCGAGCGTCTCATGGCTCACCTTCCTCTCCTTGTCTACCACCTCCTCCATCTCGCCCTGGAAGTACTTGGCCATCACCAGCGCCGACGCAATGGCCGCGCGCTTGAGCGTCTGCGCCTCGGTGTGGTCTTTGACCGCGAGCAGGTCGGCGAGTGCCGGCGCGAGCTCGACGGCTGCGAGGCCGCCCTCGGCGAGCTTGGCCTTCCATCCAAGGATGAACTCACCCTGCGGCTGCTCCTTGCCCAGCGTCCCCACCGTCGCGCCCGCGTGCGACGAGCGGCACGCGCTCAGCAGGCGCTCAAAGTTGGCAGCGTTGTTGTCCGCCTTTTCGCGCACGAGCAGCTCGAGCGGCAGCGTGGCGTTTTCGGCCGTCTTGAGCGGCTCGAGGTACTGCACCTTCTTCTTGCTCGACAGCACCACGACCGCCTTCGCGCACACGATGATGATCGTCTCTGGGAACTCGTAGCCGAGCAGCCACGTGTGCAGCGACGCCGACTTGGAGTAAAGCTCCTCCTCATTGTCGGTCCCTCGCTCGACGATGAGCGCATCCGCGCCCTTCCAGAGCTCCTCGGGGCCACGTCCAGCCTGCGTGCATCAGGCGTGCGCGGCGCGTCAGGGCAGGCAGGGCGCAGAGCTTTGCTCTCTCTCGCAGAAGCGCCGACGATGAGCGCCAGCGCTCGGCTGTGGCGACGGCAGCGCCGCGCAGCTGGATGGTGCACGTACCGTCCAGCTCTTGTGCAGCTTCGAGAGCCGCTCCCAGAAGGTCTGCCCGTCGATCTTGATGTCCATGGCGCGGCGGTAGTGACGACCGCGCCGCTGGCAATCGGGCGAGAGCGGCCCGCTTCGCGCCGCTTCTATTCTGTGAAAAGCGCGTGAACGATCCGACCTTTTACAAGAGCTAGAAAGAAGGGCACCTTAACCCTAGAAGGGCACCCTAACCCTAACCTGTGGAGGACACCCGGGCAAGACGGCCGCGCTTCTTGTCATTCACGCAGCACGGAGCACGCAGGTCGCAAAGTCGCACTTGGCGCGCAGCTCCTCGACGCTCGGCGCGGGCGGACCCGCTAGGCCGCGCAGCGCGGGAACCTGCCAGAGAAGCAAGCCCGGTCCGTCGGAGGCAAACGCATCCTCCTGCGAGACCAAGAGCCCGTCCGCTGGGTCGGTCTTCAGCGTCGTCGTCACCACATACGGCTTGAGCTCCACGCCGAGCGGCCCTAGACTGACCTTGCCCGAGTTACGCCACACCACCGTGATCGTGTTGGGCGCGGTGGCCGAGCAGCAAACCACCTCGCACCGTGCAGTCTTCTGATCGAAGAGTCGGCGCACCTGGCGGCAGTACGGCTCGATGCCCACCAGTGACACCTGCGGGTCCGAGAAGGTGAATGTGTCGCTGAAGAGCTCGGGTAGCCCGCGTCCGGTTACGAACCACTCGCGCTCGCGCAGCCCGTCGTTGACGGCGTCAGCCATTTTCTCCGTGTTGAGCCCACGAAGCTTTGGAGCGTCCCAGGCGATTGCATCAAGCGGGCTCGGCTCGGCTGCTCCCGTTGGCGGCGCGCCCTCGCTCGGCAGGAAGTTTTTGAGGAGCGTAATGATCGGCGACTTGGTTTCGACAGAGGTGGCTGCTATGGCAGCGCGCGGCGGCCCCAGCAGCGGATTGATCGTGCTGACGCACGTCGCTGCGATGAGCGCTCGGCGTGCTAGGTAGAGCCGTGCTTTCATGGGAGGGGAGTGTGGCTGTTCAGTTTTAATACACACAACACGTAAACAACGGAGCCGTGAAGAGAATACAG